>Ga0137377_10001695_pt1 | contig 15719 bp, 16 predicted proteins | sample SagtaG_22_FD_104815 | JGI IMG/M metagenome (GOLD analysis project Ga0137377, IMG submission 104815) | Vadose zone soil microbial communities from Sagehorn Ranch, Mendocino, California, USA - Sage2_L_40_16 metaG | ecosystem: Environmental > Terrestrial > Soil > Vadose zone | place: USA... | reverse complement strand
CCCTCGGGTCCAACGCAAAGAGTATCGAAACTGGTGCGTAGATTTACCTTCGGACAGATCGTCCAGAAGTCCGTAAGCGTCACTCCATAGGGGATCGACAGTTCCGCGGCGGCAGCGGCAACCGGAGCCAGCCGCATGGGGTGTGCGATGTGCAATAAATCACACTTGTTTCTGCCGAGATATTCACGCGCAAACGACAAAATGGACGGGGCTTGAAGTGATGTATTGACGTCGATAGGAACCTTCTTGTGCCGCACCGCGGTGACGGCAATGCCGTGGTAGTCATACTCTTTGACTAGCAACTCGCCCACCATACGGGCTGCCTGAATGTCACCTAAGCTATACGTCAGCACACGGGGATGGTGTCCACTTCGCCGAATTGAAGATGCCAACTGAAGGAGGAAGCGTTCGGTTCCGGAGAAGGAGTCGGGATAAAACTGATGAATAGCGTAAATTATGTCCATCGTACTCTAGACGCCCGAGAGCAGGGTGCGGTCCAGACGGGCCACGGATTGCCCGACCTCGCCGCGACTCGCCAGCGTCATATATAAGTATGCCAGATGCGTCCCGCTGTATAGGGCGAAGGCTCTGTGGACCGCCTGGACTATATCGCGCGCTAGATTGTTATCCACCACGTCGTAGACACCAGAAATCCACATCCCCAGTCGATCCAGGTAGTCGAGAACATGGGACAAAATCATATTCGTCCTTGCATCCGCTATCGAGAAGGAAACGTCATCCTCTTTTAATAGACATTCCATCAATCCATGCAAGTCCGTATCGAACGCTTGGTCTGCAACAACTGTGTCCGTTGCGTGTGCCTGCAATGCAGAGCGGAGTTCGTCCACGAATCCGCCGACCGGCAAGGGGAATTGCAGCACCGTAAAGACGCGCCCGAGCTTGGCCACCTTGGCGTACATCTTGATAATGTCAGAGTACAGCCGCGCTTTATCATCCACCGCCGGATAAAGAAAAGACGAAAACAACTCCACCAAAAACCTGGCGTCGACGTAACCGCGCTTGAGAAAATAGTAAGCGGGCCTGTTATGGGAATGTAAAACCCTCGTGCTCTGAAGATAACCGAGTTTCTGACCATCGCGGATCAATCGGAATCCAAGGTCCAAGTCTTCCGCGTAATTCCTCTGAAAGCGATACGTTTCAAACACGTCACGGCGGATTAGTGTCGCGACATCGCTCAGTTGGGCATTCCACCTCATTCCCGTGTAGGTAGAACATGATTCATCCCAGGAGAGAATTCTGTCTTCATTACTGTCGCCCGATCCGCGATGGTTGTGAATCAAAAATTGGTAAAACAGATCGGAATCGGCGCGGGGATACTCTGCACAGCTCACCGCCGCGAGGCTGTTGGTTTCCAGCGCAGTCGCCATTTCCCAAAGCCACAAATTCGTCAGCGGTAAGGCGTCCTGCACCATGAACAGCAGGTAGTCGCCGGTGGCGCGTTCCGCTCCCGTATTTCGCGCGAAGGAATGGGAGAATTGCTCAGGCGCTATTTGTACAAGCTTCGTTGCGCATCGTTCGGCGACGGTCAAAGTGCCATCTGTCGAGCCGGAGTCCACAACGATGATTTCCAGATCCTTCACACCCTCTTGGGATTTAAGTCTCCTGAAAAGTTGATCGACATTGGATCCAGCATTCCTCGTCGGAATCACCACGGAAATGATCTTCTCAATTCGAGGAGGCGCATGTTCAGCCACACTTAGTGCAGGCGAGGGCAGCACGGTTACAGAGGCGGGAGGAGAACCCTTAGGCGTTCGAAAACGACGAAGCGCCAAACGCGTCGCATTATTTACGCCGTAGAGGTGACAGTACCGCCAGTATTTGGCAACGTTTTCAAAGGAGAAGGCAGCCAGCTTGCTGCGATAAGATCTTGTCCAACCCATTCACATGATTCCTAATGCATCGAGATCATACACTGATAGGGACAAACACTACGACATCCCTTTACTTCCTCCTAAGCGTGAAATTGGGATATTTGTGATATTTTTTCACTTCGCCGCCTCCGCCTCGAACTGACCAGAAAGGATGTTGCTTCCCTGCTGGCGCTGCGTTACCAACGCAAATATTTCCCGGTCGGTACGGATGGCCGACCGGGCCGCGACCAGCCGTCTCCTCAGGATCACGGGCAAGCGCTTGAGGGCTGCAAGAAGGCTCCGCATTTCAACTGGCTCGCTGATGCCTGAGGCCCTCGCGCGGCGCATCCGTCTGGACACAGAGGTTAAGCAGTGTTTCATCAACATCGGGACGTCGTCGATGTTCTTCCAAAAGAAGACGTAGGCGTTGCGCCGGACGATGAGATGTATGAACTCTTCCCCCCCACGTGGGACCTTGAATTGATGCTCATGCGATACCCGACTGTTCAGTGCCAGAAGACACTTCCAGCCCACTTTCCAGGCTCGATGCGACAGGTCAGCATTCTCAAAGTAGCCCGGGTCATACAGATCATCCAGGCCGAGCAGCCAAAGATATTTCCGACGATCTAGCGCCATTGCGCCGCGATGGAGCCAGGAGACAGGGCAGTAGTCCTGGCTGTCCTCCACGGTCAATATGCCTTCCTGTGCCCAAACGATATCGCCACCTTTGAAATACGCGCGCGTCTTACCCGTTTCGCGAGCCTGAGCGGAAGAAGCTCGCACTTGGCTAGCCGCTCCAAACACTGCGGGATCCTCAAACGCCTTAAGCAGTGGAGCAAGGAAATCCTCATCGACAATGGTGTCGTTATTGATCAGGACCACAATGTCACGCGTCGCTTTTTGAATTCCCAAACGAGTGGCTGCGCCAAAATAAAGACTCGTCTGCGCCTGGAGGAGAGTGACCTCGGGAAAACTCTTCTGAAGTAAGTCTCTGGTTCCGTCATTGCTCTCGTGATCGAGCACAACGATCACTTCGTGGTCTCCTCCATGAACCCGGGCAGCTTGTAGCAAGGCGGGCAACGACTGTGCAAGACTGCTTTTTCCATGCCAACTGACGATGACAAAGCTGCAATCATGCCGGCACAGCGGAAAAGAGGGTACTTGGAGGGGAGAAATCAGCTTCCAAAGTCGGCCGACTAGCTCGGCGCAAACCAGGACAGACATCACGATCCAATCAACTGGAGCCAGCAATAAGAGAAGTAGCATGGATCTCCCGAGAGTGCTCTTACCCGATTCGCGCGCCAATTCAGGCAGAGCCCAGGCTCGCGAGCGAAGCGAAATCGGTGGGATGATTCGAAGCAATGATAATCCGCGACGCCGCTTTCTCTCGAGCTACGCACCTGGATCGCAGAGCCTTTAAGCGTCTGTCGTGATGTGGCACGAGATGGAACCGGCGGAGAACCTCTTCATGCGCTACCTTCACCAAGGCCAGGTCAAGTTGATTCAAGGTGATGATGCGATTGAAGATCTCCGTTCCACAATGCTGTTGGAATCTCTCGAGTTGCGCGTCCAAGCTCATGGGACGGCCGGCACTGACGTTTTGTGCCACGTAGCTGAAGTCGAGACCACGGAACGCTCGACCAAGACAACTTTCCGCCACAACAGTGCTCTCGTCGAAAAGTTCTGCTACACCGAGCGCGGTAGCCTGCCTGATCACCTCCGCCGCACGGGGTACGTCCGAATCGGACGGAAGCTTCCCACCGGCGCTGGCGAGCAAATTGACCTGCGCATTGTTGGAGTGGAAGGGATAGTCATCGATGAGCAATTGGAAGAATTCCTGGGCGCTTCTGGCTTTGGCCGCGCCAGCGAGTGGGTCAGTTTCCAGATCGCTTCGCCGATAGAACTCGTAGGTCGACCACAAGCGAGCAACGGGGTGCCTGAGAAACAATATGTCATGAAAAACGAAGCGGTCATCCACCGGCTTAGGAGGGCGCAGATGGTGACTGGTCACAGCCACAACCTCAGGATGCACTGCGAGGAATTCTAAGAGGGCCTCATACGAGAGAGTAGAATTGTAATCATCACTGTCAAAACGGGCAAAGCGAGCACGAAAATTGTTCTTAAGAATGGACTCCACCGTGGTGCCCGCATTCTTGAAAATGTGGTAATGGAGAATTACCTGCCTTCTCGAATCTTCCGTCTTTCTCGGAAACATGATTGACTCGTTCTGTTGGTGACCTGCCATGGCCGCCCGGGGACAATCGAGCGAATTCTACTTGCGTGCTGACAGTGGTGCACGCTGTCTGATAAGCGCTTCGTATCGATCGATAACGTGATCAGCAGGCCCATCTTCCAGTATCGCGCCGTTGTGAATCAGTAACAACCGGCTGCAGAACTTGCGCATATTGTCCATCGCGTGCGAAACAAGAATGATGGTCTTCCCGGCGTCTCGAAAACGCTGAATTCGATCGAAGCACTTCTGCTGAAATCCCGCATCCCCTACGCCAAGAATTTCGTCGATGATTAAAATATCAGGGTCGACCTCGATCGCGACCGAAAAAGCTAACCTCATGTACATTCCCGACGAGTACTGCTTAATCGGGGAATCAATAAAATCGCCGAGCTCGGCGAATGCAATCATTTGAGCCTCACGCTCACCTACCTGGCGCTTGGTGAGACCCAACAACAAGCCGTTTAAGAGAATATTTTCGCGGCCTGTCAGCTCGTGATGAAAGCCAGCGCCCAACTCGATCAACGGCGCAATACTTCCGTGCACTCGCACGCTGCCTGAAGTGGGCGTGTAAACTCCCGCAACTATCTTAAGAATCGTACTCTTACCGGACCCGTTACGCCCGATGAGTCCGACCACTTCACCTTTCGAAATACGGAATGAGACGTGCTTGACCGCCTCAAAGTCCTGATAATTTATCCGATGTCGTCTTACCTTGGCAAAGACTTCCCGGAGCGTGTCGGGGCGTTCCGTGATCCGGCGGAACTGTTGCACAACGTCGTCAAACTCGATGCTGTACTGATTCTCTACCATCCGCTAAACATAATAAACAAACGAGTTCTCATATCGACGGAACACGGTGAAGCCGATAACGACGGATAATACTCCGCAAAGCAGGCACATCGCGGTTGACTGAAGTGATGGCAGCTGTCCGTAGTAAATTCCGAGCCGGAATCCATTCAGCACGTAGAGCATGGGGTTCAAGTGAAAGAGCCACTGGTACTTGGCGGGCATGAAATCCACTGAGTAGATCACCGGAGAGAAATAGAACCAGGCCGACAATAGCACTTGGATAATGTGGCTTACATCCCGGTAGTAAACATTGACAGCAGCGAAAAAAAAGGCCGCTCCAAGCGTGAAAAGAAATAATCCCATCATCGGAATGGGCAGATAAAGCCACGTCCAATGAAACGGAAATCGAGTAACGAGGATCAGTAAAGCCAGTGGAATCATGGAGAGAAGAAAATTGATGATATTGGACACCACTGCCGCGATCGGAAACACCAGCCGGGCAACGCGAACCTTCTTCAGTAATTCTCCATTCCCAACGATCGATTCAACCGAATACGCCAGGCTCTGCGAGAAGAATGTCCACGGAAGCAATACACTGAGAAGAAAAATCGAATAATGGGGAGCCGAAAACCGCATGATGGTACCGAACACCAGCGTGAGCACCAGCATGAGCAAAGCCGGGTTGAGCAGTGCCCACAGGAAACCCAGAACCGAGCGTTTGTAACGAACGCGCAGCTCTTTCAGGGCGAGGGCCCAGATCAGCTCACGATAACGATATGTGTCTCGAAAAAGCGCGCCCATCTGCGGTGACGGCCTCATTTGCAAAGGTATTGTGTATTTGTAGCAGTGTCAAACGGCCTGTGCTGTTTGAACCTTCAACATCGCCGCCATTTTAATTTTCGGACGCAATTAGAGAGCCCCTGCCTAAAAGCTATAATCCGATGCCAGAATGGTCCTCGGCACCGTTATCATAGTGACTCACAATTCGCGCAGCTGCATCCGCGCGTGCCTGCAATCGCTCGTGGCGTTCCCCCAGTGGGAAGTTGTAATGGTCGATAACAATTCGACCGACGACACCATTCAGGAAGCCGGCGCTTGTGCGCTCGAGGTACTGACCTTGAGCAATTCTCATAACGTAGGTTTTGCCAGCGCAGTGAATCAGGCCGCTAAGGTTGCCGAGGGCGACGTGCTGATGATCCTGAACCCTGACGCCATCGCTGCGGCGGGTGCGCTGGACAAACTGGCCGACGCACTCCGCGCGGATACGGCGGGAGCAGCTGGCGGACTCCTACAGGGCGCAGACGGCCTGCTACAGAAGGGCTTCACCGTTCGCAAACTCCCTACCGTCGGAAGCATGCTGGCAGAAGTGTTGCTCGTGAACCGCATTTGGCCTCGCAATCCCTGGAATGTGCGCTACCGCTGCCTTGACCTTGACTACGAGAAGCCTCAAGAGGTTGAACAGCCGGCAGGAGCTTGTCTTGCGGTGAAGCGTCAGGCATGGGACGCGATTAACGGCTTCGATGAAGGATTTTTCCCGGTATGGTTTGAAGATGTAGACTTCTGTCGCCGCCTTCGGGATAGAGGATGGAAAATTGTTTATCGTCCCGATGCGATCTTCTCTCACTCAGGGGGACATAGTGTAAGCAGACTCGCATTCCGTGATCGGCAATCCTATTGGTACAAGAATCTCGTTCGTTATTTTGTCAAGCATCACAGCCGCGCACAACTTGCCATCTTGCGCGTGGGCATCACGGCAGGGCTGTTGTTTCGCGCACTGTTATCATTAACAGGATTCGGCCCCTCCGGAATTTCGGTTGCCGAGGCCCTGGAAGGCTACGGGCATGCAGCCTGGCACTACGGTGTGAAAAGCACGGATCTCTAGGACTTTGCGGCGCGTCTGTTGTGCTGCCCTGTTCTTGATGCATCACATATCTAACGTTTTTCCATGAACATCGCCATCGTCGGTACTCGCGGTATTCCCGCCCGCTACGGCGGGTTTGAGACGCTTGCAGACCAACTTTCCAAACGTCTTGTGGAGCGCGGCCATACAGTAACGGTTTATTGCAGAAAGCCTTTCACTTCGCCTGACGATGTTTTCGATAGCCGCATCCGCCGGGTGATCTTGCCCAGTATTCCTAGCATGCATTTCGATACCCTGTTTCACACATTTCTGTCGACCGTGCATGTTCTCTTCGGCGATGCAGAGACTGTGCTCATCTGTAACGTCGCTAACAGTCCGTTCGCCTGGATGCCACGAGTGGTCGGAAAACCTACTGTGCTCAATGTCGACGGACTCGATCGAAAGCGCCGGAAATGGAATTTCACGGGGCAGTGGTTTTTGCATTTGTGCGAGCTGCTTTCCACTTACACCCCTACGCGAGTTGTGACGGACGCTCGCGCGATTCAGGATTATTATTGGCACCGTTACGGCAAGAAATCAGAAATGATTGGCTACGGGGCCGAGCCGCCCAGCCCCAGCAACCATTTTGCCAGCTTCGGATTGTCCCGCAGGCGGTACATCCTCTACATCGCGAGGCTCGAACCGGAAAATAACCCGGAACTGGTGCTTCGGGCTTATCGGGATTTGCGAACCGACTGGCCACTGGTTATTGTGGGCGGCAATCCTTACCAACCGGGGTATGTGCGCCAGCTCAAATCACTTGCCGATCGGCGTGTCATTTTCACGGGGCCCGTCTACGGGGACGCCTATTGGAGCTTACAGAAAAATGCTGGGGTATTCGTGTTTGCAGGGGAGATCGGAGGGATTCATCCGGCACTGGTTGAAGCGATGGCGGCTGGAAATGCAATTCTTTATCTCGACACCGCGGCCAACCGCGAGACCGCCAGAGATTGCGGCATTCCATTTCATCCCGAGGAAAGAGACTTGGCGAAAAAGCTGGAACAATTGATTGCCGCTCCCGGTCGCATTGAAGAATTAGCCCAGCAGGCACAGGCTGTCGCGCGCACCGTCTACGGCTGGGATAAGGTGGTTGATCAGTACGAGGCGCTGTTCGTGCATATGCTACGCGGTGGCCAGAAGAGCGACCCCCCGAACCTAATAGCGAATGAGAACGACCATTCTAGCCAGGAAGATTCAACGGGACGCTAGCCGGTCGAGTTGAGAACCAAATTGAAAGGTCCTCGTCTGATACGCTCCTGCGCGATTGCACGACTTTACGTTTTCTTCTGAGTTCATGCCGGGATTTCCAAACTGCGGTCAACGCAGAAGCGAGTCTGCGGTCGGCAAGCAAACAATATCCAATTACCTGCAGATCCCGGAAAGTGACCGGCAGGAAGTACCTGACGTAAAGCGGAAGCGAGATGTTCTTCGCACGCATCAAGAAGCGATTCTTGACGGAATGCCAGTTGATTTCGGTCGGAAGCTGGCCGCGACGTTCCGGGGTGACTCGCCTCACATGCCATGCAACTGCCTCAGGGGTATACACGCACCGCCAGCCCATTAACTGGGCCCGCCAGGCCAAGTCCGCGTCCTCGCGGTAGGCAAAGAACTGCTCGTCGAAAAATTCTCCGTTCACCGAGACATCGTCGACCATGCTCCGACGGTAAAGGGCAGCTGCACCGGTTGCGCCAAAGACGTACTCCATTTGTTCAAATTGCCCATGGTCCGGCTCACCGGCCCCGCGATCAAGATGACGCAGGTTGGGCAAGAAATAAATCCCAGTTGAGTCGATGACTTGGGTAAATTCTGGATTTCGGCCAGGGTTCCACCGTAAAAGCTTGCCGCAAACCGCGCCGGTTTTTGGATCCAGGTTCCCGCACTCAACCGCCTTGGCGACAAAATCTCGACTGACGACAACGTCCGGATTAAGAGAGAGCAGCCAGTTTCCCTTTGCCAGTCGTGCGGCCTGATTCTGGGCTGCGGCAAAGCCAATGTTGTTATCGTTATAGATGACGGTGAGTCCAGGTCCGACGTTTGCCAGGACATCTCGCGTGCCGTCGCTAGACGCATTGTCGACAACGATCACCTCAAGTGGCTTGTAGACTTGCTGTAGCAGCGATTCCAGACATGTTTTCAAGAAGCGCGCTGAGTTGTAGGTTGTGATCAGAACGGAGACCATGGCACGGCCAGCTGAAACTAAGAAATGAAGATCTCATTTTGCCGCATAGCACAGCGACAGTCTGCTCATCTTAGCATCCGAGATGAAGGAGCAGCGGATGAGCGACGATTCTCCATCACGCAACTTCCAGAACGATGAACAAATTATTTTCCTACCTTCACACAAAATCGCGCGAGGAAAAGTTCCGCCTTTTCGTCAAGTTACTGAAACCGACGCCGGCGATGCACATTCTCAATGTGGGAGCTTCAGGGCCCAATTTCGCATTCGCTGAGCAATTCGAGTCCCTGTACGAGCATCGCGACCAAGTTACCGGAGGCGGCATTTCATTGTCCGAAGTGCGGGATTACCGGCGTAGTTTTCCTGGCGTGAAGGCGCTGGTCTTCGATGGGTTGTGCACTCCCCTTTCGCGACAAGAGCTTCGACGTGATCTATTCCAATGCAGTCATCGAGCACTTGGTAGATCACGATGCACAGCAGCACTTTGCTGCAGAAGTAGCCCGCGTCGGCAGAGGATGGTTTGTGACCACGCCGAATTTGTACTACCCAGTCGAGCCACATTACCGTCTGCCGATGGTTCAATTTCTCCCGCAGAGATGGCAACGTAGTCTCATTAGGAGTTTGGGCAGGACGCCATACGGCAACTTGAATCTACTGACCAAGCGCCAGCTTCAACGCTTGTTGCCCGATGGCGGTGTGATGGAATGTCGGGTAACATTTTATTCCGAGACCCTGATCGCCTATCGCCCGCCATAGCGTGGAAGCTAGAACTCTACGATAGAGGCTAGTGTGCTCCCTTACCGGAGAGCACCGCAGGAATGGTCTTTAAGAGAATCTTGCAGTCCAGCCAGATGGACCATCGGTCGATGTAGAGAAGATCGAGCTTGACCCAGCGATCGAAGCGCAGTTGACTACGTCCCTCCAGAGCCCACAAGCAGGTCAACCCAGGGCGCATGCGCAGGCGTCGCCGCTGCCAAGATTCGTATTGCTCCACTTCCGATGGTAAAGGTGGCCTCGGTCCGACCAACGACATGTCGCCGCGCAGGACATTCCAGAGCTGTGGAAGCTCATCCAGACTAAACGCCCGCATCCAACGCCCGACATTCGTGCACCGCGGATCATCGCGCATCTTGAAGGCAGGACCGTCGGCCTCATTCAAGTCCTCCAGATGGGGCAAACTGTCTTCAGCATTGTCAACCATCGAGCGAAACTTGAGGAGGCTGAACTTGCGTCCTCCCAGCCCGCAGCGGGTCTGCCGATAGAAAATTGGTCCAGGCGAGGTCAGGCCGACGAGCGCAGCCAAAAAGATAAACACCGGGGATAACACAACCAGTGCCACAGCGGCCAAGGAGAAGTCCATGATGCGCTTCAGCAACATCCCTCCCTCATCTGGAGCGGTGCTGGTGAAAGTCAAAAGGGGTACGTGAGCGAAGTGTTCCACGTAAACGTGGGAAAAGACAGTCGACAGGAAGTTCAGATGCATGCGCATGCGCACCCCTTCCCGCTCGCATTGCTGCATCAAAGGCTCTAGTTTGGATAGCTCCTCCATCTTTTCTGCAGTCAAAACAACCTCATCGACAATATGGTTGTGAAGTAATTCAGAGAGTTTCTCCAGGGGAACCACGGGGTATGACCCGCGCAAACCCGCTGGCGGGCTGGATTCGCCAGTCGCGGTGCTCACGAAGCCCAGGAGACGCAAGCCAAATCGTTCGCCCTCTTCCAACAGCGAAGCCAATTCGGCAGCGGCTACACCGGTCCCTACAATGACAAAATGGCGATAACGTTCTTGCCTGTTTCGGGGGCTGATTCCGTAGATGAATATTGCGCGGCCTACGCCTAACAGCAAGAAGTGGAAAACAGCAAATACCAGCAGGAGACTTCGACTGACATAGTCTCCCTTAAAAAGAAAGAGGCCTGTTAAAAGAATCAAGAATCCCAAGCTGGTCATTTTGACGACGTCGTTTGCGATATCCCTGGGGCGACGCATTTCCACCCCTTGATACGCTCCGAGCAAGTATCCGAGGATGGGAAAGACGAAGAGGGATGCCAGCAAAAGCGGAAGATAGACCCTCAGTGGATAAATCGGAGATAGAGAACCTGTATGGCCAATCCACACTCGAACCCAATAGGCGAGCAGAAAAGCCAGTCCTGTCGGGATGGAATCACTTAGTACGCAGGCAACACCAAGAAATCGAGAACGACGGGAAAACATTTTGCCTTGCTGAAGCGCAGAAAGACAAAGTGTACCATAACGCCTAGCAACGGCCACGCAAGAACAGGCTTGCGAAATGCAATTGAGAAATGTCATCCCCCCATCAGCCAGCCATCCCTTACGAATTGATGAAACCGGCGTGTGCTCCCAAGCGCCTATGCTGATGCCCGCCAGCAGTTCTTCGGCAACTCATCGACCAGCGGGCTGGCTCGACGCTGCTCTCTTCTTTTGTCTCACCGCTTTTGCGCTCTGCGCGCCACTGGCCACCAAAGGGGCCGTAACTGCTTTCCGTGCGGCGCTACTAGTCTGGCTGGTAAAAATCTTAGTCGACGGACGGAAGTTCCACCGTCAACCGTTGGCTCTTCCCCTGCTACTGTTTCTATTGTTCACCGGTGCCTCGACCATCTTCTCAAGTGAGCCCTTACTTAGCTGGGGACGGATGAGGGGCATCACCGACCTGACAATCGCGGTACTGATAGGTCAAAACCTTAAGAGTCTGCGGCAGGTGAAGATCCTGGTCGGCCTTTTGTTTGCAGCGTGCATGGCTAGCGTCGCTATCACAGCCTGGCAGTACACGGTGGGCATCGGGGTTGAATTGATGGCAGATGACCGCGCTGCGGTCGCTCTATATCAATTTGGTTTGCTTCCCGGAGACATTGTTCAGATGGTTGACGGAGCCACGGTCCACACTCCACGACAGTTGTTTGACAGGCTCGACCTGTCGCCGATGGACTCAGGAGTAGAGCTCACAGTGGCCCGGGGAGCTCCGATTGCGCATGTGCAAATGGCGATTGGCCGGAAGGATGCGTTGGAAGGCACCTTAAAACAGCGGGGCATAGGATTGATTCGTGGCCGACCGCAGCGCGCCCAAGGTACTCTGAAACACTACTTTCCCTATTCAGAAGTCATGGTCCTCATCGGCCTTGTTGCCTGGGGGCTCTTGGTCGCACCTGGGGCGGGTATCCGCTTGAGGTTTCCCTTGGGTCTTACTTTCCTGTTGATTGCCGCGGTTGTAGTTCTCACTCTCACGCGGATATCTCTTGCCAGCCTGTTGTTTGGCTGTTTCCTGATAAGTTGGAAGGACGCGGGTGGGAAGACCCGCCAAGTAATATCAGTGGTTTTTTTCGTAGTGCTCCTGCTAAGCCTGAACTGGGTTCAAACTCATCGCGCCCAGAAGTGGCTGGACCTCGGCGACCCTGGCAGTCAATACCGCCTCCTGATGTGGCGAGATAGCCTAAAATTCATACGCGCCCATCCCCTGTTCGGGGTCGGGCTTGACAGTGTTGTGGGACACTGGCAGCGGTGGGACCTCGAAGCCAACCGTCGTTACGCTCTGAGGAGCCATTTCCATTCGACGCCGATACAGCTCGCCGTAGAGTGTGGGTTACCCGCCTTGGCGGCTTGGTTGTGGCTCATGGCAGGGTATTTCCGTTACCTCATGCGACTTTCAACCGCAACCAGAAACCGGGGCTGGTTTCCCCACGGCCTCGCCTCTGGAATTTTCGGCGGTCTTGTGGCCGTCTTGTTGACCGCGACGCTCCAGTACAACTTCGGTGACGCAGAATCGATGATCGTTTTCTGGTTTCTAATGGGCCTGGCGTTCGCTTTGCAGAGCATTGTTCTCGACGAGAACCGGACTCTACCAGCCACTGTTCGAGTAGAAGCACGCTAGGGACACGATCCCCAGAACAATATAACCAGCGAAGCGTTGAATTGCGGGCGTCGCGCGAGCACCCGAACACAGAGAACTCCACAACAATCCCCACGATAATTCAAGCTGGACTGGTGCGAAAGTCGGCCAAAATTTGATGAATTCTTCTTCGAGTTCGCAGAAACCAGCCAATCGCGTGACTGCTTGGGCCAATTACACCTTGGTAACTGGAGCTGAACGCCTCCTCCGGGCGAAAATAGACTACCCCATGAATCGAGAGTACCTCACACAGCTTCGCGCCAAATCGTCCTCGCTCTTCCACCATGCACGCCACTGGGCGATGCGTGTGCCTGTCAAAGCGCGGGTTGTGCTGGGCTTGTTCTTGGCCGCCGCCGTGCTCATGGCGATGTACAGCGCGTTTACCGCCAAGGATGCTACCTTGCATTTGAGGTTGCAGCACGGCTTCCACAACGCGCAGGTCTCGGTATGGGTAGACGGTGATTTCGTCTACTCTGGCAAAGTCTCCGGCTCCATACGAAAGAGATTCGGCTTGATTCCCACTGCCTCGGCGCAGGGCAGCCTGTCACAGGTGATACCGGTGCGGTCCGGCCAGCGCAATGTCCGCGTGCGGATCGAGCCCGATGACGCCGCGATGCAGGAGGACAGCATCAGCGGGGACTTTACTCATAGCACCGAGCGTGGCCTCTCTGTCTCCGCTCGCCGCAGTGGGCTCTCCCTGTCTTGGCAAGGGACAGGCAGCGTTCCGGCTGAGACGTCCTCCAGCGTGGGATGGTTTTCGCGCTATGCCGGCTCGTTCTTCCTGACCATCGCCGGGTCCATCATGTCTGCCCTGACCGGATTTGCCATCAAGGAGCTTCCTGCGCGACTCCGGTCCACGTCTGGCTCCGCGCCCAAGGCGGAACTTGGTCCTCAGTAAAGTTGTCCTCTAGCAAAGGTTTCATGGTTCACTCAATCAATCCCAGGTCATCGAAACGATAATGCCGCCTGTGCCTGTGGGGTGCGCCCGGCTGCATTCCTCCATCATCAGACGCGTTCGATCCCCGGGGCGTAGTGTGCCGTCGGGTCAAAAGATTGTCGTGGGCAGTTTGTTCGGCTTTTGCAACGGCGCGGCGAAAGGCGGGCAAGGCGGGCCGGAGTGAGGAAATGATAGCTCCCGATGAATTATCCCGAGGGGCACGAAGGCTCAATTGAAGGGCGGGGATTCCCACGGTATGAGATCGACACTGAAAGCCATGTTCGGAAGGGAAAAACAGGAAGTTATGCGCGGTCGGGCGCTTAATATCAGTGAAGCCGGCGTGGCCGCTTTATTCGTGACTGGATGGGACGCGGGCACGGCTGTGAATCTCAAGTTCTTTGTACCGGTTGTGAGCAATCCTCTTAGCGTGAATGCAGTTGTACGCAGTCGCTCCGACCATCGGTATGGGTTTGAATTTGTGGGACTGAATCCTGTCCAACGCGAGATCATCGGCAAGACCTGTAGAGCTCTCGCTCTGCTCCGATAGAATAGTTGGGGTTCGGAGGCGTGGTCCAGGTCACGAATGCGCCCGGCTTCATGGTTGGGGCTGTGACTGGCATGGCCTCGCTTGAACCACGAGGTCTGGCTGGACGGATCATTCACCAGTTTTTCTGGACACAAAAAGGAGATCGCCGACCCGGCGTGTTCGACTACAGTTTCGTGTATGGATATCGCCCTCCGAAGGGGCGCCGGTCCCCAGACAAGTGGGACTGGCGTGTCTTTAGCGAGCTAGTGGGCGAGTGTTCCAATCGGTTCCTGCAGGGTGGCTCCGCTCTGGCAGGGACAAAGGCGAATCAAGTCTCTTCGTCCTTCCGCACTTGGGATCTATGACAACTACGCCATCAGCTTTGGCGCCCAACTTGACATCTCCGACGAACTTGGGTTCCCGTCGCCGGACGGGGCGATTCTGGATCCCGACAACCTCTGCCACCGCTACCTTCACCCGGTGCTCACCGAGGCCGGGCTACGGAAGATCAGACTGCACGTTCCCAGACATTCATTCGGCTCCTTGCTGATCCAGAGCGACCTCGATCGTGTACGTGAAGGAGCCAATGGGGCACAGTTCGATCCAGGTGACCGTCGATATCTACCGACGCCTCATCCCCGGAGCCAACGTTTCGTTCGTGGACCGACTGGATGAAGCTCTTGAGCGGCAAGAGAAAACAACTCCCACAACAAAATGCAACACGATTTACAAGCACGACCGTCCTGTCAGTTGTGTTTTCGATTTGACGGGTTATGATGCTCCGTTCATTACAATTTCATCACGTTTCGTTGGGCGTGCAGCCAAGTGGATCGTCTAACGGTTTGTCCGATAGATTTTAAAGAGGCAGGGCATGTTGCGGCTCGCCCAGTTTTTTGGTCGATTCCTTTTAACCCAGAGCCTAGAAGGGGCAGGAGCTTTTTCCCATGGCCAGCCGAGCGTTCGGCCAGGATCCACTTGTTGCCCTCCGTCTGGGCCACTACCTCATCGCCGAGAGGATTGGCGCCGGCGGCATGGGCGAAGTCTATCGCGCCCGCGATGAACACCTCGACCGCAACGTCGCCATCAAGGTACTGCCGCCCAAGACGTTCTCCGACGATTCCGCGCGCAAACATTTCCGCAAGGAAGCCCTGGCGCTGTTGAAGCTGAACCATCCCAACATCGCCACCATCCACGATTTTGATACGCAGCAAGGGATCAGCTTTCTGGTGATGGAGTACGTGCCCGGTGCAACGCTGAGCCAGAGAATTGCGAATCATGCTCTGCCGGAAAAAGAGTTTATGCGGCTGGGGTTGCAACTGGTCGAGGGAATGGCCGCAGCGCACGAGCAAGGTGTCATCCACCGCGATCTGAAGCCGACTAACATG
>Ga0137377_10001693_pt1 | contig 15720 bp, 14 predicted proteins | sample SagtaG_22_FD_104815 | JGI IMG/M metagenome (GOLD analysis project Ga0137377, IMG submission 104815) | Vadose zone soil microbial communities from Sagehorn Ranch, Mendocino, California, USA - Sage2_L_40_16 metaG | ecosystem: Environmental > Terrestrial > Soil > Vadose zone | place: USA... | reverse complement strand
GCCACCGTCATCGAATCAAAAAGTGCGGCGCCTTGAAAGAGAATGCCGATTTTTTGGCGGATGGTGCCGAGCTGGCGCTCGTTCAGGCCGGTAATATTCTGGCCTTCGATCCAAATTTCGCCCGCATCGGGCTGCATCAATCCGACCAGGTGCTTGAGCAAAACGCTCTTGCCTCCACCGCTGCGACCAATGATCGCCAGCGTTTCACCGTGCGCGACTTTGAGATCAACGCCGCGCAAAATTTCCTGGGCGCCGATTCTCTTCGTTAAATCGCGCACCACCAGCATCGAGCCATTCTCTCGATCTTGCGAGTACGTTACCGACATCTTAGGCGACGTTCCAATCATTGATATCCGGCCGGATAAATGATGTTGAGCAACATTGTGAGAAAGAAATTGCAAATCAGGACCGCGAGCGACGCGTTTACCACTGCTTCAGTCGTCGCGCGGCCGACACCGACGGCGCCTTCGCGCGCGCTCAATCCTTTCTGACAACTGATAAACACAATCAGGATTCCGAAACAGAACGCTTTCGACAGGCCCATAATGATGTCGCGGTTGCGCGTCCAACGCACCATGTTGGCCATGTAATAAGTGCCGTTGATCTCGAGCATAAAAATCGCGACGAAATAGCCAGCAGCGATGCCGACAGCGATACATTCGGCCACCAGCAGCGGCATCGACACCATCATGGCAAGCGCGCGCGGCACGACCAGATAATCGGTCGGGTAAACCGCGAGCGCACGCAACGCGTCGATTTGTTCGGTTACTTTCATTGTGCCGATTTCCGCCGACATGGCCGCGCCGACGCGACCCGCCACCATCAGAGCAGTGAGCACTGGGCCAAGTTCGCGACAGATTGAGACCGACACCACTGCGCCAGTGGCCGATCCCATTCCGATTTTGTTAAACTGAAAGAACGTTTGCGCTGAAAAGACCGCGCCGGTAAACGCACCCGTGGTCACGACAACAAGTTGTGAGAGCAATCCAATCTCGACGATTTGGTTGAGAAATAATTTCCAGCGGAGCTTGTGCGTGAAGATACAACGAAATGTGTCCGCCGCCAGCAACACGACCTCGCCCAGATATTGAAAAAGCCGAACTAGCGGCGCGCCAAGTGCATTAAAGAATCGAGCAATCATCAGACAGGCGGCGACAAGCTATGTCACGGCCTATTAAACTCCAAGCGGCTTCGTTTTCGATTTCGGCCGAAGTGCTGGCGGGATTGGCACCGATAAAGCGTGGGTCGAGTCCGAGCCTGAGGAACATCGCCCGAATTTCACGAACGTAGAGCACGGTTTATCGACCCTGAAATAAACGAGATCGTTGTTGCTATCGACCCTGTACCGGAGGCCCGCAATCGCTTCAAGCTGGTGGTCCAGTTCCAAGATTTTGTTCAAGTCGCGTAAGCCCGCCGCATAGGCTTCCAGCTCCATCATCGCGGTGGAAGTCTAGCGAGTGTCCGGCACCAAGCAATGTTTTCACCGTTGGCAGGTTTGCGCAGCGCGCAAAGCTGCGATAAGAAAGGCCAGTCTAAGAATGAGTCACGCGGTTCAATTTCTGTTCGCAAGCAATTTTCTGCTCGGCGTCCTGTTTTTCGGAGGGTGCGAAACTTTGCCGCAAGGAATTCAGCAGGCGAAAATCGAAATGGCACAGCGTATCGCTTCCGAACCGGCGGGAGATTATTTTATCGGCCGCCGCTATTACAAACCCGATTTCAAGTTTTGGGGTTACGTACGGCGGCCAGGTGAGCCCTGGAGCAGCGCACAATTGGTGATGCTGAATGAAAAGCAGAAACTCGCGCCAGACCGCGAGCCGCTTAATTTCGGAAGCGATAATAATTACGAATACAAGCTTTACGGTAACTTTAGCGGAGACAAAGTCTACGAGCCGGCGAGCAACGGCATTTATCCCGAATTCGTTTTAAAGAGTTACGAGTTAATCTCGACGAATCCGGCGCCGATTTTTAAGAGTCAATTTCGCGGCAGGGCCACGGCGGATCTGCGTTACGTAGTCGAGAAGCCGGAGTAAATTTGCTGTTGTCATTCCGAGCGGAATCAAGGACTTTCCCACTGTTATTTCCGATCGGCCATCTGACTTAAAAGTGGATCCACTTGCCGAGGAATTTCTTCGCTATCTAGCGGTAGAGCGAAATGCCTCGCCCCGCACGCTTAAAGCGTATCGCGAGGCGCTGGCGGCGTTTCGCGCGGAAAACAAGACGCCGTGGAAGAAGTGTACGGCGAATGATTTCCGCGATTATCTGTTTGCGCTGATGAAGCGCGGGCAGGCGCGTTCTTACGTGCGGTTGCAGTTCTCCGCCTTCCGCACGTTTTATCGTTTCCTGGCGGAGCGAAAAAAACTTCCGCGTGATCCGGTGCGCGAACTGCAACTTCCGAAGATCGAGAAGAAACTTCCGCTCGTGCTCACGCGTCAGCAGGTTGAGGAGCTCCTCGCTGCGCCGGCGCGCCTCACAAAAAATCGCGCCGCGCCGATTTGGATGCCGCTGCGGGATATTGCAATCATGGAACTTTTTTACAGCAGCGGGTTGCGTTTAAGCGAGCTGGCCGCTCTCGATGTAGCCGATGTCGATCTTTACACCGAGTCCGTGCGCGTCTTTGGCAAAGGCCGAAAGGAACGCATTTGCCCGGTCGGATTTCCCGCGCTGGAGGGGATCTCGCGATATCGCGCAGCGGCCAACGTGCATTCGGGAGCGCTCTTCATAAACAAGCTGCGCAGACGAATGTCCACGCGCTCGATCTGGCTGGTCTTGAAACGCTATTTGCGGCACACGTCGATCCCAATTTCAATCAGCCCGCACAAGCTTCGGCACAGCTTTGCAACGCACATGCTCGATCGCGGCGCCGATCTGCGGAGCGTGCAAGCGCTGCTCGGCCACGCGAGTCTTTCGACCACGCAAATTTACACGCACGTTACTGTCGAGAGGCTGAAGAAGGCTTACGCGGACGCCCATCCGCGGGCGTGACTTTGCTTTAGGGAATCGTGATCAGCAAATAGCGAGGACGAATAGCGCGTACGCAACATTACCATTCGCTAGTTACCGATCACCATTCAATCGCAAGAGGATCAGCTCGCGCTTGCGGCCGCGCCGTGCGGCTCAGCCACGTGGAACGCCAGTTTCCCCTCCGCGGCTGTGACTTCGACACGGTCACCCGCTTTGATGTTGCCTCTGAGCAATTCTTCGGCAAGCGGGTCTTCGAGATAACGCTCGACCGCGCGGCGCATTGGTCGCGCCCCGTAATTAGGATCGTAACCCTTCTCGATCACGAACTCGTGCGCTGCGGTATCGAGCACGATTTCGATCTCTTTCATCTTGATCCGCGCCTTCACCTTCGCCACCTCAAGATCGACAATGCGCATGAGGTGCGGTTTATCGAGCGAATGGAAGACAATGGTTTCGTCGAGTCGATTGAGAAATTCGGGCTTAAAGACGCGCTTGGTTTCTTCCATGATTTTGTCGCGCATCGATTCGTAATCGTGTCCTTCGCGGGGCGCGCCGAAGCCCATCACCGTTTGTTTTTTAAGCAATTCGGCGCCTACGTTCGAAGTCATGATGATGATCGTGTTTCGGAAATCGATCTTGCGACCCAACGAGTCAGTAATTTTGCCCTCCTCGAGGATCTGCAGGAGCAAGTGCATTACGTCCGGATGCGCTTTCTCGATTTCGTCAAAGAGAACCACCGAATATGGGCGGCGGCGCACCGCTTCGGAGAGTTGTCCACCTTCCTCATAGCCGACGTAACCCGGCGGCGAACCGATCAAGCGTGAGGCGGTAAATTTTTCCATGTACTCAGACATGTCGATCTGAATCAGCGCGTCGGAATCGCCAAACATGAATTCGGCCAGTGTGCGAGCAAGATAGGTTTTGCCCACGCCGGTCGGGCCAAGGAAGACAAACGAACCGATCGGACGTCTCGGATCCTTCAAATCGGCCCGCGAACGACGCAATGCTTTGCTGATGGCGGTGACGGCTTCTTCCTGGCCGATGACCCGCTGCTTCAGCTCCGCTTCCATCATCAGCAGTTTTTGGGTCTCCTCCTGTTCCATCCGCTGGAGAGGAACGCCGGTGACTTTTGAAATGATGTGCATCATGTCGTCGCCCGTCACGACTACTTCTTTCTCTTCGCGCTCCTCGCGCCACTTGTTTAAAATTGTATCGAGCTTCTCTTTGGTTTGCTTCTCGCTGTCGCGAAGCGCTGCGGCCTTTTCGAAGTCTTGCGCCTTAATCGCCGCTTCCTTTTCCAGCCGGATCTCTTCGATTTCCTTCTCGATTTCCTTAACATTCGGCGGTCGTGTCATGGCGTTGATGCGCGCCCGGGCCCCGGCTTCATCCATAACATCGATTGCTTTGTCGGGGAGGAAGCGGCCAGTGATGTAACGGTCGGAAAATCTAACCGCGGTCTCAAGCGCTTCGTCGGTGAGTTTCGCTTTGTGATGTGCCTCGTATTTCGGACGCAAACCCTTCAGGATTTGGATCGCTTCATCGACAGTCGGTGCATCGACTTTCACCGTTTGGAAACGGCGTTCCAACGCGGCGTCTTTCTCGATGTACTTGCGATACTCGTTCATCGTCGTTGCGCCGACGCATTGCAATTCGCCACGGCTCAGCGCGGGCTTGATGATGTTCGACGCGTCCATCGCGCCCTCAGCCGAGCCGGCGCCGACGATCGTGTGCAGCTCATCGATGAACAGGATCACATTTTTCGACCGGCGGATTTCGTCCATAACCGCTTTGATACGTTCCTCGAATTGGCCGCGGTATTTCGTTCCCGCAACCATTAGAGCCAAATCGAGCGTGATCACTCGCTTGTCGCGTAACAGATCAGGCACGTTACCGATCGCAATCTCCTGCGCCAGTCCCTCGGCGATAGCCGTTTTCCCGACACCGGCTTCTCCGATCAACACCGGATTGTTTTTAGTCCTTCGGCAAAGCACTTGAATGACGCGCTCAATTTCATTGCGTCGGCCAATTACGGGATCGAGTTCGTCCTTTTTGGCAAGATCGGTGAGATCACGGCCAAATGCGCGGAGGGCGGGAGTCTTAAGATCTTTTTTTGTTGGTTCACCGCCTTCCTGGTCTGCCTCCGATGGCATGAAATTTGGATCAAGCTCTTTAAGAATTTCGTTGCGGGTGCGTTCGATATCGACCTCGAGACTCTTTAGCACCCGCGCCGCGACGCCCTCTCCTTCCCGCAAAAGCCCGAGCAAAATGTGTTCCGTTCCGACGTAAGAATGATTGAGCGCTTTGGCTTCCTTGCCGGCGAGCGCCAGCACTTTCTTCACGCGTGGCGTGTAGGGAACATTGCCCACCATCTTGGTTTCCGGGCCAGAGCCGACCTGCTTCTCCACTTCCATGCGCACGGTCTCAAGGTCGAGACCCATCTTTTGCAGAACGTTCACCGCAACTCCCTGCCCCAGTTTAATCAGCCCCAAAAGGAGGTGCTCGGTGCCGACGTAGTTGTGATTAAAGCGATCGGCCTCCTTGCGAGCAAGCGCCAGAACCTGTTGAGCGCGGGGCGTGAAATTATTCATTGTTCAATGGCCCGGCAGTCGAGCCATTGCCCGATTCCCTCGCCATCTTACTAATATCAGGTTTGGGGAAGAGTTTCAAACGTTCGCGAATAATTTGAGCGCGCAAATGATCGCGCTCTTCCGCATTTAATTTTTGTTGAGAGCTTTTCTGCAAATGCGCCGGCTGGGTGTCGATGAACAATTCGTCGATAGGCAGACGCCGATCTTCCGGGAATGCGCCCAGATCGACACCGAGTTTGATGATCGACAACAAATTGAGCGCTTCCTTGGAAGCCATTGCGTGCGCATAGGTCAAAACCCCGTAGGCTCGCCCGATCTGGTCCCATAGGGTGTTTGATTTTTTCTCGAGCAAAACCTGTCGCGCGTCATGTTCCTTCTCGATGATCGTTTCAATCACTTTGCTCAGACGATTGATGATCTCGTCTTCCTTTTCACCGAGGGTTGTCTGATTTGAAATCTGGAAAAGGTTGCCCATTGCCTCGGTCCCTTCCCCGTAAAGACCGCGCACGGCGAGACCGATTTTGCTCACAGCCTGAATGACCTGATTAATCAGTTCACTCAGCACAAGGCCCGGCAAATGCAACATCGCGGACGCCCGCATGCCCGTGCCCACATTGGTAGGGCACGCGGTCAGATATCCGAGGCGCTGATCGTAGGCGAATTCCAGCTTGGTCTCGAGCGCACTGTCTATCTTATCGACTAGTTTGAATGCCTGTTTCAACTGCAAACCCGAGCGGATCGATTGAATGCGCAGATGATCTTCTTCGTTGATCATGATACTGAGGGTTTGCCGGCGGTTCATCACCACCGCGCTGCCGACGCCCTTGGCAGCATGCTCCCGGCTGATCAGATGGCGCTCGACAAGAACTTGCCTCTCCAGCGCGGAAAGCTCCTGTAGGCTTTCTGAAAATGAATCTTGCATCTCGGTCAGCTCTTCCACACGCGGTCGGATCAGCTCGAGGATAAAGCTACGTTCCGCTTTCTTGGCCCAACCGGGAAAAGGCCGACTGCGCAAATTGCGCGCGAGCCGGACCCGGCTGCTGATGACGATTTGGTGATGAGGGCCCTCGCCGCGCAGCCATTCTCCGGCAGTGGCCATGACGTTGGAAAATTTCATGGTTAACTTGCGAGGTCGCTTTCCAGTTGTTTGATTTGATCGCGGAGTGAAGCGGCGGTTTCGTAGTTTTCTTCCGCGACTGCTTTCTGCAAGTTCTCAGTCAACGTGCGCATCCGGTGGTTGATCTCCGTGGCGCGGTGCGCGTGCTGCGGCAATTTGCCCACATGCTCGGTGCCTTTGTGCATCGCTTTCAAGAGGGTGTTCAAACCTTCCCCGAATGTAACATAGCACGCGCTGCACCCGAGCCGGCCGGTTTTCTTGAAATCCGCCTGGCTAAATCCGCACACTGGACACTTCTGTGTCGATGCGCCCTTTTCAATTTCCTCAGCGGCTCCGATGCCGAGAAGCAAATCGGCAAGTGCAAAGCCGGTCGGGTCCTGCACACCTTTTTCCTTCGAGCAAGCATCGCAGAGATTCACCTTCTGCATTTTGCCTTCCAGTATCTGTGTCAGGAAGACTGTCGCATCATTGCATTTGCAAACGTCGCACAACATTTTTCTTAATTAGACCCCGAAATTTGGGAAACATTCAACCCCGAATCTTTCCCGAACACTTTCCACTCCGAACTGATGCCGCTCAATTTTAGACAAAAATCGGCGTACCCGTCTCGTGCGTCATTGCATGGAAACGCGCCATCGTACGCGCAGTGATTGGTCCCGGCTTGCCGTTCCCAATCAAACGCCCGTCGGCTTTGACCACAGGAACAATTTCCGCAGCCGTCCCAGTAAGAAAGCATTCGTCTGCGATGAAAACATCATGACGAGTGATGTCGGCTTCCATAATTTTGATCCCGAGTTCCGCCGCAATCTCAAACACAATTGATCGAGTGATTCCGCGGAGAGCCCCGGCCGTGATGGGCGGGGTAAATATCTGACCGCGCTTAATGATGAAAATGTTATCGGCAGTGCATTCGGCGACGTTGCCTGCGTCATTCAGCATGAGCGCTTCGTCCGCGCCGGCCAGGTTCGCCTCGATCCTCGCCATCACATTATTTAGATAATTGAGTGATTTGACCGCGGGATTAAGCGCGGCCGGATTACTGCGACGCGTTGCACACGTCACGATCGTCAATCCTTTTCGATAAATGTTCTCGTGATAAAGGGCGATCGTCGCGGCGATGATAATCACGCTTGGGTGTTTACATTGCGCCGGATTTAAACCCAGGTTGCCAATCCCGCGCGTCACCAGCAACCGAATGTATCCATCGCGCAAATGATTTTGGCGGATCGTCTCAAGCACGGCCTCCGTCACTTCCCGCATCGTCATTGGGATTTCGAGACAGATCGAACGCGCCGAATCCCACAATCGATCGAGATGTTCCTCGAGCCGGAAAACGCGTCCATTGTAAAAACGAATGCCTTCAAAAATGCCGTCGCCGTAAAGCAGGCCGTGGTCGAGCACGGAAACCTTGGCGCTCGCTTCCGGATAAAATTTTCCATCGACGTAGATTTTCGCTTCCTTGACGCCCGTCGCTCGACGTGGGCGACTTTCAATCGCAGGCTCGATGACTGCTTGATCTGTCCCCTCGTGGATTTTCGGTTCGTCTAACACCGTCGTATCAGTAGTCTTCATAATGGCGAGAAAAATGTCCGGCGTTTAATGCGCAATGCAAGTGTGCACCGTCAAAACGTTGAAAAAGTTAAATGAGTTAAAGGCGGGACGTGTGTCCCTTCGAAAGTTGTAACCATTTTAACAATTTAACTCTTCGATAATACGCCATCTTTAATGTGCAATTGACGGTCGCCCCGTGCAGCCAGACGGGCGTCGTGCGTCACGACGAGCAGCGTTTTCTTTCGCTCGCGCACCAGATTCAAGAGAAGATCGATAATTTCATCTCCAGTTTTGGAATCGAGATTACCAGTCGGCTCGTCGGCGAAAATGATGTCGGGATCATTGGTCAATGCGCGTGCGATGGCAACGCGTTGCTGTTCGCCACCGGAAAGTTCCGCCGGTAAATGATGAAAGCGGTCACCCAAACCGACTGCGGCCAAACTTTCCTCGGCGTTTGTTCTTGCCGCTCTGCGGCCGATCATCCCCGGCAGCAGCACATTTTCCAGCGCGGTGAGTTCGGGCAACAGAAAGTAACCCTGAAAAACAAAACCCATTTTTGTATTCCGCAGACGCGCCTGAGTCGTCGAGCTACCGTTATAGAGCCGGCTTCCTTCAAATTCAACGCTTCCCGATTCAGGCCGTTCCAAGCCGGCCAGCGTGTAAAGCAGAGTAGTCTTTCCCGCACCCGATGCACCCGAAAGAAAAATGGCTTCACCGTACAAGATCTCCATCGAGATACCACGCAATACCTCGATCCGCCGAGCGCCCATTCGGAACGATTGAAAAAGATCGCGTGCGATCAATTGAGGAGTTTTCGTCTCCATCGTTAATATTGCTCGCCTCTATCTGCCGTAAACATGGTCCGAGCACAAGAGCGTCTCGCTGGCGGCGGACATCGACATTTCCGTACACCAAAAAGCCGCCGTCGAAATTCCTTCGCGGCGACTTCTCAGTAATTAGGCGTCTCGTTATGTCATTCCCAACGATTCCAGCGTTGGTTGATCGACTGCGGACGTTATGTAGAGTCCGCGGTCGCGTTGGTAATCCGCGATCGCGGCACGGGTTTGCGGACCGAGAAGGCCATCCACTTCGCCATGATAATAACCTTGTTGTTGCAGCGAGGACTGCACATTCGCGATTACCTGATCGGGTGGCAAATTGTTATAGCCATAGATCGGACCGTCGTATGCATAATACGCGTTGGAATCGTAGCCCCATGCTGGATACCAATAGCCCGAATTCCAGTAATACGGGCCGCCGAACACAAAAACGATGCGCGAGTGGTTGTGCCTCCACCAGTCTCGATCATGCCATTCAGATCTGTAATTTCTGAAAGCCTGATAACTTGAACCCGTCCATCTGTCGCTGCCCTCAATGCGTCTGTTTTGCTGAAATGTCACAGCAGGCGCGACGGACGTGTTCGGCTTGCTCTTACTTGGCAGGTTGAAACGCTGCGGTTTGAACGGCTTGGCATTTGCCTGAGTCGTGGTGGCTGCGGTTCCTTTTGTCTTCTGCACGCCAGTTCCACCAGCCCCAACCTGTCCATTTGTTGTAGTGACCTGTTGTGCGCCCTTCTTCCCTTTTGTCTTCTGCACGCCAGCTCCACCCGTCCCAACCTGTCCACTCGTTGTAGTAATCTGTTGTGCGCCCTTCTTCCCTTTTGTTTTTCCTGCTCCAGCGCCCACTGACTGTCCCTCGGCGGTACTCACGTGCGCCGGATGGCCTTGAGGTGCAGCAACATGGCCCGAGGTTTTCGCCTTTTGAAATTGGGGACCGCCACCTCCAGGACTTCCGCCGTGTGTTCCGGCATGTTGCACTGTTTGTGCCTGCCCTTTCTTCGGCGCAGGTTTGTTCTCTTTCTTTTCTTCCTGCGCACCGCCTGCGAGACACGCGAGTGCGAGACTGCAAATTAAAACAAGCAATATTCTCATAAGTTTTTTCCTTCTGGATCGTTGGACACCGCCGTGTCCTTATTTATTCAACGTTGGCGCGATGTCGTTTGGATGCCTCATTCGCCAGGGTCGACATTTCTGTGAAGTGCCATCACGTCTGTTGTCGCACCGCCTCGAAAAGCACAATTGCAACTGCGGTCGCAAGGTTTAGGCTGCGCGCCCCATGCATCGGAATGGTGAGGCAATTGTCGATATTGTTCGCCAATAAACTCTCCGGCAGCCCTTTTGTTTCCCGTCCAAAAACGAGAAAATCACCTTGGTCAAACTTTACATCGTAATAAGCGCGTCCCGACTTTGTGGTCAGAAAAAAATAGCAAGCGTTTGATTTTTGTTGCGACTGAAGTTGCGCGAACGAATCCCACAAGTGCACGTCCGCTTCATTCCAATAATCGAGACCTGCGCGTTTCAATTGTCGATCTTCCAATGAAAAGCCGAGCGGCTTTACCAAATGCAATCGCGAACAGGTCGCCAGACAAAGGCGTCCGATATTTCCGGTGTTCGGCGGAATCTCCGGTTCGATCAGGACGACATTAAACATTCACAGGCAAGGATGGCTCTCTCACCGTCCATCGAAAAAGTCGGACGCCCGGAGGTGCGCCCCTACCAAGCTATTTGCCAAGTTTGTTCGCGACGAATTTTTCCAGCTTCACGACGTCGGCCGCAAACTTCCGAATGCCTTCCGCGGTCTTCTCCGTGGCCATCGCGTTCTCGTTCAAAAGCCACCGGAATTTCCTCTCGTCCAATTCAAGCCGTTGAACGTCGGTTTGCTTCGCTTTTCCCGGATCGAGTTTTCGCTCAACCGGCTCATAAGACTCGGAAAGCTCTTTCATTAACTCAGGACTGATGGTAAGCGCATCGCAACCAGCAAGCTCGATGATTTGGCCGACATTACGGAAACTGGCACCCATCACTTCGGTCGTATAACCGAACTTTTTGTAATAGGTGTAAATTTCCTGGACCGATTGCACACCCGGATCTTCAGGCCCGGAGTAATCGCGTTTATTCTCTTTCCTGTACCAATCGTAAATCCGTCCGACAAACGGCGAAATCAATTGCACTTTGGCTTCCGCGCAGCGCACTGCTTGCGGGAGCGAAAACATGAGGGTCAGATTGCATTTAATTCCTTCCTTTTGCAGTTCCTCGGCCGCTTTGATGCCCTCCCATGTCGATGCGATTTTAATCAGGATGCGCTCGCGCGAAATTTTGCGCTCTTCGTAAAGTTTGATTAGCTGCCGCGCCTTTTTGATTGAACCTTCCATGTCAAACGACAAACGGGCGTCCGTTTCGGTGGAAACGCGGCCCGGCACGATCTCCAGAATGTCGCAGCCAAATTGCACGAGCAGATGGTCGCAAATGTCTTCAATTTGCGCGGCGCCGCTCAAACTTGATCTTTTTCGATCCGTTAGCACTTCATCAAGCAAATGCGCGTACTGTTTCTTCTGCGTTGCGGCATAAACTAGACTTGGATTCGTCGTCGCATCCTGCGGCTTGAACTCTTTGATCGATTCAAAATCAGCCGTATCCGCGACGACTTTGGTGAATTTCTTGAGTTGCTCGAGTTGGTTCAGCTTGGTTCCAGCTTTTTTCTCTTCGGCAATGGCAGTGCTCATGATTTTTGCTCCTCGGTAATGATCGAGCGCTTGCCGCTCGACGCATCTTCAGCGTAAGCCCGCAAAGCAAGATCGACAATCGAAAATGGCCGATCGGATGAACGAGGATTTAAGCCGAAACAGTTGAGCGCGATTCGACCGCACGCTTCGAGCCGAGCGCGGCCTTCACGAAATTATTTCCAAGCTCCCACATCGGCCCCGGAAACTTGCGGCACTCGGTTAGCACGTCATCGAGCGCGTTCACAAACATGTCGATCTCGCGCTCGCCGATGATCAACGGCGGCAAGATTTTCATCACATCCATGGCATGTCCGGCCACCTGCGTGAGAATGCGATGCTTGCTTAGCATTTGCGTCACGATCATCTGCGTAAAGAGTACTTTGTCGATCCTGTGCAGGAGCTTCCAAGCCATCTTGAGTTTTAATTCCTGTGGCTCGTGAAATTCGATCCCAATCATGAGCCCTTTGCCGCGCACTTCCTTGATGAACGAATGTTTTGACCGCAAGTTGTCGATCTTTTCCGTCAGCAGCGCGCCCATCCGTGCGCAATTTTCGATTAGATTCTCTGAATCGATCACCTCCAGCGCGGCGAGTCCACAGGCCATTGCCAAATTGTTGCGTCCGAAGGTTGTCGAGTGAACAACGCACCTGTCCATGCGACTAAAAGTTTTCTGATAAATGTCGCGCCGCGTGATGATCGCTCCGCACGGGACATAACCGCCGCTTAATGTTTTCGCCAAGGTGATAATGTCCGGTTCCAAATTCCAATGTTGGAAGCCAAACATTTTTCCGGTGCGGCCGAGTCCGGTCTGCACTTCGTCACAGATAAGGAGCGTTCCGTATTTCCGGCAAAGCTCCTGCGCGCGAACAAAGAACTCGGTTTGCGGAGATTTGCAGCCTTTCCCCTGAACGGTCTCGATGACAAACGCCGCGACATCACGAGAGCGTAACTGTCGATCCAGCTCCTCGATATCGTCGAGAGGCACACGCGCATCGAACCCTTCCATGAGGGGACCGAACCCTTCGGTAAAACTTTCACAGCCCATCAATGAAAGCGAACCGAGGCTGAGCCCATGAAATGCACTTCCCAGTGAGACAACTCGTTTGTGACCGGTTGCGGCCCGGGCAAATTTCAACGCGCCCTCCATCGCCTCAGTGCCGGAGTTGCAAAAGAAAACAGCGTTCAAATGCGGTGGCGTTCGTTTCGTTAACGCCTCAGCCAGCAACCCGCTTAAAAGCGAGCAGTCCATTTGCACCATGTTTGGAAGGTCGAGATCGAGGACATCGCGGATCGCTTGTTTTACTACCGGATGGTTGCGTCCAATATTGAAAACGCTATAGCCGCTCAAGAAATCGAGATACGGCTGATTATCCATGTCGTAGAGGTACGCGCCCTCGGCTCGCGCATAGACTTTGTCGAAGCCGATCACCCGTTGCGCCGCCACCAGTGTACGGTTCACATGACGCTCGTGGAGTTGGTAGTTTTCACCCAGCCGTGCAGCTACGATTTCCTTTAGATCAAAAGACATTGCGCAATGTTCCGCGATTCGCACTCGAAACGCAAATGGTGGACTATCGCCGCGGGGCTATATCGGAACGCGATATCCCGTCTTTACCGCAAGGCTATGCCTGCGGCCTTAAAGCCCTGATGAGGTCGCCTCGGCTATTCTTTCTCAACCACCACAACGCGCGTGACCCTGCCCCTACGGTCAAAACCAAGCTGCACGCGAGTCCCCGGCCGGACCAGGTGGGGGTCAACTGCTCGGCCGTCCTTATCGGCAAAGCGGACCGTCCTGCCGAGCATATAGGACACCGGCTTGGCGTCGGGCGAGGACTGCACGACGATCGGCGAGGGAGCCTCAACGGGTCTCAGGCCGGGATTGAACGCTATCACCGTTCCGATTTTAACTGCTCCGGTGGTGATCTGCGTGGGCGCTTTCTGCGTCTGACCCGTGTGTTGAACGGCCGAAGTCTTTGCCACGGTTTGCCCGAACGCCAGGGGCGCGATCATCGCGCAAACAAGAACAACAATTATTCGTCTCATGGGTTCTCTTTCTTTGAGTTAACTTTCATTGGCTGTTTCGCAGAGCGCGCCCCTTTCGGATGCCTCAGATAGCCCGATAGGAGGATAAATGGCAGGGACGGCGCGCTGCGCCCTCCAGACATCGCAACGCCATGCCTTAACACCAAGAGCCGCAGGGTTCACGTGGAACCCTGCAGCTTTGGATTTGCGAACTATTTTCGCTTAGTCTTCAACCACGACGCGCTCAACCACGCGAGTGTCACTCGGGCCGGTGTAATAAACGCGGACCTTTTGACCAGCTCGCAGCGGGGCTGTCACCACTTTGCCGGCCGTGTTAACGATTCGCGCGGCTGTGCCTAGCGCGAAACTGACCGGGCCTTGATCGCTCTTGACCACAATCGTCTTGGTCGGCTCATAGGTGGTTACCGTGCCGGCAGTATAAGTTGTGGTTGTTTCTGTTGTCGTTGTTGGTTCTGTACCGGTTGTCGTTTGCTGAGTCGTTGTCGTGCTGGTCTGCGCAAAAGCCAAGGGCGCAACGAGCGCGCAGACGAGAGCAATGATTATTTTCTTCACTATAATACCTCCCTGTTTGTGTTGATGATTAGTCCCCCAAACTTCGTATTTCGGGGACCTGAAGGACGCTCCCAAGGTGTCGCGTCCGTTTCCTGTTTTGATCAACTATGCGGCACCGATATTCGAATTAATTTCCTGTTTGTGTCATTGAGCGAATCTGCGAATTCGTTAACGTGACATGCGAATGACCAGCCGACCGCCGATTCCCGATCCGGTGGTGACACCGGAAGTTGTGACGCAACACGGGCTTACGCCGGAAGAATTCGAGTGCATCAAGAAAATCCTCGGTCGCCAACCAAATTTCACCGAGCTCGGGATTTTCTCCGTTATGTGGAGCGAGCATTGCTCGTATAAAAATTCGAGGAGAGAACTAAAAAAATTTCCAACGACGGGGCCGAACATTCTCGTGCGCGCCGGAGAAGAAAATGCTGGGGTTGTCGATATCGGTGACGGGTGGGCGATCGCATTCAAGATGGAGAGCCACAACCACCCAAGCGCGATTGAACCTTTTCAGGGCGCAGCCACCGGAGTTGGTGGAATCATTCGCGACATCTTCACGATGGGCGCGCGTCCCGAGTTTTGTCTCAACTCTTTGCACTTCGGTCCGATCACCAGTTGTAGCGGCGGCCGTGTCGGACGCGACGCAGGCGGCACGCCTGCCACTACAGAAAAGCAGATCGCTGCCAACCGCCGGATCTTTACCGGCGTGGTAAGCGGCATCGCACATTATGGTAATTGCGTCGGTATCCCGACGATCGGCGGCGAAATTTATTTTGACGAAACCTTCGAAGGTAATCCGCTAGTAAATGTTTTTTGCCTCGGTGTGTTGCGGAACGAACAGCTTACGCGCGGCGCAGCACGCGGCGTGGGCAATCCGGTCTTTTACGTCGGGGCTGAGACCGGACGTGACGGTCTCGCTGGCGCAGCGTTCGCGTCGCGCGAGCTAACGGATCAATCCCGTGAAGATCGTCCCGCAGTTCAAGTTGGCGATCCGTTCAAAGAAAAATTATTGCTCGAAGCATGTCTCGAACTGCTCACTCGCGGTGCGGTTGCCGGAATTCAGGACATGGGCGCGGCTGGTTTAACTTGTTCGACTTGCGAAACGGCCAGCCGCGGCAGCAGCGGGATCGAAATCGATCTGGCCAAAGTGCCGAAACGCGAGCCGGGCATGACGCCGTACGAAATTCTGCTTAGCGAATCGCAGGAGCGAATGCTGATCATCGCCCGGCGCGGGAAAGAAAACATCGTGCGCGAAGTTTTCGAAAAGTGGGATGTGCCCTGCGCCGAGATAGGACACGTGACCGACGACGGCATGATGCGCGTCCGCAATAATGGCGCGGTTGCTG
>Ga0137377_10001691_pt1 | contig 15725 bp, 12 predicted proteins | sample SagtaG_22_FD_104815 | JGI IMG/M metagenome (GOLD analysis project Ga0137377, IMG submission 104815) | Vadose zone soil microbial communities from Sagehorn Ranch, Mendocino, California, USA - Sage2_L_40_16 metaG | ecosystem: Environmental > Terrestrial > Soil > Vadose zone | place: USA... | reverse complement strand
TCAACGCGCAAACCGCGCGACCTCAAATCGCCTGCCCCGATCTCCAATCCAGCCTTGTTCTGCGCTTGTCAAGTTTACAGCGGGACAGACTGCGCGATTCCTGTCTTAGAACCGCCGGCCGAGAAAGAGTTACCCTTCGTTAATTCCCTCCCAACTGCGAGTTTCCTGTCCCGAGAATCAACCATTCTTCACGTTTCCTGGATGGTAACGGGTCTGGTAACCGTGAATGGTAACAAGAAGACGGATGGGCTATCCGGTAAAATTTCGTGACTCCTGAAGCTTGTCATCACAAGCGCGACAGATGAGTTTCACGTTCTCCGATGTATAACCAGCCATTGCGTTCTGACGATCGAGTACGGCTCCACGAGCCAGCAACGGAAGCGCCCTCCCACAATTGGCACAGAGCCCGTTCTGGAGTCGTAACATTTTGAGTTTCAGTTTCTTCCGTTGCATCGGAGTTCCACGCTCATCGTAGGTTAGTTCCTTTGCGATCTTTCTTCTGAGAGCAAATCGAAGGTAGAGATCGTTCTCGCTGAGCTTTTCGATTGAGTGCCTTACTTCTTCCAGTAAGGAGTTTGCCATTTTCAGCTCTTGCTCATTCAGCTTCCGGGTTGGCAAGACACATGCCTGAGACTCGAAGAACGGACGATCCAGATACTTAGTCGTACTGTTGCTGACTGTGATCGCAACCTGGAACAGGAAAATCTTCAGCTACATCGCAGCTTTCCCAGCCTCATCTGGGTCCAATCATTCCGCAAGCCCGTCTAGAAATTTTCATCAGTTTCGCTCTCGTGTCTGAGCAATAGCTGAACGATGGCTCAACATTACAGATGTCGGGTCAGCGGAGCGACTGGCGCGAACAGCTACACGCCAACCCCTCACGAATGGAACAAGAACTAGCAATCAACCTAGAACATGATAGAATACACTATCTAACACAAGTCGAGATCCCAATAACAACAGCCGACTTCTACTTCCCGCTAGAACCACGACCACTGATCGTGTTCGTCGATGGCCCGGTCCACCTCAAGACAAGCCAGATGACAAAAGACGAAGAAACAAGAACACTACTACGAAAGAAAGGATACAGAATTTTAGAACTACAATACGACAACTACACAGACAAGAAAAGAGACCGACTATACCAAGAAATACTAGGTCTTCTACGAGTACAATAGTCTGGCTTTCGAACGCGATTGCCAAACACTTTAGATCGGAACAGACATCTGGTTTGTCGCTCGTTAGATTCGAGAAATGTCATTCGTGCTTAAGACAGCTGATCGGAGGAACAGCAACTCACGAATCCCTTGACCATTACCCTCTGCATTGGCTCAGGGTTTCGCAAGGCGCTAGAGGCGAAAGAAGAGAAGTTCGCTAGGCTGTGACCGTCGCGGCCTTCAGCCTAGGTACTTCGAAGAACGGCGCTAGTGTAGCCTTCACGGCTCGTTGTGCCTCAGGGCTAAGTTGTTCGAAGCCTTTGCCACAATTCGGGCACGCCTCAAAGCTTTCCCTGTTGGACTTCTTGACGAACCATTCTCCACAATGCCAACATTTCACGACTGGTGTAACACACATTACTACTGTCTCACCTCCCTCGGCGACTGATCTACTAGATCGAGTCTGCCTCCCAGTCCCGATTTAAGGGCGACGATTCCTGCTGCGCCTCCGAGCGTGGCTATCGTTCGCTCCACATACATTAGTGGGGTTATGACTGACCAGACGGGTCCTGTGAGGCTTAGGATGCTTATGCTCAGAATGTTCAGTGTGACCTGCTCAGTCATAGCAATGTAAAAAGTTAGCAGTCCAATTCGTGGATTGTTTTTCAACCGAAAGGTAGCGGGGAGAGAGACGATTACGAGAAAGTAAGGGATGAGCCAGAAGAGTGTCCCCTTGGACAGTGCGATGTAGAAGATTGCACCTGCTAGGACGTAGGCCCATGGGATGACGGGTCCCAAACGGTAGTGGAAGGCTATGCTTCCCGCTCCGACGGCGACTAGGGGTATGAGGAGTCCGGGGAGTCCGAAGACTTGGTAGAAACTGGGCTGTCCAAGTGCCATTCCTAGGCTACCGACGAACACTGTTGCGAGTGCTAGGATGGGTCGTAGGAGTGCGGCGATTATTGGGAGCATGACAATTTCGAGGGTGATAAAGCCGGGGCCGCCGATGAACGGCGTTAGCGGGATGAAAGTTGTGATAATGTACGTAGCTGCTAGGCCAGCCGCAAGTGTTAGCTCGGCGGTCCTAGGAACCCATGGTCTTCGATTTTCTTGTCCTGTCATTCTGCCTCCCTACTCCGGGGTTTTTCCGGCGGGGCGCAACGGGTGGGAGGCCCCACTCACGCGCCACAGCCCCGTTCCCTTGATGCTCATTTAAGCCTTCGAGGATTTCGCGGGGATCACTTCAATGCCTAGGATGCGGGCAGCCCGCAATGACTATGTACCACCTCAAACTTGGGAAAAACACCCTTGAATGAAAATAGTTCAACGGCACAGTTCTACGGCCTTAACGAATTTCCGTTCGAACCGACGGGAGCGGCATCCGACAAATATCCCTACGTGCCTCCTAAGAGGTTTGACATTATAGAAAGCAAGATTGAGGAAGTGGTTAGAGAAAAAAAGCTCTACGTGATACTTTTCAGAGCACCCCAAGGCGGAGGCAAGACGGCTACTACTGCGGAACTGAGACGCCGAGTTGAAGCTCGGAAGTACGCGGGAGGCGAAGCCGCCCTCGTTATGAACAAACTCGTAGACCTCGACTTCTCTCACTATGCTCACGATTTCATAGAGTCTTCGAAAACGTTCCTTCCAGATTTGAAATGGGAAAAGTGGGAGAAGTATGAATCAGCAAAATCTCCCGGCGAACTGCGAAACGCTGTAATCTCACTACTGAAGACTTTAGCAGAAAAACACAGACTCGTTGTATGGATAATCGACGAATTCGATATACTCGTAGACTTTCCAAAGGAGAAACAAAGCCAGTTCCTGCAAATTTTGCGTGAAATCGTTGACGAACTCGCAAATGAAAGTCTTCCTTTACTATTCATAATGTCCCACACCATGAAGTCATCGAAGGAATTTGAGAATTACCTAAAGACAGTTCACGGCCCTTTTCAAAGTAGAATCGTTGCATCTCTTGAGATCGGCTACACATTTTCGGAAGCGAAAAACATTGTTGCTGCAAGGTTGCGCGCAGTTAGACAACGGGAGCAACCTTACAATTCCCTCGAACCCTTCACGGAAGAATCTATCAAGACCCTTTATGAGCTCGTCGTGTCTGCTGGCGGAACCGGAGAACTTAACGATTTTAGGTTCTTCGAAAGATGTTGCTATTTTTCCCTGCTGAAAGGAGCCCAACACAAGATTGCACAAATAGATCCTGCAATGGTCAAATTAGTCTTCGAAGAATCCTACAAATCGTGGGCAAAGACTCAGACCTTCGAGAAGATTTCGGTTCAAGTTCAGTCTCTAAGGGCGGGAATCCTAACCAGCTCTCAAATGAGTCGCAACGAAGCCATCCTAAACGGGATCAAAAGAGGACTAGAATTGACCGAGGACCAATTCAGAAGTATACCATACTCCACAACCGTCTACGGTGAAAAACTGAACCCTGACATTCACATAAGCGGTTTGCAAGTTGAGCTGGAACACAAACCGTCTGGAAAGCGAATAGTCTCTGACTGGATTCTTGTAGCGAGAGATGGCGGACTGATATTCCAAGACGACATGAAAAGATTCGATTCAGCAGTGACGAAGGTTATAGCGAAACTTGGGATGTACCCGAATGCCACGGTGTTCGCGTACGTTTCAGATCTCGATCTCGACCGATCAGCGATTAGATCTACCGACGAGGTAATCGCGATATCTTCCGAAACCGGAAGGGATCTCATTGGATTGGGGCTTAAGGAAGCCACTGAGGACGATACAGACGAACTCAGAAAGTCTTTCGATGCTGAGATCGCGCCAGTGGTGAGAAAGCTCTACACGGAGAAGACCAACGATCTAGCTAAACGACCAGCGGACTCAGTTTACCGATTGATCAAAACTGCCAATCTAGCTTTCGCTTCGGGGAGGAAACTTACGCGTGAGTCGTTGAAAGAGCTAGAAAAAACGCTTCTGGGGTCAAGCGTCAAGATAGCGGATCGCCATGTGGCGGAAGCGATTGAGCTGGGTTTCTTACGGGAACAGGGATCTGAGCTAATCCCAACGATTCCGAGAACCTTGGATCATCTCTTGTCACTTCTCGTGAAGGGTCCAAGGAATGTGAAAGACATCAAGAACGAATTTGGAACAAACACTGACCTGATCCTAGAAACGGCAGGAGGTCTCGGAATCATTGACCGCGATCTAACGAACGATCAGGTTAGATTGCGACCTGACGACACTAATCAACAACTATTGAATAGGGAACTACCAGAGTTAAGAGAAATAGCCTCAAGGGGTGAAAATGCCCGTTCATTTGGCGCCGAACGCACAAATCTGATATTCGACGCATTTGAAAAGACGAAGTCTCACCCCGATCATTTCGCTAGTAATATCGTAAGCGCCACGGCTGTTGCCGTCATCCCGGAGCTGAAGGAGAGTTTGACCCGGCCGCTAGGAACGTCATCGGGACTTCGCCCGAAACCCACCTCGAAACAGAGTGACTCAATAACTGTCGGGGCAAGGAAAAGCGGAGAGGGACCCTCAAGCCCTGGCGCAACCTCACTACCCCTTGAGAACCTAATCAATAATATTCTTGAAATTCACTCTCTAACTCTCGGAGAGTTGGTATCGAAGGTCTCTGAGAAAGGGGGGGTAGGCGACGTAAGGAGCAGCGTTCTTCGGATGGTGTTTGCGAACAAATTGAAGCTGTCCACCTGAGTTGCTCAAATATCGTAGCCTGCCTAGGGTGTATGATCTATCAAAGATCGCAAGATATCTCTCTCTCCTGAATGTCACGCCTATGCCGTTCTTAGAGATCGAGACAAGAAAGCTGGACGCAAACCAACGGAGTTCCAAGCTTCCATTGGAAGTCCGTGACACAGTACTAGACTGGAAAAAGAGAATAGGGATTCAATCATCTGATGAAAGTGAGTACAGATACATGATGCGAGATTTCGGTTTGATCGAAGAACGTCCTCTTGATAACACCGACCTGATCGTTCCGATGGGCGGCGACGGCCCGATAACAGGTTGTGTGGTCACGAACGCTCGTAAGACCCGGGTCTTTTACCTGAGTCGCCTAGGGCAGGAGTTAGTTGATTATTATCAGAAGAGCAGACCAACCTACGAAGGATACCTCTTTTGGCTCATTCTTCGAAACAAGTACTACACGCCTTTGATACAGCAAATGATCTCAGATCCAATATCCTATTCAGAGGGTACTGACGGATCTATCAACTCACTGGACAGTGTAAGCATAAACGCATGCAAGTCATGGTCTAAATTCTTTGGCATCGTCTCAAACGACAAAGGAAACGCCTTGGTTCCAGAAATCCTTGCCAGGCTGATTTTTTACGCTTCTATCCTCGAATTGAACCACCACTTCATTGGTGAGGAGCCACAGTACGTTCGCGAGGTATCCCGCAGCCTTGAGAAACAATTTGGCCTCACCCCATCAGTTGTCAATTTCACCGCGATCTTGGGTATGTTATTTCGATATACAGATCGGGGGTCAGTCTCAGGGTTCGTTTCGGGCCGTGGTGATATCGCAATTGACGTCCAAGCTCACATTCAGCTTATCAGATTCTTGAGCCCGATCCCCCTTTCAACTACCCAGAAACCGACCGTTACTGAGCTCTTGAGAATCCTCATCTTATCGAAGTGATTGAATGTCAACAGAAGGACTCACTCCAGTGGAAAAACAAGTGTTGACGGCCATTGAAAGCATCGAGGCGAGGAACACAGCCAACGCAGTAGACGAGTTTGTCCCGGTTTCGGAGGTATTGCGCGAGTCAGGTCTTAACGAGACGGAAGTCCGATCGTCTTTGGAATCTCTGGCTGAACGCAGATTGGTGTTGTTGGATGGTCATGCTGGAGTGCGCAGTAGAGTCGGACACATAATCCATTGCTTGAGAAACTCGGAGACGTTGAGCCGGAGTCTTGCTCCCATCCGAAACGTTGCTGACGTCAAATACATTCGATATATCAAACAAGTTCCCATTTTTGACCTGGACTTAACTGCAGAAAGCGCTGTAAATCGACTCAACCAGATCCTAGAATTTGAGGAAATCGAGAAGAAAGCAACCCCAATTGTTTCGACGGCAATATTTGCTCTCTCCTCGGAGTTCCCCACGATTAGCCAATTTCAATGGAAGTGTACTCAGAGGCTCTTAGAGATTCTATCACGTAAAGCGACTGATGAAGCGCTGGTAATCGTCGCAGACACTGGTGTTGGCAAGTCTCTTGCCTATCAGATACCCTTGCTACTTCATATTCTCACCAAGAAACTCAGAGCATACCTTGAGGGCAGGAATGCCACTAACTGTAGTGCTATACTGGTCTTTCCGAGAAATGTATTGGCGAGAGACCAAAATCAAACACTATCCGAATTGACCAAACTGGTGGACACGCAGTTCGAGAAACTGAAAGGTCGCCTTAACATTCCCGACGATCTGAAGAAATTTCTTCGGTTTAAGGTAAGGAAAGATTTTGGCGGGCAATCAAGGGAGAAGATTGCGGAGACCTACGGTGCAAAGGGTGGATTCTCAGACATCATCATTACCAATCCGGAAACCATCAAGAGACGGTTACTCAACCCTGTAACTTACAACCTATATTCAAAGGGAGTCGATCTCATTCTATTTGATGAGGTTCATCTGTATGGCGGGCTATATGGTGCCTATGTAGCGGGGCTAAATGCTCGGCTGAAAACCGTTCTTCCCAACCGTCCAGCTACCGTAGGAATGTCAGCCACGATATCTCAGCCAGAGAAACACTGCCAGAGATTGTTTTGTTTAGATGTCGCTCCCAGCTCGATATCTGATCGAGGAGACGTCCTCGTCAACAAGACAGTCGAACACCACGTCATAGTAAAACCCCGAACCGGACGTCCTCCTCTGGGAGTCGCAATAGATGCGGCATCTTGCCTGATTCACAATAGACGTGACGGCTTGGCTAACATGAGATCTCTTCCTCCAGATGAGAGACCGAAGAGCATCAGCTTCTCGGATTCCCTTGACACAACAGGGAGATGGAACCATGATCAAAATAACTTGGAGTACTTCGAACCAAGAGCAAGCCTCCCAATCTTGCGCGATTATTACCGCGGATATCCCGTGTTTCATGAGCCTGCGCAAGAAAACATGGGGAAAGCCTGCTCTGATTGCCATGATGGAACAGATGTCATCGCCTCATTCTGCGACCATTATCTTAGGGGCAGGTGCTGGTATTTCTCGAGAGATTCTGGAGATCCAAACACTTGGGTTCGGGTCCAAGGGCCCGCGAATGCATTCATTCCCGCTGATGACATGCGATCAAGGAGGTTCACGGCCCAGGAGGTTCAGGAAGAGAGGGATGTGGATACAAATGAGCTCTTTCACCACACACTATATGTCAACGGTCAAGCGGTGGGCCCAGTCGATGTCGACAATCTCATAGCAACGTCCGTCCTGGAGGTCGGAGTTGATTTCAGAAATATTCGTGAGATAATCATGTTCGGCGAGATACAATCGCCAGCAACATACAAGCAAAAGGCGGGCAGGGGGGCGCGTGAAGGCAACATTACCGATGGCCTTTTTGTCCTTACGGTAGCACCACTCATGCCTCTAGCGAACTTCTACTACAGGCATTTCTATCGGTTGGTAACCCCGACATTGACGCCTATCCCGCTTGAACCGTCAAACCCGGACTCAATTAGATCCCACGCTTTCGGGTCCGTGCTCGATTTTCTCGCCAAGAAGAATTTGGATATCTTCAATGTCATTGAAATCCGGAACGATGAATCGGGAGTAGAGGCCGAGTTTGACAAAGCCTCGAAATTCCTGTTTGAAAATCGAACGGAATGCGAGCAACATGTTCGAAAGTTCCTGGGCTTTTTGGGCATAAAGAACGATCGCATCCCGAAGGAATCTTTGGACGCATGTGTCGGCCTTCTGAAACAACTAGGCACCCCTGTTCAGATTGAGGGCCGAACCAAGAAGTTTGTCAATTGGATCTTCACAGGATCGCGGGATGGTCAGACCTTGAAATCTTTAGAAGATCAATTGAGACTAAGATATGATGGAGCGGCTGACATCGCGAGATCGTTTGAAGTTTATGCCAAACGCACTGAAGAACTCTTGAATGAGCTGAAGTCGATAGGAGGCGAGTATCAGAAAGCGGCGCAAGAGCTTGAGTCAATGACGGATGTCCCAAATTGACCGAAGACAATAGAATGGATCAGCTGAAAACAAAGCTGGATGAGCTGCTAGCAAAGGCGAGGTCAGATTCGAGTCTTAGCATCCAGCAATTCGTCTCAATCAGTCAGAAAGCTGCTTTGCTCCAACAATCACTGGGTGGGGTGAGAGAGATTCCCAAGTCCGTCCTTCGGGAATCAGTCGAGACTCTAGGAATTATCGAGAAACAGATCTCTGTGGTCGAAAGAATTCGTAAAATGCGCAACCCTTCTTATTTTGATGAATTTGCAAGCACTCTGGCGCGACCTCCATATGCTTTGCCAGGAACTCTATTCAACCCTCAAGGAAATGAAACTGTTACGATTGACATACAGAACACAACTGAATATGCGAGATTCCAAGAAGAACGGTCCGACTTTGTTCTAAGTGTATTATTCCCCGGATCGTTCACATACCGCTACCATGGCGTGCCCATCAAAATCATGACTGGACCATGGTATTCAGATCTTACCGCTCGTCTAAGAGGAATTCATACCATAGGAGATGAACCGATTTTCGCGATCGAGAGACGAGGGCGACAAATACCTGTCTTTAGACCAATCACAGTCCGCGCGCAACGCGTGTTTGGGGACCTGTTTACCTGCATTATTTGTTTGTCAATCAATGGTCTGGATGAAGGCTGCAACCACTCGCCCAAGGCTAAGAGACCTCTGAAATTGCCATCCGCGTCATCCATCGAAACGCGAGTCGAGCTGAACCGATCAGATATGGAAGCAAGGCAGTTCCTACCGCCGATTAGTCTGGTCATAGCGGGCGCGAATTACATCAAAGCTCTCAAAGTCGGAAGGGCAGTTCTTGGGTTCGAACGAAGATCGACTGGCCGAACGACGGTAATAGAATATGACCCACCTCTAGGATTGATACTGGAGACCCGGGGGCTTAGCTTCCGCGTTGAAATTCCTCAGTCATTCTCCAAGCATGTGTCCAACGACAAGACCTACCTCGCCAGAGACATCTTCATACAAATGATGGCTCTCTTCGTCTCGGACTTGCTCACGAAACACGGAATCCCTGCATATCAATTGGAAACTTCACTGTCAGGATTCATAACTGCGACTGAACTTGAAGCTGGCCAGTTCTCATTTGACGATGCTGCTCGCAAATTGACTTCGGGAGAATGGATTGATAGAGCCATTCAAGAGACAATCGCAGAGGGCGGCTCGTACGTTGAAAGATTTGACATAGATCAAGACAAACTACGCGCTCTTTTCATTGACCTTTCGACTCAGGACATTGACCGGACAGCGTTTGAGAAGGAGATTCACCATCGATTATTGCATTCGTTGGCCCACGTCCTTTTGATCGCATCTTGCATCACTTCCGGCTCTACCTTTTCAGATCTTCAATATCTAATTGAGTATGAAAGAGGTGAAATTGTGATTTTCGACTCAGTAAACGGAGGAAATGGGTCGTCCGAGATGGTATTTGATTTTTGCACTCCTGCAGATTTTACGGTCGGCGAAGTTGGAGACGAGAACGCGGAAGGAACCCTTTTCCAGCCGAAACATTTTGATGAAGCTCTTGCGGAACTGCTTCTACCCTGTCAACAGGGATTGGCTGAACGATTGTTTCACCAAGACCTATTCCATCCTAGGTACAGAGAAATTCATCGCAGATCAATGGCACTAGCCTCCCAAAGGCCTCATTACTCGCGGGAGTTTGCCGAACTCTCGCGTAGAGGAGTTGCAGAGGCTTTCCCTGCGTCTATTGGTTTCCATGTCGCTCTCGCGCAAAAGCTTCACGCAACCGAAGCTGAGAGGCTGAAGGAGGCGCTCGGGATTTGCGTCCACGGATGCCCCGATTGTTTGCATCTTGGTAACATGTGCGACGCTGGGGGGTTCGCCGAAAAATTTGAAGTCAGCAAGGATTTGCTCGATGAATTTTTCAGATTCATGACTGCAGAAGTTACCGTTCCTTACGATGCAGGCCTCGAATCCATCAACCAAGCACTTGGCAAGAATGGTGTCGTGATATTATTCGGATCATCCGGGGCGAAACGGGAAAACGGCGAGAAGGTACACGAGGAGATTCGCAACAGGGCAACCGAGCTAAGTGGCAAGAATATGGGAGGAAAGTTCGTAAAGTTCGCGGGAATCTGGGTCGATAGCCCTCCAAACGTAGCAGAGACACAGTTTCGCGTCATGCTGCGGCTGGTTTGAGTTGGTACACGTTACTCAGGAAAACGTGCAGATAATTGATGTTGACCTTCTAATCCACGAATGCCTCCGCGCGAGTGAGGGGAAGGACTCTTTTGCTTTCATCATTTCCCCCTTCATCGCGGACTTTGGAATCTCCTCCAATTGGTCTGCATTCGTCAGTAACGTCATTAATGTGTCAGACATCGACAGCTACGTCGATCTGATCGGCCTTCTCAGGCATTACTCGGTGGATGTGAAGGTAATTACTCGCTCGCCAAAAGACTTGAGAGATACTACAATCTCTCCATCTTTCTTAACCAGGCAGACGAGGACTCTTTCGAAGATTCAACAACTTGGCTGTACCGTTAGGACGAATCCGTCATTGCACGCCAAGGCAACCATTACTTCGCGAGGAGTTCTCTCCGGATCCTTCAACTTAACAAAATCCGGAAGATTGTTCAATCTCGAAGCGGGCTTCTATTTTCCGAATAGTCACGGCACTGAAAAACAAGAATACGAAGACAAGTTGCTTTGGGCTAAGGGTATCTTTGAACAGTCAGCGCCACTGATCGCTCTTCCTTGAACGATTCGCCATTGCCGTTGGCTCTGGCTTTTTCAGCCAGAACGTAAAACAATCCTGCCTTTCTCTCTATGACTCCACACCAAGATGCCAGCCCGAGCATGATAAGCGCCGTGTTTCTAGCCTCCTCCGTTTGGTTACTAGAACGCTCCGCAACTCGAGACAAAAGCTTCTCGAACGAGATTGGAAAGTCCCCTATCCAGCTAAGGATTGTGCGGTAAATGCGAAGATTCTTACTTGCAAGGTCATGAACAAATGCCTTGGCTGGTCCTTGGTCGGAACTCTTGAGGAGGTTGACCAGATTTCGGCCTTGGTCCGAAAGACGTACGACTCGTCCCTTAACGGTCGCGAGACCCAAACCTTGAATCTGTCTCAGATTAGAACCATCTGCTATGTCGAGTCCTACCTGACTGATTGTCAAGAGATCTACACCCTGGGCGCGCGCTCCTATGAACCGAATAAGTTGTACAATTGGGAGAGTTCGAAACTCAGGCGGAATGTTCTCGGAACCTAAATTGAGTCCGTCACGATAACCCTTTTGAGTCATTACGGTGAGAGAAATGAAGGTCCACAGCTTACTCTCCAACATTATTCGACCATCTCTCGTTGTGGACAGGTTGATTTGTTCCGGTTTCGTTCTTCGGAAAAAGTCCCACGCCCTGCGCAGAAAAATCGATGGTACAATGGCTTCCATCGAAGCCAATACTCTATCAGCAAGTGTGACCGAAAGAAGAGTTTTCCCTGCAACCGTAGGCTCGAAAATCTTAAGATCCTTCTTAGATAGATTGATTCTTACGAACGTGGGGAATGCAACACTTGCCCGCGACAACGTCTCGATTACTTCTGATGGTATTCTCACACTACAAACTTTCTTGGAGGTTACAGCAGAGTTCGTGGGGGCATCTACGGCTGCCACGTTGAAGACTATGGCGGCGTCATTGTCGTCGCTGATTTCCAATTGGTTTTCCATTGACCTGATCCGCAGATGCTCATTATCTGATAGGCATGCCAGGGCAGTCGCAAATTGACTGCCATTTACAAGCATTTCGCGAGGAGCCCAATGTTTGTTCCGATTCTCAACGTCTCCGAATTCCATCTTAAGAGTCAGGAGTCCCTTACGGTTGTTTCCGATCATCACCAGGTTCTTTCGCCCAAGAGTAAGAGAGAGTTCGTCGCAAAATCGAGCGGCATGAATCAACGTCCCTTCGACGCTACCATTAAGCCGAACTACTACGTCCCGACGAACGTTTCTTGAGTCGGTTATGACCAACTACGAAACACTTTCTCGCTTTCGCAGTTTGGCATAGTCCCAAAGATTTCGCAGAGACGAACCAGAGAATATCAAATCTAGATAAGATTCGTAAGCATCCTCCCCATAAGACAGTAGGACCTTCGCGTTCTCACGCTCCATTTTCATGGTGTGTTCGTTGTGAAGAGCCCTGGCCTTCCAGTCAGTCCAAAGTAGGTCTTTGTTGAGAAGACAAATCTCACAACTGCATGCCTCCAGTTCTGCAACATCAGAGACTCTCTTGTTAGTGAGACTCATCCCCTTCCCGAATACTTTGGAATCCAACCCGAGATATCGTTCCCCCGTGGACATCAAGATTATTTTTCCAAAGGCGGCCTTTCGTCTGTGACCTGAGGAATCCGTGCTGTCGATTCCAAGGTAGTAACCAAGGTGCAGCATGAGCGGCGATGAGCCAAATCCCATGAGGTGAATTTTGAAGTCCGAGGACTCGCGGATTGCTTGTATTGCTGAGAGAACCATATCGATAATTTGTCGTCTGGGCTGTCTATCTCCAAAATAGCCCTGCATGGGATCCTGCCCGCCGTCGGAATTAACTAGGCTGCCAAGGGCAACGTATTCGGAATCTGCATGATGCGTAAGCCACCCTACGTTTTGGTCGAGTGAGTGTTTTCCCCATGCATGTAAGCTGGGAATAAGGCGACCTGCGAGCGAACTGGACGTCTGCCAACGCAATATGTTCCGTCGGGTCTTTTCCCAGAGTCTGCTCATCGCGCTCTCGGATTTTTGTCTGGCGTTGAATGGATAGTCTAGCGGTATTGTAAACGTCGGATCCAGAGTTTCCTGAACAGCCATTATCGTTTCTTCGTCGAGCGTGATTCCCTTTCTAGCAGCGGAATAGGCTCCGTTGTCCAAAAAGAGTTGGCCCACTGAATATCTGAGGCTCGGAGACTCGTCCCGGTAATAATTGATACATGAATCCATTACACAATCATTCCTTCTGTCTGTTCGAAGAGGCCGCTTATCTTCACCTATCCACAGAAGGGGGTCAGAGTAGGACAGTGCTGGGCCTCGGGCATCCGCTGGGAAAGATTACTTTAAAATTCTTCTGGATCGAGATGGGCAAAGTTGTCCCTAGCTTCTCAAACTTCGCACAATTTCCAGAGACTGTCTAATGAGATCTAGGTGATAACTGGTAAGGCGCCCTAGTGAGGCTACTGGAAACTGTTTCAAGAAACGGCTTGATGCGTTTCTCTTGCGGGTAAATCCTCTTGGATCTGGAACATCTTTGTCTATGTGTACTACGACTCCACTTTTCCGCAAGCTGATATGGATGAAGGGACGCCTTCGCAATCGGGAAAGTGGATGCACGTCTAAGTGCGTGTATCTGATGTCGTTTCCACTTGGATAATATGTTACACCGGGGTCAAGCGACTTAATCCGATTATCGAGTTCGATGACAAGTTTCTTCGTCTCGGGACTGCATGAGCGGATCTTGCTATCAAAGTCCTTTTCGTCGATCAATCTTGATAAGGTATTGGCGTCCTTGTCCAATCTGTCAGATTCTTGGTCTATGGCGACGGGAACGAATTTGTGGTTAGCGATATCAATGGGACTTTCTGCAATTGAACCTTCCAACGCGCGAGGACTCCCTTCAGCTGACGCATTTGCACCCCTTCGCTTGAGCTCATCGTGGAAGTACGCTTCAACGTTGGTGAATACCTTCAGGACTTGTCTGGGTGAGGGTTCAATGCCGACGTGCTCTGTGCTATTTCTCCAACCGTGAAATAGGAAAAGGTCTGACTTGGCCGTCTTTGTAATCAGGCTCTTACTGTCGAGGAAATGGACATAATCGGTGAATGACCACTTCAGAAACGGCTTCGGTTTAGCTACGCGATCATGAAGGACTGTATTCTCGGTACATCCCTCAAGAACACAGGATTCCTTAAGGAAGAGCTCTAATGCTCTATCGATTAGAATCAATGCTGCGCTTGGGTCATTATCCTCGAGTCGGTCCTTTGCTGTTTGCAAAGCCAGCAAGCACTCATCTGTCGTGAAGCTGTTCACGATCAACTGGGCCAGAAGAGGCTCAAGTGCGACGTTAAAGCATATTTACGCGCGTGAACCGAATCTTGAGAAGGCTCTCTCGAACTACTGTTTTCCCAATTGGTCCAGGATTTCCAAAAACAACTGATCTCTTATCTTGCCGGAGCACCTGTTGTGAGATAACTCAAGTATCCTGTATCCTCTTTTCCGCAGCAACATGCGTACTTCTTCATCCTTAACCATCTGAGCGGTTCCAAGATGGATCCGTCCGTCGACGAATACCGAATGGCCTGGGTTCTAGTGGAAAGTTCAGGTCGGCTGTGGTTACTGGTATTTCGACTTGTGTCAGGTATGTTATCTGGTCGTCTTGTATTTTGATTCCTAGTTCTTGTTCCATCTGTGAGGGGTTGGCGTGTAGCTGTTCGCGCCAGTCGCTCCGCTGAGTAGACATCTGTAAGGTTGAGCTATCGATGAGCCATTGCTCAGACAGTCGAGCGAAACTATCTTCAGTAGCTCTCTAACGCTTTCTTTGAAAGAAAACTTTCGCCAGACTACTCTTTCTGCCTACCTGGCTGGCACGGGGTAGCTTTCAGACCACCCGCACCGAGTGCATATCCTGTAACCTCGAAACCGTGTGGTACCATTCGGTGGCCGTTCTTCGATTCTTTCATGCTTCGACATGCCAATACCGTTGACACAATGGTTCTCTGGCCGGTATCTCATGGCCTTGGGGCATCCGTCCCGGCAGATAAACGGCTCTAGATGCTGCAAGAAAGCGAAACCTCTGAAAGGTTATCTCAATCTGCCTGATCTAGTCTTAGCCCTCAGGTCGGGGTTCAATTGGACCTTTTGTGGTCGGTCCTCGGACTAGTTGTCGCCGCGATCATAGCTATCACGGTTTTAGCTGCTTTTCCATTGTATCGGAAGCACAGCATCGAGCAAGCCAAAGACTCATTGAGAGAGGTCCCTTCGGTTCTTACTAGAATCGACAATTCCCTACGGCCCTACTTGTCCTCGAGAGAGTACCTTCCCGAGCGCGTAGCTAGACCTCTGAGGTCGGAGATCCAGACACTTGTTGAGTTGACGTTGCCGTCTCTCGGGAAGAGTGTCCGGCGAGCTCATGATGGTGCTACGAGGAAGGATTTCGAGTCGATGACGACTGCTGCCAATCAGTTGCGTCAGAAGCTTATGGGGCACAATTACCAGTATGTTCAGCGAGCAATCGCTGAGCACTCGAAGTTGCTTGTTGAAGAGCTGAGGCTCGATACTGCTCAGCGGGAGGCGACCGTTCGAGATGATGAGCGCAACCTTGTCGTCGCTGCGGCCGGGTCAGGTAAGACT
>Ga0137377_10001683_pt1 | contig 15736 bp, 9 predicted proteins | sample SagtaG_22_FD_104815 | JGI IMG/M metagenome (GOLD analysis project Ga0137377, IMG submission 104815) | Vadose zone soil microbial communities from Sagehorn Ranch, Mendocino, California, USA - Sage2_L_40_16 metaG | ecosystem: Environmental > Terrestrial > Soil > Vadose zone | place: USA... | reverse complement strand
TCAGATGGCCGTGTATTTTTCCGTATTGTTTCCGTACAAGCCGAGAGAGATTTTTGTAAGTGCTTGATTCTTGGTGGGCGGTACTGGGATCGAACCAGTGGCCCCTGCCGTGTGAAAGCAGTGCTCTACCGCTGAGCTAACCGCCCATTTTTGAGGACCGGGAAGTCTATAGACGCTCCGGACCCAAGGCAAATCAGGCGCTTCTCCCGCGCGTCCGCGGCCGGATCGCTGCGCGGGCGCCGGTGCAGTGTATGCGGGCGAGGCGCGTCGCGGCTGCGCTTGGTAACATGCGCGCCCCCACCATGTGGAACGTCCCGGCCGCCCCATGACCGTCGTAACGCGCTTTGCGCCCAGCCCCACGGGACTGCTGCACGTCGGCGGCGTGCGCACGGCGCTCTTCAGCTGGCTGTACGCGCGGCGCAACGGCGGCAAGTTCATCCTGCGCGTCGAGGACACCGACCGCGAGCGCTCGACGGACGAGGCGGTGCGCGTGATCGTCGACGGCATGGCGTGGCTCGGGCTCGATGCCGACGAGGGCCCGTACTATCAGAGCCGGCGCTTCGATCGTTACCGAGAGGTGCTCCGAGGCATGCTGGAGGCCGGCACCGCCTACCACTGCTACTGCTCCAAGGATGAGGTCGACGCGTTGCGCGGACAGCAGATTGCGCGCAAGCAGAAGCCGCGCTACACGGGAATCTGCCGCGAGCGCCGCGAGCCGCGTGCGGGGGTGGATCCCGTCGTGCGCTTTCGCAATCCGCTCGATGGCGCGGTCGTGGTGCAGGACCTGGTGCACGGGCCGGTGACCTTTCAGAACGCGGAGCTCGATGACCTGATCATCGCACGCTCGGATCGCACACCGACCTACAACTTCTGCGTGGTGGTCGACGACATGGACATGGGCGTGACCCATGTCATTCGGGGCGACGATCACCTCAACAATACCCCCCGGCAGATGAACATGCTGCAGGCGCTCGGCGCGCCGTTGCCGATCTACGCACACGTCCCAATGATCCTCGGGCCGGACGGCGCCAAGCTCTCCAAGCGGCATGGTGCCGTGAGCGTGCTGCAGTACGAGGAGGAGGGCTACCTGCCGGACGCACTCCTCAACTATCTGGTGCGTCTCGGCTGGTCGCACGGCGATCAGGAGGTGTTCACGCGCGAGGAAATGATCGCCGCGTTCGACATCCATGACGTCAACAAGTCGGCCTCCGCCTTCAACCCCGAGAAACTGCTGTGGCTGAACCAGCAGCACATGATGCGCGCGATGCCGGCGGCTCTCGTGCCCCATCTGCGCGCTCAGCTGCGCCGCCTGGGCGCGGACAGCAGCGATCAGCAGATGCTCGAGGGCGTGATCCTCGCGCAGCGCGAGCGCGCCAAGACGATGAAGGAAATGGCGGTCAACAGCCGCTTCTTCTTCGTCGAAGATATCGAACTGGATCTGAAAGCGGCGGCCAAGCACCTCGGGGGCGATGCCCCCGCGACGCTTGCCAAGGTGCGCGCGCGGCTCGGGAGCTTGTCCGAGTGGAACGCAGCGAGCGTTCACGCGGCACTCGAGCAGCTCGCGGCCGAGCTCGGCGGCGGCCTCGGCAAGATCGCACAGCCGCTGCGCGTCGCGGTGAGCGGCAGCGCTGTGTCGCCGCCGATCGACGCGACGCTGGCGCTGCTCGGGCGCGAGCGCACGCTCACGCGGGTGGATGCGGCGCTGGCCGGCTCACGGCCCGCGCCGAACTGACCAGATTCACGCCTTGAGCGGCGCGCCGTAGTAGCCCGCGACCACTTCGATCGTGGCTCGGACCTGATTGCGCTCATCCTCGCTCAGGTCAGGGTGCCAGATATCGAAGATGAGGATCGCACGCGGGGCATTCGCCTCGTTCCACGCCTCGTGCTCGATCGTGTCGTCGAACACCCACGCCTTGCCTGGAATCCACTCGCGCGTCTCGCTGCCGACGCGGAATCCGCAGCCGGGAGGCACGATGAGCGGCAGGTGCACGGTCAGTCGGGCGTTCGTGACGCCGGTATGAGCCGGAATCCGCGTGCGCGCATCGAGAATCGAGAAGAATCCGTTGGGGCCGTGCTCCGGGACGTCGCATAGCGGCGCCCGCGTGAGCACCTGCGCCGTGCGCGCACAGCGCGCGAGATGCTCTGGCTGCGGCACGCCTTCGTTCCAGAGAAAGTACGCGCTCCAGCGGCGCGACTTGTTGAGCTCCCGCCATTGGTCGAGGGGCACGCCATCGCCGTAGGCCACGTACGGCTGCAGTCCGGCCTGATCGGAGGCCAGAACGCGCGCCAGCTCCGCGCGGATGTCCTCGGTCGCCTCCTCGATCGCATCCAGCCACGGGAATTCTGCGCGCTCGAAGAACTCGATCGCCGGGAGCTCCGGAACATAGAGGAAGGTCGGCTGCGGTGCGTAGCGGCTGCGCTTGCCGGTCAGGAGGTCGATGCAGCGGTCGACACGACGGAAGCGCGAGCCTCTGCCGCGCTCACGCAGAGCGGTGAGCCGCTGCTCGATTGCCCCGGCGAGCGCGGCGTCATCGCGACGCACCGCTTCGCGCGCGTGCTCGAGCGCCGCGCCGAGCGCGGCGGGAGGCGTTGCCTCCGGCGGCACGGTCGCCAAGGCGTGGCGGTAGATGCGCGCGGCGCCGCGCGCATCGCCGCGCTCCTCGATCAGGGAGCCCTTTTGCAGCAGCGCGGTCAGGTGGTGCGGCTCGAGCGCGAGCGCGCGCTCGATCGCCTGCATCTCTTGTTGCGGGAGGCTCAGGGCGTGCAGGCTGGAGGCGAGGCTTGACCAGAGTGCCGGATGGCTCGGATCGGCCAGAGTCGCGCGCTCGAAGAGCTCGCGCGCCTTGAGGGCTTCCCCTCGCCCCATCATGCGCAGGCCCAGCTCATTCAGGACGGCCGGGTGGTCGGGTGCGAGCTGCGCCGCACGGACAAGGAGCTCGTCGGCCTCGCGGCTGTGTCCTGCGGCGCCCGCGGCCTTTGCCGCCTGGATCATCCTGAGCACGGTGGCGTGCTCCGGGGCTACCGCTTTGACGTTGCTCAGAGATTCCTCGCCTCTCGGTTCGTGCGCCGGGGATTCTAGCGCGGCGGACTCAGCTGGGCGGAACGCGCAGGCCGCCGCTGCGGCTCGGCGAGGTTTCGCCGGACAGAGACGCTCGACAAGCCTAGCTTGACAAGGCCCGAGGCCGTGCGTAGGTTGCGCCGGCCTCGCGTGGGGCCATAGCTCAGCTGGGAGAGCGCTTGCATGGCATGCAAGAGGTCGGCGGTTCGATCCCGCCTGGCTCCACCACCTCGAAGCCGGCCGCCTTCCCGCGCCAAGTTCGGCGCAGCGCTCAACCGCTCCCGCTCATTCCACTCGACCCACCACGTCAAGGCTGTCGACAATTTACAACAGACGGGACCCTTGGCTCGTGCAAAGCCGGGCGGGTTTGCTGCGTAATTGATACAGAATTTGCCTGCCGCGTTCCTGCGGTGCTAGGCTCAAATCCAAAGTAAGCGCAAGCGAGCTTCGCGTATTGCATTCGGCCCGCTTAGGGGAGCGTTGGGTCGTCCCGCGCCACGCGTCAGTGCCGACCCAGACAAGACCAACTCAAGGGGAAGCATCCATGCCATCAGGTCCATCAGCCCGGTCAAATCAGATCATGCTGGCGGTGAAGTGGGCGGTTGCGGCGTGCGCCGCGGCGACCCCGGCGCTCGCCCAGCAGGCACCGCCGGCGCAACCCGCACAGCCTCAGCAGGTGCAGGAGGTCGTCGTCACCGGCTCGCGCATCCTGCAGAGCGTCGCGCAGACCACGCAGCCACTTTCGGTCATCAGCTCCGATCAGATCGAGAAAACCGGACTTGCGAGCGTGGGCGACCTGCTGCAACAGCTCACCACCGGCGGCAAGGCGCTCAACCAGAAATTCAACTCCTCCGGTAACTTCGGCTACCCCCCTGACGGTGGCGGCATCGGCGCCGGCTCCTCCCAGGTCGATCTGCGCAACCTCGATTCCAAGCGCACGCTGGTGATGGTGGACGGGCTGCGGTGGGTCAATGAGTCTTCAGCCTCCGGTGTCAGCGGTAGTGCCGACCTCAACACCATCCCGCTGTCCATTATCGATCACATCGAGGTGCTGGAAGATGGCGCATCCTCGATCTACGGCTCCGATGCCATCGCGGGCGTGGTCAACATCATCACGCGCAAGAAATTCGAGGGCTTCGAGGTTAGCGGGTACACCGGCGACTTCAGCAAAGGTGGCCGCACGACCGAGGCGAGCCTCAGCGCCGGTGGCTCGAGCGGCAAGTTCTCCGGGCTCTTCGCCGCGAGCTTCTACGACCAGGACCGGGTCAGCTCGTCGAAGTGGTGGCAGTCCTCCTATCCGGAGCCCTACGCGGGGCTGGACGCGGGGAGCTCGGGGACGCCGCAGGGGCGGTTCAGATTCTGCGATCCCTCCGTGCCGGCTCCGAACACCGGATCGTGCCCGGACAATTTCTACAGTGTGACGCTGAACAATGGCACGACGACTCCGGTGTGGGATCCGAACAATCCGAATGCCGGTACGTACCATCATTTCACCAACGCGGACCGCTTCAACTTTGCGCCCTTGAACCTGCTGCTGACGCCGTCGCAGCGCAAGGCGCTGTTTACGAGCCTGAGCTACGACGCCACGGAGGACATCCAGCTGTATGCGAAGGGCCTGTTCAACAATCGCACGTCGACTAACCAGGCGGCTCCGGAACCGATATTCATCGGTCCGGTCGCCGGTACCGGAGGCATCGCCGACAGCATCAATGTCTCCCATCTCAACCCCTACAACCCATTCGGCATCGATCTGTGCGCGGTGCCATCGCCGTCGTGCGGAAACGGAACCGCCAACTTCTTTGGTGTCACACGCCGTCCGCTCGAAGGCGGCCCGCGCATCTTCGACCAGGATGTCGACACCTGGTACTTCAGCGCGGGCGTGAAGGGCACGCTGCACCTCCTCGACGGTCTCATCTGGGACATCAACTTCGCCGACACGGATAACAAAGCGAGCCAGAGGTTCATCGGCGGCTACAACGTCGCGAAGATCGGTATTGCGCTCGGCGATCCCGCTATCTGCGCCAAAATCCCGGGCTGCACGCCGCTGGATCTCTTCGGCGGCCAGGCACGGCCGATCACGGCGGCGATGCTGAACTACATCCTGGCGCCTCAGCTCGACTCGAGCGACCAGAAGCTGAAGCTCGTGTCGGCCAACATCACCGGCACGATCTTCCACATCCAGGATCGCGCCGCCGGCATCGCAGTCGGTGCTGAGCACCGCATGTACGACGGCGTGTTCGACCCCGACCCCCTGCGCCAGACCGGCGAGTCCCAGGACTCACTGGCGTTTCCTGTTGCGTCGAGCTATCACGTAAACGAGGTGTATACGGAGCTGAGTCTGCCGCTGCTCAAGAGCCTCGGTGCGAGCGCAGCGGTGCGTTATTCGGATTACTCGACGTTCGGCAACACGACCACCTACAAGGGCGGATTGCGGTGGCAGCCGGTCGAAGACTTTGCCGTGCGCGGCACTTATTCGACGGGTTTCCGGGCCCCGAATCTGGGCGAGCTGTACGGACTCACGCAGTTCGGGGCTACGCTTGTGGATCACTGCGGTCCGACCTCTGGTGGGATCCTTGCGCCATACGTGGCGGGCTGCGCCGCACAGCACGTACCGGCCGGGTTCCAGCAGGCCAACACCCAGATCACGACGTTCACGGGCGGTAACCCCGGCCTCCAACCCGAGAAGTCAGACAGCTACACCGCCGGCATCGTGTACCGCGCGGGCTGGATGGCGGGTCACGCCGCGACCGATCACCTGAGTGTCGAGGCCACCTACTACAATCACAAGGTCAAGGGCGCAATCCAGTCGGAAGATATTCAGGCGCTGTTGGACGCGTGCCTGGTGGCCGGCGGCACGGATCCCACATTGTGCGCTCCATTTTCACGCATCGCGAGCGGCGACCTCAGGCCACCGCAGAACTTCCTGCAGAACCTGGCGCAGATCACCACGAGCGGCGTGGACCTGAAAGTAACATGGCTGTCAGAGCCCCTGAGCTTCGGCCATCTGTCGGCCGCACTGCAGGCGACGCGCGTCAATGACTACAAGGCCGAGGATAAGCTCGGCCTGGTTGCGCAGCGCACGGTCGGGATCGAGGTCGCCGACAGCGCCATCCCGCGCTGGCGCGCCAACGCGCAGCTCGGCTGGGGAGCTGCTGGACTTGATGTGAACTGGAACCTGCGTTTCTTGTCAGCCGTGAGCGAGGCGTGCGCTAATGCCACCATAACTCCGGTGCCAGGGTGCGCGACCGGGGCCGACTTCCACAACCTGCACTCGACCCTCTATCACGATGTGCAACTCGCGTGGACAGACGCGTTCCGACTAACCGGGCTCAAGGTGGAGGCCGGCGTGAACAATCTCTTTGGCACGAATCCGCCGGTCTGCTACACCTGCACGCTGAACGGTTATGACGCCGGCACGTACGACCTGCCGGGAGCGTTCTGGAACGTCAGGGCGCCCTTTAAGTTCTGAGCCTTTAGCCCGCCGCGCTGACCAGTGCCCGCCGTGGCCCACCCGGACCGCGGCGGGCTTTTCGTCCGGACATCAGGTAGTCTCGTTGTCCGCCGCCGCCGGGCCGTGTAATCTTCCGCGCCCGCCCGCCCGGCGAGGCGCGGCTGCGTCCCCATCGTCTAGAGGCCCAGGACATCGCCCTTTCACGGCGGTAACAGGGGTTCGAATCCCCTTGGGGACGCCAATAGACGCACGCTCGAAACCCGGCCCCTCCCCAAAGGCGGGGCGAATAACCTTCAATCCCCTCACCCTCGCTGTTTGCGGAAGGCGCGCCTCGAAGCTGCGAACGCGACGATACCGGCAAGGGCCCCGGCACCGTCGGTCCATGCCAACGCATAGCCCACAGACGCCGGCCGGTGAAAGACGTACTCCGTCAGCGCGGCGACCGTGAACGGCCCCAGCGACAGCGCCAGGAGGTTCACCAGCAGGACCTGGATCGCCATCACCTGCGCGCGGATCTCGGGCGGCGAGATCTGCTGTAACGCCGTGCCCCCCACCACCGTCGGCATGCCGAGGAGCGAGTACGTGGTCCCTTCGCGTTTCAAAACTTGTACACCGCCTCGAGGCCGATAGAAGCCTGATTGTCGGTGACGCCCGCGCCCGGGGTGCCGCTGAAAAATGCGGTGTCTTTGACGAAGGCGTTGGAGTCGGACTTGTCACCGCGCACCTCGCCGCGTATTTCAATGAATTTTGTGGGCAGGTAGGCAAGCGTCAGCGTGGCTTCCTTCCATTTCTGAATGACGCCAGTGCGGTAACCGTCCTTGTCGTCGAAGTACTCGGCGCGCACCGATAGTCGCCATTGATCATTCACCTGGTAATTGGCGTAAGCTGCGGCGCCATCCCACTTCGCCGTGATCGAGGTTCCATTGACGAGCGAGGTGACATTCTCCTGTTGGCCCCAATCGACGTTCAGAATGAACGTGAGCTGGCTGGTCGCGTTGTAAGTGCCCACCGCGTCGATCAAGCTGCGCAGGCCGTGTGTGCCGGCGCCGATAAACGTGCCCCCGGAGAGTTGCTCGACGCCGCTGTAGCCTTGCGCCGCCACGGAGAAGACCTTGTTTGGGGTGAGCGAGATGCCGAGCTCGCCGGTCTTCTGTTTATTCGCGTCCTGCAGCTGATCCCAACCGTTATTGACGCCGACGATGACGCTCACTTGATCGGATGCGGCATAGGTGAGCCGGGCTCCGGTGTGGGTGAAGGGAATCGCGTAGCCGAACAGAATGGAGCGCGAATAGTTCGTGTCCTGGGTGGAGTTGATGACTTCCGCTCCGGCGAGCGTCACGAATTTGCCGGCGATGATCGTCAGCGGACCGTGGGCGTATTGCGCGAAAGCCTGGGTGACATCGAAATTACTCGTCGACTCGCCGAGAGAGGCGATGACCCGGGCGTCTCTTCCGGCCGTGAGGGCGACGAGACCGCCGAAGCCCTCCTTCGGCTGATAGTCGACGATGAGTGCTGCCTGGTGCAGGTTGAACGAGTTGGGCTCGGTGTCGAACACACGGTCCGCAACCCCACTCGTGAAGACGCCCGCGCCCGAAAGATAGGAGTAAGCCGCATCCACGTAGCCGTGAAGGTCGATACCGGATGCCCCCAGCACATCGGTCAACGACGGCGCGGTGGGCTTGACGGGCTCCGCAGGCTTGGCTTCGTCTGCCTGGGCGCCGCGGGCGCCCAGGACCACGAGACAGAGGAGTGCGCCCCCCAAGGCGAGGCGAATGCGGTTCGTGTCGAGGGTCTCCTCGAAGCGGAGCGACAAGGCTCGAGTGACTGGCACACGCATGACACAGAGCTCCGTGAAGAGGGTGGGTAGGGGTCTCCGCCGTTGGGCGGCGGAGACCCCTTAGGATCAGTGATGGGCGCTACTCGACGTGCTCGCCATGCAGCGATACGTCGAGCCCTTCCCGTTCCTGGTCTTCGGTGACCCGCAGTCCGATGGTCACATCGATGACTTTGAGGATGAGGTAGCTGACCACGAAGCCGTAGACCAAGGTGGCGAGCACGCCCTTCAGCTGCGTGACGACACTTCCGGCCTGTCCGCCATCGAGCGCGGCGCTCGCGAATACGCCGGTGAGCAATGCGCCGACGGTGCCACCGATACAGTGCACGCCGAACGCATCGAGTGAGTCGTCGTACCCCAGCGCCTTCTTGAGCGACGTAGCGGCCAAGAAGCAAATCACCCCAGCCGCGATGCCGATGATGACCGCAGGGGTGGGCATCACGAAGCCCGACGCAGGCGTGATGGCCACCAACCCGGCGACCGCGCCGGAGGCGATGCCCAGCACACTCGGTTTCCGCTTGATGGTCCATTCCATGAACATCCAGGCAAGCGCCGCTGCGGCGGTGGCGATCTGCGTGACCGCCATGGCCATGCCGGCGCGGCCATCGGCGGCCACCGCGGAACCGGCATTGAACCCGAACCAGCCGACCCAGAGGAGTGAAGCGCCGATCACCGTCAACACCAGGTTGTGGGGCGCCATGGGTTCTTTGTTGAGTCCGACGCGCTTGCCGAGCGCGAGGGCACACGCGAGCGCGGCGATACCCGAGTTGATATGTACGACCGTGCCGCCCGCGAAGTCGAGCACGCCCGCGGTTGCGCCCCAGCCGCCCGGCTCCCACATCCAGTGGGCGATGGGTGCGTAGACGATGATGGACCAGATCGCCATGAACCAGAGCATCGCGGAGAACTTCATTCTTTCCGCAAACGCACCACAGATGAGCGCAGGAGTGATGATCGCGAAGGTGAGCTGGAACATTGCATAGACGGTCTCGGGGATCGTCACACCCAGGTGGCTTACGGACACTTTCCCGATCACCGCCTCGACGGCCGGGGTGTCTTTGGTGGCCGCCGCAGCCGCAACGTCCTTGATATAGATCATCCCGTTCATGAAGAGGCGACTCAGGCCCCCGATGTAGGGCGTTCCGGGCGTGAAGGCGAGGCTGTAGCCGATGACGTACCAGAGAAGGGTCACGAGGCACGTGATGGCAAAGCTTTGCATGAGGGTCGCCAAGACGTTCTTCTTGCGCACCATCCCCCCGTAAAAGAGCGCAAGTCCAGGGACCGTCATCATCAACACCAGCGCCATGGAGGCGAGCATCCAGGCGGTATCGCCGGAGTTGATCTGGGAGTTGAGGATGACGGAGGGCTCAGTCGTCGAGGGCGCCGGGGTAGCTACCGGCGCCGGGGGGGCCTCCGCCGGTGGATCGGCCCAGGCCAAGGGCACCGGCAGCGCCAGCAAAACGAACAGTAACGACCGCGACAATGTAGTCATCAACTTGTCTCCCCTGAGCTGACTCACTTGTGGTTCTAAAGGGCGCTGGCGTCGCGTTCGCCGGTGCGGATACGCACGACTTGCTCAAGGTCGACCACAAAAATCTTGCCGTCGCCGACCTTGCCCGTCCGCGCCGCAGTGGTAATGGCCTCGATCACCCGCTCAGCGAGGGTATCGGCGACCGCGATTTCGATCTTGGTCTTCGGCACGAACTCGACGACGTACTCGGCGCCCCGATAGACCTCGGTGTGGCCGCGTTGCCGCCCAAAGCCTCGGACCTCCGTAACCGTTACGCCCGAGACGCCCAAATCGCCGACGGCCTCGCGAACCTCATCGAGCTTGTGTGTTCGGACAATCGCCGTGATCAGTTTCATGTATCCAACTCCTCCCCCGCAGACGCGGCGAATCGTCGCCCAATGCAGGGCGGCGCAGAGCTGGTACAAGCACGCGCCATGCCAGAAATGGGCATTCGCGTTTGATCAATCAGTTACAGGCTTATTCGGCGAGTTCTTTTGAGAGCGCTGCGCTCTTATGGTGCGCTGACGTCCTTTGTTGCTCCAACATGTTCCGCCGCCACGCCCGAAGCTCGCCGCGCAAATTCCCCGCGCGGCGCCCGAGTCTCAGCCGCGAGCGCTTCTGAGGCCCTTTGCGCCCAGCCCCACGCCGCCGTTACGGAGGAGCCACGCTTCGAATTCGCTCCTCGGGAGCGGCTTGGTGTGCAGGTAGCCCTGCGACTCGTCGCAGCCTTCGCGCAGGAGATAATCGAGCTGCGCCCGATTCTCGACGCCCTCGGCTACGGTCGTCATGTCGAATGCACGCGCGAGAGCGATGATCGTCGAGACCAGCGTGCCGCTCTTGCGGTCCGTGGGAAGACGGCTGGTGAAGCTCCGGTCGATCTTCAGAGTATCGATCGGCAGCTCGGACAGGCGTCCGAGGGACGAGAACCCGGTGCCGAAGTCGTCGATGGCGATGCGCACGCCGGCGGCGCGCAGAAGCCTGAGCGCGTTGACGCAGGAGGAGGCATCACCCGAGAGAACTCCTTCGGTAATCTCGATGTCGACCCCCCAGTCCGGATCGCCTGCCAGATCGCCGATGCACTCGAGGATCTCGTCCGCGATCTTGCGGCGGTGCAGCTCCGGAGGCGATACATTGACGGCCACCCGCAGCGGTGGCAGACCCTTCAAGCGCCACGCGCGACAGTCGGACGCCGCCTGTCGTATGACCCAGGTGCCGGCCGCTGTCATCAACCCGGCGGACTCGAGCAGCGGCAGGAAGACCGCGGGCGCGACCAGGCCGGTTTCCGGGTCCTGCCAGCGCAGCAGCGCCTCCACCCCGGCGACTCTGCCGTTTCGCAGCGCGATCTTGGGCTGGTAGTACAGGCGAAACTGGTCGGTCTCGAGCGCCGCCCGCAGCCGTTGCTCCATGCTGAGCCGCTGCGCCAGCTCGGCATTCATCTCGACGCGGTGATGCAGGTGGCGCTCGCCCGAGGTCTTCGCCTCCTTGAGCGCCGCTTCCGCGTTCTGCACCAGGTCGTGAGGCTCGATGTTGTTTTGCGGATAGCAGGCCACCCCGCTTTTGATCTCCGCGACGACGTCGCGGCCGTCGATGCGGAACGGCTCGGTGAACAGCCGCATGAGCTCATCGTCCAGTGTACGCAGTTCGCCGGTGTCGTTTTCTCGCAGGGCGTTCACGCAGGCAAAGGTCCCGCCCCCCAGGTGGGCGATGTGCTCGGTGTCCGGGAAGCGCGTCTTCAGCCGATCCGCGACGCACTGCAAGAGCCGATCGCCGCTGTGCCGGCCGAGCGAGTCGTTGATGACACGCAGGTGTGCGATGTCGAACACGGTCACCGCAAGGCGCGGCGGACTGCCGCTGCGGCGCGCCTGTAGCCGCGTCAGGCGCTCGCAGAACAGCGCCCGCTTGGCGAGACCGGTCAGCGGCTCGAAATACGACAGGAAGTGCACCGCATTCTGCTTGTCGAGGTACTGCAGCGCGAACGACAGGTTGGAGGCGAGCTCCACGAGCAGCAGCCATTCGTCCTGAGCGATGACGGTCGGAGAGCGCGTGCCGCAGAGCAGCGCCCCCACCGGCGTGTTGTCGACCCGCAGCGGCAGGCACGCGAGCGAGCGAATGTCTGCGGCGCTCAACGCCGCGCGTGCCTGGATGACGTGGGGATAGGTCGCGATGTCCTCGCAGAGCACCGCCTCGCCGCTGCGGATCACCCGGCCCATGAGGCTGGTATCGCCGGATTCGTGAACCGCCACGGGAAACTCTTCCCACGGCTGCTCGAGAAAGTCGTAGCCCGCCCAACCGATCGGTCGCGCCATGCGCGTTGCGGGGTTGAGAAGCGCCACCATCGTCAGCGGGTATCCGCCGATACGGTGCGCGAGGCGGCAGGTCTCGGCCAGCGCTTCGTCGCGGTTCTGGATGCGCACCAGCGCCGAGTTGATCGCCGAGAGTGTCTGCAGCACGACGGCGAGGCGGGCGACGTGCTGCTCGGCAGCCTGGTTCTTGCGGCGCAACGCCGCCTCATCGAGTGCGCGCTGTATCGCCGGCACCAGGCGCTTCGGATTACTCTTCAGCACGTAGTCGATCGCGCCGCACTTCAGGGCCTCGATGGCGCGCTCCTCGCCGATGGTGCCCGAGAGGAAGATGAACGGCACCCCGGGTGCCTCGGCGCGCGCAATGGCCAGTGCCGACATGCCGTCGAATCCGGGGAGGCTGAAATCGGACAGGATGAGATCGGGCGAACCCGCGCGCAGCGCACTGCGCATCTCGGCCTCGTTCACCACGCACTCGCAGGTGCATGCGTAGCCGCCCTGCTGCAGACGCCATTTTGTCAGCTCGACGTCCGAGGGGGAATCCTCGACCAGCAGGACTCGCAACGGCCTGCGGGCAGGCTCATGGGGGGGCGTATCCATCGCCACGTCTCCGCCCGTGCCTACATTCGGCGCGCGCCCGGCACCGAATCTGCCGAAGCTGGACGGTGAAAGGGGCTCGCGCACGCACGGGTGTTTTTTAGACAATCCATCGCGTCTTTATTAGACCCGCCGGAAAGACGCCTCACCCGGATGGCCGTCACACTTTCCGGGCGCAAGACCGGCCGTCTTGGGGGCTAAGCCGGCAAAGCGCACGCGGAGCCCCTTTCAGTCCGCGTGCTTGAGCGTGGCGTTACATCCCTGGGCCGAGCTCGCTCGGCCGCGGGAGGCTGAGATAGAAGGTGGTGCCGTCACCGGGGCGGCTGTCGGCCCACACCCGGCCGCCGTGACGTGTGATGATCCGGTGCACGATCGACAGGCCGATTCCGGTGCCCTCGAACGATTCCTGCGGGTGCAGGCGCTGAAAGACGCCGAAGAGCCGGTCGGCGTAGCGCATGTCGAAGCCGACGCCGTTGTCGCGCACGTAATAGACGATGTCGGCGCCCTGACGCAGCGCACCCACCTCGATGCGAGGGTCGTCCCGTCCGGCGCTGAATTTGATGGCGTTCGACAACAGATTGATCAGCACCTGCTCGAGCAGCGCGCGATCCGCGAAGCAGTCGGGGAGCTCTCCGATCTGCACGCTCGGCCGCCGGCTGTCGCGCGACTCCTCGAGGCGCGCCACGCACTGCTCCACGACCTCGCGCAGCGGCACGCGGGCGCACTCGAGGGGCTGGCGGCCGAGGCGCGAGAAATGCAGCAGATCGTTGATGAGCCGCGTCATGCGGCCGGCCCCGGCCCAGATCCGCTCCAGAATTTTCTGCCCCGCCTCGGGGACACTCGCCGCGAATTCGGCGCGGAACATCTCGCAGAAGCCCTCGACCGCACGCAGCGGCTCGCGCAGGTCGTGCGACACGGAGTATGAGAAGGCCTCCAGATCGTGGTTGGCCATCTCGAGATCGCGCGTGCGTTCGCGCACGCGCAGCTCGAGCTCTTCGTTCATGCGGCGCAGCTCACCGACCAGCGCCGCGATCTCGAAGGCGCTGGCGGCGGTGCGCGCCAGGACGTCGAGAGCGCGTAGCTGTCCCGGGGGGATCCTCCGCTCGGGCCGCGAGGAGCTGAAGCCGAGGACTCCGAAGAACTTTCCGCCGGCGACGATCGGCAGCGCCACGGCGATGCGCGGGTCGAACGGGTGCCTGAAGAGAACCCCCGCGGAGGAAGGCGCCACGCGCGCCCCGAGCTCGCGGCGCGCCTCCTCGACCCAGCGCTCGGCCGACTCGCCGAGCTTCAGCGCCGCGCTCTCCAGAGCCCGGGGGGCCGGCCCGGTGAATCCCGCGACCCGCAGCGTGCCGCCATCCTCGGCGGGCACGAGGAGGTAAACCGCGCCGACATCGCGCTGCCCGGCGGCCGCCGCCAGCGTCCGCTCGACGATCGCATCGCGGTCGAGGCCCTGGCTGATGGCGCGCGAGAGCTCGTAGATCGCCAGTGACTCCCGCAGCTGGATGTTTTCCCTCTGCAGCGCGCGCGTCGCCAGCGCGCGCGCCAGCACCGGCAGGATGCTCGACAGTTTGAAGGGCTTCAGTACGTAGTCGAGCGCGCCCGCCTTGAGCGCATCCACCGCGGTCGCGATCGTGCCGTGCCCGGTCATCAGGACGCAGGCAATGTCGCGATCGATCTCCTGGCAGGCGCGCAAGAGCGTGATGCCGTCGAGTTCCGGCATCTGCAGATCGGTCAGCAGCAGATCGAATGATTGCTCGCGGAGCGCTTCCAGCGCCTCGCGTCCGGAAGTGAAACCGCGGGTGACGTAACCCTCGCGCTCGAGAGTGTCGCACAGGGCGCGCATGTGTGCGGCCTCATCGTCGACGATGAGGAGTCTCGCCGCCGCTGCGCTCACGCCTGACTCAACCCGCTGCATGCATCCTCGCATCCTGCACGCATCTGCCACGGCACCTGGTAGACCGGAAGCAGCGGCGTCGGATGGATCGCGAGCTTGCCGTAGTACGAGATCGCCTGAATCCACAGGATCCAGCGGATGATTGTAGCGCAGGCGCCGGGCGACGGCGGCGCCGGCGGCGGCGGCGGCGAAGCTCATGCGGTGGCGGGGCCTCTCGTAATCGTGCGCCCGGCGCCTGTTCCACACCGTGTCCGGCGCTCACCTCGCGGCCGCGCAGCGCCCGCATGCGCCAGATGCCGGTGGTCGCGACGGCCCAGCCGGACGTTTGGTCGGGTGCGAGGCTGAAGTAGACTGCATTGCCGTGGGCACATATCCATGTCGCCCGCCAGGCGGCGTGCGGGGCGGCCCGCGCGCAGCGCCGGCGCCGCCGCTCGCGTAACCGGCGGGGATTCGGTTGATCCGTTTCGAATCCTTATTGTACGATCGTTCAATAAGACTGCGGAGCCGTCCGGGGATGCTCAAGACCACGCCCTTTCACGTGCGCACGGCGCCCCTCGTGCTCGGCGCGACGTGGCGCCGCTGGGCGGGTCACGCCGTGGCGAGCGCCTACGACTGGACGCACGAGCGCGAGTACGCCGCGGTGCGCAACGCCGCGGCGCTGTTCGACGTCTCGCCGCTGCACAAGTACCAGATCGCCGGCCGCGATGCGGCGCGACTGCTGGACCGGCTGGTTACGCGAGACGTCAGCACGACCCAGATCGGCCAGGTGCTGTACACGCCCTGGTGCGACGCGCAGGGCAAGACGATCGACGACGGCACCATCAGCCGGCTCGGGGAGCGGCAGTATCGCCTCACGGCGGCCGAGCCCAATCTCCGCTGGCTGCAGCAGAACGCGTTCGGCATGGAAGTCGAGATCGCTGAGGTGTCGGACGCCGTGGGCGCGCTCGCATTACAGGGTCCGTTGTCGCGGGCGGTGCTCGACGCCGTCGCCGAGCAGCCCGTCGACGGACTGAAATACTTCCGCGTGATGCAGAACCGCATCGCCGGCGTCGAGGTGCAGATCTCGCGCACCGGATACACGGGCGATCTGGG
>Ga0137377_10001682_pt1 | contig 15738 bp, 14 predicted proteins | sample SagtaG_22_FD_104815 | JGI IMG/M metagenome (GOLD analysis project Ga0137377, IMG submission 104815) | Vadose zone soil microbial communities from Sagehorn Ranch, Mendocino, California, USA - Sage2_L_40_16 metaG | ecosystem: Environmental > Terrestrial > Soil > Vadose zone | place: USA... | reverse complement strand
TTCACGGCGGTAGGCAAGCGCCATGCGAACTCGACCAATCGATGATCGAGAAATGGAGATCGTGCCTCCAGGCTGGCGGCCATGCTGGCGCGGTCGAGCTTCACGAGAATGTCGTCCGGCAAATAGCCAGCCATATCGCGATAGATAAGACGGCTGACCGCGTCGGGAAGCGGTGGAACCAGGGTCGCATCAACGTCACACGGAGCCAGCGTCATAGGATTGGAGCTGAGGATAGTCAGCAGTTCGTAGAGGTCATGCTCGTCCGTCATCGCCAAGACGCGGGCGCATTTTTGCAGATTCTCCCCGCGCAACGTGGGACGCATTGCGGCTGGGAGCGGCAAAGCCCGCAGCAGTTCATCCCACACATCCGGGCTCAACATCCGCAGCGCAGAGGCTGCGGCCCGCCGCAGCATCGATGGCAGACGCAGGACGAGCGCAAAACGTGCGGTCATGAAATGCCTGGCGTACCCGCCGAAACATTCGTCGCCGCCGTCGCCCGAAAGCGCGACGGTTACGTGTTGGCGTGCGAGCCGCGAGAGAAGCAAGGTCGGAATCTGCGATTCGTCGGCGAATGGCTCATCCCACACCCGTGGCAGTTCCGGGATGACAGCGAGTGCCTCAGCCGGTGTGAGGTGAAACTCAGTATGCTCGGTGCCGAAGTGACGCGCCACCTGGGAGGCATGGCACGCTTCGTCGTACCCACGCTCACGAAAGCCAATCGTGAAGGTGCGGACAGGCCGCCGTGATTGGGCCTGCATCAGCGCAACGACTGTAGTACTGTCGATCCCTCCCGACAGGAACGCCCCGAGCGGCACATCGGCCACCATCCGCTCTCGCACGACGGTCCGCAGCAATCGGTCAAGCTCCGCTTCGAGCTCCGGAGGTTTCACCTTGAGTGGACTTCGCTGTCCCGCCTCGGCGATCGAGGCAAGCGACCACCACGGGCGAAGCCGCTCGTGCAAGCTCTCGGGACTGGCCGTACCCAGTTCATGCGCGCGCACCGAGAGCATGGTACCGGGGGGAAGTTTGAATACGCCCCGCCAGATACAAAACCGCTCAGGTACCCAACCATGACGCAACACCATAGCCAATGCTCCGGAATCCACGGTCGGTGCGAAGCCGGGATAGGCACGCAACGCCTTGAGCTCTGAAGCAAAGAGGAGTGCGTCTGCCGCGACCGCGACATAAAGCGGCTTTTTGCCTATGCGGTCGCGAATGAGATGCAAGACCCTGGCTCGACGATCCCACAAACCAATAGCAAACATTCCAGCAAACTGCTTAAGTGCGGCTTCGATACCGAAGCTTTCGAATGCAGCGAGCATCACCTCACTGTCGCTGTGGCCACGGAAGCAGTGGCCGAGGGCTTCGAGTTTCAATCGGAGATTGGCAAAGTTGTAGACCTCGCCGTTAAAGGTCATGACAAAGCTGCCGTCACGAGACAGCATCGGTTGATGGCCGGCATCGGTTAGATCGACAATGGCGACGATGGCCGAGCGCGATCCCGGCGTCGCGGTCAATCCAAACGCCGCTGCCGTCGGGTCCCCCGATGCAGAGTAAATGCGGTCTCAAGTGGGGGTCCTCCTTGGCGGCCGTTCAGGATTGGTCGGTAACCGAACGTGCGCCCCAATGGTTGGCGCGCCAGCCGACTGCGGAGCGCATTTTTTCTTCCACCGGTCGATCATCTCGCAGAGCGGCACCCACCCGAAATCATCGAGCAATGCGGTGAACCGCCGTTCGCAGCGCTGAAGATTGACCCGGTGACGGAATCGACTGACCGCATCGAGCCCCTCGACGCACGGCTGCCCGGGATCGATTTCCCAGGGGTGGATGTAAAAGACGTAAGGCGTTCCCGAGCGCAGGATCGCGCGAACGCCCTGGCGCCACAGCCAGTAAGGGGCTAGCCGGAAGTAGCCGCCGCCCCCCCAGGGAATCCCACGCCTCCCCACACGAATGCACGAGACGCTGACTTCGTAGAAACCCTCGCACAGCGACGAGATAGCATGACCGGCGTGTATACCGTCCAGCCGGCCATAGCGATCATGTGCGACAGTCGGCACGACAGACGAATCGTAGTCAAACCCGGCGTCCAGCAGGATTGGCACAGCCCAATCGGTGATGGAGAAGCAGGGTGCGCGATAACCGCGGACCGCCTTGCCGATCAGGTCTTCCAAGTGGTGCTTGGAACGCAGAATGTCCGCCCGGAACTCGCTGGGCTGGAGCGAATAAACCAGCTCGTGACCATACCCGTGAGAGGCCACCTCGTGACCTGCGGCGGCAATAGTGCGCACGAGTTGCGGGCACCTTTCGGCGACCCATCCGAGCACGAAGAACGTTGCCCTGGCCTTGCACGCATCGAGAATTTCCATGATGCGCATGGTGTTCCGTTCGACGCGCAATTCGCATCCATCCCACGCGGAACGTGAAATGACGCTCTTTAGGTTCTCGACATGGAACCAATCCTCGACGTCGATCGACATGGCCGCTTGGCCCGCACCCGACCGGTCTGTGGCTATGCTCGCCATGACGTCCCGCTTTACAGTAATCGGTGGCCCGTTTTGCGGAACTCGCCGACGTCTTTGCGCTTTGGGAACGAAAAATACTCCGCCCCCCTCATGTCGAGCCGCTTTGGCTGTGTGCGGCCAGCCCGCAGGTCCCGCAGCACGCGTATGACAACCCTGGCTCCAGCGCATTTCGTCCCCTTGATGACCCGGTCAAGCGAATCCCTGGGCGCGATGGGAAACATCTGCGTCGCCAGGACATCACCCGCGTCAAGTTTTTCGGCCATGCGATGCACGGTGATCGTTATCGCCCGCTCGCCGCGCTGCATCTGCCAAAATGTCGGCATCATGCCCCGATAGGTCGGCAGTCGCCCGGAATGGATATTGATGCAGCCGAGCCGGGGGACGCCGAGAAGCTCCGCCTTGAAGATCTCAGGGGCCGCTACCGATACGATCACGTCCGGCGCAATGGTTCGAATTTGTGTGATGTATTCCGGCCGATTGACAGATCGCGGCCGGATGACGGCTATCCCCATCGAGCCAGCGAGCGACTTGATCGAACGACGGCGCAGCCGAGCATCGATGAACCTTAGGCCTTGACGACAGAGCCCTTTCAGGTCGTAGAGCCCGTGCATGCGGCGCAGCGTCTTCCATATCGGTTCGTGGAACGCCCGGTCGATCGTGATGCCACAGATTTCAAATTCATCCCGCGGGAACTCTAAAAGAAAGACATCGAAGAATTTGATGACGTAAAGCGGATCGTCCTCAGTCACAAACATCACTCGCAACTTATGTAACTGTGTGCCCCGCTTCGCCGCGTCTCCTGGACGAACGGACGATGGTGGGGTCGACAATTGCGAAGCGACATGTCTCGCGGATACCGGCCTCGGATCTTCGTAGATCGGCGATTGCTCCGGATGCTCCATCACATCCATTATACTCTGGGGACCATGCAGCTGTGCTTGTCGGTCGTTCTCGGCGCGAGGGTTGATTGAAATTGATTCGGCCATGACACTGGCTGTCCTCTTGCAGAGTGGCAAGAAGGGAATATCGCCACCAGTCTCTATCTAGCATGGTAAAAGCAAACATATGCGTGCATGATGGATTATACTTATATGGTGGTATATCGCGCAGGCCCGCAGTTCCCGCTTAGCTATCATACCCCTAGCTTCACGCGCATCGCGATTTTGTTGGGCGTTGGTACTGCCCAGCGGCATCGTTCATAATCGCCTCAGATGCACTGATTGCCATTCTTGCCAAACCGTCCAGGAAACAACTCGCTGCTCCTCATCGGCTGCGTTGGGTCGCGTCATCCCAGAATGAGGCATCAGATTCATTCGATGCATCGCTTTATCCAGGAACACCCCTACCACTTACAGGCATGCAAACGCCTCCGCAGTGTAATGCTTTCTGATCATAACACTGCTTTGTCACGCAAAGTGAATGCGCCGAGAGCCAACTTCGCAGTTGAAGTTGACGATGATGACAATCGTGAACGCCAACTGAACGCCGGCCGGGCTTTGGCCGAGGTGCAAAGATCATAGCGATCTTGAGGCGCCTACCGAGCAGGGTGATCGGGCTCTACGGGAAGAATTGATGGCCATGATGACGACACCACCTTCGTTCTTTAGACCGCGCAGCGTGTTGCGGCACGGGGCACTGCTTTGGAACTTTGCGGGGCTGCAGCTGACCTCGGGCACAGTGCTACGTGTTGCAGCCGATATCATGTCGGTTTGGGTCGCATTCGTGGTCGGTTGGATCCTCGTCTTAGGACGCGATCTGGCTACACTGGCGGCGCGGGAGTCTCAGTGGCTTATCCTGGTGATCGGCACATACTCGGCTTTAGTGTTCACCGCTCATGCCGGCATCGGCCTGTATACTCGCGCGCGCCCCTACAGCCTGTCGACGAAAATTCGTTCGGTGGCCGTCATCAACATCGGCTTGTTTGTCATTGCCAGCACGTCGATGTGGATCGCGGGATGGCCGAACGCTTTCACATTCGGCCTGCTCATCGCAGTTTTCACAGGTGCTATGATTCTGCAATCGTTGGCGCGCATTGTCGCCGACGTGCTGCGCACTGAAGAGTGGCGCGCTCGCGATGGAGCGCATCAGGAAGCCGCCGATGAAAACAAGGTACTTGTCATCGGCGGCGCGGGTTATATCGGCTCGGCGCTAATCGGAATGTTATTGAAAATCGGGCGCCAGGTGTCGGTTCTCGACGCCATGCACTTCGGTGAAGACTCGCTGCGCCCGATCTTAGATCATCCAAATCTTACGCTTATCCGCGAGGATTTTCGCCACATTGAAGCTCTCACCCGCGCAATGCGCGGAGTCGGATCGATCATACATCTTGGCGGACTCGTAGGTGATCCCGCCTGCGCTGTTGATACCGAACTGACGGTGGACGTGAATGTGACTGCGACGAAGGTCATCGGTGAGATCGCAAAGGCCCGAGGGGTCCGCCGATTCATTTTTGCGAGTTCCTGCTCGGTCTACGGTGCCTGCGACGATGTCGTGGATGAAGACAGCCGCTTCCATCCGCAGTCGCTCTACGCCCGTAGCAAGGTCGCCTCCGAAGCGGTGCTTGGAACCCTGCACGACGACAACTTCTCAGTGACATGTTTGCGCTTTGCGACCATCTACGGCATGTCCGGGCGGACGCGTTTCGATCTCGTTGTTAACCTCCTCTGCGCCAAGGCCGTGCGCGACCGGGTGATCACTGTCTACGGCGCCGATCAGTGGCGCCCGTTCGTGCATGTCGAGGATGTTGCGCGAGCGATCGTATTGACGCTGAACGCTCCGACAGAGCTCGTGGCGGGCGAGGCGTTCAATGTCGGAAGCGACGCTCAGAACTATACCCTGGGTCGCGTCGCAGAACTCATCAAAAAGCAGGTCCCCGAGGCTGAAATCACCTCCGACGACACATTCGTCGATAAGCGCAATTACCGCGTCTCGTTCAGGAAGATTCGATCCCGATTAGGATTTGAGCCGGTCTGGACCCTAGAGAGCGGCATTACGCAGGTCATGGCGCTCGCGTGCTCAAACCAGGTCGGCCATTATTCTGAGCCGACATACAGCAATGTCCTCTATTTGAAGGAGCACGGAACCGCGGGTTTCAGCAGCTTCAAGATCACGGGATGGGAAAACGAATTCATGAACCTCGATCGGATAGTCTCCCTCGGCGCTGCTAATCCATCGGCCGCCTAAGCGCTTTCGGTTGCAGGGAGATGAAACTTGCTTCGGGTCGCTCGACCGAACGCCTTTCCGAAGGCAAAGCACTGTCCACTTTTCGTAAAATACGAGAGGGCTCAATCCATGCAATATCTTCGACCCCAGCGTTCACCGACATCACGTAAGGTGGGGGCGCGCCCGAGAATCGTGACGAAGGTCTTGTCGCCTGAGTCGAACGCCGCTTCTATCAGCATACCATGTTTCAAGCCGGCCATCGGCGAGGAAGAAATTACTGCTGCCATATCGGTGTTGCAATCGGGATGGCTCACGACCGGACCCAAAGCGCGCGAGTTCGAAACGAAGTTCGCTACTTTCCTGGGCGGTGATGTCGAAGCTGTCGCAGTGAACTCGGCCACCGCGGGGCTGCATCTGGCCGCCGAGGCGTGTGGAATCGGTCCTGGTGACGAAGTTCTCGTGCCTACCTTGACCTTCACGGCGACAGCGGCCGCCATACGCTATCTCGGCGCGGAGGTGAGACTGGTCGACATCGAAGAGAGCACCCGTTGTATCGATCTTGGTGATGCCGAGCGTCGTTTGACGCCGCGTTGCAAGGCGATCATGCCGGTTCACTTCGGAGGCTTTCCGTGTGATATGTCCAAGGTGCTGGCCTTTGCTCGCCGTCATGGCCTCAAGGTCATCGAGGATGCGGCGCATGCTTTGCCGGCGCACCATGACGGCCGCCTGATCGGTTCGTGGGAATCGGACGCCTGCGTATTCAGCTTTTATGCCAGCAAGCCGATCACCACGGGCGAAGGCGGCATGGTCGTAATCCGAGACCCTCACATCGCCTCCCGTGTACGTGTCATGCGTACGCACGGACTCGATCGGGATGCGTTCGATAGGTTCCGCACGGTTGGGGCTTCCTGGGCTTATGACGTCGTAGCGCCGGGCTTCAAGTACAATCTGACCGACATTGCGGCTGCCATCGGCACGGTCCAGCTCTCGCGGGCCGAGGCCTTGCAAGCCTCGCGACAGCGATCGGCGCTGCGGTACTTTGAACAATTGGCGGGTCTCCCAGTCGATTGTCCACCCCCCGCGCCTCGCGGCGGCCTTCATTCCTGGCACTTGTTTGCAATTCGCGTGCACGAGAATGCGCGCGCAACCCGCGATGACCTGATCCAGGCGTTGACCGCGAAGGGCATCGGCACATCAGTCCATTACCGGCCGCTGCACGAAATGCGCTATTGGAGGGACCATTGCCGGTGCGAGGCGGACGATTTTGCGGTCGCCGGTCGCTACTTTACTGGTGCCGTCACGTTGCCGCTCTTCGCTGGCATGACCGATGCGCAGGTCGATCGCGTCGCTGCTGTCGTGCGCGATACCTTTGGGTGACACGTTATGCGCCCCAATGCCCACCTTGAATCGGTCCGGCCGTCGCGCGGGACGATGGTGCTGAAACGTCTGCTGGACTTTATCGGGTCGGCACTCGGTCTCATCATCCTGATGCCGGTACTGATCGCTGTCGGGATCATGATCAAGGTCGACAGTCCAGGTCCGGTCTTCTTCCGTCAAGAACGTCTCGGACGAGGGGGACGCACCTTCCGCATCTTGAAATTTCGCACAATGGTGGCAGGAGCTGCGCGCTCCGGCATCGCGCTTACGGTGCGCGCCGACAGCAGGATCACGCGCCTTGGAATGTTCCTGAGGCGAAGCAAGCTCGACGAGCTGCCTCAACTGCTCAATGTTTTCGCCGGCGACATGTCGATTGTCGGTCCCCGGCCAGAGGTGCCGGAATTCATGAAATTCTATTCACCCGATCAGCGCGCAATCATCCTCTCGATGCGGCCGGGATTGACCGACTATGCAGCTATTCTGTTTCGCGACGAAAGTTCGCTGCTCGATCAAAACCGCGACCCGGTCGAAGTCTACCGGCGTGAGATCATGCCGGTGAAATTCGCTTGTTACGAGTGCTATAGCCGCGAAATCGGCGTCGTGAACGATCTAAACATCGTTTTCGCAACCATCTTGCTGCTCGCGACGGGACGGATCCCGCGTTGGCTGGGCATTGAAGATCGGCTGCGGGCCTTGCCGGCGTTTGGCCGGCTCGACTCCAAGCTGAGTGCATGAACGCATTCGATCATTTCTTCAGCGCAATAGCGATCGTCCGCGACTTCACCTGACGAGAAAGGTGAACACGACGCCGATCCAGGCACCGATCGTCCCCATCGCGAAATCACTGACGCTCGCGGTTCGACCTGGGATCGAGAACTGAATGACTTCAAGCATGCCTGCGCATGCGGTAAGCAAGGCCCAGTTTGCGAGTAATTGCATTGGACGCGGATACCCGACTGTCAACAGGCTAGCGGTAATGAAATAGGCAGTAAAATGCTCATAATAGCTGTTTCCCATCACATGCGGGCGCAGGTCTCCGGGAACCATGGAGAGAACCATGATTGCCAGCACTGCCAGCCACGCGTTAGCGCGAATAAATGTCATCGCCCCATTCCAGGCAACCACCGCCAAGATTCGCTGCGCCGTGCGGGTTATACCCGTCAGCGGCTGTTCCCGGATGAAAGTGCCTCGCGCCAACCATCCGATCGCAAAGCTATTTCAACTACGTCCCCTGGCTGTAGTTCGGAGTCTTCATCCGCCGTGACGCGCTCGTGCCCCTTCTCGCCCTTTCTGATAACGGCGATGTCCAGCTTGAATTCACTTCCGCGGCCGACCGACAACCTCACCGCAGTGTATTTCATCTTCTCGGCAGTGCTCTGCAGCTTTGCTTGAATCTGACCGAGTGCGACGCGGGCGTCCTGCAGTTCCTGAAGTAATTTGATCCGCCGCTGATCGTCGAGCCGCTCAAGTTGTCTTGCAAGATCATCTTCCTGTTTCTGAATCTGCATCAGTTGTGCTGCCGTCTGCAGCTTTCGCGTGGATGACAACAAGACGGCTCGCCGCGCATCAGTGACACGAGGGCTGGGTAAGGCACCCTTGCCGAAGAGATCGATCACTTTGCGTAGTTCCTCAGCGTCTGACTGTGTACCTTGTTCTTCCTTCGCCTCCTGTGTTTCAAGCACCTTGATCTGCTCGCCGGCTTTTTTGGCGGCACTTCGAAGAAACGCTTTCTCGCGTTCATGATCGATTTGATCGATTTTGAGGTGCTCGACCTCGATATTTATAATTTCCGCAATCTGCGTGGGAGCCATTGAAACATCGGCGAGCAGAGGTTGATCCATGGCGTCCTTGCCCTCAAGTTCTGCTGTCAACCTCGATATATGGGTCCGCTCTTTAGCAAGCGTGATCAAAAGTGACTGATATTCGCCTTTTAAATCCGCGAACAGGAAATTGGGTTTTCTGTCCGGAGACGCAGCACGTCGTAGCCGCCCGATAGCGCCACAGCATGGCGCACGGTCATGAGCGGGCGGAACGGCTGCTCGCCCGGCTTCGCTACGTCGCCATTCACGTATATAGGCCGATATTGCGCCACTATTGCCGTCACCTCATCGGGATTGATCGACGTTGCTGACTCGCGCCCGTCCGGCAATCTCTGTCTGAATACCTTGGTGGCTGCCGCTGCCTTCAGCTTAACCTCCATCTCCGACGCGGTCAGGCCGGCGACCCTGCATGTGCCTAGCAACGGGACCGATATGCTGCCGTCCGGCCTTACCGAAACACGACGCTGTAGCTCTGCGATCCCTGGCACGGAGACTTCAACCACATCGCCGACCTCAATCCGATATTCCGCGCTTGCCGCACCAACCCAACACATGAGGCAGGCCGTCAGCAGGCCAACTCTGCCAAGATTGAGCCCGCCGGAAAGCGCAGCCTCCGGCTCGCCACCACGGCATTGGTCAACACACCCTGCAAAGATTCGCATAACGCTGCCTCCAAATGCGGTCTTCAACACTAATCTCGACCTATTTCTCCGTAACCGGCCATGACAAGCGAGCAACGTAATCCGCGACAGGACCGCCGGCCTCGCCCCAGTTGCTGGACCAGATCACCTGCGATCCATCAGGCGAGGGTGAGGCATGGGCTTCGCTCCAATAGTCGTATGGAGCGTCGCGAGTGTGAACGATGCGCCGAAGCTTGCCGCTGCCATCAATGCGCAGCGCAACAACTTCTTGGTAGAATGGCGCCCAGTCCGGATGTTTCGCGGCCTCAGTGTAATTGCCGGTATAGGTCAAGAACACCCATCCGGGCCGCCTGATATTGCGGATCGAGGCATGCTGCCCTTCGCCATAGGGAGCGAGGTCAGTGACCACGCCGTCTTCAAGACGGCGTTTGATGATGTGAAACTTGTCAGGCTCTGCCTTGCTGATACCGACATACACGTCGTTGCCGTCGGCGTCGATCGTCATGTCGCCATGACCTGGGCGATGATGCTCGGTCCACCGTTGAATCTGGGCCCCGTCGATGGTGAAGACATGCGCGACTTCAGTTCCATCAGGCAACGCCTGAAAACACAATATGTACTGCCCGGATGGCGAAATTGAACAAAATCCGCTCTTGCCCGGCAAGCTGCCGAGTTCGATGTCTGGGTATTTTTTCTTTGCCGAAATGTCATAAGCGAATGCGACCAGCGCGCCGGCGCGGTTGACGGCACGCACCGCCAGCCGGCTTCCGTCGTTCGACGGGTTCCCCTTGTACGGTCCGAATTGAAAATTTCCGTATTGGGATGACGCATAAACGATCGTCCCGGCGTTCCTTCGCGGCGCCCAGGTGTACAGCGTGTTGCGCAACACGCAGATCATCAGTTCGGGATCGGTTGGGTGCCACTCGCATTCATTGTGTACATTTCTGTAGAATGCCGGCTCATAACTTTTCCCGTCCAAGAAGCAGAGTCCCCCCCAACCGTTCGTGATTACCAGCAGGCTTTGATCCGCATTCCATGCCTGCGAGATCGAATAGCGGTGCGTGCAATACGCTGGGCGACACCGGACGCCGCCAAGGAGTTGACGCCCGGGATCGGTGATCCGGGTAAATTCAGTTCCGAATACCGGGTCAGTGGCGGGCTGTAGATAGGCTGGCCGGGGCATTGTCGGAGTGGCGAGGACCTGGGAGGTTGCCAAATCATCATAAGCCAGGGTTCCGACGCTCGACGCCAGCAGCAATGCCGCGGCCTGCGTCGCCGCAGGCAGCAAGGGCAATAGCCGGCCGCGCCTCGTTCTAATACGACTTCCTCGATTCGTAGACACCAAATCCCGGTGTTGCGAGATGTCCCGCTCCTTCAGTGCTAGGCGTCTAAAATTAGAAGTTCTAAAAGAAAGACTCGCAATCATAGGGAGGCGCTCATCTGCAGGTGGGATGCTTCGCTGGTTCGTAACTTCTCAGTCTTGGAAACGCTGTTATGGTTCGCCAAGATCAGTGGACTATTACGTATTGCCCAAATCGCGGCTTGGGTGCGGTTGTCGACTCGTATTTTCCGGAGGATTGTCTTGACGTGAACCTTTACGTCGCATCAGCAATCTTCATCTTGCGCGCGATCACCTTGTTAGAGTCTCCCTCGATCAAACAACGCAAGATCGCAGTCTGCCGGGCTGACAAGTGTGGCGAACATTTACCTTCCTCGTCGGACGATACTGTCTTGATCGCGTCGTCATTCTCCTCACCGTAGCCGTTTTCTTCCTGGTCGTGCTCATTGTCATTTTCATTGATATCTTGACCGTTTCGGTCATATCTTCGGCGGTCTGAGCAACTACGGCTACGGTTTAACAGATAGGTCAGCATAGCCGGAGGCACAATGGTTTCACCAAGGATCACTAGTTCGAGGGACTTGATTAATGTTTCAAGCATAGTGCAATTCATTAGATATGCACTTGCGCCGCTGTGAAAAGCAGAGATCATCCCCGCGGTATGAAATTGATGTCGACCTACCAGAACCGCGACCCGTCCGTTTGGATAGTTCAGTTTGAAAGGTTCTATCCTACTGATGGCCGCGTCGAAATCATCGCTGGCGTCAACAACCAGTAACACTTCGGACTCGCGCGGCAGCACACTTAGCACGCTTTCATCATCTGAAAACGAGTGGGACGAAACGACGGTAAAATAAGTTGATTTTAAAACGCGAACTAATCCCTCTTTAAGCAACGCATTTTCTCCCAAGAGAATAACATTAAACTGTCTCTCCGCCATGATGAGCCTCAGCCAACAGTAAGCCTATATCACGGATACTCAACGGTGGGCATCATATCTACATTATTGCTCGACTACTTTCATCTTAGGCTTTAGCTGACGAGAATAAGCATTATAATATATAACGAGTATGAGACCATGACTGCATCTTAGTGATGCGCTCTGGCTTACGCGTGTCGATGTTCTTTCGCGGTGTCGCCGGTTGCTCGCATGGCAAATCGACGTCTGAAGGTTTCGCGGCCCACTCGACAGGTAACGTCCCAGTCAAGGCGCTGCTCGATAAACTCGTGGATTGACTCATTTACGCTTGCTCTATTCCAAACGTGAGATGCGCCTAGCAGTTCCTTTCGATCACGAACTTTTCTTTTCCTACTAAAGCCAACGCAGCGTATGCTGTTTGCGCGGTTTCCCTTTCGGAACAATAACGCCCCAGACCTCGCTCGTTGAACACGAACGTGCAGTGCGACTCCCGATCCGGCGGGCGGGGGGCAGCGATGGTCAGTGGGGGTACCCCGACAGGGGGTGGCTTGTGCCACTGCTTGACCGGGAGGGTCCCCCAATCGGCATTCCTGGGCAGGAGCTGCAGCGCCGGCGGTGTTCTACTGCCATGCGTCGATCCCAGTGGCGAGCGGGACCGAAGCACTGCGCGGTCAATGCCGCGCCCTCCTCTGGGCCGGTGGATACGCCGGAATCCAGAGCCTGTGCACTGCCGAACCGGAGGATTGCGCTAATCGAAATTGAATGGTCGCCCACGGCGGCATCCGAGGCCGCCCGTGTGCGAACGTGAGTGAAGTTCAGTTGAATTCCTGACGCATCGCCTCCGGCATCTGCGCCGGACCTTTCAGTATTTTGCCGCACCTCGTCGCTGATCAGCGCCCGTGGGGAGTACGCACCCCGATCCACGCGTCACGCACCTGCTGATAGTGCACCATCGGATCGTAAAGCGGGATATTTATCCCGAGCTTCGGCAAATTCAATTCGCCGACCGCGCCCAAGAGCGAGTACGACGCCACGACCCGATCGTGCTGGGCGGTGATCAACGCCGTGCGGGCATTCACCAGTTCCTGCTGGGCATTGAGCACGTCAAGCGTGGTGCGCTGGCCGACGCGGGCCTCCTCGCGCACGCCGTTGAGCGCAATCTCGGCCGATGCAACCTGGGCCTGGGTTGCGAGAATCTGCGCCTTCGCGGCTTCCAGTTGCCCCCACGCCGTCACCACGTTGGCCTGAATCTGGTCGCGCGCGGTGTCGAGGTCCATGCGCTTCTGTCCGACCGTCTCCTTGGCGGCGCGGATCGACGAGAATGTGTCGGTCGCCCCGGCCGGACCCGCATTGTAGATCGGGATTGTGACCTGCGCCTGCACAAAGGCTTGGAATTGCTGCAGCGTGTTTTGTTGCGTTTGGCTTTCCCAGTTTTGCTGGACGGTGCCGATGAGACGGGCCTGGGGATAGAGCGAGCCCTCGGTGATCTTGACCTGCAGGACGGCGGCATCGATGCCGAACATGGCGACGCCCACGCTCGGGTGGCGCGCGCGGGCAATTTCGATCGCCTCGATCAGGCGCCGCGGCGTCAAACGATCGACCGGGGCCCCCGGCTGCAAGGTACCGGCTTCCACGCCGACGAATTGGCGGTAGTTCGCACGCGACCTGGCGTATGCCGATTCGGCCGTCAACACCGTGGCGCGTCCTTGGGCCAGACGGGATTCGGCCTGCGCCACGTCGGTGCGTGTCACCTCGCCGACATTGAAGCGATCGCGGGTTTGCCGCAATTGCTCCTGCAGCACTTCGACATTGCGGCGCTGCAACTCGAGCAACGCGCTATCGCGCAGCAGATCCATGTAAGCGGTTGCGGCGTTCTGCAGGATCGTCTGCTCGGCGACCCGCAGGGTCTCGCGTGCCGCCGAGGTATTGGATTCGGCTTGGCGGACACGATTCGCAGTCTGAAATCCATTGAAAAGATTTTGCGAGACCGTCACGCCGATGGAGCTTGGCGAGGAGCCGAAGCCGACGCGGGGATAGCTGGTCGTCGGGTTAGTCGTACTGGGGGGGACCCTCGAAAGCGTGCTCGTCCACGCCTGCGCGGTCGATGCGGTCGCCGTCACGGTCGGCTTGTAGCCGGAAAGCGCCTGCGGCACCGATTCATCGGTCGCTCGCACCACGGCGCGCTGCGAATTAAGCTGCGGATTGTTCTGATATGCATTGATCAACGCGCCGTTGAGCGTGTCCGCCCGCGCCGTCAGCGCCATTGTGAAATAAATCACCAGTCCTATGCCACCCGACGCCACCCCCCAAGCCACATCGCCGGCATATCGCGCCATAATCGCGCACCCCAATTCACACCACGCTACATGAGGCACAATACGCAACTCTACTTCGCCGCAAAACCCTATTCCGGCACCTCCGTCGGAAATTACACAATTGGGTCAAAAGGGCAACACTGTCAGGCAACGACCAAGCAGGCGCTTCCCGGGAGGCACAAGCTGCAAAAAAAAGATCAAAAAACGAAGGCTGGCGCCAGGCTGAAGCCGGGCAGCACGGGTGCATTGGCATCGAACAACTCCCTGCCGCCGCACTTTCCGTTCACCAGCTGAAATAGCTTTGCTTTTCCGAGCGGCCCGGATCTCACAACGGCGACCAGCCGGCCGCGTGGCGACAGCTGCCCGCAAAGCGGGTCCGGTACAACCTCGACCCCTCCGTCGATCAGAATCACGTCATAGGGGCCTGAGGCCGGCGCTCCATCCGCGAGGGGGCCATGGATGATGGTCACATTGTGGCTTCCGAGCGAAGCAAGGACCGACCGAGCCTGTTGAAAAAGCGATTCATTTTCTTCAAGGGCGACCACTTTGCCGGCGAGCTCCGACATCACTGCCGCCGTATAGCCGGTTCCGGCACCGATGACCAAAACGCTATCGCGCGGACTTGGGTCTGCGGCCTGAATGAGCCGTGCCACCACCATGGGCTTCATGAGATATCGCGGCGGTCCTGTCGCCGTAGCGTCGGCAATGATGACATCGCGGTCGAGATAGGCGAACGCGGCTCGGGCTTCCGGCACGAAGGCTTCGCGCGGAATTTTCAGCATCGCGGCAATGAGACCGAGATGGGTGACGTCGCTGGTGCGCACCTGGCCGTCGACCATCGCCTGGCGAGCCGCCTGAAAATCCACCATCGATCTCTCCCGCAACCCGCCTGCAGACATTCGAACCTGACCCACCCCAGCCTCCCCCCGCCTGCAGGGGCAACGGCGTTTTGCGGCAAGGTCCGGAAAAAGGCAAGGCGCCCGGCCATCCCCCTCCCCTCCCCCGCAAGCTGGAGGGGGGAGGGAGGGACCTAGCCATCCGGTTAGTTGTTCGGGGCGGCGAACGATCCCACCTTCTGGACAGCACGGAGGTAGCCATGACAGACGCCGTTTCGCCCAATCCATCCCAACTTCAACCCCAACTTCAATCCCCGTTGCGGCTTTCCAATGAGCTCGCCGCGTTGGTCGCCGCAGCCGCGCAATCGGTCGTCACCGTACATGGCGGCGGTCGCCGGCCATCGAGCGGCATCATATGGCAGCCCGGCATCATCGTGACGGCCGAGGAAAGGATCGTCCACGATGCCGATCTTGCCCTCACGCTGCCGAGCGGGGATCGCGTCCGGGCCACGCTTGCGGGACGCGATCCGTCCACCGATATCGCGGTGCTCCGCTACGAGGCGACGTCGGTGCCCGAAGCCTTTGCGGCAACCACGTTCGCTACGGACCTGCGGGCCGGCCATCTTGCGGTCGCTGTCGGGCGCGCCGATGGTGAAGCGGTTGCAACCCTCGGCATCGTATCTTTCGCGGGCGCTCCCTGGCGCAGCCGCCTTGGCGGGCAGATCGATGCAAGGCTCGTCATCGATGCGCGCCTTCCGGCTGTTGCCGAAGGCGGTGCGCTGGTCAGTGCCGACGGCACCCTGATAG
>Ga0137377_10001681_pt1 | contig 15747 bp, 16 predicted proteins | sample SagtaG_22_FD_104815 | JGI IMG/M metagenome (GOLD analysis project Ga0137377, IMG submission 104815) | Vadose zone soil microbial communities from Sagehorn Ranch, Mendocino, California, USA - Sage2_L_40_16 metaG | ecosystem: Environmental > Terrestrial > Soil > Vadose zone | place: USA... | reverse complement strand
CCTGCGCGAGCGAGCCGGGGAGTTGATCGTAAACCCCGAACTGCGTCTTGAACGCGCCCAAATCGACAAGCTCCGTGAGAGGAAGGATTAGGTGCCCGGAGGATGCCTTGAGAGCGGGAGGCGCGTTTGTAATCCTCACGCCGAGCCGTTCCGCTGCCTTTCGGTAAAGCACGGGTGCGTTTGCTGCCGTGTCGAGGGCCAGTTGCGTCGGTTTTCCATTGATAGTGAAGCTGACTATGATTCGCTCGTCAGGCCCCTGCGAGAATGCCCAAGTTCCTGAGATGAGCACCCAGATTATGAGGAGTTTTTTCACGGCGTTGCTCTTTCAGAGCAATTTTAGACCGGATTCGCAAGAAATTCCGTCGACTCATCGTACCTGTCCCGCAGGGGGACAGTCCGAGCCGTCCGGCCCGTCCGGGCCATGCCCAGAACCAGATATTCTTCCCACCAAGCGCCGGCAGCCAGTTTTTCCGCCTCAGGATGCTCACCGGACAGCCATCCGTCGCTCACCTATGACTACTACGCCGAGAACCCGGACGGGGCACAGTGGCGTCGCCAGGAAACGGTTTCTGGTTGGTGAGCAATTCGTATGCAGCGACGCCGTAGGCAAAAATATCCACCCGATGAGTGACGGGCTGGATTCTGAGGTTTTATGAGATAGATTCCATGTTATTAGCTTTCCAGCGCGCCACGGGCAGGACACTTTGTCGCCATGCCCTCACCCACCAACCCACGCGGTCGTTGCAGTCGTCGGGAAATGCTCAAAGATGTCACCTGTGCCGGCGCCTTGCTGGCGCTCTCTGGCTGTTCGGCCCTGCATCCTTCAACCAAAACGGGTACGCGCCGCTCCCATGCTTCCGATCTGATCGCGCGTGAGAATAACCGGCCGGGAACGCGTGATTGGCTTTTGAAAAACACCCGCATCGAGCCGTCCACGAAGTATCGGTGTCCGTGGATTGAGGGATACTGCTCACGGACTAGCGTTCGCCGAGGCGAGGTGTTGAATCTGTACGTCAGCACCAATCCGCCTTCGCGGTTTGAGATTGAAATTTATCGCCTGGGCTATTATGGCGGTGCTGGGGGACGGCACATGATGAGCCTGGGGCCGTTCCGCGGCATGACCCAGACCGATCCCGCCATTGGGGCGAAGCGTCTGCGGGATTGCCAATGGAAATCGTGCGCTGCGCTGCGCATTCCTTCAAACTGGGTGAGCGGTGTTTACTTGGGGAAACTCACGAGCGAGCACGAGAGACTGCAAAGTTATCTTATCTTCATCGTGCGCGATGACCGCCGAGCCGATTTTTTGTTCCAATGCTCGGACACGACCTGGGCGGCTTACAACCGCTGGCCCGACCATTTCGCTCTGTATGACGATGGCAAGAAGGAATGGTATTGGGGACCGAATGTTCAGGTCAGCTTTAATCGGCCTTACGGCAAGTACTGCCAGATTCTCGATGCGCCGCTCTCGACTGGCTCGGGCGAGTTCATGCTGTGGGAATTTCCGCTGGCCCATTGGATGGAAGCGGAAGGTTACGACGTCAGTTATGTTTCGAACCTTGATACCCATGCGGATCCCAAAGGGTTGCTGCGAGCCAAGGGCTTTCTCTCCGTGGGTCATGATGAGTATTGGTCCGGCGAGATGTTTGAAAATGTTCGGCGGGCGATTGACGCCGGCGTGAACGTGGTCTTTCTTTCCGGCAACTCGTGCTACGGCCACGTCAGTTTCAGCCCTGATATCAAAGGGCGTTCTAACCGAGTATTTGAGCGAATAGACATCTTCGGTCCCCGGCATGAGGAGGAATTGCGCGATTTTCCAGAGATGAGCGGTTTTCCTTTCAGCAGTCCCTACGGCAATAAACTAATGGGGGCGCACAGCGCACCACCTGTGACTGGTGGAGCTGACTGGATCTGCAGCCTGCCCGACCATTGGGTGTTCAACGGCACGGGGATGAAGCAAGGCGATGGTATTCCCGGTCTGGTCGGTTGGGAATGGCATGGCGACCCGGCGCCCATTCCCGGACTGGAAGTCCTCGCCACGGGCACCACGACCAGCCCGCGCGGCAAAGGAACCTACACGGCGACAATGTACAACGGCCCGCGCGGCAATTTCGTTTTTAACGCCGCGACTTGCTGGTGGGCCGACGGGCTCAGCGAACCGCCCGGCTACGTTCGTCCCTCCGTCTATACGACTCCGCGCGGGCCCGATCCTCGTGCCCAACGGATCACGCGAAATCTTTTGGAGCGAATGAGGAAGGAACTGCAATTTACCTCTTCCAGTGCCGTGATGCCGGTGGAAAACCGTTGATTGGGTTAAGACGCAAAGAAACTGTGACGGCGGATACCAATACACAAAAGTGATGAATCCTGATGGCACCACGCGGGAGCCTTACGGCAAAGCGACCAAGCACTACCCGGAAAAGATTATTACAGCGACGTCTTTGTTTACGACACCAAGACAAAAACCTTCGGCACCGCCAGCCCGTTGCCGCTGAATAACAACTTGCCCATGCTGCGACATACATAACAGCGCAACTCAACTGGCAATGATTGGCAGCACATCCATAATTAACGCGGGACCCGTGAAAATCCCTCCAAAAAAAGTCGCCGGCATCGCACTTCTCACAGCACCATTGGATGAGGGCGTAACCGTTGCCACCAGCCGCTTCCGTCGGGCGGTGCCAGCCCTGAGGCGCAGGACGCAGCCTGTGGGAGCATCGCTGTGCGCGACGCCGTATTGCGGTTAAATCTCGTATGGTAGGTTTTTGTCATAGTAAAGATGTGCCGCGCCGAACTGGAGCTTGCCTCGGCTGATGCATCCCGGACGCCAATGAGTACGGCGGCACAGGCGACGACACACTTTCTGCACTCAACTCTTTTTCCTTTTCGCTTATTTGGCGTATTTCGCGGGTCGAACGTTTGTCAGGTTGAATTGTTGAATCATTTCGAAAAGCGACGATGGAGAGAGTTTCTTTGCGCAGGATGACCGAGGCCGACCTGCTGGCCTCTGATGAGTTGCGGCGGCTTGCGGGATGGAACCAGACGCTGGGAGATTTGCGGCGTTTGCTTTGGCTGGAACCGCGCGGATGTTTCGTCGCGGTGGAGAACAGCGAAGTCGTCGGCACGGTAACCACGACCACTTATGGGCAGGCCCTCGCCTGGATCGGCATGATGCTCGTGCACGCGGCGCATCAGCGGCGTGGCATCGGCACGCGTCTGATGGGCCAGGCTTTGGAGTATCTGCGCGACCGTGGCGTGGCGTGTGTCAAACTCGACGCGACGCCGGCTGGCCGCCCCGTATACGAAAAACTCGGCTTTGTTCCCGAATCGACATTGACGCGGTGGCAGCGGCCGTCGTCGGGCAAGACTCAAACTCCCGACGCCGCAGCGGCAGGTGCGAGAGAACTGACCGACGCGGATTGGGAGGCAGTGGACGCAGTCGACCACGCTGCTTTCGGCGCGTCTCGGGCCTGTCTGCTCCGCAGCCTGGCACACGACAGTCGGGCCGTGCTGGTTTGGCCTGCGCAGGGCCGCGTCGTTGGTTGGGGCATGGTGCGTCCGGGGGCGAACGCCGATTACCTCGGTCCGCTCGTTTGTTCGAGCCAGGAGGGTTCGTTGTCGCTGGTGACGGCGTTGCTGGACAGGACTGGAAACCCTTCGGTGATCTGGGATGTTCCGGACAAAAATGAGTCGGCGAAGGCGGCGGCTCAACGGTTCGGTTTTGCCCCTGTCCGGCCTTTGACTCGGATGCGTTTGGGACCCGATATGGTGGCGGGCGACCGGCAGAACCCATTTGCAATCGCGGACCCCGCGGTGGGGTGAGGATGAGTTGCCCGGTCGAGACCCCAGACCTCTCCGTTGGGGAGTGGGTGGAACATTCTGTGGGCGGAGAACAATCCAGACATCTCGGCTTTCCACTGCGCGTTGCTCGCTTTTCCCTCTCCCCGAGGGCTTATCATTACCCACATTTTTGGTTCCTCCCTCTTTTGTGATACAACCGCCACATGTTGGTCATAGCATCGAGCTGCTGCAATCCTCGCCACAATGTTTTGGTGCCCGGTTCGCCATCGCTTTTGCGCGCTCCCCAAAACCACTGCATGCTTCCGGCTAAGGCCGGCTGAAAACCAACTTACCGTTGAAATAGGTCTTCAACACTTGCGCGCTTTTGATCTGATCCTCCGGGCATTGGAGAAGGTCGGTGTCCGGCACAATTAAATCGGCAAACTTGCCCGGTTCCAACGAGCCGATCTGATCTTCGAGAAACAGGAGGTAAGCGTTGTTCCCTGTGTAAAAACGGATGGCTTGCTCCCGGCTCAGCGCTTCTTCGGGATGGAGCCGGCCGTCATACCATCTGGCCTTGCGCGTGATCGCGGTCCACATCGCGAGGAAGGGGTTGTAGGGATTGATCGCCCGGAGCGAACCGATCTTTTGCATGTGGTCCGAGCCGCCGCCCGCAATCCCGCCTGCCTCGAATATGCTCCGCAACGGTTGAAAATACCGCAGCCGATCGTACCCGAATTGTTTCACGAGCGTCCGCGTGTCCAGGTAAAGCCAGGCGGGCTGGATATCGACCGACACACCGAGTGGGGCCAGTTTTTCGACCGCCTCGCGGCTCATGAAGTTCGAATGGGTGATGCACGGGCGTGTTTTCCGGATCGGACGCGTGCGGTTGATCTCTTCATAGACCTCCAGCAGCGTGTGCACGGCTCCATCGCCGACCGAATGCGCCGTGAATTGAAGCCCGCACTCGACCGCCGTTTCCACAATCAGAAGCAGGCGTTCCTTGGGAATGAACAGGACGCCGCGATAGGTCGGATCGGTGATCGCATACGTCTCGCTCACGCCCCACGGCTCGCGCATGTACGCGCTGCCGGTCAGCATGCCGCCGTCGAGAAAGGTTTTGATGCCGATGATCCGCAGCCGCGGATTGGGCTGACACAGCGGGTTCTTCGCCACCTCGCGAATCCGGCTCTTTATTTCCTCGATCGGTCCGAGCGTATCGATGTGGTGTGAGACGGCGACACGCACGGTCAGGTCGCCCTGGTCCAGCATTTTTTTGTAGCGCGCAATGGCGGACGGGCTGGCATTGCGGTCACAAACGGTCGTGATGCCGACCGAGTTGTAGTCCTTGAACAGTTGCAGAGTGCGCTGATAATGATCCGCTTCGTTGGGTTGTTTGCCTGTCGGTTTGGCGTTCACGAAACGGGTGCAATTCCGCAAAATGCCTGTCGGTTCGCCGGTTTGAGGGTCCTTTTCGACGAAGCCGGCGCCGCCGTCGATCACTTTGAAATCCTTGTCGATGCCGCTGAGTTTCAGGGCGAGGGAATTAAGCGACGCATCGGGGCCCGTTGAGAAGATGACCGGGTGGCGCGGCGCAACGCGGTCGAGTTCGGCGCGCGTGGGATAACGCTGCTCGCGCAACCGGGTGATGAAGACCTGGCTGACTTGAATCCACTCGCCCTCCTTGAGCGTCTCGGCCCGCTTGCCGATGTAGTCCAAAACGTCATGGATGGATTCCATTTCGGGGACCGGATGATCGAACTCCGTCATGGCGGCGTCCGGATGGACGTGCGAATCAATCAGCCCGGGCAAAACCATCTTTCCTTGAAGATCAACGATAGTCGTCGCCGGCCCCTTGAGTTGAAGGATTGAATCGTTGTCTCCAACCGCGGTGATGCGATCGGTCGTGACGGCGATGGCCTGGTGCACCGAAAACCGCGGGTCCACCGTCACGATCTTGCCGTGGTGCAATATCAAGTCGGGTTCGGCTGCCAACATTGAGCGGCCGCAGCACAACACGCCGACGCCGACGAGAATGGCTGGAATGGATTTTCTCATGAGATTTCGGGTTGTCGAAAATGGATTCTTTTAACCACTGAACCACTCATCCCGGTGCTGGGCGACAAACTCATCGTCATTCAGGTGCGGATACGCGCAAGACACGCGGTCGATTTCCTCGCGCTGGCCGGGGCTGAGTATTTCATTCGGGTCCAAACACCAGATGCCTTCGAGCAGGCCCTGGCGGCGCAGCACTTCGTGAATGCCGGGAATACAGCCGGCGAAGTCGTGGGCCGGATCGAAGAAAGCGGCGTTGGCGTCAGTGACTTCGACAGCCAACTTCAGGAGTTCGACGGGCACAGGCTGGCCCGTCATCGCGATGCGTCGGCATTCAGCGTGAAGCTCGACCGCCTTCTTCGTCCACACCGCCCAATGACCGAGCAAGCCGCCGACGATGCGACGTTCGACAATTTTGCCGCCGACGTTGAATCGAAACGGCGTGACCAGATCGATGACGATATTGTCGTCATTGCCGGTGTACAGGGCGATGTCTTCGCGGCCAGCTTCGGCGACGGCGCGGATTACGTCGAGAGTCTGGTAGCGGTCGAACGGGGCGATCTTGATGGCGACCACGTTCCCGATCTCAGCGAATCGCCGCCAAAAGGCATACGGCAGGACGCGCCCTCCGGCAGCCGGCTGAAGGTAAAAACCGACCAGCGGAATAATCTCCGCAACGGTGCGACAGTGAACGAGCAGTTCGTCGTCGCTCGCATCCTGAAGCGTTCCCAGGCTGAGCAGACCGGCGTGATAACCGAGTTCACGGGCGAGGGCGGCCTCGGTGGTGGCTTGCTTCGTTTTCGCACAAACGCCTGCGATTCCAATGGGTAATGCAGCAAATGAACCCACCCCTGGCCCCTCCCGGGAGGGGAACTGGGATTTCAGCTTGCGGACTTCAGATTTCGTAGAATGAGCCTCCTTGCGTCGGCTGCTACGAAGTTCCTCGGCCGCCAGTTCGAGCACGGGTTTGAACAATCCGACCTTTGGCTGCCGAATCGCAAATTGCGTTGTGTGGACGCCGACGGCCAGTCCTCCAGCGCCTGCGTCGATATAGTAGCGGAGGAGGGCGCGTTGCCGGCGCTCATCGAGCTTGCGCCGCGCATTTAACGCGAGCGGACAGGCCGGAATCACCAGCCCGGCGCCGAGTCGCGCGCGCAGTTGTTCAATACTTGCCATCACGCACCTCGAAGTGGGTGGGTTTGCCGAGGTTTTGGCCGCCGCGTTTCACCCAGTCCGCAACCCATTCAATCAGTTGTTCGGCGCTCACCCTTGGCTGTCCGAACAATCGATGCGCCGCCGCGGCGTTGCCGAGGCAGGCCGTCTCGAGTTCCGCGCCACGGAACTGAGGTGTCTTGCCCAGTAAACGCCCCATCGTCACGGAAACTTCGCGGACGCTAAGCATCTCCAGCCCGGTGACGTTGAGCACGAACGGCGGCGAGGCAACCTGGTCGAAGGCCAGCAGCGTCATGGCGTTGCAATCGCCTTGCCAGATGATGTTGAAGCAGCCCATCGACAGGTCGATTGGATCGCCGCTGGCAATTTTGTGCGCCAGGTCCACGAGCACGCCGTAGCGCAATTCGCAGGCGTAAAAGAGCCGGATCAGCGCGACCGGGATGTTCCACGCGCGGCTGAAATACTCAAACATGCGCTCGCGCCCCAAGCAGCTCATGGCATATTCGCCGACCGGCTGCGGGGAGTCCGTTTCGCGCGAGCCGCCCGAGGCCCGGGTTGCCAGCCCATAAACGGTGCCGGTGGAAAAAGCAACGATCCGGCTGGCCCTATATTTTCGGCATACGATGCCGGGCAGGTAAGCGGTCAGCGCCCAGGTGCGTGTCGCGTCTTCCGTCGAGCCAAACTTCAGTCCGGCCAGATAAATGACGTTTGCGGCCGGCGGGAGTTGTGCCACTACCGGTTCGTCGAGCAAGTCGCAGCGGATGGTTTCGATGCCGTGCGCGTGGAACCTGGCCTGTTCCTCCGGGGCGGAGAAACGCGACACGCCGATGATGCGACGGCGCACCCCGGCGAAGTCGGAAGCCCGTCTGGCCATGCGCGCCAGTGACGGCCCGATTTTCCCGGCTGCACCGAGCAGGACAATGTCTCCGTGCAGGCAGCGCATGAGTTCCACGACCGGTTGGGTCGGTTCGCTCAACAATTCTTCGAGCTGTTCGACGGTTTGAATTGCGTTTGTCATGTTTCCACGGGTTCAAAAAAAGGGGCGCGGCCTTCTGGCCGCACCATCGTCCGCTCTTTCCAGCGGTCCCGCCTACGCTCAACGTGACAGGCTTGCGCAGCGTGGAGGCGGCGTGAACGCCACGCTCCGTTCAGTCGCACGATGACCGCGTCAGACACACACTCCCGGCAAAGGAAGCGGAGAACCGCTGTGCCGACGACAGGATGGCAGCACGTTGACGGGGCGTCCAGCACGGTCAAGTTCATCGTCTCCCCTGTTTGAGGAAAGGCTCCTTTCGCCTTCCGGCCCGGGCGTCGTTCCCGGAGTGGCGACGTAGAACATGTGCCACCACTTGCGGTCCTTATACACCCATGGCGACGAGGCAGTGCCAGAATCCAAGCTGCCCTTTGGCCCGAACGCGAGGACCGGGCCTTGTCTGGTCCAATTGGTTAGATCCTTGCTCGTGGCCAGACGGGCCAGCCAACCCTGCGGCCCCGCGCCGTCATAGTGCAGGTGGTACGTGCTTTTCCACTTAAAGACGATAGCTTCCCGGGCGCCGTTTTTATCGCATTCGCCCGGCCCGTCGCCGTGGCGCAAGATCCGACTGTAGTCCACCGCGTCGAGGCAATACTTTGCGGCCGGCCGTCCGTCTTTATATGGCTTGGCTGAACCAGTGATCGGAACGATCTTCGTCCCAATCCCGCCAGACTTTTCGGCAGCCTGGCCTACAGCCGCGCACTGGAGGATAACTGCGAGAGCGACTGGTAATTCGTTGTTCTTCATGAAAAATCGTTCATGCCCTCATCATAGCTCCCGGCGGCGCAAGAAACACTGGCAAACCCTCCCCAAAGTTCAGGAATGTCCAAGCGGACCAGCGTCAAAATACGGGATGGAGCGGATCAACCCTGCCTCTTGGCACGCAGATTGGCGATTCGCTCTACGATCGGCGGGTGAGTGGCAAAATAATCCCCCGCGATGCCGACGCCTTGGACAGAGGCCCGTTGAGCGAGTTCTGCTAAAAGGCGCTCACCAGCAGCTAATGCGTCCCCGCCAGCGGTTCCGACCAGAGCCACGGCGAAAACATCGGCCTCCAATTCTTCGTCCCTGGAATAGCCACTGCCTAGCAGTTGCCGCCCTGCCTTGCTCAACCAGGCGCTGGCGGCGTGACGACCCGAGGTTTGCCGCAGCAAAAGAGAAAGAGCGGCGTCATTGATGATCCGGTCAAGGGCGTGCCGCCTCACTATATGCGCCATCTCATGGGCGACCAGGAACGCGATCTCGTCCCGCTCCCCGTGACACATCTCCAACATCGGCCAACTCACGAAAATTGATCCGCCCGGGAGGGCAATCGCGTTCGGCTCCGGCTCTCCCGTCACCCGGACATTGAAAGGATGCTTCCTCTCCTTTACGTGCCCCGCCAGCCAGCGCCCAATCTGCGCCGCAAATCTGGTGGTTTCATTCTCCTCGACCAATGGAATTCGAGCCACCAAAGCCGCCGCCAAGTCGCGGCCCAGACGTATCTCGGCGCGTAAGGAGTCCTCCTCTGTTCCGCCCATGAGGTTGAAGGTGTTCTTGCCCTGCGCGACTTTCTGGCCAAGCCGGTGTCCAATCGTTTCAAACAGAGTTTTCACGGAGCCGCATCACCCAGGCTTTGTCAAAATCCTTCTCAATATTGAAGCGATAAGCCAGATCAATGAAAGTGGCGCCCAAACGTATTGGATCTCGCTTACTGCGTTACGGATGTAACCATTACATTCCGCCACCCGGGGAAAGAAAAACTTCCTCTCCCTGGATCTACCCAGAGCTCTACGATTGGTCTAGCTACTGGCCCATTTGACTGCGTTTACAAAGATCCGGCGCACTTCGGGACGATAGTAATCGTTGTAGGTCTCGTGGCCTGGCGTGAAATAGAAAACCTTTCCTTTTCCCACGGTCCAGCACAACCCCATTCGTGCGTTCTCGTTCGTGCCACCGGGCTTTGTGTAGATTCCTTCCAGTGGAACAGATTCAGGCGGCGGTACTTTGAACGGCTCACCGTAGCGCTCGATCCCCGGAAGCTTGAAATTGCTCACTCCTTTGCAAATCGGATGATTCGGCTCTTTCACAATGATTTCAGCCGAGGAGCCGTCGTCCACATACTCGCGCCAACTGCACGGCGTGCCGAGCAGTTTTTTCAAAGCCTTGGAGAAATGGGCCGAATGGGTGCCGATAAATCCCATCCCTTCCTCTTTGACCCGCTTTTCGATTTTGTCCACCAACTTATTCTTCACCTCGCCATGTTTCTTATGGCCCCACCAAATCAACACCCTCGTGCTCTTGAGGAGATCATCGGCTAGGCCCTGCTCGGGATCATTGAGGCTCGCTTTAATGATCTGCCAGTTCTCGGATTTTAGCGGGGCCAGTCCTTCGGCAATGGCGGTGTTGATGTCTTCGGGATAAACCTTTTTCGAGGCTGGATCCACGTTGGCCGTGCCTTCCGACCAGACGACGACTTTGCGGGAAGTTTCTACGGCGAGCATATGGCGGCTTACGATCATCGTCGCGGCAATACTGCCTGTGAGTTGGAGCGCCTCGCGGCGGGAGAGGACTCTTTGCGCAACGCGATTGCTGGTTCGTGATTGTTCGTTCATGTCCAGATGTTGTTCTGAACGAAATAAAGGTTCAATTTCAAAAACGAGAGGTGCAGTTCCAATGCAACTGCTGTTTTCGAGCACCTGGCCAAGGTTTGCCTTTCCTGAGCGGTCGAAAACAGGAATTAGACCTGGATCAATCGGATAAGCCTTGCACGGGTTGGCCATGCGCCCGTACTTGGCGCTCCGCGGCCGATTTGCGAGTTTAACTGTGAAACGCTATAAATACGGATGTTTAGAGAAGCGCAAGCCCCGGAGACGAGACCCCGACAACTCAACGAACGGTCCTTACTCTTGGTTCTGGCTGCCATCCAGTTCACGGCCACCGTCGACTTCCTCATCATCCTGCCTTTGGGACCGCAATACATGCGGGTGTTCAACATTAATCCGGGACAGTTTGGGCTCATCGTTTCGGCTTACGCGGTTGCCGCCGGCATATCGGGCGTGACGACGGGCGTGTTCCTGGATCGATTCGATCGGAAGCGAGCGCTCCTGTGGCTCTATTTCGACTTCACGCTCGGTACACTCTTTTGCGCCGTCGCGCCGGGAAGTTGAACGTCGCGCCTTCCAAAAGCTCTTTAATCACCCTTTGCTGAGACAAGCGTGGCGAGAATATCTGGCTGGGGAATTGGATGAAGACCAATGGAATCTGACACCAGAGGAAATCAAGGCACTCTTCAAGCTGGCCCGTACGGCGGAAGAATGGCTTCTCCTGAAGAAAGTCGCGCGGATAACTGGGGCGTGAGGGGTTGAAAGAGGGCACCGTGTACTCCACCCAAAGAGTCGAGTGGTTGGGAAAATCGCTCTGCACCAATGCGGGTCGGAGCCGTTCCTCTGCAAGAATCTGGGAACAATATGCGAGACCCGAATCTGCCAACCGAGCAAGGGGCGCTCTCCGAAATCCGGGCGCTGCCAGAGGCTTTGCTTGGCGGCAGCGATGCCGAAGTGGCCCATATCCCCCGTGCGCGATGCTTACCCTTTCCAGGGCATCTACTGGAACCGCCAAGGTCGGCTGATTTGCCATCGCCCGGTCGCCGAGCAGAACGGCAAATGGCTGCTGAGAAAAGAGGCCGCATCATCGGCGCTGCCGACCGGCAGCGAACCAAATGGTCGCCCAAGCTGAGAAGCTGGGCTGAAACGCTCGGCAAAAAACCCTTTAACGCCGCAACGGCGCGCAAAATGAAAGCGGGCGCGCGCGCATGAACGCCCCATTTTTGCGCCTGGCCGCCAATGCAGCCGTAAAAGGGGAACAAGTATTCGCCGAAGCCGCCGGGCATCTTGCCGCCATCCGCGCCGAGCTTGACCGTGGCGAATACGCGTTCGCTGAAATGCCCAGCCCGCGCGGGTCGCGGGCTTTTCAATCCGCCAACAAGGCCGGCTGCCAGCTTTTAGTTGTCCAGTTCAATCACGAAACTGACGGCATCGGCCACGCCGGCACCGCCATCCGCAATACGAGCACCGGACCGTTAATCATCAACCTGCCGACGGATTTGGCCGATTACGCCTATCACAAAGCAGCGGCAACTAGAAATTAGTCACAACGGTGGGCCTACACATGAATGCTCCAAAAACAAATGAGATCAACAACATGAAAACCGAAAGCCAACCCACCGGCGTTCGCCGAACGGCTTACTTTGTTGGCAGACGGCGGGCGTTTGTCTGCCCCGGTGGCCTCTCTGGACGTTGATTGGGACCCCGCAGTTGTCGCAGTAGGCTGGTTTTTCGTGGGTGCACGGTACTCTGGAGCACACACGCGAAAACAACTCCTGAAGGACAAGGATTTCAGGCGGGAGTACGCCGCAGCAAAGCAGCGCATCCGTGAGATGAGTGTCCGGTGGGTTCAGGAGTCGGACCCGGTCAAACAAGCGTTGCTTGAAATTTATGTCGCGGTCGTACTCCAGACGCCTTACAACAATTTTGATACCCACTAACTGCAAAGCCGGAGCGTGTACTGACCAGTTTCGGGCACGAGGTCGTCCTTTGCGACCTTGGCTAGTCCCTTCTAACTTATCTGGATCGGTAAGGCTCCTGGACACCATTGTCGCAGGGAACGCGGCAACCGATTCGAGTCCCGACTTGAACGGCTCCTTCATCAGCGATGGCTTCAACCTGATCGGCAATATCCAGGGCGCAACTGGACTAAGCATCAACGACTTTCAAAACGTGCCCGCCAACCTCGGCCCGCTGCGAGACAACGGCGGTTCCACGCCAACCTGCGCACCACTGCCGGGGAGCTTTGCCATTGACTATGGGACAAGCGCTGGTGCGCCGACGGTCGATCAACGCGGGGTGCCACGCCCGCAGAACAGCGTGTTCGACATCGGTGCGGTGGAGTTTGTTTCGACGCCGCTTCTCACCGGTCCACTGGGGCTTGGAACTTCCGGCTTCTCCCTGAGCACGATACTCGACACTACGAATTCTTATCGCATCCGAGGATCGACCAATCTGACGACCTGGGTTGATCTGACGAATTTCCAGAGCGGAGGAAGATTCGTCGCAGACGTATCGAGGAAATGCTGCGGCCGGCGCTTTTACCGGGCCGTTGCTCCATAAGATGCGCAATGAAAGGAGCCACATGGCAAGACGCAGCAAGCCAAACGGACTCGCCGCACGTGTAAACCGCAAGCACGCCGTGGTTGGGAGAACTCATGCCAGGACAGCAACACGCGCCGGACGGCCACTTCGATTCAATCCCCTCCGAGCCGGTCAATGGATTAGGCACCAAGTCGAGTTGGAGAGAGTAGACGATTCCAGCTTGAGGCAGGTGCTTGCCGAAATCTGTGAGTCCATCTTCACCGAGGATGTGCTGGTGAGGCTGCCCGCTCGCGCTCTACTGGTTTACCCCAAATTCGCCACGGGCCGGAAGGTCATTCAAAGCATAGATGAGACAAATCCTGTAAGAGACTTTATTCTGGCAGGGGACCACCCCGCCGAGGACGCGGAACTCCAAAAGTTGTACAGCTTGGAGGCCGGTGATGCCAGGCAACCGGATCGGAACGTTCCTTCGCATCCCGCCGTCGTCGCGTTCACGTTCGCAGGGGGCGCTCTCCCCCACGCGGGGACAGGAGAAGGCTGGCCGTTGCGCCATACTTACGACGGCAGATTCCCGTTCGAGGGAAATTGCAACAGTTTCAAAGCGAGCGACTACTCGTTTCATCACACGCAGACAGCAGGACTGGTCTGCGTCCATCCGATCATTGATCGCCTTTGGAAACGGTACGGTGCCATGGCCAAAACTCTCCGAGCACGGGCTTGGAAAGCATTCGGTTACGACCCTGAATGCTATTTCAGCGACCGCCCTCGCAATGGACTGAGACCAGGATTCGTTCGTTTTTCGACAGAATAGTTGCAGCCACCAGTCACCAAAAACCTGATGAAGCTGCGCCGCTCTTGACAAACCGGACACGTCGACTGCCTTCAAACGGTGAAAGTCAGCTAGTCTCCCATTGGGTGCTCCGGCAGCGCTTCGCTGGCGAAGCGCCGCCCTCCTTCTTGCGCAGGATTGAATCCGGCAACTTTGCGGCAGTGCTATTCACAGCGTCATTCCTCGGCAACGCGGGCCATCGGGCTTGCGGCCCAGCGCGGGTCACTGGAGTCCGGTGAATGAATGACGCCGGGTAGCCGCGAATTGCTCCAGAAACCGCACTTGCCCCTTAGTCTCCACGGCAGCCTTCCTGACGGCGCGAACCCGGCATATTGCGGACTCCGCGCTCTCGCCTTGCGAAATCAAGTAAGCCGCCAGCATCGTGCCCGTACGGCCGATTCCGCCCTCACAGTGAACTGCAACAGGCTGGCGCTCAGCAAGCCGCCGGTCAACGAAGCGGACGAACTCCTTGGCCTGGTCCATGGTGGGCGCGCGGCCATCGGGCACCGGCAGACATTTGAAGGCAACACCAGCCGATTCGTAAACTGAGGCATCCGAGGGGCGGTCAAGGAGACATACGACCGCACGGATTCCAGCCGCGTACATCGCCGGTAACCCATCGTCGTAGGCTGTCAATGCGCCACCCATGTTCAAGCGCCGCTCCGGGTGGATGAACGGCATGGGCATCCCAGCCAGAGCGCCGGGGATGACCCGCCAAACCAAACTGCTGCCCGCGCCGACGGCGTTGGTATGCGTTGATGATGGGTTTTCCAACATAGTTAATGCAGTTAGCCATGTTCCGGCCAACCGCCCAATGCTAACACGTTGCCAACGGCAGGCCAAGGCTGCCGGGAAAAACGAGGCTGTAATCTCGAATTTTGTCCCTTCGTTCTGCGCATAGGCCCGGTTCATGGTCGTCTGACGATGCGGAACTCGGTGACACGCGCCCAATGTTCGACATTTTCGGCTCCCTGGTAAAATTGCAGGCTTACCTTCGCCTTCGCCTCTGGCGGAGCCGGAATACTGCACTCGCCGACATCCTGCCAATCCTTTGCGCTCGAAGCGCGAAACTGGCCGCGAATCCGGTCGGCCTTCACCAGAATTCGCAACCGGACGGATGTGGAATCGACCGGGATGATAGCCACCGCGTGGGCGTTGTCGTTTTCTTCCCGCCCCATCACCACGCTCACTTTGCCGTCACGCCGGTCGGCGTCTCGGCTCCGGCGCGGCGCTGGCCACCTTCACTGCACGCCCGCCTTGGCGGCGGCTTCGGGGTCGAGGGAGCGGAGGGCGTAGATGGCAAGGTGTCGTACTTCCCTGTCGGGGTCTTCAAGCGCGTTCAGGAGATGGGGAACTGCTTGTTTCGCCTCCTCTCCAAGCTTCGCTAAGGCGACGCACGCAACAAACCGGACTGTACTGTTTGGGTCGCGCAGCGCTTTTGTCAAGACAGGCACCGCCAGTTGAGGCTCCGCCCGGACACAGGCGAGCGCATACAGACTATCGGCACGAACCAAAAAATGCGAATTGGTCGTTCCTCGCAACAGCACGGGAGTCGCCACCTTCGCCGCCGGACCAATCGCACCTAACGATTTGACCGTGTAGAGTTGGGACCACCAAGAGATTTTGAGGTCGAAGATTTCCGTCAACGACGGGACAGCGAATGCCGCGCTCGCCCCTAACGTTGAGAAGCCCACCCACGCTCCAGCGTTCCGGCTCTCCGCCAGAGTGAAATGAACTTTTACGAACCGCTG
>Ga0137377_10001680_pt1 | contig 15750 bp, 14 predicted proteins | sample SagtaG_22_FD_104815 | JGI IMG/M metagenome (GOLD analysis project Ga0137377, IMG submission 104815) | Vadose zone soil microbial communities from Sagehorn Ranch, Mendocino, California, USA - Sage2_L_40_16 metaG | ecosystem: Environmental > Terrestrial > Soil > Vadose zone | place: USA... | reverse complement strand
CTGCCAGCGGCTCTTTTTCGTACGCGTCGACGACGGCCCCCAGTAGATGTCCGTTGCCCAATGTGTCCAGAAGCGCCTTTTCATCGACGATGCCGCCCCGTGCCATATTCACGACGATCGCCTGACGCGGAAGTCGCGCGATCTCCCGCTTACCGATCATCCCCGTGGTCTCGTCGTTCAGCGGAGTATGGAGCGTCAGGATATTCGACTGCTCGAGCAAGGCGTCGAGGGATTGCGCCTTCTGAACGCGCAATGCCTCGAACCGCGATTCCGCGATGTACGGATCGTAGGCGACCACGTTCATTCCAAACGCGCGAGCACGCGCGGCGACTTCGCTTCCGATGCGCCCAAGCCCAACGATTCCGAGCGTCCTTCCCTTCAATTCAGAGCCGAGCAAGGCAGATCGGTCCCACCGGCCCGCGTGCATGGAGCTGTCGGCTCGCGGGATGTGTCGAAGCAGCGAGATGACGGCGCCGAAGAATAGCTCGACCACGGCAATCGTGTTGCCGGCCGGTGCATTGATCACGGCGACACCGAGAGACGTCGCCGTATCGAGGGCGATGTTATCGACACCGACCCCAGCTCGCCCGACCACTTTCAGCTTGCGCCCTTTCTCCAGCAGCTCTGCTGAAATCTTAGTCGCGCTCCGACCTACGATCGCATCATAGTCCGCGATACGCGCGAGCAGTTCGTCTTTAGGCAGTGTCGGGACTTCGTCGACAACGATCTTTGGATCGGCCGAAAGAAGCGCGACTCCTTCGGCGTCGATCTCATCGGTGACGAGAACGCGATAAGTCACTGTGGGGGGTCGGGTTAATCGTTGGCGCGGGGCGGGAAGGGCAGCGAGACGAATGTGCAATATCGCTTGCTCATGCTGATGCCCACAAGCGAGGACAGTGGTCGTTACTTCTCCACCCAGCCTCTCCACGTGGCTTCGCTGGCTCCGATAACCACCTGGTTTGCGCTGCGGACGAGCGGAAGTCGCAGCAACAGCGGCTCCTCGGAGAGCTTCTCGAGCCAGCGGTTGTCCGAAAGTTGCGCATAGCGAAGACCGAGCTCGTCAAAACGCTTCGAGTCTCGATCAATAAGGGCCGAGACCCCAAATTTCTGGGCGAATCGACGCAGCTCGCCGAGAGATGCCGGCCGCTCCATCAAATCAACGAAGTGCGTCTTGATTCTTCGCTCGGAGAAAAAACGAAGAGCCTTACGCGTATCCGCGCTTTTCCTGATGCCGAAGATCTGAACTTCCAAATCTGTCCCCGCCTCCCTAACGCACGGCCATTTCTTGAATGAAGACCGAAAGAGCACAGCTCGAGCTCATAATTGCGATCAATGTCGCGTGAGATAATGTATTCGCCCGCCTGGTGGATCCCCGGTGGCCACCTGCAGACACTTTGGGGAAAGCTCTTTCGACGTCAGGCACCGGCGCCCACAGCCCTCGAGCGGTGGGATACGCCGGATGGGGACTTTATCGAATTGCATCGATTGTCGGCGGCACCCGGTGCACCGAGGCTCCTGCTGCTGCACGGTCTCGAGGGAACCGTTCGCTCCCACTACGCACAAGGCCTGCTCAATGAGGCAGCCCGGCGAGGCTGGGGCGCCGATCTCCTGATATTTCGCTCGTGCGGACCGGAGCTCAACCGCACGCGCAGGTTCTATCACTCGGGCGAAACGACGGATACGGCTTTCGTGCTCGAGCGAATTGCAGGCGAGTATCCAGCATCGCCACTCGCTATCGCGGGCGTTTCACTTGGCGGCAACGTTTTGCTCAAATTCCTCGGCGAGCGGGGGAGCGCCTTGCCATCCCAACTGAAGGCAGCGGCGGCAATCTCAGTTCCGTTCGACCTGTCACGCTCTTCGAGGAGAATCAATCGTGGATTCTCGAGGTTTTATCAGCGGTTCTTCCTCGGGTCGCTGCGGCGGAAAGCGGAGGAGAAGGCGCGTCGGTTCCCCGATCTCGCGCCAGCCGATAAGATCTCGGGACTGAGAACACTAGAGGATTTCGACAATCTCATCACGGGGCCGTTACACGGATTCAGGGATGCACAGGACTATTATCAGAGATCCAGCTCACTCCCGTGGCTAGAGCATATCGCGCTTCCGACGCTGTTACTGAGTGCCATTGACGATCCGATGCTCCCACCTGAAGTTCTCGACGAGGTTCGAGAGATTGCGCGACACAACCCGAATCTGTATCCCGAATTCGTAACAGAAGGCGGCCACGCCGGCTTCATAGCTGGCTCGTTGCCGTGGCGGCCGTTTTATTATGCGGAATACCGTGTTGGGGAATTCTTCGCCGAACAGTTCGAGCGCGCTCCGCAGCCTCGGCGGTTGGCCAAACAAGGGAGTCGGTGACATGCGTGTTCAAGAGATGGCAATCGGACTCGGGTTGGCTCTTTCAGCGGGTGCCGTGGCCTGCACCAGCAATAAGGTGGTGCAGGCAACCGACTCCCATGATCACGCCGCATCCTCACCGGTCGCAGCGATGGCCAGCGCACCGGATGACCGACGGCTTCCAGGCGATGCTGCTAGCGCTCTCGCCCGTCTCAGCTCGTCCCCTCGACACAGTGAGTGGGCGATAATACGCAGTGGCGATGGCGATAGCGTTCGCGCATGGGTGGTATATCCGGAGCGCAGTACCAAAGCCCCGGTGGTGTTGGTCGTGCACGAAATATTTGGATTGTCTTCGTGGGTCCGCGGCGTTGCCGACCAGCTCGCCGCTGACGGATTCATTGCGATCGCGCCGGATCTCTTGACGATGAAGAATCTTCCGAACGGTCCCGATAGCGTTGTTGGCCCGCTGGCTCAAGCCGCCATTGGGACGCTGGATCCTGCCTGGATCCAGAAACAACTCGACGCAGTTGCCCGATATGGGATGTCCCTGCCTGCAGCCGAGAAAAAATATGGGATCGTCGGTTTCTGCTGGGGCGGTGGGATCTCGTTCGCGCACGCGGTTCATTCCCCGAGTCTCGGGGCATCTGTCGTTTACTATGGAGTCTCACCGAAGACCAGTGACTTGTCTTCGGTCCGTGCGCCTGTCCTCGGACTGTACGCTGGCAGCGACGCCCGTGTCGATGCTACGATCCCGCCTGCGGATTCGGCGCTTCGTGCACTCGGCCGGACTTACACCTACAACATTTATCCCGGTGCTGGCCACGGGTTCTTGCGTCAACAGACCGGCATGAACGGAGCCAACATGACCGCCACACGCGCGGCGTGGCCGGCTACAATCTCGTGGTTCAGAAAGTATCTGGGATCCTGAGCGCTGCCTGGTAGCTCGACTTTGATCGCAGCGATTTAATAGAGCCTGTGATAGCTCTCCCGATAATCTTTCTCGCTGCATTCATCGCGGGGTTGATGCTGGCGGTTTTCGCAATGCTGCACGGTGTTGAGCACGCGCGTACGAACCGCTCGCGCGCGCCATCGCCTTTCTTCAATCTTCCAGCAGTAGCCGCCTTCGCTGTCGGCTTTGGCGCCGTCGGATACCCGCTTGCATCACGCACGAGACTACCGACCTGGGCTGTTCTTGTAATCGCGAGCGCGAGTGGAGCACTCGCGATAAGCGGCATGATCACTCTTCTCGCGCAATGGGCTTTACGTGGAGCCTCGACCCATTTACTCAGCGATGAGCATGAGATTCAGGGTCAGCTGGCTATCGTCACACGCGAGATTTCCGCTTCTACGCCCGGCGAGATTGCGTACCAGGATGTAGGGAAGGAGATAAGAGTTCTCGCCCGCGGCCTGAACGCAAAGCTGCTCCCCATGGGCGCAGAGGTCGTTATCGATCGGATCGAGGATGGAGTGGCATTCGTCGAAGAGTGGGCGGTAGTCGAGCAGCGCCTCTAAGCTCCTCCGCTTTATCTTTAAATCTATGTCGTACTCGCAGGGGTTCGAAACCGATTTCGATGTCGTAGTCATAGGCGCCGGCCACGCTGGAACTGAGGCGGCGATCGCGGCGGCCCGGCTGGGCGTCCGAGTAGGATTGATCACCAGCGCGCTCGAGACGATCGGCCAGATGTCGTGCAATCCTGCCATCGGTGGCGTTGCGAAGAGCACGGTCGTCCGCGAAGTCGATGCGCTAGGTGGAATCATGGGCAAGGCGACCGACCTCGCGATGATCCAATTCCGAATGCTGAACCGGAGTAAGGGTCCCGCTGTCTGGGCACCGCGAGCGCAGTGCGACCGTGGACTCTACCGCCGCGCGGTAAGATCCCTCCTCGAAACGCGGACAAACCTCCAGACGGTGCAAGGCACCGTCAGTCGACTAGTCCTCGCACCAGACCAGCAGTGTGTGATCGGCGTCGAGACACTCGAGCGAAGGCGTTTCGGCGCGAAAAGCGTCGTAATCACGACCGGCACTTTCCTCCGCGGTCGAATTCACATCGGCACCGACACCCATATCTCCGGAGGACGGGCTGGCGAAACCGCGACCACCCACCTTGCGGAGCAATTAGAGCAGGCCGGGCTCACCGTTGCCCGCTTCAAGACCGGAACCCCACCACGTATCGATGGTCGCTCCGTCGATTACTCGCTGCTGGATAAGCAGGAGAGCGAGATCGAGGACTTCGATTACTCGTGGTCGCACTTCTGGGACGGAAAGCGTCGCGATGGCTCCGCTACACGGCATCCAGCTCAAATGCCTTGCTGGATCACGTACCTCGAGACGGCGGGTAAGCGCATCATCAAGGACAACATCGCGAAGTCGGCAATGTACGGCGGTGCAATCTCGTCTCGTGGTCCGCGCTACTGCCCTTCGGTCGAGGACAAGATCGTAAAGTTCCCCGACGCGGAACGGCATCAGCTTTTCCTCGAGCCCGAAGGACACGACACTTCGGAGCTCTACGTGAATGGGTTGTCGACTTCGCTCCCGGCCACTGTGCAACTCGAGATTCTGCGATCCGTACGGGGTCTCTCGGACGTAAGAATGAACCGCGCCGGTTACGCGATCGAATACGACTACTACCCACCGACGCAGCTGGATCCTTCGCTGCAGGTGAAAGCCGTCCCAGGCCTTTATTTCGCCGGCCAGATCAACGGCACAACCGGCTATGAAGAGGCCGCGGGACAAGGCCTGACCGCCGGAATGAACGCCGCCCTCGCCGTCCACGATAAGCAGCCGATCGTGCTGGGCAGGGAGACCTCCTACATCGGCGTCCTGATTGACGACCTCGTCACCCGAGGCGTGGACGAGCCCTACAGACTCTTCACTTCACGGTCGGAGTTCAGGCTCACAGTGCGTCAGGACAATGCCCTCAGACGCCTCGGTCCCATCGGCATGCGACTCGGCATCTACTCGGTGCTCGAGCAGGCCACTATCAAGACACGCCTGGAGCAAGAAGATTCTGCGCTGCAACTGGCCGAAACGACCAGCGTACGCCCTGAGGAAGCAGCACCGATTCTCGCCAGCGCCGGAAGCTCGCCACTTTCACAAGCGGTCAGAATCGTCGAAGTGGCAAGACGTCAGGGCACTTCGCTCGCAACGCTTCTCGATGCAGTTGGACTGGGAAGGGATCTCGACCGCGAGGCACTCATCACGGCAGATCTCGAGATCAAATACGCAGGATACTTCGAGCGCGAGAGAGCACAGGCTGAGCGGATGCGCCGGATGGGCGATTTTTCTCTCGATCCAGACCTGGAATACAATGACATGCGCTCACTGTCGTTCGAGGCCAGGCAGAAGCTTTCGAATCTCAGACCCCGCTCGCTGGCTCAAGCTTCGCGAATTCCTGGCGTAAGCCCCAGCGACCTGCAGAATCTCGTCATCGAGATCGAGCGACGCCGACGTCTGGCAGTTACGCAGTAGCTGGAACCCGGGTGGAGCTCCACTCGATCAGCAGTACCGCCGTGGCAATCAGTACGCCGCCAATCAGAGTCGACGTACTGAACTGATTGCCGAGCACCAGGACGCCAAGGATGGCGGTGAAAAAAGGCTCGACGGTGGCGATGATCGCCGTTCTCACCGGGCCGAGCACCGACAGACCTTTGATCAGCGCCGAGAACGCGATTATGGTGGAGACAAACGCGAGCAGAAAGATATTCGACCAAACCGCGGTTCCCCGCGGGACAAACAGCTCACCGGCAAACAGCGCAGCCAGGACGAAGGAGATTGCCGCGCCAGCAATGAGCAGGAAGGTCGAGAGGAGTGCCGGGAGATCCTCCTGCACGTGCTCGAGTGCTGGCAGATAGAAGGAGTAGAGGAGGGCTGACCCGATGGCCAGCATCACACCGATCGGGTTCAGCTTTTCCGTCGGCGCTCCAACCATGATCGTAACTCCCGACAGAGCCAGCACGAGTGCCGTCACACGTAACGGCGTCAATCGCTCCGTTTTTCTTATCGCCGCGATGAGGGCGACCCAGGCCGGATACGTGTAAAACAGGAAAGCAAGCGGACCGACTGGTATGTACTCGAGTGCACGCAGGCTCAGATACGTGATCAGCGCCTGACCGACCCCTCCGATCAGCATCAATTGAACGATCCGTCTACGCGGCAGCGAGCGGAGCTGCTTTATCGGAGCAGCCAAAGCAAGGAGAGCGGCCCCCAACAAATAGCGCCACGCCATCGCCGTGAGGAGTGGAACACCGGCGCTCGTGGTCAGCACGGTGAGAGTGGATATCGACCCGAAGCTGAGTGCCGAAACTACGATCAGGAGTGTAGCACGGCCGACTGGGGCGTTCGATGATTCCATCGAGCGAATGTAGCTTTACCAGATATTCAGGGCCATTTTCTGGAACGCATCCCTCGCTCGAGCACAGATCATCAGATGACCTCGTCGACACTCGCCGGACAGCCCAGCCCTTCTGCACCATTACCAGAGGAATTCAGGGACCTTGGTTTCGGCTCCGAGGTTGCGAGGGGCACGCGTCGGCGGCTGCTGAATCGGGATGGAAGCTTCAACGTAGTTCTCAACGGACTCAATCCACTCTCATCCCTCAGTCTTTATCACTGGCTGCTGACGATCTCGTGGCCGAAGTTCCTCGCTTTCATCACCGGCTCCTACATCGCGGTCAATACCCTATTCGCATTTGCATTTCTTGCCCTGGGGCCGGGTGCACTCGACTCGGGTGCGGGGAGTTTTGCTGGTCAACCTTTTTACAGAGCGTTCTTTTTCAGCGTCGACACTTTTGCAACGATCGGATACGGGAATATCATCCCGGTAGGAGCGGCCGCGAACACTCTGGTAACGATCGAGGCATTGCTCAATATCGTCGGGGTCGCACTCGCGACCGGAGTGATCTTTGCGCGCTTCTCGCGACCATCCTCGAGAATCGTTTACAGCCGCAACGCGATCATTGCCCCATATCGAGGTCAGACTGCTCTGGAGTTCCGAATTGCGAACGCGAGAAGCAGCCAGCTGATCGAGGTGGAGGTTCAGGCCATTCTCACCAAGATCGAGCGAGTGGGTGAATCGACTGTGCGCAAGTTTTACGAGCTGAACCTCGAACGGAATCGCGTGGTGTTCTTCCCGCTGAGCTGGACAGTGGTCCATCCGATCGATGCGGTGAGCCCGATGTGGGGTTTGACACATGGCGATCTCCTGGAGGCCGACGCGGAGCTTCTAGTTCTCCTGATTGCAAAGGACGAGACCGTTTCACAGACGGTGCACTCGAGGTCGTCATATCAAGCCGAGGAGATCGTATGGGGCGCGAAATTCGCGAACATGTTCATGCGCGACGAGGCAGAGGGCATCGTCGGAATGAATCTGAACCGGATTCATGACATCGAGCGCGTCTAGTCGACTTAATCCAGCCTGTGCAAACCCTGCGAGCTCAGACGTCTTCACGGTATCCATTCACTCTTTTGAGAGACAGATCCTAATGAAGATCAGATCCTTACCCCTTTTATTCAGCATTTTAGCGCCACTATCAGTACATGGACAGGACATACAGGCGCCAATTGGCGCGATAGCGCAGATTGCTGTTACTGGGCGGGGCGAAGTGAAGGTCTCACCTGACCGGGCAACGATTCAAGTGAGCGTTCAGACACGCGCGACGACCGCCGCCGCTGCGGCGGCCGAAAACGCCACCAAACAGCAATCGGTAATTACAGCTCTTCGGGCCTTGGGTCTGGGAAACGATCAGCTCTCGACGATCAACTACAACGTCTATCCCGAGCAACGATACGAGCAGGGCAAGGAGCCAGTGATCGTAGCGTATAACGTGACGAACACGATCCTGGTGGATGTTCGAAAACTGAGTCAGGTCGGGCCTGTCATCGACGTTGCTTTATCGCACGGTGCCAACATGATCACATCTCTTCAGTTCTATGCCTCGAATACCGAGGCTGCACGGAGAACCGCGATTGCGACCGCCATCGAGAAAGCCCGTGCTGATGCCGAGGCTGCTGCTCGGGCCGCTCACGGAACGCTGGGCACTCTACTTGAGATTAACATCGGCGCCTATTCACCACCGCCGCCACGTCCAATGATGATGATGCGCGCCACAGCTGGTGGGGTGGCTCAAGCCGATACACCTATAAATCCCGGAGAGGAAACCCTGGTAGTAGAGGTAGCTACACGCTGGAGGTTCCTCCCAGCGCAGTAAGATGTTTCCACGTGGAACATTCGAATATCCGTTCCACGTGGAAACCCCTCCAGCCGATGGGTAGATTACGCGCTGAACCCTCACCGGTATTTCGTGGCGCGAATAATCGCAATCGCAAATCAGAAGGGTGGCGTCGGTAAAACGACTACGGCGGTGAATCTCGCCGCCAGCCTCGCTGCCGCCGAACAGCAGACCCTGCTCATTGACGCCGACCCGCAAGGCAATGCCACCAGTGGAGTCGGACTCCAGAAGGAAAACGTTCCCCTTACTCTTTATGACGTCCTGGTCGGAAACTCAGACCTCGGATCTTCACGGCAGGCTTCCGTTCAATTCCCAAAGCTGGATGTAGTGGCCGCAACTCCCGACCTGGCCGCTGCCGAAGTGGAGCTGGTCGACAAGAGCGATCGTGATCTCGTCATGCGTGGAGCGGTCGAGACGCTGCGGGATGACTACGATTTCGTCATCATCGACTGTCCTCCCTCGCTCGGGCTCATCACGATCAACATGCTCGTAGCGGCCGATGCCCTCCTTATTCCTTTGCAGTGCGAGTACTACGCGCTCGAGGGACTGTCACAGCTCCTGAATACCGTGCACCGTGTTCAGCACGGTGCCAATGAAAAGCTAGGTATCGATGGAGTTCTGCTCACCATGTATGACTCTCGGCTCAATCTCTCGAGGCAGGTGGCGGAAGATGCGAGAGAATATTTTGGACCGAAGGTGTTCAAGAACGTCGTACCCCGGAATGTCCGGCTGGCGGAAGCACCAAGTTTCGGAAAACCGATCATTCTTTACGATGTCGCTTCTGTGGGAGCACAAGCCTACATGAACGTCGCGAAAGAGTTGATCGAACGAACCGAGCAAGGAGATGACGGTGGCCACTGAAAAAACCCCGCGTCGGCTGGGAAGAGGGCTCGAAGCACTGCTGGGTAGCGCTACCGGACTTGCTTCGAGCGATGACGGCGCCTTGAAATCCATCCCCATCACACAGATCTCCAGAAACCCGTTCCAGCCGCGGCAGGAATTCAATGCCGAGGATCTCGCAGAGCTCCAGGAAAGTCTCAATGCGAGCGGACTTCTCCAACCGATAACCGTTCGCCGACGGCCAGGAAAGAATGGGTTCGAACTGATCGCGGGTGAACGTCGTCTGCGCGCCGCGACCAAGCTGGGCTGGAAAGAGATTCCTGCTATCATCAAGGAGATCGACGACAAAACAATTCTGACATTAGCGCTCGTCGAGAATCTCCAAAGGACAGATCTCAATCCGATTGAAGAAGGAGAAGGCTATCACCAACTGTCGCATGAGTTTGGCCTGACGCAGCAACAGATTGCCGCGACCGTAGGGAAGGACCGCACGACGGTCGCGAACATGCTGCGACTGCTTCAACTCCCGGACGCGGTGCGAAAGCTCCTCCAGGAAGGACAGCTGACGATGGGCCACGCCAAGGTTCTACTCGGCCTCGATGATCCACAGAAAATCACGAGTCTCGCTCGAGAAATCGTCAGCGAGGGCTTAACAGTCCGTGAAGTCGAGCGTCGCCTCCGAGAAGTGGGTAGCACCCGAAGTGGGAAAAAGGCAGGCCGGCCGAGAGCGATGGATCGGCAATCACCAGAGGTACGGCGACTCGAAGACCGCCTACGTCGTTTTCTCCAAACGGATACAGTAATCAAGGTAGGACCTCGCAATCGAGGTACGCTGACCGTCCATTTTTATTCGGCTGATGACCTAGAGAGGTTACTCGAGCTCATGAGAGTTCCTGACTAATCAACAGGGTTATGCACTTCAACCATAACTCGTTGTACAGCAGGTAGTTAGCCTGGTGTACGATATTCACAATGAGTGGTTCTCCACACAAATCTGCACCGGTTTTCATGACTACGATTCATGAGCTCGTCCGCTACGCCGATAACCTTTTAGAAACTGAATCTACCCCTGATTACGCTGGCGCACTGAACGGTCTTCAATTGGAGAACCGATCAGACATCCGCGGCATCGCGGCAGCTGTAGATTTTTCGACCCGGGCCATAAACGGAGCAATAGAGGCCAAGGCCAACTTGATCGCTGTGCACCACGGAATGTTTTGGGGCGGTCCCGGTCCGATAGCAGGCCCCTGCTACAACCGACTCAAGCTCCTGCTCGAGAACGATATCGCCGTCTACTCATCCCACCTCCCTTTAGACCGACACCCGACACTCGGCAACAACGTGCAGCTGGCAAAGCAGCTGGGCCTCGAGCCAAGCCAGAACTTTGCCGCGTTCGAGGGAGTTTTCCTTGGGGTGAGCGGAGAGAGCAAAATCGAGACAGCAGTGCTCGTGGAGCGAGTAGGCAATTTCGCCAGGAAATACGGCAGTGAGGTACGCACAAGCGCAATCACCCGGAACCACCAGACAAAACGGTGGGGAATCTGCACGGGAGCAGGTGCCTCAAGCGAGACGCTCAGGGAAGCGGGTAGAATGAAGATCGACACCCTGATCGTTGGGGAGGGGCCGCACTGGACCGCTGTCCATGCGGAAGAAAACGATCTCGCGATTATATACGCGGGGCACTACGCTACCGAGACACTTGGAGTTCGCGCTCTGGCAGAACATCTCGGTGAGAAGTACGGAATCCCCTCGAGCTTTATCAGCGCACCGACTGGGCTTTAGTACGACTCACGCTTTAGTTACGACTCACGTAGTGCTCTGATCAGCAGTCCGTGTAGGCGCTCTTCCACGTGGCTCGCCACTGGCCGGAATCTGTGCGCTCGATCAGGCCAAGCTTGCCACCATCATCGTATTCGATGTTCACCACGATGACAGGCTGCTTTGTCCGACCTATCGCTACTGCAGCGAGAAGCTCCGTAGCCTGAATGGATTCTTCAGCTCCGGCCGTCCTGCTGAAGTAACCAACCTCGAATTTCCCGTTTGTTCCCGCTGGTCGCTCGCCGATGATTAGAAGGTGCTCGAGTCTTGGATTCGCCTCCTCGTTCACGCTTCGAACGATATCCGCAACTACTACCTGCATCGAGTCCAGCTGAAACGTGTACGCCGAGCGTACTCTGAACGGAAGCCCCCGGAAAGTGGGATCCGCTTTGATTGGCAGCGTCGCTGCTGCCCGCGCTAGAGACGCAGCGAGCACGGCGGAATCCGCGCTCGACATCACTTCGATCGAGTCGAGTTTTATCGCCTGAACATGACCGCTTGCAAATCCGACTTGCCAGTTTGCGCGCGCTGTCTGAAGTCTGGCGAGAGGCCAGGAGTAGCAATCCTTCTCTTGAACCGGAGGAAGCGCTGACACGGCAACGGATGATCCGATCTTCCCGCCTCTCCCCAACAGGTCGAACGTGAGATTCGAAACTGGCGGATTGATTCCCTGAAACGACGCAATCGTGCTATCAGTCGCTTCAGGGATCACAACAGCTACGCTATCGCCGCTGCCCACAGGGACGATCATGATCGGTCCCGCGTTGGCGTTCCAGTTCGTGTTCGCCGGGGCCGAGGGATAGACAGGCGGGAGTGAGCCCCGAGCCGAATCAGCTCGGCCTCCCTCTTTGCCACGACACCCGATGATGATACCGAACAGCAGAATCGGAAAAAACTGGTCCGTCGCGCGAGGCGCCATAGGAGTAATTTGTCGGCGTCTTCACTCAGCGTCGAGAGTACGTATGATCTGCTACGTCACCGTACGTATTTGACCGCCAACGCCAGGGATGTAGAGTACACGCGAAAGGCCTATAACAAGAGGCTGAAATGGAATCGGTGGTAGCGAGCTCGATCAGCAGAACGCGAGAACCTCCCGCCACTCTTGCCGTCACCCCAACGGGTGACTTCAATCCCCCGCTTGCACCTTTTCGAGAGCGGCTCAGTTGGGCGCTGTACGATTTCGCGAATACTGTGTTCTCGATGAATATCGCCACGCTCTACTTCTCAGCGTGGCTGGTAGCAGATCTCGGACACTCGAACACCCTGTACGCGACGGTGAACGGAATCGCATCCGCGCTCGTCGTGATATCCATCCCGGTTTTCGGCGCCGTCTCTGACGCAACGCAGCGACGGAAACCATGGGTAGTCGGCTTCACACTCATTGCCTGCCTGTCGACGATCGCAATGGCCATCCTTGGCCAGGCGGGCTTGCCATTAATCGGAGAAGGAGTGAACGCCGCCGGAGCCAGTCAGCTGATACCGCCCGGCGTCGCGCTCTTTGGAGTTCTCACGGCTTTTACGATCGCGAACTACACATACCAGGGCGCACAACCGTTCTACAACGCAATGATGCCCGAGCTGGTTCCAGTTGATCATCGTGGTCGGCTTTCGGGCATGGGTGCGGCATTGGGTTATGTCGGCTCAATAACCGGCGTGCTGCTGACATTCCCCTTTTTCATGGGCCAGATGCCGATCCTGGGAACGGTCCCCGACCGGGTTATCGGCTTTCTGAGAAGTGCGGTTCCTTTCACCGCGCATGGCGGCCGAGTTTCGACCTTTGTGCCCACTGCGATTCTTTTTCTTCTCTTCTCGCTGCCACTGTTCTTCTTCTGTCGGGATCACAACGCTCTCCACGGGAAGAAGCACATCGCCTGGCGCGAAGCGTTCCGTGATGTTCGAAACACTCTGTCAGAGTCCAGGAAATATCCTGGAACGCTCAGATTCATCCTTACATCGTTCCTTTACCAGGACGCCATGGGAACGATCATCGCGAACATGGCGCTCTACGCAATTTTTGCGATGGGATTTGTGAAGGGATCGGAAGCGACGCTGTTCGTCATCCTCACCGTTCCAGCGGTCATCGGCGCTTATGGAATCGGAAAACTTGTCGACCGGTTTGGCCCCAAGCGAACACTCTCATGGGTGCTGGCAGGCTGGATCGTCCTCCTGCTTTCGATGATCGTCGCGCCGTCGAGAAATGTCTTCTGGATCGTTGGAGCCTGCATCGGTCTGATCTACGGCGGCGTGTCCACAGCCGAACGTCCGCTGCTTCTCAGCCTGGTTCCCGATGTAGAGGCCGGTCGTTTCTTCAGCCTCATGGTTCTCTCTTCACGAGCTGCCGCTATCGTGGGTCCGTTCGTGTGGGCACTCGCAGTCGATGGACTCACCCATTCAATGGGAATCGGGTTCGCCTATAGAGCGGGAGTGATGACGGTCGCGATTGGAATGGCACTCGCTCTTTGGATGCTGCATGGTGTTCCGGATAACTTTGCCCGACCGGCTCGCCCCCGATGATCTACGGTGTCTTCAAGTGGATTACCGGAATCGCACTCTACTGGTTCTATCGCGACATTCGCGTCACTGGCAGAGAAAGAATTCCAAACGGCTCTCCGCTTCTCATCGCGGTAAATCACCAGAACGCGCTCGTTGACTCCCTGATCGTAGCCTGGGTCGTACCTCGCCGGATTACAATGACCGCGAAGGCGACACTCGTCGAGAATCCGCTGATTGCCTTTGTGTTCGGGGTTCTCGGTGTCGTTCCACTGCGCAGAGCAAGTGACGAGACACGCAAGTCGGGTAACGCACAGATAGATCGCGCGCGCAATATCGGAGCGTTTACGGAAATCCTGAACGTTCTCGATCGCCGGGGAGCAGTGCTGATCTTCCCAGAGGGAAAGAGTCACAGTGAGGCCGGCCTCGAGCCGCTAAAGACAGGACTGGCAAGGCTCGCTCTTCAGGCCAGGGACGAGCGTGGAATCAGGGGAATCAAGATTCTCCCTCTCGGGCTGGTATTCGAGGACAAAGGAGAGCCGGGCACGATTGTCGGCGCACATGTGGGACAACCGATAGAAATGGACACCTGGGCCCCGAGCGATCACCTGGTGCTGACAGAGGAGATTGCAAGACGACTGCGCGCAGTGTCGGAAGAGGCTGGTCTTCCTGCGCCGGTAGATTATCCTGCCAGACAAAGAAAGGATTTGCTGAAAGAGAGACTGATCAGCCTGGTGGCGGCGTGGGGACGTCTCACTCACCGGCTGCCCGTGAGAATCGCGAGGAACATCGCGGTAAAGCGAAGCACCGACCCCGATGAGCCCGCCATGTTGACGATAATCTTCGGCATTGGACTCGTACTTCTCACCTACGCAGTGCATCTCACCATCGTCGGCGCATTGGTCCATTCATTCTGGATCAGCTGTCTCTATCTCGCCGGTTTGCTCAGCGGTGTTTACTGGGCCGCATTCGAGCAGGATCCCCGGCGGTACTAGCTCAGGGGAGCTTCGTCTCGAGCCAGTTGACGCCGACACCGAGATCCACGACGAGCGGGACAGACAACTGCGCCGCGTGCTCCATCTCGTACTTCACCAGCTCCTGCACCTGGTCCAGCTCATTCGGCACCACTTCGAAGACCAACTCATCGTGAACCTGCAGCAGCATCTTGCTTTGCAGCGTCTTCATTCTCAGCGCATCATCGATTCTGATCATCGCGATCTTGATCAGATCAGCCGCAGAGCCCTGAATGGGCGAATTGGCAGCAGTCCTCTCTCCGAACGCACGGATGTTGAAGTTTCGCTCGCGCAGCTCCGGGATGTAGCGGCGACGCCCGAAGATCGTTTGCACGTATCCGTGCTCACGCGCAAACGCCACCATGGCATCCAGATAGTTTCGGACGCCCTGGAACCGCTCGAAGTAGCGAGCAATGAACGCCTTCGCCTCAGCGTGCTCGATTCCGAGCTGACGAGAGAGCGCATGCGCGCCCTGACCATAGATCGTGGCGAAATTGATCGTCTTGGCCCGACTGCGCATTGTGCCCGTTACTTCCGCCAGCGGAACATCGAAGATCAGCGCCGCTGTCTGACGATGGATGTCACCCCCGGCCTGGAACGCCTCCACGAATGCAGGATCGTGTGACAGGTGTGCGAGCAGGCGGAGCTCGATCTGCGAATAGTCCGCCGCCAAAAGCTGCCATCCTTTACGCGGAATAAATCCGCGCCGGATGTCACGACCCAACTCCCGCCGGATTGGGATGTTCTGAAGATTTGGATCGCTAGATGAGAGGCGTCCCGTCGAGGCGACCGTTTGGTTGAAGGAAGTGTGCAGTCGCCCCGTTTTCGGATTGACGAGACGCGGCAGGGCGTCGAGATATGTATTCTCGAGCTTCGAGAGCTCCCGATATTCCATGAGAAGGGTCGGAAGTGCGTGCCCCTCTTCGGCCAGCTGCACGAGAACGCTGGCATCGGTCGACGCGCCGGTACTCGTTCGTTTCAGCACCGGCAGGTTGAGTTTGTCGAAGAGTATCTCGCGCAGCTGGGG
>Ga0137377_10001677_pt1 | contig 15767 bp, 16 predicted proteins | sample SagtaG_22_FD_104815 | JGI IMG/M metagenome (GOLD analysis project Ga0137377, IMG submission 104815) | Vadose zone soil microbial communities from Sagehorn Ranch, Mendocino, California, USA - Sage2_L_40_16 metaG | ecosystem: Environmental > Terrestrial > Soil > Vadose zone | place: USA... | reverse complement strand
TGGATCGTTTCCAGGACAAGAAACTCAACGCGCCGAATGATCTGGCGGTGCATTCTGATGGGGCTATCTGGTTCAGCGATCCTGGATACGGCATCATGTCGAACTACGAAGGACACAAAGCTCCCTTCGAGCTGCCTGCCAACGTTTACCGGCTCGACCCGAAAACGCGCGAGGCGACCGTCGTTGCCACCAATATGGATAAGCCCAACGGCCTGTGTTTCTCTCCCGACGAGAAAAGGCTCTATATCGTGGATACGGGAGCTCCGAAGCACCCCGGCGACCCGCTTCCGATTCGGGTCTATGACGTCGTGGATAGCGTGCGACTGAAGAATGGCCGGTTGTTTGTGAATATGTCGCCGGGCTCATCCGACGGTATTCGTTGCGACGTGGACGGCAACATCTGGTCCGCTGCCGGATGGGCGGGGGAAGGCTACAACGGGGTGCACGTGTTCGCACCCGATGGCACGCTGATCGGCAAGATTCATCTTCCGGAAACGTGCGCGAACCTCTGTTTCGGCGGCACCAAGAGAAACAGGTTGTTCATGACCGCGAGCCAGTCTCTCTACGCAATCTATGTCGAGACGCAGGGCGCCCAGACGCCTTGACAGAGATAGTTTCTGTCGGATTCTTACCCAGTTGTGATGTAGTGCTTTGGGTTCGACAGGCCCGCTGCGAGGGCCGGCGAGGGCTGTCATTCGTTGACTAGCAGATGCCGCGTCCGTAAGATGAAGCGACGCAAGAGCCCACGCATCCTCAGATGATCGGCCAAACCATCTCGCACTACCACATTGTGGAAAGGCTCGGCGGCGGTGGCATGGGGGTCGTCTATAAGGCTGAGGACACCCGGCTGCGCCGCTTTGTCGCGCTCAAGTTCTTGCCTGACGACGTGGCCAAAGACCCTCAATCTCTTAGCCGCTTCCAGCGTGAAGCACAGGCGGCTTCGGCCCTGAACCATTCCAACATTTGCACCATCTATGACGTCGGCCAGGAGAATGGGCAAGCTTTCATTGCCATGGAGTATTTGAACGGCGAGACCCTGAAACATATGATCGATGGCCGTCCGCTGAAGCCTGCGCAGCTGCTAGAACTGGGCATCCAGATCTCAGATGCTCTTGATGCGGCTCACTCCGGCGGAATCGTGCACCGCGACATCAAGCCTGCGAATATCTTTGTCACCCAACGAGGCCAGGCCAAGGTCCTCGATTTTGGCTTGGCGAAACTCACGCCCCAAACCAGCCATCTCGTAGACCGATCATTGCCCACCTTAGGCGCGCCCACTGCCATCAGCTCCGACCAACTCACGACTCCGGGAACGGCAATGGGAACTATTGGTTATATGTCGCCTGAGCAGGCTCGCGGAGAGCCGCTGGACCATCGGAGCGATTTGTTCTCCTTCGGCGTGGTGCTTTACGAAATGGCAACAGGCAAGCAGCCATTCTCGGGACCGACCTCGGCCGTTGTCTTTGAAGCAATTCTGAATAAGGTACCCGCTCCTGCGATGCAGTCGAATCCGGAACTACCGCCGCAGATGGAAATTATTCTGAACAAGGCGCTCGAAAAAGATCGGGAATTGCGCTGCCAAAGCGCGTCGGAACTTCGCGCCGACCTCAAGCGCCTGAAACGGGATACCGATTCGAAACGTATGCCCGCGCTTGCCGCTGGAGTTCGGACTCGCGAAGAAGTTCAGACAGAAGTCGCCCCCGCCTCTCGTCGGCGGGGGCGCGTTGCGACCTGGGGCGCAGCCACTCTTCTGATTGTGGCAGCCGCATTCGCTGGTGGTTACATGGCAGAACACCGGCCCATCCCACCGCCTGCTACGTATCGCCAGATCACGTTTCGCAGGGGCACGGTCCGCATGGCACGCTTCGCTTCCGATGGACAGAGTGTCGTGTACAGCGCGACTTGGGAAGGCGGCCCACTGGAAGTTCTGGTTGCCCGCCCGGAAAGCCTTCAATCACGTTCGTTGGAGCTGCCCGGCGCCGAGATTCTGGCGATTTCTTCCACCGGAGAGCTGGCCGTGTTGCTCCACAGCCAGCAGGTTCGGTCCTACATCCACATCGGCACTCTGGCGCGAATGCCCCTGGCCGGAGGTGCTCCCCGTGAAATTCTGGACGACGTGCAGTGGGCCGATTGGTCTCCCGATGGGAATACTCTCGCGGTAGTGCGGGACGTGGGCGGCCAAAGCCGCCTGGAGTTCCCGGTCGACAAGGTTCTCTACCAGACGGGTGGCTGGATCAGTGACCCACGAGTCTCGCCCGCGGGGAATTGGGTCGCCTTCATTGACCATCCTCTGGCTGGTGATGACGCGGGCTCGGTTACGCTCGTCGATCTTGCGGGCAACAAGAGAACTTTGTCCAGCGAGTTCTATACCGCCCAGGGTCTGGTGTGGTCCCCGGACGGTAAGGAACTCTGGTTCACCGCGACCATCACGGGCATCGATCGTGTCCTTTACGCGGTGGACCTCTCCGGCCACCAGCGCTTGGTAGCACGAGTACCTGGTGATTTGAGGCTGCTGGACATCGGGCACGATGGACGGGTTCTGTTGGCGCGCGACAACACACGGCGGGGATTGATCGGACTGGCCGCCGGAGACACTTCAGAGCGCGATCTCTCCTGGCTTGACTGGTCTTATCCCTCCGACCTCTCGCCGGATGGGAAAACGCTGCTTTTTCGGGAGGAAGGAGAAGGGGGCGGACTTCGATACACCGGCTACCTTCGCCAAACCGACGGATCACCCGCCGTACGTCTGGCTGAGGGCAGGGCTTTTGCTTTGTCAGCCGATGGACGATGGGTGCTTTCGACAACAAGCGATGCAGTCGGTAAGCTGGTAGTGCTTCCGACCAGAGCGGGCGAGCCCCAAACGCTATCCGGGAAGCCCATGAACTACGTCGGTGCTCGCTGGTTCCCCGACGGCAAACACTTCCTCTTCTCCGGCAACGAACCCGACCACGGAGTGCGCCTTTATGTGCAGGATTTAGCAGGAGGAAAGCCGTTGGCTATTTCGCCCGAGGGGACCTACGGACTGGCGTACTTGATTTCGCCCGACGGCAAGGAGGTCGCGGCGGTCGGTCCCGATCAGAAGGGCTATCTTTACCCCGTTGGCGGCGGAGACCCACGCCTCATTCCAAGTCTTGGAGCAGGCGAGTTGCCTGTCGCCTGGAGCAGCGACGGCCATTCTATCTTTGTGTACCGCTCTGCGGAGTTGCCCGCCAAAGTCGACCTGATCGAACTCTCCTCGGGCCGGCGAACGCATTGGAAAGAGCTGCGGCCATCGGATCCCGCGGGAGTTGAGTTCATCGGTCCCATCCTAATGACTGCCGACGCAAGAACCTACGTCTATGGCTATCGCCGCTTGCTCAGCGACCTTTATGTGGTCGAGGGATTGAAATAGTCAGCCCAGAAGACTCAAGGCACTTGGGATGGATGCACAACGTGGGTTGACGGCAGAATTGTGCCCTATCGGAGACTCGTAGCCTATAGCTTTCTTGGGTCATGCCAGGGGGGCATAGGGTAATCCTGGAGACTCGGTGCCGAAGTACACAAACCGCCTAACTTCCGAATGGATACTCTCCCTCGACCCGAGCGTCTCAACAAGAACCCGACGGGCTTGGTGAGGCGATCGACACAGGAAAAGTCGCCAAAAACCAACTGCCAGCAAGCCCGCTTCAGGATTTGGACGAGCTTTTGGCGAAAGCGCCCAAGATCATCCCCCAGCCTCACTGGGACAAGTTATCGCCTATGGACAAGATCAAGTGGTATGTCGATGCCGCAGCCACTCCCAGATACCCGTTGTTCGAAAGTCTCTTGCGTGACGCAGGCATGCCCGAAAGGGTACCTATACGCCCGAGGAGCTTGGGAAAGTTTTTGGTTGCTCAGGACGAACGTTACTCGACTGGCGTGCAAAGGGCCTGGAGCCTCGTAATCTCCCGAGCGGCGCTCGGTACTTTGCCGAGGATGGTGGGCCGCTCACAAAAGGTTAACTTGGTTCCTTGGTTTCGAACTTAACATTGAGATATACGGGGCGGCGCGTTAACCCCCACCTGTTTCGCGATATTTTTGTCCACTATGGACTGAATCACCACCAGGATGAACTGCCTGCGATATCAAAGCACTTGTGGCATAAGAGTCCTGAAATCACGCTGATCATCTATGGCTGGATGTTTGATGAAGCAGAAGCGCTGTGCCAAGGGGAGGGATGGTTCGAGGAAACCGAAGAAGGAGGGCCTCCGCAACAGCCTCCGAAAATGAAGCCTTCTAATGGAAAGACAGCGGACATCGGTCCTAACTGGCACAATCCAAAAAAGAAGAAGGCGGCGTGAGCCAATAAGAGCGATGTTTGGCTCACCAGAAGCAAGCCTTGCTCGGATGTAAATGAGTATCAGCGTCGCTTAACTGGGAGGAGGACTGCAAAGACGACCAAAGCACACAAGAAGCCACTTATTTAACTTATGTTTCTGAGGAGTAGCTGTCAATCGGAACAACCTCTACCCAGCTCTGGCAGAGCAAAGCTCCACACGTTTGCTGGAGTAATCCCCAAGGCGCAAAGTCGTCCGTGTCGTCCGTTTTCTTCGTTTCAAACTGGCCAGAGTTGCGCTACAATGGCGTCGGATTCGACGACCCTTTCTCCCGCCGATTGACATGCCCTCGAACTTGCCCAAACTGATATTCGACGAGCAATGCCTTCAGGGCGTGCTATCCGCTGCCTTCACTATTCAGGAATATAACGACCGTCGGAAAATCACTCGTCGACAAACTCCTGCGGAACTGGACTTTCGCCCCGAACCGGAAGCAGATAGATCTTGCGAGCATCTTGGCGCTCTGATGCCGGATCCCAGCTTTCTCGTCTTGGCGGTTGCACAAGAGGCTGCACAGGAAACGATCAGGCAGCAGAAGACTGAAACCATCCACGACCGAGCGTTCGACGCATCAGCGCTCGATAAAGCCGAAGCGAAAAGCCAATGGATCACTGAAGCGACTGAAGACTTCATACTAGAAGGCCTGGCCGCTGAGCTGACCATCCAGCCATTCCAGTTATCCGCAAGCGACGACGTGAGGACCGACGCTCTGACCGACGCACGCATCGACGCCATCCCCAGCACTGAGCTGCTCAATTTTGTGCCCAACCATCTTCTCCGGGAAATTGTCCAAGCGGCGCTTCAAGCGACCTGTGCGACTGGCGCTGCGATTGCAATCGAGCAGCAAGGGGAGCTGATTTGCCAGGCAGCAGAGGGTGATTTTGCTTCCGAAATTGGCACTATGATCAATACAGGATCTGGCTTTACAGGTGTATGCACTTCTAGCGGAACAATGCAGTGGTGCAGTAATGCGGCGTTGGACTCCCGGCGGGATGCCGATGCGTGCCGGAAACTCGGCGTTAGCGCCATCATTGTCGTGCCTCTCCTTGATCAAGATCAGTTGCTCGGCTTGATTGCAGTGTTTTCCCGGCGGCCATACGCATTTGGAAGACGCGACCTGCAAGCGCTGCAGGATTTGGCGGACAAGTTTGCTGCAAACCTGCAGCTCAGTGCAGAATGTCGGCAAACGCCGCTGACCGGTCACGAGTGTGCTGGAGCCTTTAACTCTTCCCTTCAACAACCGAGTCGATGAGTGTAATTGACTCCATGACAATGTCGGCTCTCACGCCCGAGTAAAGTTGGAAGCAATCTTCCGGTCTGAGTGGGCGCGCATTCCATCAACGCCAGGAGCTTTGTGCTCCAACGAAGGCCGACTACATTTGCGCAGACCATCCTGTCACTTTCGATTGTGTTCCCTACCTGCGAACACGGACATCTGGACTTACGATGCTCGGGTCGATTTCGCTGGGCACAAAATTCATTTTTCGCACTGAAGAAATACTTGGCGCACAACACGCTAATCGTCGTCGGCATTCTTTCGATGACGAGGTGCTTACGGTGGTTTTAAGTTTTAAGCCGCACTACGTGAATAATGTCGTGGTCGTCGCCTGAACGGAGTTGAATGCCTTATGCCATTAAATATGGTCGAAAGGGCTGTGAGCCTGCGATCACTTCGGCGACGAGCCTGAGGGGCTACATGAACGCGCCAATGCGTCAGAAATAGGCAGAGAAATGCTCAGCGGCGCGTTTTCGGCGCAGGCCCCGGCGGTTTTGGTTTGAAGTGCTCAACTTCGGACTTCTTCAGCAGTATTTTTCCCGCAATGCACAAGGTGGTAAAACGTCCCTTTTTAACTAGCCGTACTATTGCTTGGCGACTCACCCCCCTCATTTGGGCCGCCTCCGCCTGCGAAACCCATTGCTCTGGGGCAAGCTTTTTTGCAGCCGACGGACGGGCACAACTTGCTCGAATTCGATATCCCGTTCATCCGCCAGCGCTCGTGGATTTTGGGCATTAAGCCTACGCGCCACATCGATTGTAGGAAGGACACAGCGAAGACGTCATCGACACTATGCAGCTCTGGACAAACTGGGGTTTCCGCAAATTCGTAAAGCTGGAGGTTCTCGGGCAGGCACTTGGATGCGGTTGCAAGGCCGGACACGGCAACAGTGTCGCGCAACTGTGGGCGGCACGGGACCTCGCTTCCATTGCTGCCTACTGCATGGCTCACGTACCGGGTCTTCTGTCGCTTGATGTACCAAAAGCCTCGTATGGCGAAACCGCTGGCCGCCGTTGATGCGGTCACGCTTGAAAAGAGGCCTAACCAGTGCGGTCCCTGTCTATCCGGGGCAGTATGAGGATACCGAGCAAGGCGCTCAGGAGGGATGTGGAACGTGTGGCAGATTCCAAAAGCCAGAGCTTCGGAGTACTTGCCCACGATGAATTTTGAGAACGCCCTGGCGGTTTCACGAAAAGGATGCTAGGCGAAACGCCGGACGAAGCTCTGCTGAAGGCTGCCAAGCGCGGCTTCGAGGAACTACTGAAGGGCAACGTGAAGTACGCCAGTGAGCTAGCGAAGGAGTTCCTAGAGGCTTACGCCATGGTTGGTCCGGCTGGCGGGTAGGTGCGAGCCGACAATCCAGCGGAAATGGACAAGTACACTAACTTTGTCATTGAACTGCGGATCGGCGCGGGCGTCCGCCGAGAAATGAGCGCGGGCGTCGCGAAGCCAGAAACCCCAATATTTTGTCGATTCACTTCTCTGAGCGCTTCGGAGCGGGATTTGCTGGGCCTTTTGTGAGAGAGATTAAACACTAATCGAGCCGCGAATGGAGTGACGGCGTGCCGGGCTGTTTACCGCAGCCCGGAGGGCGTTGCGAGTTCTATCTCGGCGAAGCAAATCCGGCGTATTGATTGGCTTTTCAGAAGCTTAAGGAAATCTCATTCCGGTCGGCGGGAATCCGCAAATCAATTCCGTGTTCGTGATTGGCGGTAATCGTCGCGTTGATGTCGAGCATGTCAAGCGGGACGGTCCGCTGCTGACGGTCAATGCGGACCGACAAATCGCTTGCTGTGAGCACATACCGCCGAGTTTCCAGTCGCTCTCCGTTTGCCAAGATGAATATGGTCGGCGGTAGCACTTTGGCGGCGGTTGAATCTGCAACGCTCGGAATTTCGATGACCTGCGCCTCGGGTACAGGAGGTTCCGGTGTCCGTAGAATTTCTACTGGGGGCACAGGCCCGTTCCTCACTGCTTCAGCATCGGGCTGCTCGTACCCAACCGGCCCGTCGTACCAGTCAGAATATGGGACAAAAATGGAACTGAAGCCGTCGTGGCGGTGAAAACCGCTTGGAACGAATCCGCGTCTTGGAAAGAATCTGTTTGGGAAGCCGCGCTGCCCGGCAAAACCTGAGCGAACAGGCTGTCCGGCAGCATTGCCGTGAAATGTCGCGGTTGCTCGCTGTGCTTGCAGAGACCCGTTCAGAACGGAAGCGACCAGCAGCGTAAATAAGGCTGCTCTCGGCATACAGAGATTATACCCGTTTCCGCATCGGAACTATGTGGTAGCGGAGAGCCGCTTCCGCACAGCAAAACAATTTGTCCAGGATTTGCAATTTGATTGCAGCGGCCAATCTGCACAGAGTTCGTTTTTGCGTCTTCCGATCTGCGGTGCCCGCAAGGACATCCGAGGATCCGACTTCTCACTCCGGAAGAGGTTTTCTCACTGGTGGCACGTCTGCCCAGTCCGGTAAACATTGCCGTGCTGCTGGTCGCTGCCACAGGTGTGCGCATTTCCGAATGTCTTGGACTCCGCTGGGGTCATGTCTTATGGCGCGAGAACAAGATCTCGATTGAGCAGGTGTTCCGGCGTGGAGAGATTTTGAATCGTACCAAGACCAAAGCCAGCAAAGCACCAGTCCCGATGTGTGAGTCTCTCGAAGCAAACATTCTTGAGTTGTATCAACAGACCGAGTACGGCAAGGATGACAATTTTGTCCTCGCCTCGCGCGACCCTGAAAGGCAAACAGCCATTGTGGGGGCAGAGCATGAACGCCCAGTTCGTCAAACCAGCCGCAATCGACTTGGGACTGGTAAGTGAACGTGAGCGTTTTGGCTGGCACTGCTTCCGCCATAGCCTAAGCACCTGGGCGAACGAAACCACGAAGGACATCACTGTCAGTCAGACGATGCTGCGTCATGCCAAACCCGACATGACGGCGGTTTACACGCATGGGAACTTCGGAAAGGCGTTGGACGCTCAGCGCATGTACATGGACCAGTTGCTCAAGATGAAGCCCGCGTTGGAGTCAACCCAATGATTCCATCGGGCTGAATTTCTGCGGAGTAGAAAAGCCAAACACGCGCAAGTGATTGCACGCGTGAGGAGAATAGATGGTGGGCGCTATAGGATTTGAACCTATGACTTCCACCGTGTGAGGATGGCACTCTACCGCTGAGTTAAGCGCCCACATTTGCGGTAAGTTCATCATTGTACACAAGTTCCTCTATCCATGCCGTTGCTACTGAATGCTGTCTGGCTCCCGTTGCAGCACCCGCTCGCTTCCGAGCACAGCTTCGAGCATCCTGCCCTGAGCCGCCCGTTTTTGTGGCCTGCGGGCATGGGAGTAATACAGGGTCATGTCGAGCCGGGTATGCCGCAAGGTTGCCTGGACGACAGCATGGCCGGACTTTCGATATGGATGGAACCGAGATCAAGAGATTCGGATTCCATACATTTCGTCATTCCTTGGCTTCCTTTCTAATGGTGGTGGGTCAACCTTGATCACCCCAGCTTTCAGAGCAGCGGGTCTCAGGAAGTCTTGCACGATCATTGACCCTACCCTCGGTTTTTCGCCATGGAGCTTGTCGCTAGCGAAAACGTAATCCTCAGGTTTGCTATACAGCGTCTGCTCGTTCCAACTCGTCAGCACTGCAGCCAACAGTGAATGCATCTCCACTGAAGTCTTCGATGCACGAGTCTTGGCTCCGTCCTGCAACACGTAGTGGACGTAGGTCCGCCGAATCTTGATGAGACCTTTTTCAAAAAGAATGTCCACCCAACGCAGGCCCAATGCATCGGACATTCGCAGGCCCGTGACCGCGATCAGGAGAACGAGCGTGCATTCCAGGTGCTTCAAATATTCAAGCACCCGGAATGTCTGTTCAGGTTCAAGACTCATCGCTTCATAGTCCGAGACTGAGGCGATGCCTTTTACGCGGGAACACGGGTTTGCAGACACAAAATTACCGTCCTCCAACTGGACGATCGCAGGCAGGACCTCCTCGGAGATTGCGAAGGAATAAACGCCACTCATCACCGCCTTGTACTTTGAGCGCGTAGTGTCCCCCACATCGTCTCCTGCCAATGCGGCCGCCCCGCATCATTCGCAAAGATCCCTGTAGGTGCTGCATTTGTGCAACTCCCGCAAGCGCGCCGCAAGGTTTGGATTGATTGCAGTGGACCTTCACAGAAGAAACTTGACGTTGCACGCGTGGCAGGTCCCGTAACACTCCCCTTTTCCCAATTTGCAATTGTCCTCATGTGCTGCCACGTCACTCCCTCTAGAACGAGATACGGCCCGACACCTGAATATTCCTCGGCGAGCTCACGCCTCCATTCCATATTCCAAAGTCTGGACTTGCGACATCGGTGTCGAATGCGCTGCCGCCCAGTCCACTGGACTGTATAAATGCTCCGACACTATTGAAGTGGTGCGCATTGAGGACGTTGAAGGCGTCTCCGCGCAGCTGGAACGTAAACCGCTCGGTGATGTGAAACGACTTTTCCAGGCCGATGTCGAAATCACTATAGCCCGGTTGCCGGAAATTCTGAACGCGTGGTCCTTTGCCTGTATAGAAGTCAAAACCAGAGGCCGGTTCGAACGAGTTCACGTTTAACACAGGCGTGGACGGGTCGAAATGGGTCGGTGACTGCAAAAATGGGGAGGCGCCAGGCAGCAATGCCGGCGAACAGAAGTTAATGAACTGTGACGGCACGTTGCATCTCGAAGACGAAATCTGGAGGGGAATTCCGGACTGGACGCGATACACTCCGTTGAATGTCCAGCCGCCAAGCACCGCGTTCGATAATCCGCCCTGGTTCAACCAGGGTTTGCCCCGTCCTAACGGAAGTTCGTAGCTGTAGGCGATGTTCAACGCCTGCGGAACATCTTCGATCGCAAGCGATCTATTGCGGGACACCTCGAAAGGCGAAAAGTATGTGGGATTCAAAAGGCTCTCGGCATTGTCAGCGTTCGTGATCAGCTTTGAATTGGTGTAGGACAGCAGGGCCCACAAGCCCTTGGAGAAACGGTGTTCTGCCTTCAACTGAAACGCGTGATACGTCGAGCTGCCCTTATTTTCGTTTAGGCCCGGGATGGTGTTGCAATACTGCGGGAAGGGTCGCAGCGCCTGCGCAACCGAGGGATCGCATCCTGTCACGACCGTCGCGAAATCCGGGAAGGGCGCAGGCACACCGTCCACCTCCGTGTCCCCCGGCAGAAACTTGTCGTTCAATTGATCACGTAGCGCGAGAAAACGTGGGTCCACTACGTTTATTGGAGCGATTTGTGACAACAGACGGGTACCTTTGGTTCCGACATAGGACGCTGAAACATAGGCACGGTCCGTGAATTGCTGCTCAACCGTTAGATTCCACTGTTGCGCATAGGGAAGCCGGTTGGCCGTGCGTGCCCGATAAACGGGGGTGTTTTGGCCATTGTCAAAGGTTGACACCAAGTTTGGCGGCACGGGATGATTCGACGGCAAACCGTCACTCAGGACAAACGCCGCTTGCGTACCGCCCTGTGAACTGCCGAACACGGCAGTGGCATTGTAGCCATCCTGTGAGATTCCCCCAGCCCAACCAGGCATGTTCGCATTGTCGTAAAAGATTCCGTATCCGGAACGGACGACGGTTTTGGCGGTGAGAGCATATGCCAAACCGATGCGAGGCGCGATCCCGCCGTACCAAGTGTCCTCAGGGAATCTTCTACCGGAGCGCCCCGCACCATGGCCGGCAAAAGCTACGGCGCCGGACAGATTGCCCGCGCCGGGGTTGGGAAGGGTTGGGTCAAAATACGAGAAGCGGTCTTTTGCCTCAAGCGGGGCCGGGTCCACTTCCCAATGAATGCCCGGCGAAATCGTCAATTTAGGCGTTACGCGCCAGGTGTCGCCTGCAAACAGGCTAAAGCTCTTGGTGCGTGCGTCAATGTTAGTTGAGGTATCAAACTGTGCCGAGGCTGAGTCCACCTGCTCCAGCAGGAAGCTGGCGATTGGGCTGCCACCCACCTGGCTGAGGCTGGTTTCTCCGCGCGCGAAACCGAAAGATCCCGACTGGCCCCCGAGAAAGATCGCAGAGTTCTGCGCAAATCGCAGCTCGCCGCCGAAGGAAATGGTGTGCTTCCCTCTGGTCATAGACACCGCGTCGTTAATGATGTACGCGGGCGCCAGCCACGGTTGAATGTTGGGATCGCCCGCTCCCGTACCGAACGGCTCGAAGCTGTCGCTGAAGGTTATCTGTGGAGGATATGCGTGGCTGGCCACACCGGGAATCTGGGGCAGCTTGTCAGCAGAATCACCATCGATTCCGCCACCATAGAACTTATCGTCTTGAAAACCAAACGCCAGGCGGTTCACCAGCTTGGGACTCAAAGTGTGGTCCCAGGCGACTCGCCATACCGAGGTCCGTTTGAAGGATGTACCGCTATCACTGATCGTTACCGGGAGACTTGTGAATGTCGTTCTGGGCAGATACTTGTAATAGAACATTTCCGAGATGTGATCTTTCGACCCAATGTATTCGTCAATTTTCTCGGTAATGCTATAGGCATCCGTACCTAAGAAGTCCGGCTGCGCGGGAGCCAGATAGTTGTTCAATGGACCGGGAGAAGTCGGATCTGGGAGGAATTGCAACCATTGCTTGGCAAGCGAGTTCTGCAAGCGGGGATCGTCAGCACAGATTACGTTTGGAGTACTGCCGTCGCAGCCCATGAACTGTTGATGCGTCGCCGGATCGTAAATCTTCTCGCTCCAATCGCGAAAATCTCCCTGCCGTTCCGCAAGTGAAGGTATAGAAATTGTGGGTCGCTTGAGGGCACCCCTGATCCTGAAAGCTTCAAAGTTGGCGAAGAAAAAAGTTCGGTGGTCCCTGTTTTTCCAGAAAGGCAGCTTCAGTGGACCTCCGAAATTACCTCCAAAATCATTCTCGATGTCCTGTGCCTTTTTTTCGGCGGGGATACCCCATTGGATGGCGTTGAACGAGGAATTTCGATTGAATTCGTAAGCCGTGCCGTGAAACCTATTCGTACCTGACTTCACGTGTTCGACGGTTACTCCTCCCGCGCTTCCGTACTGTGCGTCATAGTTTGACGTCAGCACCTGAAACTCGCTGATGAGGTCCGGGGATTGCGGGAAGTCGAGAACCGCTCCCGTAAGTCCTTGGGTACCAGAGGAGTTGTACAAGGCGATACCGTCGAGCACCACAATGCCGGTCTGCGACTGACCGCCGTTCACATGCGCGCCGGCAACGTCCCCAGAACCACGAACCACGCCAGGCAGGAGCGAAGCAAAGTTTGCTGCGGAGCGGATCGATCCCGATACCAGCAACGGAACGTCCTGAATCACTTCCGGATCGATGCTGCCGCGCAATTCCGCATTTTCGAAATTGAGCGGAGAGGCATCGGCAATGACTTCAACCTGTTGGGTAGTACTCTCAAGCTTCAACGCGACGTTCTGGCGTATCGGGTAGCCTACGCGCACGATAATGCCGTCCTGCACATACTCACCAAAAGCTTGCGCTTTCACTTTCAGCTGATAAGTACCGGGCACTACGTTCCGGAAAGAGTAGAGACCATTGGCGTCTGACACAAAGTGGGACGACTGGTTCGTGTCCTTGGACGTCAGATCCACCGTGGCCCCTGCGACCACCGCTCCGTTCGGGTCGGTAATTTCTCCGTCGATAGAAGCATTGTTGCTCTGGGAGAGAACGATGGACGCAGGTCCCAACATCAAGACCGCAAGAATGCAAACGGCAACTCTTCGCGCTAGGTTCAACATGTGCGGCTCCCTGTCACGCTGGATTTTGTGCCTGCGCCCGTCCCGCCCCGTCATTTGACGGCATGGGTGCGCAATTCTCAGATCCTTCACCTTCCGATCTTTCACCTTCCGATCTTTCATGCGCGTTTGTGAATACCTTTCTTGAAATTGCTCAACATGTGATCGCACGTGCGCATGGTGAAGGCGACGATGGGCATCGTGGTCGTCTTGTCAGTACAGCTGGGGAAAATGCTTGCGTCACAAATGTAAAGATTGGGAACGTCATGGGCCTGCGCCCACTTGTTCGTAACCGAGGTCTTGGAATCATTTCCAAACCTGCAGACTCCAGTTTCGTGCAGGCTGGTTCCTGGGCGGTTGGGCTTATCGTCGGCGCCCCACAGCTCTCCGCCCATCGACTTAAACAGATCAATCATGATTTGTTTTGAGTGTTCCCACATCAAGAGCTCGTTCGCTCCCCACTGAAAATGAAACCGAAGCTGAGGGATCCCGAATATGTCTTTCTTTTCCGGGTCAATGTCGACATAGTTGGTCGGGCTGGGAAGGGTTGGCGCCTGGATCAGCGCCCCGAGTGTACTTGGATAGTAACGCTTGATATCGCGCTTGAATCCCGCGCCGAAGCCTTCGATCTGTCCGTAGTACCCTGGGAACTCTCCACAACCGCCTCCCATGTACACGGAATAGCCCCGGATAAATTTTTCTTCCCGCGGATTTTTCAAATTCTGCCAGCGCGGCATCCAGGCAACCGTGGAATCGGCAATGTTGTCAGGCGTCACGGGATGGCCCAGAAGCCGTGGCAGGTAGCCATAGCCGGGGTTGCCGTACAGGTGCTCGCACAGATTGCGCCCCAGCTGTCCGCTGGAATTTGCGATGCCAGTGGGCCAGTGGCGGGACTTCGAATTCAACATGATGTGCGCGGTTTCGACGCAGGATGCGGCCAGCACAATCACCTTGGCATAAACTTCCACTTCTTTTCGGGTAGCGCGGTCTATAAACGCGACGCCCTTCGCCATGCCGTTCTCGTCAACCAGGACGCCTCGCACCAGAGAATTGGTCAGGAGAGTGAGGTTCTTGGTGGCTTCAGCTTCCGGGATGGTAAACCACGTGGGAGAGAAAAAAGATCCAACATCACAGCCGCGGCTGCAGTTCCCGCAGTAGTGACAGGCAGGATGATTGTTGTGGTCCGTCGTGAGCTGAGCGCAGCGGTCGGGCAGGTACGGGACGCCGATTTTTTCGGCTCCCTTCTGGATGATGTAATCAATACAGCGAAAGGGCATGGGCGGCAGGTACTCGCCATCGGGATTACTGGGCCGATTCTGAATCGTGCTGGCCACGCCCATGTATCGCTCGGCCTTGGAAAACCATGGCGCAATCTCCGCGTAATCTACCGGCCAGTTTTCACCCACCCCATCCAGGTCTGCGGCCTTGAAATCGATGTCGCCAAAGCGCGCCGAGGAGCGCCCCCAAAAATTGGCTTTCCCGCCGGTTGCCTTGCACCGTTTCCAGTACCAGTCCGTGCCCGGGGCGTTTGAATACGCAATGTCGTGCTCGAATAGATCTCTTCCCTCACTGTATTCGGACTCTTCGACCGAGTAAGGCTCCTGGTGCGCTTTGCCCTTCAATCGCAGGGGATCGCCGTAGCCGCGATACTTCAGGTCGTAAACCTGCCGGTGATTGCGATAGTCATTCTCCGGGTCTGTACGCGGTCCCGAGTTAATAGCGCAGACCTGGAGGCCTGCTTCGCACAGAATCTTCATGGCTGTGCCGCCGCCGGCGCCAGTTCCCACCACAATCGCGTCGTACATTTTGGGGTCCAAAACGTCCTCGCTAGTTCTTGCCGGGCCGGGTCGAGATGTCCGGGCTCGCTGGTTCACGAAGGTTCGCGTGCTCCGGATCGTCGGGATGGGCGCACCCCGGCATCTTTGGCCATACAGTGCGAAGCCCGGGATAGCCGATACTCTTCAAGCCAAGTTCCGTCGTGTAGTAGCCCACGACGGTGTAGTCCCTGATCATCTGAAAAAATGCGCGTCCGCCTTCGGTCGTGGGCTTGTATTTGGCTTTGTAGGCAAGTTCTTCCATCAGACTGTTCTGCTGTTCGGGCGTACAGTCCATAAACTCCCGCCCGAATTCCGAGCGGCTGCGCGCGTTGATCCAATCAAGCCCTGCGAGAAATCTAGTTTGCGCATCATTCCCGGCCGCAATTGCATCGTCGGTCGAACGAATGTCGTGGGATGTGCTCACTGGCACGCGGTTCGCAACCATGAAGTCAATAAACTCAGCCACGCCCGCTTTCTTGGCTCCGGGGGTGTCATCTTCGGGAATGATCATCTCGGCGAGATGCTCCACCATCAGGTAGTGC
>Ga0137377_10001670_pt1 | contig 15791 bp, 11 predicted proteins | sample SagtaG_22_FD_104815 | JGI IMG/M metagenome (GOLD analysis project Ga0137377, IMG submission 104815) | Vadose zone soil microbial communities from Sagehorn Ranch, Mendocino, California, USA - Sage2_L_40_16 metaG | ecosystem: Environmental > Terrestrial > Soil > Vadose zone | place: USA... | reverse complement strand
TCGGATACGGGTCCTTCGTGAAGTTCGACCACGATTTCATCGGCGCGGGCGCCCTGAAGAAGATCGATGCTGCGGCCCAGCGGAAGAAGGTCACTCTCGCCTGGAACGCCGACGACGTGGCGAAGATATTCGCCTCACTGGTCGACACCGGCAGCAGTGGGTACCAGTTCTTCGAGGTGCCGACCGCGAACTACGGATCATCGAACTACGACGCCGTCCTCGACTCCAGCGGCGCCACCGTCGGCCTCTCGATGTTCAGCGGGTACAGCGCCAACGAGCGCCGGGCGCTCTCCCTCGCGACGATCGACAACACCATCGAGATCGGCACCGAGGTCACGGTCATCTGGGGTGAGCCGGGCGGCGGGAGCAGCAAGACATCGGTGGAGCCACACGACCAGATCCCGGTGCGCGCGATCGTCAGCCCGGTGCCCTACTCGGTCGACGCGCGCACCGGGTACCACGCCGGCTGGCGGACCGCAGGCGCCCGCCCGTAACACAACATGGACATCATCCGTTTCACGGCCGCCGCCAGCGCCGGGGCGCTGGCGGGGAGCACCGGCGGCGACCGCGTCGTCGAGCTCGGCGCGGCGTCGGTCGCGGAGCTGCCCGCCGAGCCCGCGGTGGCGCTCTCAGCGGCTAAAGGTCGTTGCGCGGAGTTGGTCTTCGGTAACCTAGGCGCTGCCGGATGCCAAAGGCGATCGACGCTCGCGCGCAGCGCTGGCGGTCGTGTCTCTTATCTTCCGGGCGGCTGGGACCTTGTAGGCAAGGCACGGCTGGGCTCCAGACATGTCGGGTCTTCACACGGCTTCCGGCAAGCATGCCCGGGGCAGCAACCGGATGGAGCTGGGCCGTTCCGGGACCTTCAGACGCCACAATTGGCGGATCTGCGTCCTGCACGACTCAAATAGCGCGCGGAGGACCAGAGTAAATAGTCGGCGATCTCGAGCATCTCTCGGGCGACCGGTCCGGATTTCGGCTCCAGCGGATTGTGACCTGGCGTGGCCGGAGGGTGGAGCTTACGGTGGGTTTCCGCTTGATCGCTGGGGCCCGCTGGCCCAGCTTCCCGGGTCTCAGCTCGTCCGGGAGGTACCCGATGACCACTGCCGCCCCATCCACCGCGCTCGCCACGATCCAGCCTGCCTTCACCGATGCCGAGCGATTCGCCCTCGCCGGGTTCCTGGCCGGTTACCGCGGCCTGACCCGGGATGCCTACGCCCTGGACCTGCGCCAGTTCGCCAGCTGGTGCCGGGCCCGCTCGGTGGCCCTGTTCGCCGTCCGCCGTGCCGACATCGATGGCTTCGCCAGGGACCTGGAAGCCAGAGGCCGGGCCCGCGCCACCATCACCCGGCGGCTGAGCACCATCGCCGGGTCCTGCAAGTACGCGGTCCAAGAAGAACTCCTGGACCGCTCCCCGGCCGCCCATGTCCGCCGGCCGCGGATCGACTACGAGTCCCACGCCGTCGCGCTGGACCGCAACGAGCCCGGCGCCCTGCTGGTCGCCGCAGGATTAGGGCCGCCAGCCGGGCACGCGCTGATCTCGCTGCTCGCGCTGAACGGGCTTCGCGTTTCGGAGGCCACCGGCGCGGACATCGAGCACCTGGGGCTGGAACGCGGGCACCGGACTCTGGTCATCACCCGTAAGGGCGGCAAAGTGGTGACCGTCCCGCTGGCGCCGCGCACCGCCCGGGCGATCGACCTGGCCATCGGGGAACGGACCGAAGGGCCGGTGTTCGTGGCCAGAGACGACCGGCGGCTGGACCGGCACGCCGCCGGGCGGATCGTCCGCAAGACCGCCCGCCGCGCCGGGATCGGCAAGCCCGTCACGCCCCGCACGCTCAGGCACGCGTTCATCACCGCCGCCCTGGACGCCGGGGTCCCGCTCCGCGAAGTCCAGGAGGCAGCCTCCCATGCGGACCCGCGGACCACGATGCGGTATGACCCGGGCCGCGGCAGCCTGGACCGGCACGCCACGTACATCGTCGCGGCCTACCTCGCAGGCGCTGCCAGGTAACGCGCCGGCTGGCATCAGCTTCGCCCGGCGGTCACCCGCTGGGCGAAGCTGCCCGGCACCGATCTGACCACCTCGCCGCTGTGACACAGCGCGACTCTCCGAATGAACGGGAACCGTCGATCTGCTCGGCTCTTGCCTCAAGCGAGCTGGGTTCCGATGCCGATCGGTAATGGCCTTTCTGCGCGTCTCCAGACGCAGATGGGCCAGATTCAGCGGGCTGCCCTGGACGACCGTCGCTGTCGCGGCAGAGGGTGACCGATCAGCGAGTGCGGGCGGGCAGCATGCCAACCACCAGCCGGTTGTGTGACGTCGCAGGTCACAGGCCATGACCAGGTTAGGGAGCCCGCATGTTCAGCTGGGATGTTCAGGACCCCTGGCAGGATTCTTGGTCGAGGTACGGTGCCCCGGCGAGGCTGAGATCGCTGGACGGTGAGGACGGCGTAGCGGCGGATGGCGGACGGCGAGAGAGCAGGTATCCCGTCAACGCGGCGACGAGGCCTGCCAGCCCGGCCGCCGCGAAGCCTCCCGCCGGCACAGACAGGTCGATCGCTCCCCCCACGATCGGGGATCCGAGCGCGAAGCCCGCGCTCAGCGCCGAGGATTGCAGGCCTGTCGCTTCGCCACGGACGCTGGCGGGCGCGAGCCGGCTCACCGCGTCGGCCACCGTGGAAAGAGTCGGCGCGGCGAACAGCCCTGCACCGACACCGGCCACGCACAACCAGCGCCAATCGTGGGCCAACCCGGCGGGAATGGTCGCCAGCCCGAGCAGACCGAGCAGCAGCCACGTGGGCAGCGGCCGGGAGCGCGCGCCGTATACCAGCCCGCCGGCGATGGAGGCAACGCCATACACTGCCACGACCACGGCAGCCCAGGACACCTGGCCGGCTTCTTTGAGGGTGGCGACGATGGCCAGGTCGGTACCGCTGAGCAGCATCGTGGCGCCGAATGCCATCACCAGCATGGCGATCATGCCCGGGCCCAGCCACTCCCGGCGACGGGGGCGGCCGGCCGGGCCGGCATTCACCTCGCCCTCGGCCCGCAGCGGCGGGTTGAGCCAGGCGATCCCCGCTCCACCCGCCACGATCGCCGCGCCGACGCCCCAGGCCACCACGGCAGGGGACACCTTCGCCGCGCAGAGGATCACGATCGGCGGGCCCACCACGTACGACAGCTCGCCCTGCACCGATTCCAGCGCGAACGCGGCCTGGCGCTGTCCCGCTGTCGTCATCGCGGCGATCGCCTGCCTGGTCACCAGCTGGGCCGGCACCATCAGCAGACCCGCCGCGAAGGCGGCGCCCAGCAGAATCCCGTACGGCAGTATCGGCACGCTCAGCCAGAACACGACCTGCAGTACGACAGTGACCAGCAGTACGATACGCGGGCCCCGCCGGTCGATCATGCGGCCAAGCAGTTGCCCGCCCAGCGCCATCCCAGCGGTCAAACCCGCCGCGACGCCACCCGCTGCCGCGTAGCTCATGTCAAGGCCCAGCACCACATACATCGTCAGCGCCATCACGTCAGCCGTGATCGCGGCACGGGCGAGCAGCGAAATGCCCAGCAGTGGTGTCATCCCTGGCACGGCGAGCACCTGCCGGTACCTGGTCACCCGCATGACGTTAGGCCATTCGTCAGGTCATAGGAAGTCGTCAATCTGTTGGAGCTGGCATAATGAATTCTTATGGCCAGGGATCTTGAGATCGTGTTGCTGCGGTCGTTCGTCACCGCCGTGCGGTCGGGCAGCATCAGCCGCGCCGCCACGGCGCTCGGCCATACCCAGCCCGCGCTCAGCCAGCAGTTGCGCAAGCTCGAGAGCGCCGTCGGCCGTCCGCTGCTGTACCGGTCGCCGTCTGGCGTCTCGCTGACCCGGGCGGGTGAGGAGCTCCTGCCGTACGCCGAGCGGATTCTCGCGCTCTCCGCACAGGCGCTCACCGAAACCGGGCGCGCGCTTACCGGTCACTGCGGCGTCGGGTTGCTCGAAGACCTCGCCGCTTCCCAGCTTCCGCAGGCCTTCGCCGACCTTGCCCGGCTGCACCCCGGCGCGACGCTGGAGGTGCTCATTCTTCCCGACGCCGCGATGCGGGAGGCCTACGACACGGGCCGCGTCCAGCTCGTGCTCGACGAAGTCCGGTACCTTCCGGGGCCACCGCGCTGGACGGTACGCCGCCCGCTGGTGTGGGCGGTCGGCCAGGGCGTCGACATAGCCGCCGATCCATTGCCCGTGGTGGCGTTCTCCGGCACGTGCACCTGGCGGACGTCGGTGCTGGAGGCGCTAGAACGCGCCGATCGGCGCTGGCGGGTAGCGTTCGAGAGCAACAGCCTCGCCGGTGTGCTCGCCGGGCTGCGGACCGGGCTCGGCGTGGCGGCGCTCATGCCCGTTAACCTCGAACCGGCCATGGCCTGCCACGACGCGGACGCCTTGCCCACCCTGCCGGACGTCGAACTCGGTCTCGCACGGCACCCGCGTACCGAAGGTGATCCGCTGATCGACGCCGTGGAAACCGCGCTGCGACGCATGATCTAAGTCGCATACATCCGCACCCATAGCGCAGAGCCAGCCACTGGCCGGCACACCGTTCGGCATGCACCAGACGGATGGACCACCGCCATGATCGCCGACGGCCCTGGCAAGACCCGCCGCAGACGGCCTGCCTTGCCACGATCAGGATGACAGGTCCGCGCCATCCCCCCGCAGAACGAGGCAATATGCACGGGACCATCGACGCCGAGCGCCCAGAAATCAGCCGTGCCGAGTCGGCGATAAGCTTCTGCTCGTGTCTGCTGGTGGCCTGCGCGCTGAGGCTGCGGTCGGAGCAACCGGAGCAAGTAACCCGGTGAGTTGATAGGGTCAGCACCTGACCGGGCCGCTCGCCGGCGAGACATCAACGTTTACGCCGGTATTTCGGCCAGCAGGAGTCTGGCGTGGACCTTGGTAATCACGCGCACGTTGCGCCGTCAATCAGGAGGCCGCTGTGCCTGAGTTCCCGCCGATCGCCCACGTCGCTGTGACGGTGACTGATCTGGAGCGAAGCACTCGCTGGTACAGCGGGCTGCTGGCCACCGGGCCCGTTCTCGACGAGGACGAGCTGGCCGGAGGATTTCACCACACCGTATTCGCGCTCGGCGGCGGGCAGCTGCTCGGCTTGCATACGCACCCTCAGGCCGCAGGTGACAGGTTCGACGAGCATCGTACCGGCCTGGATCATGTTGCCTTCGCCTGCCGTGACCGCGATGAGCTGCAGACCTGGGCCGCGCGCCTGGATGAGCTGGGCATCGCGCACGGCGGAATCAAGGACGCCCACTACGGCTCTGGAGTCTCCTTCCGTGATCCAGACGGCATAGCGCTCGAGTTCTTCGCGCCGCCTGCCTAAGCCAGCGTCGCTAGTGCGCATGAACCGCAGAGCCAGGCAGCAGCGACGAACCGTCAGCTGCGCAACGTCGGCGTGAAACGTCGTCACTCTCCATCACGAGCTTTCGACGCTTCACGCTCCGGATCCAAACGATCTGTGCGCGCATTCCGGCAAGCGATCCAGCTTGGCCTACCGCGCCGAGTCGGCGATTCGTCTCTGAGACGGGTCGGGTGTCTGGCTACGTTCCGTGATCCGCGGTGCTCGGCGCTTCGCGATCCAGAGGCATCGTTATGGGCGGCCAGCGGCCCTTCCACGTCCGTCAGATGGGGCACACAGATCAGGCTGATCTGGTGTGACAGATCGCCAGCAACCCCTGCTGGACGTCCGGATCTGCCGGAAGTGCTGCCGCACCGCGACGTGGCGGCAACCGCATCTGCGGGCTACCTGCCGAGGGAGCGAGGCGGCCCCGCGCGGCGACGGGATTCTCCTGGTGCCTGCAGTCGTGTAGCTGAGGTCTCACCACGCGGTCCGTCGTACGGCCATGTCCATTCAAAGGCGACATCCTGGTATGTCGACGCCGCCGGCACCTGCAGGCTCGATGACCTCACTGTCGAACACGCATCCTGCGGCGATGCTCTCGCGACGGGCCGGCTTAGGTGTCGAACAGGCCGGCCTGGTACGCGGTGATGACGAGCTGTACCCGGTCCCTGGCGCCCAGCTTGGCGAGCAGATGGGCCACGTGCGTTTTGGCGGTGCCTGCGGTGATGTACAGGGTGGCGGCGATCTCGGCGTTGGACATGCCCAGGCCTACCAGTCTGAGCACCTCACGTTCGCGGTCGGTGATCCCGGTCAGTTTCCGGGGCTCGCGGGCGGAACTGGGCTGGCCGGCGAACTGCCCGATCAGGCGGCGGGTGACGCCCGGCGCGATCATGGCGTCGCCGGCCGCGACCACGCGGATGGCGGTCAGGATGTCCTCCAGTGCCATGTCCTTGACCAGGAACCCGCTCGCCCCGGCCCGCAGCGCGCCGTAGACGTAGTCATCGTCGTCGAACGTGGTGAGCACGAGCACCCGGGCGCGCCTGCCGGCGGCGGTGATCAGCCGGGTTGCCTCGATGCCGTCCATGCCCGGCATGCGGATGTCCATGACGACCACGTCGGCGCCGGTGTCCCTGGCGAGCCGTACCGCCTCGGCTCCGGTCCCGGCCTCGCCGGCCACGTCGATATCGGGTGCCTGGTCGATCAGCCTGCGCAATCCGGCCCGGACGAGCGGCTGGTCGTCGGCGAGGATGAGCTGGATGGTCACCGGGCCGGCGCGGGCACCGGCAGCCGGGCGGCGACGCGGAAGCCGCCGCCGGGGCGCGGTCCGGCCGAGAAGTCGCCGCCGAGCAGCGCGGCGCGCTCGCGCATGCCGGTGATCCCGTAGCTGGTCCCGGTCGTGCTGCCGCCGCGGCCGCTGTCGGTGACCTCGATCGACAGATACCCGTCCTGCTGGTCGATCCAGACCAGGCACCGGTCCGTGCCGGCATGGCGGACCACGTTGGTGATCGCCTCCTGGATGATCCGGAACGCCGACAGGTCGATGTCCGCCGGGAGCGGCTCCCGGCTGCCGAGCCATTCCACCTCGACCTGCACGCCCGCGTCCAGGGTCATGGCGGCGAGCCGGTCGATGTCGGCCAGGCCGGGCGCCGGGCCCAGCGGTGCCTGCCCCGGCCCGGATCCGGGCTCGGCGCGGCGCAGTCCGGTCATCATCCGGCGCAGGCCGGACAGCGTTTCCCGGCTGGTGGCCTCGATGGTGGCCAGGGCGTCGCGCGCCTCGGCGGGACGGGCGTCGAAGACGCTACGGCCCGAGCCTGCCTGGATCGCGATGACGCCGATGCTGTGCGCCACGATGTCGTGCAGTTCGCGGGCGATCCGCAGCCGCTCCGCCATCGCGGTCTGGGCGGTGGCCTGGGCCCGGACCAGCTCGGTCCGGGCCTGCGCCTGCCGGATCGAGTTCCCGATGAGCCAGGCAATGGTCATGGCCAGGGGTACGGCGATCGTGACGAAGGGTATGGGCCCCCCCGGGCTGCCGTTCGGGGGGGAGGGAGGTCGGAGACGGCAGTTCCAGGATCAGAATCGGCAGGCCGGCGCCGGCGATAGCCACCCCGGTTACCGAGACTTTGCGGGTGCGTGTCGCCGCCATGTAGCAGATTTCAAGGCCCAATGCGCAGGCGACCACGACCTGCAAGGCACTCGCCGGCACCTCTGTCTTCGGCCCCAGGCTGGTGGCCACCAACCCGGCAAGCGTCACGGCCAGGGCCATGAGCGGCATGCGGCGCAGGAGGACAGCGGAAGCCAGCAGGGCGCAGGTAAGGATGAACATCTAGGCACCTCCGGCCCGCTGGGTCATGCTCATGGCAGGGATCGTAGCCGCCTTGCCGGGCCATGTCGTCTGCCCGCGGGCATACGCCCCCGGGCTACGCCGGCACCGTGCAGATGTGCACCCGGGCAGATGCGGCGCGCTGCCGGGCTGCGGCATCTTCACCCCATGAACGCGACCATCGAGATCGACGGACTGCGTAAGCGGTGCGGCCCGGTGCAGGCGCTGGACGGGATGACGTTCACGGTCGGCCCCGGCCACGTGACCGGTTTCGTCATCACTCGTACTGCCGCCGCGCCATCTCCATGGTCCGGCGCCACGCCTGTTCTGAGTCGCTGAAGACGCTGACCCCGATATGGATGAGCCCGCTCCCGAACGGCGCATCCCAGTGCTCCGGGTCGTTCTCAGCCTCCGCACGAGCTCGCGGTCGGCCTGCGCATCCTCCACGTGGAGCATGACGTGCGTGCCGTGTCAGGCGAGGCTGCCGGCCTCTTGGATCGCCCGGACGAAGCCGGCCGGCGCTTCCTGCGGCAGGTTGTGACCGATGCTGCCGGTGAGTGTCCGGTGCACGTACTTGCCCGTGAACCGCGTGGCGTAGGCGGTGGGCTCGGGGTGCGGCGCGCCGTTCGCGTCGCCCTCGAGCGTTATCGTCGGCACGGAGATCCCCGGGAAGGCCGCGAGCCGCTGCTCGAGCGCGTCGAGCTCCGGCTCGCCGGCCGCGAGCCCTATCCGCCACCGGTAGTTGTGGATGACGATGGCGACGTGGTCGGGATTGTCGAACGCGGCCGCGCTGCGCTCGAACGTCGCGTCGTCGAAGCGCCACGCCGGCGACGCGGACCGCCAGATGAGCCGGGCGAAATCGCGGCGATGGGCCGCGTAGCCGGCCCGCCCGCGCTCGGTGGCGAAGTAGTACTGGTACCACCACGCCTGCTCGGCTTCCGGTGGCAACGGTGCCTGGCCGGCCGCCTGGCTGCCGATCAGGTAGCCGCTGACGGACACCATGGCCCGGCAGCGCTCCGGCCAGAGCGCGGCCATGACGTTGGCCGTCCGCGCACCCCAGTCGAAGCCGGCCACGATCGCCTCGCCGACGCCGAGAGCGTCCATCAACGCGATCGCATCAACGGCCAGCACGGCCTGCTGTCCGTTACGCACCGCATCGTCGGAACGGAACCGCGTGACGCCGTACCCCCGCAGATAGGGGACGATCACGCGGTACCCGGCCGCCGCGAGCGCGGGCGCGACGTCGGCGTAGCTGTGAATGTCGTAGGGCCATCCGTGGAGCAGAAGCACCGCCTGGCCGCCGGGCGGCCCGATGTCGACGTAGCCGACATCGAGCACACCCGCGGCAATCCGCTGCACCGGACCGAACGGCTGCGCGTCCGATGCGCTCATCTCATGGCCCTGACCGCACGGACGATGACCGCGGCCACATCCGCGGGATGCGTGGCCAGGACCGCGTGCGAGGCGTCGATCTCGGTGATCTCGCTTCCAGCCCGTTTCGCCATGTCGCGCTCGGCGTTCGGGTGGATGGCGTGATCGGCGGTGGCCACGACCGCCCAGGACGGCAGGGTCTTCCACGCCGGCGTGCCGGTGACGGCCGTGGCGAAGCAGGCCAGCGACGCCGGCCGCTGCGTGCGCGCCAGCGTGTCGGCCACGTCCGCGGGCGCGTCGGCGCACACCGCGTCGTGGAACAGCGCGGCGTCGACCAACGTGTCGGTCGCCTGCTCGCCGCGTTCGCCGGCGTAGGTGAAGGTGCGCAGCGCGGCCGAGAGCGGCACGTCGGGGTAGCGGGCGTTGATCGCCCCGAGTGTCTCGCCCGCCTCGGGGGCGTAGGCGGCGATGTACACGAGCCCGGTGATGTTGCCCGCGTCGCTGCCCGTCTGGCTGATGACGGCGCCGGCGTAGGAGTGGCCGGCCAGCACGGCCGGGCGGCCGAGCGCCTCGACGAAGCCGGTGAGGTACGCGGCGTCGGTGCCGACGCCGCGCAGCAGGTTCGGCGGCGCCACGACGTCGAGCCCGGCCGCCTTGAGCTTGCCGATGACGCCGTTCCAGCTCGAGGCGTCAACGAAGGCGCCGTGAACCAGGACCACGGTGGGAGTGATGTCAGACGTGCTCATGAGGGTCTCCTTTGCGATGACGGTCGGGGTGCGTGCGGCCAGGGTGTCATCCGGCGGCCCAGAACGAGCAGTGGTGCGTGGCGGCGAAGTCGCTCGTGACCTTCGACTGCAGCGGCACGAACGACAGCACCCTGGTCCCGTTGCCAACCGGCGGCCAGGACAGTGCGCGCGACGACGGGTTGCCGCTGGCGGCGAAACTGGCCCAGGCCGTCCGCATGCTGGCGGCGAGCTTCTGCTGGTCGGGGCTGAGGGTGGCCGGGAACGGCGCGTTCGGCTGGTCGAAGAGGTACGGAAGTTCTGTCCCGTGCGTCGACAGCGGCGGGAGCGCCTTCGGCGGCGCGATGTTCACCGGCGCGTGGTCGTCGTTGAACTGGTACGCGTACGTCGGGACGCGCGCGGCGGTCCAGCGGTCGACTTGCCGGGCCGGGCACGCGAAGCTCGCGTCCGAGACGAGCAGGCTGAAGGCCACGTCCGGCCTCGGGTAGGCGCCGAGCGGGTACTCGCCCGCGATGGCTGCCGCCCGCGCGTCCGTCACGCCCAGGGCCCTGGCGATGTTGGCCTGGTAGTTCGCGCTGCTCACCGGGCTTTGGGCCAGCGGGATGTTCGTTCCCTGACTCACGGTGAGGCCGAGGCCGTCGACGAAGAGCAGTTCCTCGTCGTGGGTGATGCCGTTGACGACCGGCACCCGGGCGAACTGGCCGCGGGCCAGGGCCGTCCCGATCGACTGGGTGAGCACCGATCCGTCGACGACGCCGGGAATCTCGACGCCGAACTTGCTGACCAGGTCGCTGGCTGGCACGCTGCGCAGGCACGCCGCGGTCTGGTCCGGGCAGCCGACGTTCCGGGCGAACGTCTCGCCCGCCGCCTCGGCTGTGGCGAGCGGCCGCTGGGTCAGGGCGAACGTGCCGCTCTGCACGATGGCCCGCTGGAAGAGCCCGCGGGCGCCGGGCGAGACCAGCTGGGCCAGGACCGACAGGCCGCCGGCCGACTGGCCCGCGATGGTCACGTTATGCGGGTCGCCGCCGAACCGCGCGATGTTGCGCTGGACCCAGCGCAGTGCCGCCTGCTGGTCCATCAACCCGTAGTTGCCGGCCGGGCCGCCCAGCCGGGAGGCGAGCGCCGGGTGCGCGAGGAAGCCGAGCGCGCCGAGGCGGTAGTTGATCGTGACGACGACCGTGCCGTCCGCCGCGAGCTTGGCGCCGTCGTAGTTGCGGCCGCCGTCCTGAACGAGACCTCCACCGTGGATCCACACCAGTACCGGCCGGCCGCCCCCGCCGCTGCCGTGCAGCGCCTGGGTGTACACGTTGAGGTGCAGGCAGTCTTCGCTGATCGTCCCGGGCGGGAGGAACGGATTGTTCACCGTTGACTGCGGGCAGCCCGGTCCGAACTGCGTCGCGTCCCGGACTCCTGACCAGGACGACGCCGGCTGCGGTGGCCGCCACCGCAAGTTCCCCGTCGGCGGGGCGGCGTACGGCAGCCCGCGGAAGGAGTTCACCCCCGCGGCGTCGACGCCGCGGATGAGGCCGCCATCAATGCGCACGACCGGGTTGGCACCGCCTGACGCGGGGGACGCGACCGCGCTACCGGCGCCGGCCGTGATGACGGTGGCCGCGACGCTGACCGCCGATACTGCGAACAACGCAGCTCGTCGCACGCCCCGCGTACGGGTTGCCTTCATGCTGTCTTCACTCCTCGGGCTCGTGAGCTGGAACCGGCACTGGTCCTGTGCTCAGCGTCGTGATTCGCGGGACTCGTCGAGCCAGTGAAAATACGTGCCCGGCCACTGGTCCGCGGCGGACGTGGGTCGGTCAGGCCCTGGGGTCTCCGGTCCCGCGCGAGGAAACCTACGGCCGCAACCCGGGATCGCCGACCTGGAGCACTTGGCCGGTGATGCGATGGCCATGGTCGCTGAGCAGGTACGCGATGACATCTGCTACCCGGTCGGGTGCACACGGCCGGCCGGTCTCGAGCGACACCGCGTTGACGGTGATGTCGCGCTCGTGCAGCTCCAGCGCGAGCGCTCGGGTCAGCATGTCTGCGGGGGCCTTGGCTGCCGCGTAGACGCCGTGGGTCCGCAGCGATGAACCGCCTGCTGAGCTGGACAGGTTGACGATCGCACCGCCGTCGCGAAGGTGACGGGCTGCCTCCCGGTTGACGACGAAGGTGGCCCGCGCGTTGATCCGGACCAGTGCATCGAACTCGTCCAGGTCGACCTTGGTCACCGGAGACGGGGCGATCCGGCCGCCGACGGCGTGGACGACGACGTCGATGCCGCCGAACGCGGCGATGCTCTCGGCGAAGAGCCTCTTCACGTCCAGATCGTCGGCGATGTCGGCCCGGACGGCCACGGCGTCGCCGTTGTTCGCGAGGACAGCTTCGACGGTCGACTCGGCCGCACGCTGGTCGTGAAGGTAGTTGACGACGACGGCGTAGCCGCAGGCCGCCAGGCGGCTGGTTGCCGCCCGGCCAACGCCACGGGATCCTCCGGTGACGACTGCCACGCGACCCGCGGGCGACCCGTTGAGTGCGGTAGTCATGGCACGAGCCTGGATACCATCACGCCGCCTCGAACCGGTGTATTCCCTTGCCCCGACTACGGGCTTATCGTGACGCCATGCCCGCACCTAGGACACCGGCCTTCCGGGGGCGTGCTCGCGAACGCCAGGCCCTCGACGGCCTGCTGGACCGTGTCCGCGGCGGCGAGAGCGCGGTGCTCGTCATCCGCGGCGAGGCGGGCATCGGCAAGACCGCGCTGATGCACTACTGCGCGCGCCAGGCCTCTGGCTGCCGGCTAGCTCAGATCCACGGCGTGGAATCGGAGATGGAGCTGCCGCTCGCGGCGCTGCACCAGCTCTGCACGCCGATGCTGAGCAGCCTGGACGCGCTGCCGGAGCCGCAGCAGCGCGCGTTGCGGGTGGCGTTCGGGTTGGCGTCCGAGCCTGCTCCGGACCGGTTCGTCCTGGGCCTGGCGGTGCTGAGCCTGCTGGCCGAGAACGCCGCCGCGCGCCCGCTGATCTGCCTGGTCGATGACGCTCAGTGGCTGGACGGAACCTCGTCCCAGGTGCTCGGGTTCGTCGGACGGCGGCTGCTGGCCGAGCCGGTCGGCCTGCTGCTGGCCGTCCGGGAGGCAGCCGGCGAGCGGCTATTTCCCGGCCTGCCGGCGCTGCCCCTCGAAGGGCTTACCGACGAGGACGCGCGCGCTCTGCTGACGGCCGCGGTCCCTGGTCACATGGACGACCGGGTTCGCGAACGGGTTGTCGCCGAGACCGGGGGAAACCCGCTGGGGCTGCTGGAGCTGGCCAGAGGGATGAGCGAAGCCGAGCGGGCTGGCGGCTTCGCCGACCCGCCCAGAGCCAACCTGCCCGGCCACCTTCAGGGCAGGCTCCAGGATCACTACAAGCGCCGGGTTCAGGTGCTGCCCGGGCCAGCCCAGCAGCTCATGCTGCTGGCGGCGGCCGACCCGACCGGGGACGCCACGCTGCTGTGGCGGGCCGCACAGAAGCTGGGACTGGGACCTGGCGCGGCGGCCGCGGCCGATGCGGAGCAGCTGCTGAATATCGACTCCCGAGTACGATTCCGCCATCCCCTGGTGCGGTCGGCTGCCTATGTGGCCGGATCCCCGGAGGATCGCCGTGCCGCCCACCTGACGCTCGCCGCGGCGACCGATGCCCAGGCCGATCCGGAGCGCCGGGTGTGGCACCTGGCGGCCGCGGCCACCGGACCGGACGAAGACGTAGCCGCCGCGCTCGAACAGGCGGCGGCCAAGATCCAGGCCCGCGCCGGGCTAGCGGCCTCGGCGGCCTTCCTCCGGCAGTCGGTGATGTTGACCGCCGAGCCGGGACGGCATACCGAACGGGCCTTGGCGGCTGCCCTCGCGCACCTGCACGCCGGCGCGTTCGACATCGCGCTGGGCTTGCTGGCCCGAGCCGAAGCCCACGCGGTTGACGATCTTCAGCGTGCCCGCGTGGAGCAGCTCCGAGGACAGGTCGAGTGGGCATCCGTCACCGGACGCGAGGCACCCGTGCTGCTGCTGCAGGCGGCCAGGAGGCTCGAGTCACTCGATGCGAGGCTCGCCCGGGAGACCTACCTTTACGCCTGGGTGGCGTCCCACCTCGCTGGTCCTCTCGCCGGGCCCGGCGGGCTCCTGCCGGAGGTTTCCCGGGCGGCACAAGCGGCCCCGCGGCCAGCCGGGGCTCTGCGGCCTTGTGATCTCCTCCTCGACGGCCTGACGACGATGATCGTCCAAGGGCGTGCGGCAGCGGCGCCGGCTATCCGGCGGGCAGTGAACACGTTTCTCGGTGATCAGGTGTCCGGTGAGGAGTGGCTGCAGTGGGGGATCTTCGCCCAGATGGCAGCCATGGCCGCGTGGGACTTCGACAGCTGGGTCGCGTTGAGCACCCGGCATGTCGAGCTCGCCCGCGCCCTGGGTGCCCTCACCCCGCTGTCCATCGCCTTGAACGGACGCGGGAGCATGGCAACGCATTGCGGCGACTTCGAGACCGCGACCTCGCTGGCCGCAGAAAAGGATCTCGTCAACGAGGCGACCGGGATCCGGCTGGCTACCACTTGTGATCTTCTGCTCGCCGGGTACCGGGGCCGGCCTGCGGAAGCGGTACCGCTCTTCACGGCGACCACTGAGGACTCGACGGCTCGCGGGGAGGGACTCGCCGTCCAGATGGCCAACTGGTCCGCAGCGGTCCTCCGCAACGGCCTCGGCCGCTACGCAGAGGCGCTGGCCGTGGCGGAGCCGGCGACCGAGGAAACCTACTCACCCTTGAGCACGCAACTGATTCTGCCTGAACTGATCGAGGCCGCCGTGAGAACCGGACGGGCGGACCTGGCCAGGAAAGCGCTGGGCCGGCTGTCGGCCATGATCGTTGAGGGTTCCGACTGGGCCAAGGGCCTGGAGGCGCGCTCGCGAGCCCTGGTCAGCGAAGGCCAGCAGGCCGAACAGTGCTACACCGAGGCGGTCGAGCGGCTCAGCCGCACCCAGCTGCGGCCCGATCTGGCCCGGGCCCACCTGCTCTACGGTGAGTGGCTTCGCCGCGAGAACCGCCGGCTCGACGCCCGCCACCAGTTGCACGCCGCCTACCACCTGCTCGGCGCGATCGGCGCCGAAGCCTTCGCCGAGCGCGCGCGCCGGGAACTGCTCGCCACCGGCGAGAAGGTCCGCAAACGCGAGGTCGACACGCACAGCCAGCTCACCCCGCAGGAGGAGCACATCATCCGGCTGGCCCGAGACGGACGCACCAACCCCGAGATCGCCGCGGAGCTATTCATCAGCACCCGCACTGTCGAATGGCACCTGCGCAAGGTGTTCGCCAAGCTGGGCATCACCTCCCGCCGGGACCTCCACAACACCTTGTCCCCGCGAGGTCAGCACACGCCAGCCGGCTAGATCCCTGGTTCCCCACCGGGGCCACGCGCCCTCCTGCACGTATACCGACCAGGGTTCGGCACGGGCTCGACGCACCTGGCCGAGGCGCGATCGTGAAGCGATACCAGCTCTAGAAGGAGGCCCTCATGTCCTCGTCGTCCACCGCCCCCGAAGACCCCGGCTCCGTCTCCGGGGCGCCGAACCCGTCAGCCGGGTTTACCGACGGCCTGCCCAGCGACCTGCGCGAGGGCTACGCCGAGATCGGCGACCAGCGGCTGCACTACGTCGAGGCCGGCGAGGGGCCGCTGATCGTCCTGCTGCACGGCTTCCCCGAGTTCTGGTACGGCTGGCGGCAGCAGATCGAACCGCTCGCGGCGGCGGGATTCCGTGTGGTGGCACCCGATACGCGCGGCTACAACCTGTCATCGAAGCCGGAAGGCGTCGCAGCCTACGACATCGGCCTGCTGTCCGCCGACATCCGGGATCTCATCCACGAACGCGGCGCCGAGACCGCGATGCTGGTCGGTCACGACTGGGGCGGCAGCATCGCCTGGGCCACCGCGATGAACCACCCCGAGGT
>Ga0137377_10001663_pt1 | contig 15821 bp, 9 predicted proteins | sample SagtaG_22_FD_104815 | JGI IMG/M metagenome (GOLD analysis project Ga0137377, IMG submission 104815) | Vadose zone soil microbial communities from Sagehorn Ranch, Mendocino, California, USA - Sage2_L_40_16 metaG | ecosystem: Environmental > Terrestrial > Soil > Vadose zone | place: USA... | reverse complement strand
CTCCGGATTGGCGAAACTGGTTGGCCGAGGTTTGGGAGTTGTTGCCGTCGATGTAAATGATGACGGCTGGACTGATCTGTTTGTCGCTCGCGACGCCTCGCCCAACCTGCTTCTCATCAATCAGAAAAACGGCACCTTCCGTGATGTCGCCGTGGACTCCGAGGTCGCCTATAACGCCGATGGAGTTGCCAGGGCCGGCATGGGCGTCGATGCCGGAGATGTCAACGGAGACGGCAAGCCGGACTTTGTCGTGACGAACTTCAACGATGAATACTATTCCATGTTGGTAAGTAATTCGACTGCTCTGTTCGACGATAAGTCCGTGAGCTCGCGATTGGCGGAATACACGAAACCCTTTGTCGGTTGGGGAATACACTTTATTGACTACGACAACGATGGGAATCTGGACCTGCTCATTGCGAATGGGCACATCAATCAGGCCATTGAAGCGACTCGCCTCGATGTAAAGTATAAGGAGCCACCTCTGCTTCTTCGCAATGACGGGAAGGGCCGCTTTCGCAACATGCGCGAATTCGCTGGCACCAGTTTCTACGCAGGTCAGAGCGCCCGGGGGCTGGCGGTCGGTGACTTCAATAATGACGGTGGGATAGACGCCGTTTTAACGCGTCTTGATGAACAACCTATCCTGCTTCGCAATAATGAAGGACCAAACCACCCGTGGATAGGTCTTGAGCTTCAGGGAATAAAGAGCAATCGCGATGGAATCGGGTCAAAGATTACCGTTGACGCCGGTAAGCGAAGATTGGTCCGCTGGATGACCGGAGGCGCGAGCTATTTGTCTTCGCACGACAAGCGCGTAATCGTCGGCCTTGGCGACATTCCCAGTTCAGTCCCGATCACCGGCGAGATTCGCTGGCCAAGCGGAATGGTCCAACACCTCTCAAACCTCAAGCGGAACCGATACCAGAAGATCGTCGAGCCGGCCGCCAACGAATTGCCTGAGGAAAAGCGCAAATAGCGGGAACGTTTCAGGTGGCCTTGTAGCTGAGGCTCCGACCAAGGCTCGGCGACGACGCGATGCTAGCAGATCCAAAAATTGACAAGATTCCTCTTGACAAATGTATTAAACCGATTCAAAAGGGGTCCATACGGGGCGGGTCTGGTCCTTTCACCTGGTGAAAGTTAAAGAAAACCGCTCCTTGTTTCCTTCGAAGTTTTGTTGCGGGGGGAGGCAACTATGGTTCAGTCCGGCAGTCCACGTGTTTCTCGAAAGGCCGGCTTAGTCCAAGCGAGGGTATTGCCATTCAAGTCCATCGCTGCCCGCATGACATGGTTTTGGATCGCGACCCTTCTTCTGTTCCTCGTTTTCCTGCCTTGCGCCGGGGCGCAACTCTACACTGCTTCCGTAACCGGAACGGTCACGGATCCTTCGGGCGCCGCAATTGTCTCCGCGCATGTGACGCTCGTGGATGCGGAAAAGGGATACTCCTATACGGCAACCAGCGACGGAGAGGGCAGATATCTGTTTCGGCAGGTCCCCCCAGGAACGTATCAGATTTCCGTGGAGGCGCAGGGCTTTCAGACCGAGCGCAAGGAAGGAATTAGGCTGGCCGTAAACGAAAGTGCCGACGTGAGCTTCTCGCTCAAAATCGGCAAAGCAAACGAGGTAGTCGAAGTCAAAGCGACCGCCGTGCAACTCCAGACTCAGGATGCGGTTACCGGCCAAGACGTAGATCGAAAGTTCATCAATGACTTGCCGTTGGTTGATCGGCGGCCGTTGGACCTTGCCTACCTTGCGCCGGGTGTGGTGCCCACCAACATACCGACCGCCGCCCGAGGGAACATAAACTTCAATGCGAATGGTAGCCGAAATATGACGGCTGATGTCCTCGTGGATGGTGCCTCAGCAACCAATTTTGAGCAGAATAGCGGCATCCAGAACTTGATATATGCCCCTTCCGTCGACTCTATCCAGGAATTCAAGGTTCAGGAGTCGAACTTCAGCGCTGAGTTTGGTTTTGCTGGCGGCACCGTTCTCAACGCCGTTACCCGGTCCGGCACGAATGCGTTTCACGGCGGCTTGTACGAGTTCTGGCGCAACCAGATCCTCGACGCCAACAAATGGTTTAACAACGCCACCGGAACACCCATTGATAAGCTGCGGCGCAACGATTTTGGCGGCACGGTTGGGGGTCCCATCAAAAAAGACAAGACCTTTTTCTTTTTTGCCTATGAGGGAGTAAGACAGAGCAGGGCCAGCGGTTCTTCTGGATTTTACGGAATGCCGACGCTCTGCGAAAGAGGAGACCCTTCTGCTAGCTGTCCCGTGGCTGGTACCCCTGTCTTGGGCGACTTCGAAGAGCTTTGCACTCTTCAGGGATTTAGTTTTGATAGTACCGGACGCTGCTCAGATCCATCGGGCCAGCTTTGGGATCCTTATACCGGCAGCTTTAGCAACAGCACACCAAACGGAAACGGACCCGGCTCGGTGCGCTCCACGTTCATCCCCTTTAACAACCTGGCTACCTACACAAGTCCTGGGCAGGGCTTGCCGTCCGGGCCGGGCAATCTGATTGATCCGCTTGCCAGGAATCTCCTGTTGCTATTCCCCAAGCCCAACCAGCCCGTGGGTTCTCTGAGCGATGCCCAGAACAATAACTTTTTTGTTTCCGGGGTTGACCCCAGCTCGAACAACAAGTTCGACATCAAGGTCGATCATCGGTTCAACGAACGCAACTTGCTGAGTGTCAGGTACTCTCAAAACAACGGAAATTCCAATAGCCTAAACTGCTACGGAAACTTTACAGATCCCTGCACCGCTGGTCCGGATGACGAAAGCGCTCATTTGCTGACCATCAATTTCACGCACACTTTTAGTCCCACTCTTCTGCTCAACCTCACCTACGGCGGCATTCGAGCGTTTTCGTTTTCTCATGGCGTTGGCGCAGGGTTTAAAGACTTCGACACGCAGATCGCCCAGATCGGCGTGCCCAGCTATCTCGAGCAGACGGGTTTCTCAGCCGTTCCCTTTATTTCCCTTGGCGGCGACTATACGACCAGCATCGGCGGCCAGCCATTCGCCATTCTTCGCGAGGGCCAGGATTCCCACCAACTGGCTGGCGCCTTGAGCTGGCTGCGCGGTAAGCATGAACTGAAGTTCGGTGGTGAAGGACGTCTGCATCGAATCAATTTTACGCAACCCGGCTGGCCCGCAGGGGAATTTGATTTTGACTTTACGACCACAGCGCAATTCTCGAACGCCGCAGATACCAGTTCGGGCGGAGATGATATGGCCAGCTTTCTCATGGGGGTAGGCCCGTCAGCGGACAGTGCTGGAGGGGGCTGCTCACCATGCTTCAGGGGATTCGACAATTGGGTGAGCACGCAGAGCTTTCGCTGGGCGACGTTCGCGCAGGATAACTATCGCGTGACCCCGAAACTCACGCTCAATATTGGCCTACGCTACGAGTTGTCCATACCTCGCACGGAACGCTTTAACCGGATGAACTGGCTAAACCCGAATCTCGTCTCGGCAATTCAGTATGCTCAGCAGCCCGTGCTAATGCATTCCATACCCGGCGTAACGCCTGTGAGCGTCTTGCATGGCGGCGAGGTATTCGTTGGTGTGAACGGAAATAGTCGCTCGAACTATTACACCGATCACAAGGATATCCAGCCGCGCTTTGGATTTGCATATCAATTGCCGTACCGGTTGGTGGTTCGCGGTGGGTATGGCATCTACTTCTCCACGCCACGAAACGGCGCCTCTGGCACCGGTCCTTGGGGATTTCAAGGCTTTGACATCCAGCCTCCATGGATTACCGTTGTGAATGATGGCTCAGGCAACGCTATTCCATGTTGCAGGTTCAACAACCCTGCGCCCGCCGGGGTACCACAGCCTCCAGGCAGTTTGTACGGCGCGTTCAACGACGTTGGCTTTGCCGCTGTCGGCCCTGTCCCCAGCATCAGCAAGCACACACCCTATGAGCAGTCTTGGAGTTTCGGACTCCAGAAAGAGTTACCGGGAAAGGTTCTGCTGGACGCAAGCTATGTTGGAAAAAAGGGGACCCATCTTTACCTGGGTGGATTCCGAGAACTGAATCACCTGGGTCCGGATTTCGAGAAGGCGAGAGTGTCGGGACAGATTACACCAAATGACATTGCCGATCTCACGACCACGGACCAGCCAAATCCTTTCTTCTCCAGTTCCTGCGTCCCCACTAGCGATCCAAGAAATCCCAATTTTATTTGCAACCCAAACAGCGGCCTGTCCGCCCCGACGATTGCTCGCTACCAGCTGTATTTGCCATACCCGCAATTCACTGGATTCCAGGGCGACTCTCCGCCAATTGCGAATTCCATCTACCACGCTCTTCAGATTCGTGCCGAACGAGCGTTTTCAAATGGCTTGCAGTTCCTGGTGACCTATACTTTTTCGAAATCCATCGATACCGCCTCCGCAACCGATGACAGCATTTCCTGGCTTGGTGGTGGGACCACTGGTGGCGGAACCATCGACGTCCAGAATCCCAATGACCTCCGAGGCGAAAGGGCCGTATCCGTCTTTGACATCCCCCAGCTTTTGCAGTTCAACTACGTCTACGAGTTGCCAGTCGGGCAAGGGAAGCCATTCGGCAAGGACTTGCACCCGGTTCTCAACGCCATCGTCGGGGGCTGGCAGACCAGCGGCATTTGGCGGATAGATAATGGCAGACCGATTCTTCCTGCTCTTCTGAATACAACGCCGATTCCGACCTATGGCCAGCGGCCTAACTTAACCGGTACGCTCCAGCGTGCATCCGGTCCCCCGCAGAACCACGTCGTCGGCTGCTCTTCGTGCACCAGCTATTTCGCCAATGGCAATGTGTTGGAAGATACGGGCGTGCTAGCGCCATTCACGCTTGGCAACGCTCCTCGGACCATCACCAGCGTCCGTCAGCCCGGCACCCGGCTTGCAGGGCTGTCTCTTTTCAAAGAGTTTCCCATGGGCCAAGTGCGCGAAGGAATGCGGCTCGAGTTTCGCGCCGAAGCCTTTAATGCATTGAACCACCCGCAGTTCGCTGGACCTAGCGTCACAGTCGGTTCCAGCAGATTCGGCAAGATCCGCTCGACGATCGCCGATCCGCGCGAGCTGCAGCTAGGATTGAAACTCTACTACTAGCATTTTGACTCGGAATAGACGCCGAGCCCCGGCAAGATACTCGGGCCGCCGTTTTGAGGTAGACCTGTTTGTGCGATGGCGATCGCGGCTTTGGCCTCGAGTACGGGCTCGACCGTGGTCATGAACCTTGATGGCCTTCTGCGTTCCGAGCAAAGGAGGGTTTCCGGCTTGGACAGTTCCTATGTGTTTCTGCGTCTGGCATTTTCGAAAACCACAAATCTAGTCCTGTTGTTCTTCCTTTTGACTGGCGCTCGGTTTCCGCCCGTTGGCCGGGCCCAAACCATCCGCGTCGACATCACACCTGACCATGTCAAGAACACCTTTCGTCCTACAGAGGCCCTGGGCGCCGGCGTCGACCGCATTCCTCTAGCCGCCACCGATAAGATCTTCACGGAGCCCATGATCAAGCAGCTCCTCTCCGCAGGCTGGCAACCCGTTACGTATCGTCAGAACACGGAGCTTTACGTCGAGGCTTGGCACTGGAATCCGAAAGGAACATGGAGCGAGGCGGGCGAGAAAGGCTATTTTGTCGGCGAGGCAACGCCCACAGAATTTATCCATCATTCCTTCGGGTATCCGTTGCCTCACCAGGGCTTTTCGCGGCCCGATGGCACTGGCTACTCGCGTCTCACCGACGGAGACCCAAACACCTACTGGAAAAGCAACCCCTACCTTAGCAAGACCTTCACAGGCGAAGACGACAGCTTGCATCCGCAATGGGTCGTCGCTGATCTCGCGACGCTGCAGGATATCAACGCGATTCGCATTCACTGGACTGACCCTTATGCGCGGCGGTATCTCGTTCAATACTGGAGCGGCACGGACGCCATTCGGGAACCGACCAAAGGTTCATGGGTCACATTTCCCGGCGGCGGCGTGGCAAACGGTAGCGGAGGCCCTGCGACCCTCCCGCTTTCACGTGCGCCGATACGCACTCGTTTCGTCCGTATTTGGATGACGGAGTCGTCCAATACCTGTGACACACATGGCCCTGGTGACCGCCGCAATTGCCTCGGCTACGCCATTCGCGAGCTCTACATCGGAACGCTTACACCGGACGGCGCCTTTCACGATATTGTTCGCCACACCGCCGATCGTGCCCAGACCAACACGATCTGTTCTTCTGTTGATCCGTGGCATGAAGGCTCGGTCATCAACGATCGTCGCGATCACGTGGGGTTTGACCTTTTCTATACCAGCGGCATTACACGCGGGCTCCCCGCGATGGTCCCGGTCGCCATGATCTATGACAATCCCCAAAATGCCGTTGCTGAAATCGCGTATCTCGAAAAACGCGGCTATCCCATCTCTTACGTGGAAATGGGCGAAGAGCCTGATGGAAAACATACCTTGCCCGAAGACTACGGTGCGTTTTACCTGCAATGGGCCGCTGCGCTACACAAGCTTGATCCCAAACTCAAACTAGGAGGCCCGATTTTCGAGGGCGTAAACAAAGACATTGAAGTCTGGCCCGATGCGCAAGGGAAAATTTCCTGGATGGGCCGCTTCTTCGACTACCTGAAGTCCCGTGGCCGCATCGGGGATCTCTCGTTCGTTTCGTTCGAGCACTATCCGTTCGAGCCCTGCTTGCTTCAGTGGAGCGACCTTTATAATGAGGCCGATCTTGTTCGCAACATTCTCCAAGTATGGCGTGATGACGGATTGCCTCAGGGTGTTCCAATGTTCATCACGGAGACAAACATCGCTGCTGGTTCGGACGAATCCTTCCTCGATACCTTTGCCGCGCTTTGGTGGGCCGATTTCGTTGGGGCGTTTCTCGAAGCAGGCGGGAATGGCGTCTATTACTTCCATTACATTCCGCTGGGAGAGTCCCTCGGTTGTCATGGAACCTCTCCTGGCACTTTCAGCTTATTCACGATGAATAGGGAATATCAGATCCAGCAGCCTACGTCACAGTTTTTTGCAAGTCAGATGATCAACCTCGAATGGGTCCAGTCAGGGAGCGGCGAGCACCGTGTTTTTCCGAGCGCCAGTGACATCGACGACGCAGCCGGACACGTTCTGGTTACGTCCTACGCCGTTCTGCGCCCAGATGGAGAGTGGTCGCTGATGCTGGTCAACAAAGATCAGGAGACCCCGCATTCCGTGGCGATCGCCTTTCAAAACGACAGGAGCAAAAGCGATAGCTATTTCGCGGGGCCCGTGAGCATGGTCACGTTCGGAAGCGAGCAGTACAAGTGGCATACAGACCTGAGACTCGTTCCTGTGGGTGGCTCGGCTGATCCGGACGGGCCTCCCGCCAGATCCACAATTTCAGCCGGGCGCGATACGGTTTATACACTGCCCAAAGCTTCCGTCACCGTCATTCGTGGAAAACTGGCGACAAACGCTGCGCTTGCGAGTCCAGGATCGAAGTAGCGAGTTTATTGCTGGCACACGATCATTCCCCGCTCCTTGTAAACCTTGCCTTCTTTCATCACGAACTCAACGTCCTCGAGCAGCTTAATGTCCTTCAGGGGATCGCCGCTTACCGCGACGATGTCCGCAGACTTCCCCGGCTTAATGGACCCGACCACGTCCGCATGCCCAAGCAGGTCGGCCGCATTCGAGGTCGCCGCCTGGATCGCCTGCATCGGCGTCATGCCAAACTTCACCATGAACGCAAACTGTTTCGCACTGGTCCCGTACGGGCACACTCCTAGCTCGGTGCCAAATGCCATCTTCACGCCCGCCTGCACCGCCTTATGGAAGTTCTGTCGGTGCTTCTCGCCCAGCTCGCGATCGTGCTCCAGAAAGTCGAGCGGGATCGATCCCTTCCTACCTGCTTCCTGGATGCACTCTTCGTCGTAGATATCCATGTCAAGGTAGGTGCCGTTCTTCTTCGCGAGCGCGATTCCCTCGTCGTCAATGAGTGTCGCGTGTTCCACTGACGCCACACCGGCCCGAATGGCGTTCTTGATTCCCTCCGGATTGTGCGCGTGGGCTTCCACTCTCAACCCGAAATTGCGCGCTTCCTCCACGGCCGCCTGCAGTTCGTCCGGTGTGAACTCCGTGGCCTTCGGATTGCTGCCGTGAGTCAGCACCGCGCCCGTCGAAAGCACCTTGATGTGGTCCACCCCGTCATGCGCCAGCAGGCGCACCTTCTGGCGCACTTCCCACGGACTGTTTGCTTCCCCGTAATGCAGATCCCACGGCAGTTGGATGTCAGGCGCCTGCCCGGTCATCGCCCCTGCGCCGCCCGTAATCGTTACGTACGCCCCCGCCACGTACATGCGCGGACCGATGATCTCTCCGCCCGAGATCGCGTCCCGTAACGCGACGTCGTTCAGCGCCCGGTAGGTTCCTACGTCCCGCACGGTCGTGAACCCGGAAAGCAGCGTTAGCCGTGCGTTCGGCACCGACTCTAGTACCACTTGCGCCGCCGTCTTCTTGAGTACGTTGAACGGATCTCCGTTCTCCAGCCCCTTCCCGTCCGCCAAATGCGTGTGGCAGTCGATCAACCCTGGCAACACCGTCTTGTCGGATAAATCTATAACCTTCGCCCCTCCCGGAATCGCCAAGCCCTTTCCCACGACCTGAATCTTTCCGCCATCAATTACGATGACCTGGTCGGTGAGGACCGTGCCTGAATCTGGATCAACCAAACGCCCTGCACGGACCGCCGTGACCTGTGCTGCGGCAATCGAAGAAAAAGCGCAGAACAACAAAGCGAAAATTGCATTTTTCATGGTTGTCACCTGCAAGATGTGAAGAAAATCCCGGTTTTGAACGACCTGCGCTGCAAATGGTCCTTTAAGAATACTTCGCAGCACGGATCAGTCCTTGGTCACTCAAGTTAAGGCAATTCAATGCAACGACGATCGCGCACAACACACGCGCTCTCCGGCTGTGGCTCCGGCAATAAAAACGCCGAGGTTTGTTGGCTTCATCCTCGTCACACCCTCCCTCGAGAGCATCTATTTTGCATCTTCTCGAGGGAAGAATTGCATCGATCCTGGATCGAAGTGCTTCGCGGAGCGTTGACTTGAACTGGGTGTCAACTTAAGATGAGCGGCCATGACCGACAGGTCGCTAACTCCGGAGCGAATCGTCTCGCACTACTGAAGCGCGGATCGAACAGGGTTCTGCAAAACCTTTGAGGAGGACAAGATGCGTCATCTTTCCAGGGTGATCGCGGTGTTGCTCGTGTGGGCGGCGACAAATTCAGCGCAAGCGGGTCCGCGCCGGCCCGACGATGAAACAAAAGCAGAGGAAGAGATCGCGCGGATCGTAGGTTATGCAATGACCCGTGGCGGCGCGTCGGCTTTCCTCGAAACGCTGACGGACACGATCGGAGGGAGGATCACGGGGAGCCCGGAATCCCAGGCAACCGCCGAACTCATTCTGAAGGCGCTGAAGGAAGCGGGACTGGAGAATGCCCACTTCGAGGAATACGAACTGGGTTCGGTCTGGCGGCATGGACGGGCGGCAGGCGAAGTGGTTTCTCCGGTGCATCGCTCCCTTTATATTGGCTCGTATGGATGGGTTCCGGGGACGCCCGGCCCAATCGAAGTGCCGGTCGCGGATTTCGGAGCGCCGGGCCAAGGCCACGCGCCTATCCCGGAGAAGGTGCGGGGCGCCGCGGTTATCGTTGACCAACAAAGCAGCGGCGTTTCCTCTACGTATGCTGGTTCACGCCTCATGATTGCAAGGCAAATGGCGGAGGCGGGCGCCGCGGCCATGTTCATCGTTTCTGACAAACCAGACCGCATGGTGTACACGTCCGCGTTCGGATTCTATCCCCGGGGACCTTTGCCAATCCTGTCCCTGGCGAGGGAAGATGCCGCGCTGCTCCGCCGATTGCTGACCAAAGGAGGGGTGAAAGTGCGTCTGGACATCGAAAATTCCTTTGCTGGCCCAGGGCGGGAACGCAATGTAGTTGCAGATATCGAGGGACGGGAGGGCGGCGAGATGGTGCTGCTGACGGCGCATTTTGATTCCTGGGATCCAGCGCAGGGTGCCAACGACAATGGAGCGGGAGTCGCCACGGTACTCGAAGCGGGCCGCGTCTTGCGAGCGCTCGAGATCCGGCCCAGGCACACGATTCGACTTGTGTTTTTCTCGGGTGAAGAGCAACTGGCCAACGGTTCGCGAGCTTACGTGGAGCAGCATAAGGCAGAGCTGGACAACATCTGGGCGATGATTAACACCGACTCCGGCGCGCAGGAGCCACTGGGCCTGCAGATCAACGGCCGCCGGGACCTGGAAGCCGCAACGAAGAAGTTGCTCAAGCCGCTCGCGCCATTAGGAGCGGACAGCGTATCCCTGGACGCGGACTTTGACTCCGACCACGAATCCTTCATAGTGGCCGGTGTGCCGGCGTACGCGCTGCTCGTCGAACGCGGCGATTACGACGTGCGGCATCACACAATTGTTGACACGTTTGAAAGGATTCATCCGAGCCTGCTGGGGATACATACGGCGATGATGGCAGTGATTGCCTATCAGTTCGCCAATGCCAAGGAGCGGCCCGGGCGGAGGCTTTCCCCTGCGGAGGTCGTGGGGCTGCTGAAGAAGACGGGGCTCGAACCGCTTTACCGATTGGAGTATCCCGATGCAAAACCGTAAGAACGCCTGTGGATGGCAGAAGCGGATAAATCTCTCTAAGGAACGTGCGCCTCAGAAGGGATTTTTGTCATTACCGGCCGGAGCCCTCCATACCGTCTTTCCGTCAACCATCGTCCGCGCGCAACACGCGTCGATCGTAAGGCTTCGCGAATAAGAGCCTCAACTAACAGTTTTTTGCGTTTTCCCCATCAGATTTTTGCATGCAGAACAGAGGGCTAAACAGGGTTATTTTGACTGTCGAATATCAAACGACTCCAACCGGGCTCATTGCATGAAGAAGGGAAGGAGGCATTCCAACGTGTCGCAAGCAAAAATCGGGTTCTACGGCCATGTGAAGCAGTACCACAGCCTGAAGGCCGAGATCGATGAAGCCATTCTCGAAGTGTTGGAAAGTGGCAGTTTTGTCCTCGGGCCGCAACTTGTCAAGTTTGAAGAAGAGCTTGCCCATTACCTGGGCAAACGCGAGGCCGTCGGGGTGAACTCCGGCACCGATGCACTGCTTCTCGCTTTCCTCGGCCTGGGTCTCGGCGCGGGGGACGAGGTTATCACAACTTCGAACACTTTCTTTGCAACCGCGGAAGCGATCTGGCTGGCCGGCGCGACTCCTGTATTCGTGGACTGCGACCCGAGAACGCGCAACATCAATGTGACCAGGATGGAAGAGGCCATCACGTCAAAAACTCGTGCCATTGTGCCGGTCCATTTGTATGGGCTCCCTGCGAACATGCCCGAGATCGCCAAGATAGCCAAAAGGCACGGCCTTGTTGTCGTAGAGGATTGCGCTCAGGCCATTGGGGCGCGGGGCGATGGTTTCGGCATCGGTGAGCTGAGTGATGCGGTTTGTCTAAGCTTCATCATCCAAAAGAATCTGGGATGTTTTGGTGACGGCGGCGCGGTTGTGACAGACAATCAGCAGCTTGCCACGGAGATTCGCAAGCTGCGCAACCACGGCTCCCTCAAGCGGTCCTATCACAGCATCGGCTATAACAGTCGTCTGGATGACATCCACGCGGCTGTCCTGCGGGTCAAGCTGAAACGGGTTAACGAGTGGAGCCAGAGACGCCGCGAACTGGCACAAATATACAACCGAGGCCTTGCTGGCGCACCTTTGACTTTGCCGTTCACTCCACCGGGTTACGAGCACGTTTACCATCTTTATGTAATTGAGTGTGATTTGCGGGATGAGTTGCAGGCGCATCTTGCCTCGAAGGGAATCACGGCTCTCACCCACTATCCAATTGCGATTCACCAGCAGGAGGGGTTCCCCTGGGGGCGGCCGGCTCGCACCCATTCGCTGCCAGTCACTGAAAAATCGGCTGCCCGCGTTCTCTCGCTTCCCATGTATCCTGAGCTGACGAACCAGGAGGTCGAGCGCGTCAAGGAAGAGATTTTGAGCTGGAGCACCACTCACCAGGCACTCAGTGGGCACGCGGTCTGAGGACAGTGTCTGCGTGGGTGGTAAAAAGAGCAATCGGGAGTTTGCTCCAATTGGTGACAGAAGCGAGGTAAGGGCATCGTTAGAGGGAGGTGTACGAACTCACTCGGGATTCTTGGGCATGTGGACGAAGGCCCGTACTGCAAGAATATGAGCCTTCGCACCTGGCGTATTCTGGTTGTAGAAGCCGACCGTGCAATTGGGGCGAAAATAATAGGCGTCTCCCGGCTTGGCAGGATGCAGGCCCTCAACTCCATCCATCCCCCCGCCTGCGGCTATTTGTCCCTTTCCATCCAGCACGAGATAAACCTCTTCTGCCACTTCGTGATGATGCGGAAAATTCGTCCCGCCCGGCGCGAAGTCCATCAGGAAAAAGTCGGCGACGGTATAGGCCGCGTTGATCCTGTCGCGCACCCCCGTGTGCGGCCCGATGAGAAGCTTGTACAGCACGGACTGCGGATGACCCTCCACTGCCTGCTCCTTCAGTTCGCTAAGATTAGCCACCGCTAACTTCGCTGATTGCGAAAGCGGAGTTTCGGGAGAAACTCTGACGGTGATGACGACAAGCTGGAGCTTCTGACTGGACGGATTTGAAACGCTGTGTCGAACAGTCGGAGCCACATATGCGAAATCATTTTGGGCCAAGGGATGCGATTCTTCGCCGTAACGCAAGACTCCTCTGCCGTTGCTGACGAAATAGAGTTCTTCTTGATGCGGATACTCGACTGTCTGGCAAGCGCCGTGCGCCTCGACCGTCACTTCTCCGAAGCGGGTTACGCTCAGCGGGAAGCGGGTCTCAACGTCCCCCTCACCAAAGATCGGAGTGTAATGGCAGGAGTCACTAGTCAGGTCATTATGCTGCTCGGGGATGGCAGAGACATCCCGGTACAGCCAAGTAGGCTCGACTTTCCGCTCCTGAGCCGGTAGTGCCGCCCCAATTGCCAGAAGCACCACTGGGAACGTTCGCATTTGCGAGTCCTCCACTCAATTCGATACGCGGTCCCAACCCGTGCGAACTATACCAAACGGTGCGTCAGATTGCGTTCCGCTACGGTTTCTTGCCTGACAGGCACGGGTAAGTGGGCGCCAGTACCCATCTATGAAGGCATCGGCTCTGTCAAGTAAGAAATTAAAAAAGCACGCCAAAAATTTTTGAAAAGAGCGCACACCCGAGCCATCCCAACAGGATCGAAGAGGGAACGAAGCGAAAGGAAGTTCGGTGAAGCTTCGTTCCCTGGAAGCTCGCTTTTCTCTTGGTTGGGTTCTCTGCCAAAGCTTGGCCATGCGGCCCAAGGCTTTAAACGGGAGAACCGTAACCATCGTTCTACTTCTGAATGCTTTCACTTCGCACCGCCCAAAGGCTCGTTTGTAATCATTCAGGTGAACTTTGGTTCGACCCAACTATCTATTGGGCCAAAACTTCGACCATGATTAACTAGTTCGAACTCCCTCAAGCCATTGAGGGAGCGGGGCGCTCCATCACGTTAACGGTGATCGACTTCACACCATTGGGGACTTCGAGCTGCCCCGCGTGCGAACCAAACTTCTTTACTTGCTGATAGTCCTGACCTTTGCGCCGCATTCCAAAACAGTCGTACTGCCAGTTTGCGCGCCCGCGCCACCTTGGCGATCGAACGTCCGCGGCGCAGCAACAGATGAAAGTAGTGCTGTCGCCACTCCGTCGAACGTCGCAGATGCCATCACCGCGCGCCAGTGGCCAGGCCGCGGTGGTTGGGAGAACAACCCTGTGTTTGGGCGCCATCCGTCGCCAGCAAAGCAGGCCGGAATCAATGCGGGGATCTTCGCCGCGCAATCTGCTGGCTTTTACCTAACAGAGCACAGCAAGCACGCTTGGGTTCGATGGACGGGCCGAGCGCTGTCAGGGCTCGCCATCGAACAGCACGCGCGCCTCGCAGCGTGTAACGCTGGAATCAATCCGCACGCGCCGGCAATTCAGAATTGCGGGGCGTACCCAAGGTTTTGAGAAGTAAACGGATGGTCAGGGCGGAACGCGGGGCCGGTATCGGTATTTCGCGTCCCGAGAGTCTTACCGAGTCTTCGTAAAGTCGATGCCTTTCTGCTCAAGCAATTTTTCTATCAGGTCCCAAAGCTGATCGAGGGTTACGTACATACCGTCCGCGGTCACGCGCCCTCCGACCGCCTGCGCGTGCCCTCCGATTAGCTGTTGGGTGTCCCTAGCAACGGGGAACGCATGAATGTAAAGCGAACCCAATGCGTCGTAAATCTCTCAGTCCCTCAGTCGGTCATCACTCATTTACTGCCTCCGAATACGGATTAAGGACTGAAACGCTATCCTGGTGTCGGTTCAGCTTCGATTGCCTCGCCGTTTACAGCAACCCTCCCAGTTTCGGTAATGATGAACGCGGAGATGCGAAAGCGCAGATGGCCCCTGCCGCCAGGAACAAATTGTCGATGTGCACGTTCAAGTGATTAAACACCCATGCGACCGCATGTAGTAATCCTGCAATTACCAAGGCGAACGCGAGCAAGGCAACGGTTTCAAGAAGGAAAGATTTTGCGGCCATTTGTGGTTCCTCCTATTGGCTGGGCTTTGATTGTATTTGATTTTGCGGCGCATCTGGCGAAGCGTTCGAGACTGGCGCAGTCAGCTTCTTGGTGATCTGATCCTGCAGGCGCGCGCTAAAACGAGCCCGTGATCATGATGCCGGACACCTTGATTTCGATGAAAGGCAAAACCCTTAGTTGGTTAGGGCGGCTCATTTGTCAGCCTGTGGATGTAGGATTCTGTCAATGCAATGCTTCCCCCACGCTACTAGCTCCTCTTCCAATTCGCTTCGGCCACCTTTCATAGCTCTAGCATTTTCTCTTACTTGGCGATCCACCATAGACGGATTAAGCCAAACAATAAGGAAGTTCCAGTTGCTTCTACTGCGCCACAACCAAGATGGGGTAAGCCAAACGATAAGGCGCACGACAAGCATTCGGAACTTCCGCCATCGTTCGCTCATGGCACCGCCCTAAACCAATTCGACTGCTATTCGACTGCAAGACGCCTTGCGCGATACTTGATTGTGTTATAGCCTCTCGGTCTCTGTGGAGGTGCTACTGTGCTTGATGAGAAGCAAGTCCGCGCCACTTTGGTCTGCGCTTTTGAGAACTTGCAGAAACAGAACACCGCCCTATATTCTTTGACAACCGAACTTGAAGCTGTTCGGGATGTGCTTTGCGAGCATGGGCCGAAATACCAGGCTTTGTTAGCGCAAAAGCGAGCGCGTTACGTGGCAAACTTAAAGTCATTAGTCGCCGAGGATTTCTCAAAATTTGAGGAGATAATTCAGCAATTGAGAGAACCCTAACTGCCCTGATCTGTGTCTTGGGGTGTACCGCGAGAGAGCCCATTTTCGCGTCTGCAAGCCCTTTAAGCTGCATTGCCGTCCTCTCGTGCTCCGCCGTGGATGCGGTCGAAAAGAAACTACGAGCCGCGACGCTCAAGCAGTGCAAGGACGTATGGAAAAATCATCTCAGGCCGCGCATGGGCAAACTCACGCTAAGGAATTTTAGGACCGTTCACGGCGAGCAATTGCTTGCTCAGATTGCCGCACAGACCGAGCTCGGCCGTAGTTCTCTCGGGCATTGCAACGCTTTTCAGGAAGCGAAGCCGACCGTTTCTTTGCAATGGTGGAGGCGGGGGGAGTCGGAAGATTCAGGCCTATT
>Ga0137377_10001659_pt1 | contig 15842 bp, 16 predicted proteins | sample SagtaG_22_FD_104815 | JGI IMG/M metagenome (GOLD analysis project Ga0137377, IMG submission 104815) | Vadose zone soil microbial communities from Sagehorn Ranch, Mendocino, California, USA - Sage2_L_40_16 metaG | ecosystem: Environmental > Terrestrial > Soil > Vadose zone | place: USA... | reverse complement strand
TCCACCGCACTCAATCCGAGCCAGGTTGCCGGTCCGATGAGAATTCCGAGATTGATGATGGTGAGAGCTGTCGCCGCCAGCTTCGGACGGCCGCCGAGCAATTCGGCGAGCCATCGAAAGACCGGATAAAACGCGACCGTGAGTACGACGCTCCAGGCCAGGATCGGCACGAAGGGGCGGAGAAGGACAAGGGTCCAGTAGATCAGCAGAGCGAGCAAGCCCAGCCGGATCGCGAGCTGGACGATGTCCGCTCCGGACAGAAGCTGGCGAAGCGTTCTCAAGGGCGCGCTTTCATTCGACGGTCGGCAAGCTGCGGAAAAGCGTAGCCGCCGCTCTCGCGCAGCAGTCTTGATCCAGATCAAGCGCACCGCACGCCGACAAGGTCTCCTTTGGCCGACGCGGGATCAAATCCGTTGTCCTGTCTGCCGACACACGGGCCCAAAATGCCGAAAGCCTTCACCTACACCGCGCGCGAGCATCTCAGCGACGGCAACGAGGTCGAAATCCGGGCACTTCAGCCGGACGATGAGACCGACATGCTTGCTGCGGTCGAGCGGACCAGCGAGCAATCACGCCAGCGCCGCTTCTTTGCGATGAAGCGCTACTTTTCAGAAAAGGAGCGCGATTTCTTCATGGATATTGATTTCAAAAATCATGTCGCCCTTGTTGCACTCGCGCCTGAAAATGGCCGTCCGGTTATCGTTGGGGGCGGTCGTTACGTTGTTTTTGAGCCCGGACGGGCCGAGATGGCGTTCGTCGTCATCGATGCTTGGCAAGGACGTGGGATCGGCTCGATGCTGATGCGTCATCTTGTCAAGATCGCTGGCAATTCCGGACTGCAGGAATTGACCGCGGAAGTTCTGCGCGAGAACGCCGCGATGCTGAAAGTGTTCGGAAAGTTCGGCTTCAGGCAGGCTCCGCAACGAGATGCGCGAACGGTCCATCTGGTTCTGAAGCTCACTTAGGCGCTGCTGCAGCCGGCTACACGCATCATCCGCCCGCGGAGATACCGGAGCGCAACCTTTGGGAAGAATGCAGCGCGCTTGTGGCACGCCGTGGGCATTCCTTGCCGACAACTACCTCAATCCTAATATCGAACGCCGATAACCGCTGTGGCGGGCTTCATTCCTGCACACGAAGCTCCCGGCATGACCCTGTGCGTAGTGCCTCTGTCCTTTGAGGTAGTAACGTCCCTTTCTGAAATCGACCCAAACCACGGTGTCGCCAGGACAATGCCGTTGCGCCTGGGCTTCGTAGCGGAATGGCGTAAGCGGGACCGCCTGCGCGCCGCGTGCACCGCACAGGATGAGAGAAGCGGCCAGCAACGGAACCGAAAGCCTAAGCAACCGTCCTCCTTGTTCGCATTGGCGCCCGATCTGTCTGCCACCTAAGGAGGCGGCGTCCCTTCCTTGCTTGATCCAAGTCAACGAGGACGACCGGAGCGCTCCTAGGTCTTGGTCGGCCTATCATACATTCAACCGGCCATGGCCGGAAAACAAACGCGGGGCCTCTCAAAGCGGGAAGACGGTCGACACATTGAGGAGTTTCAAAATGCACGTGGCAGCCGGATGCTGTTCGCTTTCGTGATCGCACTGGTATCGCTAAGTGCGACGTCTCTGCAACGTGACGATGATGCAAACGACACGGAAATCCGCATCGGCAATCTCATGTCCTACACGGGGCCGTTGGCTGAATTTTCCGCGATTGGAAAGGCCGAAGCGGCCTATTTCGACATGATCAACGACCGCGGTGGCATCAACGGCCGCAAGGTGCGTTTCATTTCCTATGATGACAATTCCGATCCCACGGTTGCGCTCGATCTGACCCGCGGGCTGGTCGAGAGGGACAACGTCCTGTTGATGTTCGGGTCCTTCGGAACGGCCGGGAACTTGGCGGTGCGGAGCTTTCTAAACGAGAGGAAGATTCCCCAACTCTTCGTTGCCTCGGGCGCCGAGGAGTTGGGCGACCCGAAGGCGTTTCCTTGGACCATGGGCTGGCAACCGTCGTTTCGTGCCGAGGGGCGCATCTAACGCCAACTACATCCAGGCCTTCTATCCGCAACGCAACATCGTGGCGCTTTGGCAGAACGACCAGTTTGGGCGGGACCTCTTCAAGGGAATTCAGGAAGGACTCGGCAATTTGACCCGCCTGATCATTGTCGATGTCGCCTTTGATATGTTGGACGAGTTTATCGATGGGCATGTCTCGATCCTGAAGCGATCGGGTGCCGATATTTTTGTTTTTGCGGGCGTGTCCGCCACCGCTCTCATGTGATCCGATTGGCGGCGGAGACCCATTGGCACCCAGTCTTCCTTCTGAACGATGCGGCCGCCTCGATAGGCACCGCGTTGAACCCGGCTGGTATTGAGAACTCGGCGGGCGCGATCTCGGCAACTTTCCTGAAAGATCCCAGCGACCCGGCATGGAAGGACGATCCGGCGATCAAGAACTGGCTGTCCTTCATGGACAAATATTACCCGAGCGGAGACAAGTGCAGTAGCGCCGCGCTTTATGGCTACGCAGCCGCGGAAACGCTCGTGCAGGTGCTGAAACAATGCGGCGACGATCTCTCCCGCGAAAACGTGATGCGGCAAGCAGCTTCACTGAGGGACTATGAGCCCTCCGGGCTCTTGCCCGGCATCAAGATCAACAAGGGTCCTGAGAATTTCCGACCAATCAAGCAGATGCGATTGGTTCAGTTCGATGGCCGTACCTGGCAGCCGATCGGCGACGTGCTCGAAACGGTGTTTTCCGATGCTTCGCACAAATAATAATTGTTCGTCGTCGTCTTGAGCGTAGTCGGGGTTGCAGAGCGGCACTGCAACCCGTCGACGTGTCCTTTATCACAGAAAGGCAAGACAATAAGCTGAATGGCTGGCTGTTCTGCAGATTTGGCTTAGTTTCTTAATCGCACCCCCCAATTTCCGTCGCTCATCGGCTGAAGGGATTGTATAGTCGGAGTTGTCAGGTCGAAGGCGCGCTTTTGTGGTCACAAGAAAGACGACGCGAATTGAAATCGGTTTACGGCTCACATCGGCGCTAGGTTTGGGTGAGGCAGGTTCGCAATGAGTGGGCAAATCAACTTCGGCCCGGTTACTGGACCGAGTATTTTGCCAGTGCGGCAGTCGGCTGGGGCGGCTACATGGGGCTTTTCAGCTGCGGGCGCGGTCGCCATGGCGACCGCCTATTTCCTCGCAGCGAAGCTAAGCCTGGCCTTGCTGGAAGAGGCCGACGGCGTCGCCGTGTTCTGGCCGGCTGCGGGTATAGCCTCCGGTGTATTGATAGGGTTTGGTTCTGTGGCGCGGTGGCCGGTCGTGGCCGGCGTGATGGCTGCGACCATCGCGGCCAATCTGCTAGGCGATCGCGGCATTTGGAGTTCCATTTTCTTCGCTGCCGCCAATGCCGGTGAGGCCACCATCGTCGCCGGCTTGATCCAGCGATTCTACAGCTCCCCGTTCGAGCTGAATGGGCTGCGGCAAGTGCTTGGACTATTCGCGACCACGATCGGAGCGACCGTCGCGTCCGGGATCGTAGGTACGTTCGGCTTCGTATTCTTTCATGCTTCAACCGCGTCCGTTTCGACCATATGGTTTCACTGGTTTGCCTGCGACGCACTCGGCACCATAACGGTCGCGCCACTCATAATCGGATTCGCGTCACTTTTGCGCGAGTTTCCGTCAAGGCGCGAAATCGCGGAAGGAATGCTTGCGCTCGCGGTGGTCACCGCTTTGTGCTCATCCCTGATCCTTATACCGAATCGAACGTGGACTCTTGACCTGGCCATAGCCGCCCTGTGCCCGCTGATTGTCTGGATCGCGGCCCGGCTCCCGCCATTCTTTACCGCGGCAGCAACGTTCATCTGCGCAATCACGATTGTCTGGACGACGACCTTTGGGATCGGGGTCTTCGGCGACCCACGCCTGTCGATGGACCAGCGCATCTTGTACGCGCAAGCCACCATTCTTGCGATTTCATTCGGCACCCTGATTATTGCGGCGTTGTTTAGCGAGCTAAGACTTCACGAGATTGCACTTCTGGAACGGGAGGCTCGGCTGCAAGACGCGCTCAGGGCGGGCGGCGTGTTGGCATTCGATTGGGAGCTGCCTGCCGACGAAGTGCGGCACAGCCAGAACGCGATGCAAACATTGGGCATTGAGTCGAACCAGGTTCTCTCCAGTGCTGAATGGCTAGAGCAAATTCATCCGGATGATCGGTCGGGCGTGATGGCTTGCCTGCACGGTGTCCGTCCGGATAATCCGTCATATTCCACGACATTCCGCTACATGCGACGAGATGGCGATCGCGAAGTCTGGCTTGAGCAGATCGCCAGCGCTGAATTCGATTCCGCTGGACAACTCAAACGCGTCCAGGGTCTGACGACCGACATTACCGAGCGCAAGCGCTCCGAGCAGGAGATTTCGCGCGCCCAGAAATCGGCTGAACTGGCCAATCAAGCCAAGTCCGGCTTTCTGGCCGCGGCAAGTCATGATCTGCGACAGCCTCTACAAACCTTGAGATTCCTGCAAGGAGCACTCGAGCAGCACCACCCGGATGGCGAAGGACGCAAGCTCCTCGAAGCGATCGGGCGCTCGCTTGATACGATGTCAAGCATGTTGTCGAGCTTGCTTGATGTCAATCGGCTAGAAGTCGGAAAGCTGCGTCCCATAAAGAGCGATCTTGCGATCAACGAAGTATTCGACTCGGTAGCAACCGATTTTCTGCGGCCCGTCGAGGAAAGAGGGCTGAAATTGCGTGTCGTACGGTCCGGACTCATGGTTTACAGCGACAGGCGGATGCTCGAGGGGATGATCCGCAATCTGCTGTCGAATTCGGTGCGATACACCGATCAGGGAAAAATCTTGCTGGGTTGCCGACGCGCTGGCGACAAGATCCGTATCGAAATGTGGGACAGCGGCATCGGTATCTCAGGAGACCAGCTGCCTCGTATATTCGATGAGTACTATCAGGGCGCCGAGGCGGCGGAGCGCGGCGGCTCTGGATTGGGTCTCGCGATCGTCAGGCGACTGGGAGAGGTATTGGACCACGGGATTGATGTGCGGTCCGCCCCGGGCAGGGGTACATGTGTCTCCATCAAGGTTCCCCTCGGGCAGACACGCGTTAATAGTGAACCAGCTCACGATCAGGTTAGCGAGAGCATTTCCTTCGCCGGTACCGTCCTTGTCATCGAGGACGAGACGTCAGTGCGGTCGGCGCTCAACAGACTGCTGAAATTAAGAGGGATTGGCTCATCCATAGTGGCGACCGGAAACGATGCCCTCACTCTTGTTAAGCAAGGTATGCGTCCTGATTTGATTTTGTCTGATTACAACCTTCGCGGCTCGATGAACGGTGTTGAGACGATCAAAGCCTTGCGGTCAGCTCTTGCCTGGAATGTTCCGGGGATAGTGATGACCGGCGACATCCAGTCGAAAACGATCGAGGCGATCGCCGCGCAGGATGTATCTGTGGTGATCAAGCCTTTCTTGGCTGAAGAACTTCTGCAGCTCATGGCGCGACTTCAAGGCAGTTCGGTCTCGCGTGGTTCAAACTGAGGTACCTCCAACGGCATGCGAAGGGACGCGCCAAGCGGCTGCCTCACCGCCTCTTCCATCGCGGCTGGGCGCTGTCGGTACATTGGCAGGGCATCATCTGAGCGCGGATGCAAAGAACGTGAATTGATGCAGATCGCCATTGGCAGATACATGGCCGAAACCAGCACACCAGTTTCGCGGCTCCTAACGTGCCTTCGCGCTGACGCCTGCGCACGCCGGGAGGAAATCACCAGTCGAGCTTGGACGAGAGTTTCAAAGGTAGGCTCAATCGCGCTTACGGTGGCGCTGATCGAGGCGCAGTCTCTGCGCTCTCATGCGTTTTATCTCCTCATCAAGTGTGCCAATTTTCTCATCGAGCCGCGCGTTCTTCGATTTCGGCGGATCGCTGCCGCGCAACTTTTGTAGCGCTTTCTCAACGGAGAGTTTGGTGGTTTCAGCCATGGCAATAATCCTACGACCTAGCGCGCCGCTTCCAATTTAGGAAAAAACTTACAGCCGAGTATTGTACCCTGGGACAATAGCGCAGTCAGGGTTTCTCGTATTCAATTCGATTGCGAATGTGTTCGACCCACTCAACGCATCGCGCTCTCATGAGAGTTAACGGCCCCGGTTACCCCCAAGTCCGGGGCCGTTACGCGCGCGGGAAGCAATCTTTGCGATCGGCCTGCTCGCGCCACACAGGCACCTACCATGGGCAAAAAGCTACCGGGATACGCAGACTGAACTCCAAATCTTCCCCAGGGCCCACGTCGAGCCCAGCGATACATTGATCGCGCCGCCGTTGCCTTGCGACGGAGCCGCCGGCAACGCGGGATGGACTAGGGCCCTCGATTCCTTTGGTCCAAAGCCAACTCTAAGCGTCGATCGTCTCGTCCGGCAGGTGATGTTCATGCCATACGGCATTGAGAATGCCGAAAGCGCAGGCGAAGGCGACTCCGAGAATCCAGGCAAAGTACCACATTTTGCCTCCTTAATAGAAACCGGATGAATTGTGCTCAATACGCTTCGCAGTCACCCGCCCGCGCAGCACAGCGAAAACAATCGCGGTGTAGACGAGGACGACAGGCAGAAAGATCAGCGTCGCCAGCAGCATCACGAACAGGGTGAGTTGACTCGATGAGGCATCCCATACGGTCAAGCTCGCGGCCGGTGCAACGTTCGACGGCATCAAGAAGGGGAACATACTCACGCCGGCGGTCGCGATGATGCCAAAAATGCCGAGCGCACTGGCCATGAAGGCCAGTCCGCGCCTCTGGACGTTGGTCAGGAGCAGCGCAAGCAGCGGACCAATGATGCCGAGGCAAGGCGCTACGATCATCCAAGGGTGCGTTGCGTAATTGGCGAGCCACTGGCCCGGCTGGCGAACGACCGTCTTCATGAGAGGATTCGACGGCCCGTCGCCTGTCACCGTGCTGGTGATGGCATAACCGTCGATTCGGACCCACACCCATAAGCCAGCTAGGCCGAATAGAACCACCGTGAGCACAACGCCAATCTTGATGAACTCCTGTGCACGCTGCCGAACCGTCCCGTCCGTCTTCAGCGTTAGATAGATCGCGCCGTGAGTGGCAAGCATTGCGGCGGAGACAAGGCCGCACAGCAGGCCGAATGGATTGAGCAGTTCGAACAGTCCGCTTCCCTCGTAGAGGACGCGCAGGTCGGAATCGATGTGGAACGGAACGCCCTGCAACAAATTGCCGAACGCCACGCCGAACACCACGCTCGGCACCAGCCCGCCGGCGAATAGGGCATAATCCCAGAACGTCCGCCAGCGCATATCGGCAACCTTGTTGCGAAATTCGAACCCGACCGGGCGCAGGATGAGCGTGGCGAGGACCAGAAACATGGCGATGTAGAAGCCCGAGAACGACGTGGCGTAAACCGGCGGCCATGCCGCGAACACGGCGCCGCCACCGAGGATTAGCCAAACCTGATTGCCGTCCCAGACCGGTCCGATGGCATTGATCGTGACGCGCCGCTCAATGTCTGTACGCGCGACGTAGGGCAGCAGCATCGCCACTCCGAGATCGAAACCGTCCATGATGGCGAAGCCGATAAGCAGGACGCCCAGAAGCAGCCACCACACGAGCCGAAGGATTTCGTAGTCGACCGGGATCGTCGTCATTGCGCCTACCTCATTCCGCGGGCAGCGCTGCAGGCCGCAGCGCTGGTTCTGGCAATCCCAGCGCGCCGACCGGTCCCATGCGGATGTATCTGAGCATCAGCATGACATCGACAACGAGAAGGGACGAATAAAACAAAACGAAGCCCGTCAGGGTGAACAGTACCTGCGCGGCGGACACCGATGACACAGCAAGAAATGTCGGCAGCACGCCGTCGATTGCCCACGGCTGGCGGCCATATTCGGCGACGATCCAGCCGAGCTCCGCCGCGATCCAGGGAAGCGGCAGCGACCAGAGCATGAGGCGCAACAGCCACTTCCGCGAAAAGTTACGATGCGACGCGTTCCAGAATGCAATCGCAAACAATGCAATGAAATAGAAGCCGAGCGCCACCATGATGCGGAAGCTCCAGAACAGCGGCCCGACGTTGGGAACAGTGTCGCCGGCGGCGCGCGCAATGGTTGCGGCATCTGCAGTACGCGGGTCCACGACATAGCGCTTCAGCAGGAGGGCGTATCCCAGGTCTGCGGCGTGCTCGCGAAGCTGCTCCCTCGCCTGGGAGTCGCCGCGGTTCTGCCTGATTTTCTCAAGCGCCCCATAGGCGATCAGGCCGTTCCGGATTCTCTCTTCGGCGTGCGCGACCAAGTCGTTGATTCCCGGTAGCGGCTGGTTGAACGAGCGCGTCGCGATCACGCCGAGCATCCAAGGTATCTTGACGGCGTATTTGACCTCCTGGCTCTGCGTATCGGGAATGCCGAACACGTTGAATCCGGCGGGCGCCGGCTCGGTTTCCCACATGCCCTCGATGACGGCGAGCTTCATCTTCTGGTTCTCGGATACGGTGTATCCGCTTTCGTCGCCGAGAACGACCACACATAGCGCTGCGGTAAGGCCGAACGCCGATCCGACGATGATCGACCGTTTGGAGAACGCCTGGAAGCGTCCGGAAAGCAGATAATAGGACGAAATGGCAACGACGAACATCGAGCCGGTGACGTAGCCTGCGCCGACCGTATGCACGAATTTGGCCTGACCGACCGAGTTGAAGATCAGGTCCCAGAACGACGTCAGCTCCATCCGCATGGTGTCTGGATTGAAGACGGCCCCCGTTGGATACTGCATCCATCCGTTCGCAATCAGGATCCATAAGGCGGACAAGTTGGATCCGATCGCAACCAACCACGTCACGGCCAGGTGGCCGAGCTTCGACAGCCGGTCCCAGCCGAAGAAGAACAGACCGACGAAAGTCGACTCGAGAAAGAAGGCCATCAGGCCCTCGATCGCCAGTGGAGCGCCGAAAATGTCGCCGACGTAGTGCGAGTAGTAGGCCCAATTGGTTCCGAACTGAAATTCCATGGTTATGCCGGTGGCAACTCCCATGGCGAAATTGATGCCGAACAATTTCCCCCAGAACTTCGTCGCGTCACGCCAGATTTCCCGCCCTGTCATCACATACACGCTTTCCATGACGGCAAGCAAGAACGACAGCCCGAGCGTCAGTGGCACAAACAGGAAATGATAGAGAGCCGTTACAGCGAATTGCAGTCGCGCAAGGCCGACGGGATCAAAATCGAGCACGTCAATGTCTCCCCTCATTCGCCGACGACACCGACGGACCTATCAGCCGCGAGACTGCGTTCGAGTCGACGACCAGCCGCCCGCTGCTCGAAAACAGGAAAACGCCGGCACCCGCGATTGCCACTAGCTTGACGACCAGCACCAGCACGATTGCCTTGGCGAGCGGAGTTGACGGTCGCACGCCCGTGACGAGGTAAGCGGCTAGTGACGACAGGACGGCGTTCAAAGTGGGCCCTCGCAAGAAAACGCTTTCACGACGCTCCATTGCCGCGCGGACATGCGGCGCTCCAGCCATTATTTTGCAGCGCCGCACAACGAATAAGAACACAAAACGGGTCGGGGAGATTGATTCAAATCAAGCCGACGGTGGGCGCCAATCTTGTTATCGCGCGCCAAGAATTTGGGATTTCTCGCCGAAAATCTCGGAGAGATGCTTTTCAAAGATGCCTATAGGTATTTTGAGCTAATAGCCGGGGCTGCCCGACCTTAATCGCCGCCCTGCCGCTCGTCGCCGGTCTTGTTAATGGCCTCCCTTGATACCGGCAGGTCGTTCCCTCTCACCGCGAACGCAATCGGATAGTCGGAATTCTCTTGGCGTCATTCCAGTCCGTCGTTTGAAGGCATGGGTAAAAGAGCTAACTTCCCGATAGCCCAAAAGCCACGCTATTTCGGTGACAGGTAATTCGCGATCGCTGAGATAGCGTTTGGCAAGAGCTGACCTCAGCTTGTCCAGTATTTCGGCGTAGGTTACACCCTCGTCACGAAGCTTCCTTGATAGCGTACGCGAGCTCATGCCAAGCTGGCGCGCGACTTCCGAAACTTCGGCTCTCCCGTGCGGAAGCAGCTGCGGTATTATTCTCTCCACGCGTGAATGAATGCTCGCGCGCAATTCCGGTTGCCAAGCAAGTGCTTCTTCTGCGTATCGCCGCAGCAACTTGTTTAGATAAGTGTCGCGACCGACAATCGGCAGAGAAGCAATCGGCGCCGGAAAAATTATCTCATCAGCATCGGCATCAAATTCAATATCGGTCCCAAAAAAGGATTTGAATTCCACCGGCGAGCCAGCCCGAGAATGCCTGACTTTCAATCGGCGCGCTGCTAGTCGGCTGTCTGTGACCTGTCGGCATATACGCATCAACGTAACCAGCCAAAACTCCATCTGATGCCGATCGGAGCACCGGTCTACGTTAACGTAATCGAGAGCGATGACCGCCGTTCCATCCAATTTGAAGCGCAGGCGGACCCCGTCATTGACAATTCTGCTATAGCGTTCGGCGTTACGAAGAGCATCCGCGAGTTGCTCTGAGCATGCTATCACATAATAAACCAAACCAATCTCGCGCAGGTCGAAGCTGCGTGCCAAATGAAATCCGAGAAAGTCATCTCGAAGTTCTTCGGCTGCCAATTCTAAGATTTTGATCTGGGTACGCACCTCAAGCCGTGCAGTTGGATCATCGGCCTCCTCAAGTCTCAACCCCGCCTTCGACAGAACAGCCTTCACGTCTTTGCCTAGCTCGCGCAGTCGCGCGCATGCCAGACGAGCGATCCCACCGGTGGCATTCGGTATCGAGCGGAAATCCTTGGGCCTGGTTGAGCGCACGCAGACGGCTCCATCTCCCAACAGGGCATACTGCGCTCTTCGGCGCAAAAACCCAAATTATTGGCTCGCAATCACAAGACTTACCCTTGATCTCTCTCCTATTGCCTTGGGCGCCTGCGCCGGCGAATTTTCCGCAAAATGTTGAGCGGTCGACCTCGATCGCTTTGTTGATTTGGATCAAGACACGAATGACGGCGATCTTCCCCCGTACGAAGTGCGCGCTCTTCATCGACGGCCACAACCTCTATGCCACCACCAAGGCCCTCGGCTTCGGCATCGATTACAAGCGCCTCCTCAGCGAATTCGAGAAGCGCGGAGAACTGGTACGCGCGTTGTATTACACCGCAATAGTCGAAGATGAGGAATATTCGTCCGTTCGAACGTTAATCGATTGGCTTGACTACAACGGCTACACCGTCGTCACCAAGGCAGCCAAGGAATTCGTTGACGAGTACGGTCGGCGAAAAGTGAAAGGTGACCTGGGCATTGAGCTTGCCGTGGACGCGATGCAACTTGCCGAACATATCGACGACATGGTGCTGTTCTCCGGCGACGGTGACTTTCGGTCACTGGTCGAAGCGATGCAGCGGCGTGGCGTACGTGTTACCGTGGTCTCGACCATTTCCAGTCGGCCGCCGATGGTTGCGAATGAGTTGCGGCGACAAGCCGACCTCTTCATTGACGTGATCGAGCTGAAAACGGTTATCTCGCGCGCGCTTACGTAAATTAGACGCGGGGCACAATGCGGTCCCTTTCGGCGCGCCCGGGGCCGTTGCAATGACGGCGAGTTAAAGCCGACTTCCCGTCATCGCATCTGTTCGTAAGCGTCAGCAAGAAAATGATCGAAAGCCTCGATGTGAATGAGACCGAGGCGCGGATATTCCATGTCTGTCACGATATAAAGCGCGATCGCCAGAGCGCTGGCGAAAGTCACCATATGGATCAAGCTACGGGAAGCCGCTGCCGCCATGCCGAAGCCCGCAAGTAGCGAACAACCCAGACCGAGGCCGAACAGCATAAAATAGATAATCTGAGGCGGGTGTTTTTCGGCGGCGCCCGCCCGCAGCTGTGCAACTTCGAATACGTTGGAAAGTGCCGTCAACACCAGCGAGCACGCGGGTTGGAAGCTTGCCCGTGGGCAGGCCGCGACTGCGGTATCCCAGAGGTCGGCCTTGAGTTCGAGCAGCTTGGTCTGTTGGTCGCGAGAGAAGAGTTCTTCGCCTTGCCACAGCGTGAAATCGTGCGGCATGCGATATAGCTCAATTCGAGCACGGAGATAGTCCTTCAGTTTGGTCTGAAGGCTGGGTGCCGCCTCCCCTTCCAACATCTGCAGCCGATCGTAGGCCGTGCTGACGGCGTTCGCTTCCTGAATGACCAATTGCCGCCGGTCGTCGAAGCGCTGCAGGGCACCAGAAACGGTGAATGCCAGCAGCAGCCCCATCAAGCCGAATACGGCGCCCTCGACGGTGCTGAGCCCCGCCATGCTGCTCGTACCTTCCTGCTTGAGATGCCACAAACCGAGGTGCCGTCCCCAGTGTAGCAGGACCAGCGAGCCGACGAAGAACGCCGCAGCGACCGCTGCAGAAAAGAGCATGAAGATCATGGCTCATGATCTCCGCGCGGCTAGAAGGTTGTTCAGTTCCTACACGCACCCAACTATGAACTCGGCTCCTCTAAGACAATCGACGCCGCGCTGTTCCGATTGTCGAAGGACGAGTGCAGCCGGACGCGTCCCGTTTCGCCGTTGTGGCTTTATGGGCTTCGGTCATGTTTGCAGCGCGCTCGGCGCGTCAATACGGATACTGATTTGGGCAGACCCAATAGCCGTAGGCGTCCCGGTAGCAGCCGTTGTTGTAATAGTTGCCATAATGGCCGCCGTAATAGCCGTAGGCTCCCGCCGCAGCGGCTCCGACCGCTGCCGCACCATAGGCCGCGCCTCTCCACGCCCCGCGATAGGCCCCGCGTTGCGATAAACCCCTCGGGCGACCGCCGCGCGTGCTACCGGGCGGCCGGCGATGGGACGGGACACGTGAGCGTATCTCCGCGCATGTTCAGCTCCGCCCCGGAAGTGGGCGGCCCGAACCCCGCCGCCATGAAAACCTCCAGCCCGGAAACCGCCGCCTCCACCACGGCGAGCGAATGCGTCGTCGGGAACAAGGCTGGCGGCGACAAGAACGATTGCCGCGAGAGCAGCGAGAGCATACCGAAACATGGTGCTTCCTCCCTACTGATGTGGGGTAATTCGATTGGTGCGTTTCGCCTTGCATGGCGATTTGACGGGCTGAGCAAAACAGCACCTTGGACAGCCTGCTGCGCTCCAGTTGTGGAGGCTTGACATAAATCAATGGCGTCACCGGTCACTCGTCCTGCATTCCAATGGCCATAAAGGAGAACTGGGCATGAGTGATCTTGTCGTGATCGCATTTTCGACGGAGGCGAAGGCGGAGGAAGTACGTCAGAAACTGCTGGCCATGCAGAAGGAGTACCTGATCGAACTAGGCGATGCGGTGATCGCGGTGAAGGACAGCAAAGGAAACGTCAAGCTAAATCAGCTAATTAACACCACGGCGGCCGGTGCGGTCTCGGGCGCCTTTTGGGGAGCGCTTATTGGCCTGATCTTTTTGATGCCGCTGGCTGGCGCTGCCCTTGGCGCAGCATCCGGCACGCTCGGCGGATATTTGACCGATGTCGGTATTGACGACAAGTGGATGAAGGAGACCGCTGCCGCCATTCAACCGGGGACCGCCGCGCTGTTCGTATTAGTGCGCAAGGTGACCGCAGACAAAGTGCTTGAGGGCCTTAAGGGCGAAGGCGGCACAGTGCTAAAAACTTCTCTCGACCATACCAAGGAAGCGGCGCTGCAAGCGGCATTGGCCGGCGTCCAAGCGGCTGTTCCTTCTCCGCCTCCTGGTTAAGCGCTGGGAGGCAGCCATTTTGGTTCATTGAGCCAGATTGCGGCCGCTGACTAGTCGCACCCTCTTTGCTTTCGTGGTCGCAAAGCAAAGGATGTTTTTGCGCAGCGCAAGCGCTTCGAGGCGTCTTGCAGCGCTCGCCTGCAACCGTGCATCAATTCAAGACGGGGCGTTATGCTTTCACTGGGAGGTTGGGCATGCGTAAAGCTCTCGTTTCAACTTTCCTTGTGCTGTTTTTTCCCATTTGCGCCGCAACGGAATTGCGTGCATCGCCGGACAGTGACCAGGATGAACCATTTGATATGGGTAAGTTGGATTTGGCTAGGTTCGTGGCACGCAGGGGTCCGACCTGGCGCGAGTGGCGAAAAATAATAAGCAATGTTGAAGCCGAGATGCGCGAGTTGGCAAAATGTCGTACAGAACCGGATCGTTGCAACGCGGCTGAACGGCGGTTTGAAACCATCGTCAAGGAAGCCAGAAGCAAGAACGGCCGGGCCAAAATTGAATTTGTCAACGAGCGGATCAACGGCGAAATCCGTTATGAACCGGACACGGCACAATGGGGTGTCGAGGATGCTTGGTCGCTGCCCATTGATGTCAACAAAGAGGGTTCTCTCAACACGGGTGTAGGTGACTGCGAAGACTATGTGCTCGCCAAATATGCGGCACTTCATCAAGCCGGGGTGCCCGACGAAAACTTGCGCATGGTGCTAGTGCGCGACAACGCTGTTCGCGCCGATCATGCTGTCCTCGCTGTTCGCCATGACAGGCGATGGCTAGTCCTCGATAACCGCTGGAATAAGCTATTCGAGGATAAAGAGCTTAAACAGTTCAAGGCGCTTTTCGTCGTCGAAAGGGATGGCATAAAATTGCTTTACAAAAGGTTTCGCTTGAGCGACGGAAAAATTATTGCCCCGGGCACCAGTCCGACGTCTCGTGCTCCAGTGTCCAACCTGAAAAAAATTGATTTCCGGCTGAGCGATATGGGATCTGGCCGCGCAGCGTCCAGCATTTCGCCACTCGGCGATATTCGGGGGAAACGCTCCAAGAACAGTACTCCCGATCCTTAAGCCGCCCGATCGAAATCAGCCGCAGCTTTTCTGAAAGGCAGCATGATATGGAAACGCGCTCCCGCGCCCTGCAGACTTTCTGCCCAAATCCGGCCGTCGTGAGCCTGTATTATCGTCCGAGCGATCGCGAGTCCCATACCCATCCCCTCGGTCTTTGTCGTGAAGAGCGGCTCGAAAACTTCCTCCAGCCTATCCGCGGAGATGCCCGGTCCTTTATCCGTTACTGTGACTTTACCAAAACCGTCCAGCGCCGCCGTCTGGATGGTGATCTCACGATCCTCAGCTGGAACCGCGGACATCGCTTCAACCGAGTTCACCACAAGATTAATGATGACCTGTTGAAGCTGTATCGAATCGCCGCGAACAATGACGGCCAGTGGTGCAATCAACGTGCTTAGGCGGGCTTTTCGTCCCGCTAGATATCCCGAGAGCAGATTGCTTGTGTCCTGAACAAGCTGGTTCAAATCAATGTTCTTGGTCTCGACCGGCATCTTACCAAGTAGACCTCGAAGCCTTCGAATCACGTCGGTCGCGCGCTGGCTGTCTCTGCGAATATCCCCAAGGATTTCCGCAAGCTCACGCCAATCAGCCTTGGGAGATTTCGTTATCAACTCTGCCGTTTCAGCATTGACTACAATTGCTCCAAGGGGTTGATTGATTTCGTGCGCAATGGACGCAGTCAACTCACCCGCGACGGAATACCGGTTCAACCGAGCAAGCTCCGCCATCCGTTGGCGGGCCTGCATCTCAGCCCGTAGACGTCGACTACGCTCCAGCAGCAGGCCGCCTATAAGTGCGCCTTGCACGAGAACTACCGCTCCAGCAGACAATATGTGCCACCTGTAGGCCTCCCAAAGACTGGATTCACGGAAGTGGATTTCGCCTCCGGGGGGCAAGCGGGCTTCCGGGATCCCCCATCGCTTCAGTTGTCGCCAATCGTACTTGCTGGGGCCATATTCAATGACGGGAGTCTTGATGTCGGCGGGCTTCTCGCCTCTGAGAACTCT
>Ga0137377_10001657_pt1 | contig 15846 bp, 17 predicted proteins | sample SagtaG_22_FD_104815 | JGI IMG/M metagenome (GOLD analysis project Ga0137377, IMG submission 104815) | Vadose zone soil microbial communities from Sagehorn Ranch, Mendocino, California, USA - Sage2_L_40_16 metaG | ecosystem: Environmental > Terrestrial > Soil > Vadose zone | place: USA... | reverse complement strand
CAAGCAGCACGGCGGCGGCACCGACCAGGGCGAGGCGCCTCACGCGCCCAAGGCTACAGCCGGTAGACGGCGACCCACGGGCCCGAGCGGTGCCGATTCGGACCCGCGTAGAAAACACGCAAGGCGTTTGTCTTCAGATGTTCGTAGAAGCGCGCCTCTCGCCTGTAGCGACCGTTCGCGGCCAGCACGTTGTCCGCGATCGCGCCGTTGACGACGACCGTGGCGGTGCCGTGCTGACGCAGGTTCTCGAGCAAGCGGTGCTCGTCGAACCCGCGGCCCGGCCCGGGAAGCTTCAGAAGCACGACCCGGAAGCCCCGAGGCTGCGGCAAGCCCGTATCGAGGACGAGCTTCGTCCCCTGCGGAACATGGTCTTCGATCCACCGGAGCGCAACGACCCGCGTGTCCTCCCGTGTGAGCTTCTGGTCGGCGCGGACCACCCAGACAAGGGGGACGACGAGCAGCATCAGCGTCACCGGCACGATCGAGCGGAAGCGCCCGGCCAGCGCCGCGAGCGGCGGGACGAGCGGCAGGATGCTGCGGTCGAAGTGCGCACGCAGGGTCAGCAGATCCGCGAGGTAGACGAGCACGAAGGAGGCGAGCACGAGGTCGGTGCGAGTCCTTCGGACGAGTGCGGCCACGAGGCCGACGACAACCACGATCAGCACCGGCCCCATCCCATGCCAGAGCCGGGCGACGAATGCGATCGCCGCCGTGTGGTCGTGCTCGAACCCGAGCGCGCCGAGACGGGCGTCGCGTGCTGCGCGCCAGCCGTCTTCAGCGGCACGGCCGAGATCGACGAGAACGAACGGCGTCGCAACGCAAAACGCCGCGAAACCGATCGCGACTGAGATCGCGAGCCGCCGCCACTGTCCCCAGACCGCGACGACGAGCGGCACGAGCAGGAAGAAACCCGGGTACGCGATCGCGGTCGACAGACCTGCTGCGAGCGCCGCCCACTCGACGCGGCCGGCAATGAGGAGCGCGAGCGTAACGGCGATACCAAGTGTCAGCGGGACATCCGGCGCGGCGATCCGCGAGTAGGCGACGTGCGTCGTCTCCACGGCGACTACCACCGCTGCGACGGCTCCGGCGGCGACTCCATACGCACGACGCCCGAGCAGCCACGCAGCCCCGACGGCCCCGAGGCCGAGTACGAGCACAACGAGCCGTGCCGCGAAGTAGGACGGCGCCGCTTGCCAGGACTGGAACGGGGCGAGCAGATAGAGCAGGAGCGACGGAAAGCGGAACCAGTGCGGGTCTGCACCGCCACCGTGGACCATCCGCCAGCTGCGCGGCACGATCTGGGCCTCGTCCGGATCGAGGAACCCGAAGGGCAGTCCGTACTTGAGCCCGACGAGCCGCAGCGCCGCCGCCCCGCCGAGGATCGCAACGAGGGCGGTCCCCGGGCCGCCCCAGCGGCTTTCTCTAAACCTCTGGCGGCTGACCACCGACGAGCTCGGCGACGTTTCCCGAGGTGACGATGACGGCATCCACCCCTGCCCGCTCGAGCGCCAGCACCTGGTCCCTGCTCGACGCGGCGACATCGGCGATCGCAAGCTTTCCCGCAGGGACGTCGGGGAGCAGCTCGAGCACGTAGTCGAGCTCATCCTCGGAGCCTGGGTCGGCATCGGGTGCCGAGAGCAGCAGGATCTCCGGGTCGATGCGCTCGAGAGCCCGCTCGAGCTCGTCTTCGTCCCGAACTTCGATCACGCAGTCGAGGCCCAGCTGGAGTGCCTCCGCGTACAGCTGCGCCAGTCCGTCGCCGTCTTCGTCGATCCGCTCCGCGACAAGGACGCAAGCGTCCGCACCCGCTTCGCTCGCCTCGCGGGGAGAGCCTTGGTCCCGACGAAGAATCGGGAGTGTCGTGGCATCGCGCACGCCGTCGAGCCGGCGACGGAGCAGAAGGCCCTCGGCACCGCCGTTCTCGGCGCTGCGCGCGGCGTCCACGTCCTCCACCTGTGCGATCACGGAGATCCCGTCTCCTTCCGCGATCGCCTGGCTGAACCGGCGTGCCCGCATCACTTGTCGCAATTCTGGCGCATTCCGGTCGGGCAGCGGGTCAGACACCGATCGGGTGCCAGACCGTCTTCAGCTCGAGGAACGCTGCCGCCTCCCAGGCGCTCTGGCCGTCGCGGTTCCCGCGGACCACGCGCTTCACGTTCTCGGCGGCCAGCCGCTCGAGCTCCGCGACGTCTCCGTCTTCCCCGGTCACATCCAGCGCGTTCACGTCCATGTGCCCGGCCAGAACTGGTGCCAGCTCCGCGCGGTGGCCGGTCAGGATGTTGACGACGCCGCCGGGAACGTCTGAGGTCGCGAGCGCTTCCGCCAGCTCGATCGCGGCCAGTGGATGGGCTTCGGACGCGACCGCCACGACCGCGTTTCCGCCGACAAGAGGCGGCGCCAGCCGCGACACGAGCCCGGCAAGCGGAGGTTCCGCGGGCGCGAGAATCCCGACGACGCCGGTCGGCTCCGGGACTGTGAAGTTGAAGTACGGCCCCGAAACGGGGTTTGACGAGCCGACCACCTGGGCGAGCTTGTCGGCCCAGCCGGCGTACCAGACGAAGCGGTCGATCGCACGCTCGACCTCCTCCGCGCCCGTAGACAGGTCTGCGAACTCATCCCGCCGGGCCTCGATCATCTCCGCGACGCGGTACAGCACCTGGCCGCGGTTGTACGCCGTCATCCCGCCCCACTTCGGCTGGGCCTGGCGGGCCGCGCGAACGGCGTCACGTACGTCCTTCCTCGAAGCCCTCGCGACGTTCTGGTCCTCCGCGAGGTACGTCCGGCCGGACTCGGAACGCGGGAACTCGCCCCCGATGAAGAGCTTGTAGGTCTTCTTGACCGGAAGCCGGGTCATCCGCCAGACGCCTCGGCTCCGTCGAAGCCGAGGTACGGCTCGAGTCCGTGCCGGCCGCCTTCGCGTCCGAAGCCGGACTCCTTGAAGCCGCCGAAGGGCGAGGCCGGGTCGAAACGGTTGTAGGTGTTCGCCCAGACGACCCCGGCGCGCAGCCGCTCCGCCATCCATAGGATCCGCGAGCCCTTCTCGGTCCAGACCCCGGCCGAGAGCCCATACGGCGTGTTGTTCGCCTTCTCGACCGCCTCGTCCGGCGTGCGAAACGTGAGCACCGACAGAACCGGCCCGAAGATCTCTTCCTGGGCGATCCGGTAACTCTGCGCAACGTTTGTGAACACGGTCGGCGCGAACCAGTAGCCGCGCTCCGGAAGGCGGCAGGGCGGCTGGTAGATCTCCGCTCCTTCCTCCTTGCCGGAGTCAACGAGCTCGGTGATCTTGTCCAGCTGCTGTCGCGAGTTGATCGCGCCGACATCCGTGTTCTTGTCGAGCGGATCGCCGATGCGGAGCGTCGTCAAGCGCCGCTTCAGCTTCTCGATCACCGGCTCGTAGATCGACTCCTGGACGAGGAGCCGCGAGCCCGCACAGCAGACGTGGCCCTGGTTGAAGTAGATGCCGTTCACGATCCCCTCGACGGCCTGGTCGAGCGCGGCGTCGTCGAAGATCACGTTCGCCGCTTTGCCGCCCAGCTCGAGCGTGAGGCTCTTACGGGTGCCGGCAAGCTCGCGCTTGATCGCCTTGCCGACCTCGGTCGACCCGGTGAAGGCGATCTTGTCGACTCCGGGATGCTTGACCAGCGCAGCGCCGGTGCGTCCATCTCCGGTGATGATGTTCACGACGCCGGGTGGAAGGTCGGCCTGGCGGAGGAGATCGCAGAAGAGAAGTGCGGTGAGCGGAGTCGTCTCCGCGGGCTTGAGCACGACCGTGTTCCCCGCCGCAAGCGCAGGCGCGATCTTCCACGCGAGCATCAAGAGGGGGAAGTTCCAGGGAATGATCTGGCCGGCCACGCCAAGCGGGCGGGGGCGGCGGTTGGGAAACGCGTACTCGAGCTTGTCGGCCCACCCGGCGTAGTAGAAGAAGTGCGCCGCGGCGAGCGGGAGATCGACGTCGCGCGACTCACGGATCGGCTTGCCTCCGTTCAGCGATTCGAGTACGGCGAACTCACGCGAGCGCTCCTGGAGCAAGCGCGCGATCCGGAACAGGTACTTGGAGCGCTCCGACGCCGGGCGCGACGACCAGCCGTTTTCGAAGGCCGCGCGTGCCACGTCAACGGCAAGCGCGACGTCTTCGGGACCGCTCTGGGCGATCTCGGCGAGCGGCTCCTCCCGCGCCGGATCGATCGTCGTGTAGTACTCGCCCGAACGGGGCTCGACGAACTCGCCGTTGACGAAGCTGCCGTAGCGCTCCTCGAGCGCGACGATCTCGCGCGACTCGGGCGCGGGCGCGTACTCCCAGGCCGAGGGGATCGGCGCACGGTCGCCCCGGCGATCGAGCTTGCTCATCGGCTCGGCCGGGCCCGGGGGGCCCAACCCCCCACCCCCCACCCGGGTGGGGTTGACGGTAGCTCACTCGCGTTCACGTGAGTGTGTCGAGAGAGCGCTGAATGCGTGGCAGGTTCAGTCAAGCGTGAAGTAGTCCGGGCTTTGATAGCGCCCGGTCTTCTCCTTCCGGAGCTGCATCAGGATGTCGTTCAAAAGCGACGACGCGCCGAGGCGGAAGAGGTCGGGCGTCAGCCACTCGGCCCCGAGCGTTTCGTGCAGAAGGACGAGGTACTGCACGGCCTGCTTGGCGGTCCGGATGCCGCCGGCGGCCTTCACTCCGACACGGCGGCCGGTCTCCTCGTACACGTCACGGACAGCCTCGAGCATCACGAGGGTGACGGGGAGCGTCGCTGCGGATGGGATCTTGCCGGTCGAGGTCTTGACGAAATCGGCGCCTGCCGCGATCGCGAGGAGCGAGGCGCGGCGGACATTGTCGTATGTGCCGAGCTCACCGGTCTCGAGGATCACCTTCAGGTGAGCCTCGCCGCAGGCCTCCTTGACGCGGACGATCTCGTCGTAGACCTTGGCGTAGCGCCCGGCCAGGAACGCGCCGCGGTCGATCACCATGTCGACCTCGTCCGCACCCAGCTCGACGACGTCGCGCGTCTCGGCGACCTTGATGTCGAGCGCTGACTGGCCCGAGGGGAACGCTGTCGCGACCGATGCGACCCGTACGGTTGTCCCCCGCAGTCGCTCCACCGCCGTCTCGACGAGGTTCGGATAGACGCAAACCGCCGCGACGGAAGGGATGTTGGGATCGCTCGGATCGGGCCGGATCGCCTTCGACGAGAGGGCGGCGACTTTGCCCCGCGTGTCAGCGCCCTCGAGGGTCGTCAGGTCGGTCATCCGGATCGCAAGCTCGAGCGCGAACACCTTGGCCTCGCGCTTGATCGACCGCTTGGCGAGCGTGGCGGCCCGTTCTTCGACCGCGACCTGGTCGACCGAGCCGATTCGCGGCAGCCGCGGTTCGAGCGGAAGCTCGAAACCGGCTGGAAGAGCAGGCGCCTGCGCCACGGAAGGAGTGTAGCCCCGGGGCGGGCCTCAGCCAGGCCGCCCCGGGGACATTCGGTTCGTTAGGGAGTTACGGTCGCGTAGTCGACCTCGAGGTTGAAGGGCTGCGGCGGCGCGAAGCCGGTCCACGCTGAAGGGCCGGCGTGTTGACACCGCATCCGTCGTTGTAGTTCCAGTCGTTGTTGCCCGTGATCAGGTTCTGCGGGTTGAGCGGGTTGATGGCGAGCGGCGTCTCGTTCTGCGAGGTCTGGTCGCTGCTGACGTCCACAACGGGCGAGACGCTGATGCCGTTCGTGCGTCCTGCGGGACCCGCCGCGGCGAGCGAAAGCGCGGCCGTGAGAGCGCCGGCAACGATGATCAGTCAGCGAAGCGTGCGCAAGAGAACTCTCCCCTCCTCAAGATGACTGCGCGACTCTAGTCGGTTCTAATAGCGGTTGCTAGATCCCCAGCCGCTCCAGCATCGCTTCGTCGCGGCGCCAGCGGGGCCGGGTCTTCACCTGGAGCTCGAGGAAGACCTTGTGCCCGAGCAGGAGCTCGACCTCGGGCCGCGCGCGTGTGCCGATCTGCTTGACGACACTGCCCGCGCGCCCGACGACGATCTGCTTCTGCGACTCGGTCTCGACGAAGACCGTCGCCCGAACGACCTTTTCGGTCAGCTCTTCGACTTCGACCGTGACGGCGTGCGGAACCTCCTCACGTGTGAGCTGCAGCGCCTTCTCGCGAACGAGCTCGGCGACCTGCAGCTCGACCGGGAGATCGGTCCGCTGATCCGGCGGGAAGTACTGCGGACCTTCAGGAAGCAGTTCGACGAGCTCCTCGCGAAGAGCGCCGACGCCGTCGCCCGTGACCGCGCTGACCGGGTGCAGAGCGCGAAAGTCTCCGAGCTCGGAGGCGCGCTGCATCTGCTCGGCGATGTGACCGGGTTTCAGGCGGTCGACCTTGTTCAGCGCGATCACGATCGGCACGCCGAGCCCGAACACGCGCTTGGCGATGAAGCGGTCGCCGGCGCCGATCCGCTCCCGGGCCGAGAGCACGAACAACACACCTTCGACGTCTTCGAACGACTGGTCGACCGTGCGCTGCATGTGCTCGGTGAGCGGATCGCAGGGGCGCTGGAACCCCGGCAGGTCTGCGAGCACGAGCTGGGAGTCCGGCGCGTTCGCGATCCCGAAGATGCGGTGCCTCGTCGTCTGCGGCTTGTCGGAGACGATCGCGACCTTGCCGCCGCAGAGCGCATTCACGAGCGTCGACTTTCCCACGTTCGGGCGGCCCGCGACGGCGACGAAGCCGGACTTCACAGCTCGAATGTGTCAGGCAGAAGCTCCGCCGGCGTTGCGGTGACGAGCTCCCCGGCCGCGTTCCGATAGACGATGCGCTCGACACCGAGCTCGACGAGCCACTGGCGGCAGCCCCCGCACGGCGAAGCGGTGACCGCAAGCTCTTCCAGCTCCCCGGGCCCGTACCCGGCCGCGATTGCACGCGCGAGCGCCGCCTTCTCGGCGCAGAGCCCAAGCGGATAGGCGGCGTTCTCCACGTTGACCCCTTCGAACACCATTCCGTCGCGTGCGCGCACCGCCGCCCCAACCTGAAACCTCGAGTACGGCGCGTACCCGCGCTCGGCGACGGCCAACGCGCGCTCAAGCAGATCGTTCAAGGACTGATCTCCTCTCTCCCGAGCGGAGCAAGGGGACAAGCCAGACCCGCGGAAAATGCGCAGCATTTTTCGCGGAGACTCATGAGAAGAGTTGAAACACACCCAGGGTGACGAGCGCGCCGAGGACGCCGCCATAAGTGACCTCGAGCGCGGAATGGATGCCGGACTCGATCCGGGTCTGCGCGACGAGCAGGGCCATGACGAAAGTGAGGAGCGAGATCAGGAAACGGTGGTTGCCGCTGATCACGTAGGTCGCCGCCATCCAGCCGGCGAACGCGAGCGCCGCGTGCCCTGAGGGCAGGCCGCCCCGAAGGGGACTCCCGCGCCCGGTCCACGCCTTGGTCGCGATCACGACGATCACGGTCAGGACGAGCGCGATCAGCGTCAGCTTCGCGTCGGCGCCGCGCAGCCTCTCCAGCAGGCGAGAGCTGCGGTTCGCCACCTTGCCCGAGAAGACGAGATATCCGATCCCGAGCGCGTTGACGGTCGCAATCAGCACCGCGCCGGCCGCGATGTCCTTCGCCAGCTTCGCGAGCGGGTCGAACGAGGTCGTCGCGACGTCGATCGCCTGCTCGAGAGCCGAGTTGATCATCTCCGTGATGAAGACGAAGGCGATCGCGAGCATCAGCGCGATCAGCTCGAGGTGCGAGACGCCGGCCCACAGCGCCGCGACGAGCACGACGACTGCGGCCGCGAAGTGAATCCGCATGTTCCGCTGCGTGCGCAGCACGTGGATGATCCCTTCGAAGGCGAAGTTGAAGCTGTCGAGAAGCGACGGCGCACGCCGGGGGGTGCTCATGACCATGCCTCCTCGAGCGCTGCCATCGCCGGCCCGTGCTCGTGGCCGAGCAGGTGGAGCAAGCCGTGGACGAGCGGCCGCTGCCACCCATCGCCGACGACCTGCGGGCAGACGACGACGTCGCCGAGTTGGCGCGGCAGCCCGGGTGGAAGGTCGTCGCTGGAATCGATCGGGAAGGAGAGGACGTCTGTCGCTTCGTCGAGACCGAGGTGCTCCCGCTTGAGGGCCCGCATCTCCTCGGCGCCGACGAATGAGATCCCGAGATCGCCGGCCTCGATCCCCTGCTCCGTGAGGACACGCCGGGCGAGCGCGACGGCCTCGTCCTCTGCCACGTCTTCGCCGCTCGAATTCACGACCTCGACCGTGACCGTCATCGCCGGCGCTGGGTTCCTGTCTCCTCCGCGTGCAGCTTGTACGCCTCGACAATCCGCTGCACGAGCTTGTGCCGGACGACGTCCTCGTGGCCGAAGCGGATGAACGCGATCCCTTCGATCGAGCCGAGGATTTCCTGCACGTGGATGAGGCCGGACGCCTGCTCGCGTGGGAGATCGACCTGCGTCACGTCGCCGGTGACGACGACCTTGGAGCCGAAGCCGAGCCGCGTCAGGAACATCTGCATCTGCTCCGGGCTTGTGTTCTGGGCCTCGTCGAGGATGATGAACGAGTCGTTCAGGGTCCGGCCGCGCATGAACGCGAGCGGGGCGACCTCGACCGTGCCTTTCTCCATGTAGGCGCTGAGACGATCGGCGTCGAGCATGTCGTAGAGCGCATCGAAGAGCGGCCTCAGGTACGGATCGACCTTTGCCAGTATGTCTCCCGGGAGGAAGCCGAGCCGCTCGCCCGCCTCGACCGCGGGGCGGGTGAGGATGATCCGGCCGACCTCGCGGTTCGCGAGCGCTGCGACGGCAAGTGCCATCGCGAGATAGGTCTTACCCGTCCCGGCGGGGCCGATCGCGAAGGTGACCGTGTGCTCGCGGATCGCGTCGACGTAGCGCTTCTGGTTCACGGTCTTCGGCGCGATGTTCTTGCCCCGGTGGCGCCAGACGACGTCCTCGAACACCTCGCGGATGTCCTCCGCCTGGTCGAGCGCGCCGAGCACTGCGTCGACAGTCCCAGGGCCGATTTCGTGACCGCCCTCGACCAGCTCGACAAGCTCGTCGACGACGGCTCGCGCCTCGGCGACCTGGGAGCCTTCGCCCTCGATCGTGAGCCGGTTTCCGCGCAGCAGGATCGTGCAGCGGAGACGCCCGCGGAGGGCGTCGAGGACGCCGTCGCCGATCGTGGCCAACTCGGCCGCGACGTCGTTCGAGACAGACAGAACTTCCTGCACCTGCCCCAGTGTAGGGGCTTGACCAGTGGGCGAGCCCCTCCCCAGCCGCTCGGTAAACGACGCGGTTTCGGCACATTCGCGTAACACACGCGTGCGCTCGATCTCGTTACGCTCGTGCCGGGGAGGAGGTTGGGCGTACCGAACTACGGGACGGGGCTCGTCAGCCCCGACTCACGCGAGCTTCTCGCGCACGAGCTGGCTCACCGTCGAGCCGTCGGTGCGCCCCGCGACCTGCGGCATCACGTCCGCCATCACTCGCCCGAGGTCGCGCATGCTCGTCGCTCCGACTTCGGCGATCGCGTCGTCGACGATCTGCTCGAGCTCGTCCTCCGACATGGGCTCGGGCATGAATTCCTCCAGCACGGCAAGCTCGGCCTCCTCGGACGCCGCCTGTTCCTCGCGGTCTCCCGCCCGAAACGCCTCCGCAGCCTCGACTCGCCGCTTGCGCTCCCGCTGGAGCACCTGCAGCTCCTCGTCGTCGTGCAAGGGACGCTGAAGCTCCTTCTCGGCCGCTCGAAGACTCGACAGGATCAAGCGCAACGCGTCACGGCGCGCCTCCTGCCGTTCGACCATCGCTCGCTTCAGCTCGCCCTCGATCCGCGCGATCAGGCTCATTCCGGCATCCCCGAAATCGCGCCGCCGAGCACGTGCCAGTGCAGATGGAAAATCGTCTGCCCCGCACTGCCACCGACGTTGACGACCACCCGATAGTCCTCGAGACCGGCTTCCCGGGCGGTCTCGGCGACGAATTCCAGCATGCGCTTCGCCTCGTCCGGCGGGAATTCGCCGACCTCGCGGAACGAGGCGACGTGCCGCTCCGGCAGGACGAGCAGGTGGGTCTCGGCCGCGGGGTTGATGTCCCTGATCGCGACGAAACCTTCGCCACGCCGGACATGGTCGCCCTCGGTGACGAGACGGCAGAAAAGGCAGTCCTCAGGCAGCGAGAATCCCCTCGTCGGTCACGCCTGCGCCGCGCACGGACACGAGCTCCCCGACGGGTCCGTCGACGAGCCAGGGCGAGTAGTCGTCGCCGTAGCCGCGCCCGGGACGGTCGACGAGCACGAGGTCCACGCGACCGATCTTCCCGCGCCAGCGCTCGAGGCAGGCAACGTGCGAAGCCTCACGCAACCGTGCGCTGCGCTCCTTCTTCACCGCCGGCGGCACCGTGTCCTCGGCGGCCGTGACGGTGCCCGGTCGCGGCGAGTACGGAAACACATGCGCCTTCGTGATCCCGGCCGTGCCGACGACCGAGAGGGTGTTCGCGAACGCCCGCTCGTCCTCCCCGGGGAAGCCGACGATCACGTCGGTCGTCAGGTTGAACTCGTCGAGACCGGCGAGCCGGCGCAGATAGGTGTCGCTCGAGTAGCGCCGGCCCATCGCGCGCAGCACCTCGTCGTCGCCTGACTGGAGCGGCACGTGCAGGTGCCGCGAGACCGTGGGTGTCTCGCGCAGCGCTCGTACCAGCTCTTCGCCGACGTGGTTGATCTCGATCGAAGAGAGCCGGAGGCGTGCGAGGCCCGGAAGCGCGCCCACCTCCCGCACGAGTCTCGCCAGCCCGTAGCCCGCCTCACGGTCGCGATAGCAGCCGAGGTTGATCCCGGTCAGGACGAGCTCGCGGTGACCCTGGGCGACGCGGCGACGCGCCTCTGCGAGCACGGCGGAGGCAGCTCGGCTGCGCGAGGCACCGCGCACGAACGGGATCACGCAGAAGCTGCACGAGAAGCTGCAGCCGTCCTGGATCTTGAGGAACGCTCGCACCCGGTCGAGGCGCGAGTCGGCCTGCACGCAGCCGATCGCTCCGACGTCGCGGGCAACCACATCGGGTGTCGCCTCGCTCGGCCGCCGGATCACGGTCACGTTCGGAGCGACGCCGGCAAAAGCGTCGCCGGCCAGGTTCGCGCCGCAGCCGGTCACGTACACGCGCCGGTGCGTTCGCGCCGCCCGTGCGGCGGCCTGGCGCGACTTCCGCACCGCTTCGTTGGTGACGCAGCAGGTGTTCACGATCGCGACGTCCGCTGTCTCGTCTTCCTGGTGCCCGTCGCGGAGCAGACGGTCGCGGATCTCCTGGGCGTCCGTGTGCGACACCTTGCAGCCGAGAAATCGGACCGAGAAGCTCGCCACGGCGCGGAAACTCTACTCCGCGCGAGCGAACAGATCCGCCGCCCAGCCACCAGCGGTCTTGCGAGCTTGATGCCGATACCCCCTTAGAACGGGCTCGTGCACCTCCAGGTAACCGGAGACAACGAGGCGTTCTGCACCGAGCTCCGGCCCGATCTCAACCACTGGATCGAGCGCAATGTTGAGCACGGCAACGCCCATCGGTGGCAGGTTCATGCTGCCCGCGTCTCCAAATTTGACCTCGATCTCGACGCCGTTCGCCTCGGCGTTGTCTTTGGCGATCGCGATCGCGGCCGGATCGAGGTCGACCCCGACAACCGGAGAGAATCCAAGGCGCGCCGCTGCTATTGCCAGGACGCCCGAGCCACAGCCGACGTCGAGCAATCCCGTCGGCTCCAGGTCGAGCAGATGACAGAGGCAGAGCATCGTCGTCGGGTGAGCGCCGGTTCCGAACGCGCGCCCCGGCTCGATTACGACCGCGACGGCATCTGAAGGCGGCTTCTCCCAGGGCGGCCCCACCCAGAGGCGGCCCACGCGGACCGGTCGGTGGAACTGTCGCCACCGTTCTTCCCAGTCATCGGCGACCTCCGCGCTCGTTGCGCCCGAAAAGACCTGCCGCAAGCGTTCCTCTCCCCCCGCATCCGTATAAGCGGCAAGCTCGACGTCACCATCGTGGTCGCACTCTTCAAATCCCTCCGGGAACAACTGGATCATCATCGCGCGGGCTCTTTCAGCCCGGGCCCCGCCGACCGTCACCGACACTCGTCGCACGGCGCTCAGCGGAAAGCGCTCTTCAGCTTTTCGAAGAACCCCTCGTCTGCGTGGTAGGTGTCGTCACGGGCCGAGCTCTCGAAGTCCTCGAGTAGCCGCCTCTGCTCGTCCGTCAACCGGCGCGGGACGGCGACGTTCACGAGCACTCGGTGGTCGCCGCGGCCGAAGCCCTGGAGAACGGGCATGCCTCGTCCGCGCAGGACTCGGATCTCGCCGGGCTGGGTCCCCGGCTCGAACTCGAGCTTCTCTTCGCTCTCGAGGGTCGGAATCGTGACCGAGGCCCCCAGCGCTGCCTGGGTCATGGTCAGGTTGACGGTCGAGAAAATGTCGTTTCCCTCCCGAACGAAGCGCTCATCCGGTTTGACGCGAACGCGGACATAGACGTCGCCGGCCCGCCCGCCGAGGGCGCCGCTGTGACCTTCCCCGGTGATACGGATCTGCTGGCCGTCGTGGATCCCGGCGGGAATCTCGACCTCGAGCTTCCGCTCCTCGATCACCTGGCCCGCCCCCTTGCAGTCCGGGCACGGCCGTTCGACGACCCTGCCGGAACCGCCGCAGTCGGGGCAGGCGTGCGTCCGGATGAACTGGCCAACCGCACTGCGCGAGACCTGTTGGAGGCGTCCTTCGCCGTTGCATCGCTTGCACGGCACCGGCTGGGTGCCAGGCTCAGCGCCGCCGCCGGCACACGTGGAGCACGGGACCGAGACGGGGAACGGCACGTCGCGCTTTACCCCCAGAGCTGCTTCGACGAGCTCGAGCTCGACGTCCGCCGCCAGGTCGGCTCCGCGTCCCCGCCGGGAGCGAGCGCCGCCGCCCACGCCGAAGACGTCGTCGCCGAAGAAAGCGGAGAAGAGATCGCTCAGGCCGCCGAAGTCGAACTGCGTCGGGCGAAAGCCGCCGCTGCGCAGGCCTGCGTGACCGAACCGATCGTAGAGCTGTCGGGTTTCCGGCTTCGAGAGCACCTCGTATGCCTCGACGACCTCCCGGAAGCGCGTCTCGGCGTCCGGCTGGTCGGAGACGTCCGGATGCAGCGTGCGCGCGAGTTGACGGAACGCCTTCTTGATCTCCGTCTCGCCCGCGGTGCGCGACACGCCGAGCAGTTCGTAGTAATCGCGCTCAGTCGTAGCCATCGACCAAGGGTAACGACGGGGTCAGTTCTCCTCGTAGATCTCTTCGACGAAGCGCGAAAGCTCATGCGCGGCGGCACGGACCGAGCGAATCGCCTTGTCGTAGTCCATCCGTACCGGCCCCAGGAGGCTGACAGCCCCGAGGGTCCGAGTGGCGAGCCCGTACGACGCGCCGACGAGTGCGAGGTCGTGAAGAGCCGGGTGGTCGAGCTCCTCTCCGACCCGAACGAAAGGACGGCGAGGATCGAGGGTCTGTTTGACGATCGCGAGCAGGGCCGCGCGCTTTTCGAGCAGCTCGAGCAACCGCCGATACCCCGCGAGCTCGTCGGTGCTTGCGTCCTCGAGCAGACCCGCCGCGCCGCCGATGAAGAGCCGCTCTCCCTCTCCCTCTCCCTGGACGAGCTCCCCGAAGGACGCGCGGAGCGCTGCCAGGAACGCAGCCTCGCGGGGCGCGAGCGCGGGATCCTCGAAGCGGCGGCGCAAGAGGTTCACGCCGAGCGCCGTGCCGGCGATGCTCTCGTTCAGGTACTCGGCGGCCCAGCTCGCGAGGCCGGGGTCGACCGGTTCGGCGAACGAGTACGCCCTCTTCGTCACTCCCCCGGTGGAGGTGATCACGACCACCATCACGACCTGCGGCTGGAGCAGCAGCACCTCGACGTGACGGATCGAGGTGGATCCAAGTGGAGGCGCCGAAACGAGCGCGAGCAGACGCGTGACCTCCGAGAGCATCTCCGTCGTCGCCTCCAGCGCAGAGTCGACCTCGGTGCGAGCGGTGGTGAGGTCGAGCGGGAAGGGTCCGGGCCGAGGATCGAGGGCCTGGAGCAACCCCTCTGCGAAGAACCGGTACCCACGCTCGGTGGGGACGCGCCCGGCCGAGGTGTGCGGGTGGGTGAGCAGCCCAAGGGATTCGAGCTCGGAGAACTCGTTGCGCACGGTCGACGCAGAAATGTTCATGCCAGATCGCTCGACGAACGCCTTCGATCCGACTGGTTGCCCTGTCGCAACGTAGTCCTCGACGACGCGGCGCAGGATCTCGCGTTGCCGTTCGGTTAGCTCTTGGCGTCCGGTGTTCATTGGCCCTTTGCAGGAATTTTAGGCGAGAAGCTCGGCTGTGACCGCTCCGCCCAGGAACCGGCCCCGCTTCGTCAGCCGTAGCGATTGACCGTCCGGGCCCGCCGTGTGCCGGGCGAGTCCGAGCTGCTCGACCCGCGCGAGGGCGTCGTAGTCCATCGCCGTCCCGACCTCGTCGAGCCGGAGCGGAACATCGAGCCGCAGGCCGAGCATCAGTCGCTCGCGTTGCGCGACGTCGATGGTCAGCAGCTCCAGCTCACGCTGGGGTCGAGCCCGGCCCGCAAGCGCCGCGAGGTACGCAGAAAGGCGCGGAGTCGTGCGCCGGCGAGTCCCCTGAACGGTCGAGACTGCTCCGATTCCGAGCCCGAGGTAATCCCGGCCCCGCCAGTACGCCAGGTTGTGGTGTGCCCGCAGGTCGCGTCCGCCCTCGAGACTCTGCTCGCGGCAGAAGTTCGCCGTCTCGTACCAGCGATACCCCTCGCTGACGAGCCGCTCGACGACTCGCTCGAAGTACGACTCCATCGAGTCGGCCTGACGCCTCAGCTCTTCGCCGTGGGCGTGCGTGAAGCGGGTTCCCGGCTTGGCCTCGAGCTCGTAGTAGGAGAGATGCTCCGGCCCGAGCACAAGCGCCTCGTCGAGGTCGCGCTCGAGATCGGAGGGGCTCTGGCCGGGGATTCCGTACAAGAGGTCGAGAGAGATGTTGTCAAATGAGGCATCACGCAGGTGGTAGAACGCCCGGCGGACAGCCTCCGGTCCGGCGCGACGCTCGAGCGTCGCGAGCAGGTGCGGCTGGAAGCTCTGCGCGCCCAGAGAGATGCGGGTGGCCCCGGCCCGGCGGAGCAGCGCGGCGAGCGCGGGCGTGACCGTCTCCGGGTTCGCCTCGACCGTGATCTCCGCCGCCGCAGGAAGGGCGAGCAACAGCCGCTCGAGCGCAGCAGGTTCCGTCAGAGTCGGCGTGCCGCCGCCCAGGAAGATCGTCTCCAGTGACGGGGCCAGACAGTCGCGCTCGAGCTCCAGCTCGGCGAGCAGCGCGACGACGTACGCTTCGTGGTGTCCGGGACGACCGACGACCGTGACGAAATCGCAGTACCCGCACCGGTGCGCGCAGAAGGGCAGGTGGACGTAGAGGTGACGGACGTGCCCACTCATTTGCGGCCGCTGTCCCCCAAGTTCAGCACGGCCAGAAATGCCTCTTGTGGAACCTCGACAGCCCCGACCTGCTTCATCCGTTTCTTGCCGGCCTTTTGCCGCTCGAGCAGCTTGCGCTTCCGGCTGATGTCGCCGCCGTAGCACTTGGCCAACACGTCCTTGCGCTTGGCCTTGATCGTCTCGCGCGCGATCACGCGCGAGCCGATCGCGGCCTGCACAGGGACGTCGAAGAACTGGCGCGGGATCTCCTCGCGCAGACGGTCTACCAGCGCCTTTCCCCGCGCATAGGCACCGTCGCGGTGCACGATCAGAGACAGCGCGTCCACGGGCTCACCGGCGATCAGGACGTCCACGCGCGACAGGTCGCCCTCGCGGAAGCCGGCGAGGTCGTAGTCGAAGCTCGCGTAGCCGCGCGTCCGCGACT
>Ga0137377_10001644_pt1 | contig 15904 bp, 15 predicted proteins | sample SagtaG_22_FD_104815 | JGI IMG/M metagenome (GOLD analysis project Ga0137377, IMG submission 104815) | Vadose zone soil microbial communities from Sagehorn Ranch, Mendocino, California, USA - Sage2_L_40_16 metaG | ecosystem: Environmental > Terrestrial > Soil > Vadose zone | place: USA... | reverse complement strand
CCTCAGCGCTCCTCACGCCGTTCGTCAACCGATGAGGGAGGAGCCACCCGGCTGCCGTGACGTTCGGGCCAACAAATGGAGCGGCCTGCCATGTTGAACCAATCAATGTGTCAACGCCAACACCTGCCTGCGCGACCTTCCGCATCCCTCCTCACGAGCGGTCGTCTTCTGCTTATCCTTCGGGAAGGGGCGTCTCTGGACATGCGAACGCCATTGACACTGCTCAGGAGAAGTCTCCCAGATGGAGTGCGGCTGGCCCAAGAACGTTTCTCCTACTGCTCACTCTTCGCGGCCAGTGCTCACTCGTCACCTGAAAACCAGCTCACTCGATGTGGACAAATCTTGAGAGAGGATGAGAGCCAAACTTCCCACCGATTCCTTGCCTGCGGAATGTGTGCTATACTCCTGCATGTGGGTAACTGGAGGTGAGATACCCAATGGGAAGGAAGGACACGTATGCCCAGACCGGCACCGCATGCGCTCATCTGGTGCGAAGACTCTCAAGAGTATGAGCTGCAAAGGGGCGGAAAACCTGAGCGGCGGTTCACGCGAGGAGACGAGCAAGCCTTCGCTTGCTGGTTGGCCGAGCATGCCGCGTTTTCCTTCGTCGGGCGAGCAGGACGGCTCTCGGTCAGGAAAGAAGGCAGGGGAAGTGGCAGAGGCTATTGGTATGCCTATCGCAAGCAGGATCGACGCATCCGCAAGGGCTATCTTGGGCCATCAGCCCTGGTGACCTTTGCCCGTTTAGAAGAGCAAGCCAGATCGCTTGCAAACTCGCAGCCCACTCCTCCTCTTGCTCACGACCCGGCGACACAGCTGTCCAGGTTATCAATCCCGCTACTCGCCACCAGGCTCGCTCCTCCTCGTTTGCCGCTCTGGTTCGTCGAGCGCGCACGACTGCTCCGCGAACTGGATGCCGTTTACACTCATCCGCTGACCCTCATCTCTGCCTCTGCTGGCAGCGGCAAAACCACCCTGCTCTCGGCATGGGTAGCCGCCTCAAGGTTGCAGGCAAGCGGAGTAAAGCCAGTACAGGCTCAACCGGCTGTTGCCTGGCTCTCCCTGGATACACTGGACAATGATCCCATCCGCTTCTGGGCATCGTGCATTGCGTCCCTACAAAGCTGTCTGCCTACGCTTGGAGTAGAAGCACTTGCCCTGTTGCACGCGCGAGAGGCTCCCCCACTCTCCACTATTCTGGTGACCCTGCTCAATGAGATCATGCAGCTTGACCGGGAAGTCATTCTGATCCTGGATGACTTCCATCTCATCTCTGAGCAGGCTATCCACGAAGGGCTGCTCTTTGCCCTCGATCATCTGCCTGCCAACCTCCACCTGGTCCTCGCCACGCGCACGGACCCGCTTCTCCCTCTCTCCCGGCTGCGCGCACGCGGTCAGTTGCTCGAAATCCGCTCCAGTGATTTGCGCTTTACGCAGGAAGAATCGACTACCTTCCTGTTGCAACAGATGGCCCTGCCTGTTTCCGAAGAAGACGTGACGACCTTGCACTCCCGTACAGAGGGCTGGATCGCTGGTTTGCACCTGGCAGCACTCTCTCTGCGTAAGCAGCAGGACCTCTCCAGATGGGTCTCGGACTTTGCTGGCAGTCACCGGTACCTGCTGGACTATGTGCAGCAGGATGTGCTGACGCGCTTGCCGGTTCCACTTCAGCACTTCTTGCTGCAAACATCACTGCTGAGCAGGATGAACGCTGCCTTATGCCAGGCTATCACCGCAGGTCCTTCGCAAAAGGAGAGCCAGCAGATGCTGGAGGAGGCGGAGCAGGCCAACCTCTTTGTGGTGCCGCTGGATGAGCAGCGGCAGTGGTACCGCTATCATGATCTGTTTCGCGAGGCCCTGCGCACTCAGTTGCACACCTCGCAGCCAGAGCTGGTACCGCTCTTGCACAGACGGGCAGCACGCTGGTATGAGGAGCAGGGCGAGTGGCGCGAGGCCATTACGCACGCGCTGGCAGCGCCTGATTATCCCCTGGCCGTCTCCTTGATGGAGCTGGCTGCTCCTCACTTCTGGCTGAGTGGCGAAGCCAGGGCCATTCAGAACTGGGTACTCACCCTGCCAGACAGCATCCTGCGTGCGCATACACGCCTGGCCCTCAACGCTGCGCTGCGCTTTCTCAACTCCGTCCATATCAGCACCGAAACGCTCCATGCCAGCATGGCCGCCCAGGTGCAGCGAACCATCACGCGTATGGAAGCGATCCTGCACGGACAGGAGGCACATTTGCTTTCAGAGGCAGAGGTGGCGTTGATCGAGCGCCGTGTGCGTCTGCTGCGGGCCTTGATCGAGTCCAGAGCCATCCTGGGACGTGGCGACAAAGAGCGCCTGCGTCTCCTGACTTCCGAGCTGGAAGCGTTGCCCCCTGATGATGAAGTGAGCTGGCAGTTGATCCCGCTCTCCTTCGCTTTCTGGCAGGCCCTGTCGTTCCAGCAATCCAGTACACTGCTGGTTGAAAGGCTGTCTGAGGCCCGGCGGTGGATCAGTGAGGCAGGGGATCACCTGGTGACGTTCCGCGTGATGACCTGGCTGGCCACAGCGTACTTGGAAGCTGGACAGTTGCACCAGGCGCACCGGGAATGCCTCTCTGCCCTCTCCCTGCTTGAGCAGATCAGCGGCGGGACTCCAGTAGCAGGATATCTGCTTTTCGCCCTTTTCAATGTCTACTATGCGTGGAATCGGCTGGAAGAGGCATCGGATGCGATGCGTCGTTTACTGCGTATCGCACAGGACTGGCAACAGGTGGAGCTACTGGTGATCGGGGAAAGATCAGCAGCGCGGCTCGCGCTCGCACGAGGGGAACTGAGTGCGGCCCAGCAGGCGCTGCAAAGGGCGGAGGCGCTCTTTGAGCAAGAGGAGTTTATCAACAATGTGCGCTGGGTGGTAGAAACCCGCGTCCGGTTGTGGCTGGCCCAGGGCAACCTGGCAGAGGCAGGGGCCTGGGCAGCACAAACGCAGACCACCCTCTCCGCGCAAGACTGGGACCCCTTGCGCAAATGGGAAGTGCTGCTACTGGCACGGGTCGCTCTCGCACAGCAAAAGCCAGCCCGGGCAGTCGAGACGCTCGAGCGCTTTAGCTGGCACCAGGATCAGCCAGCAGATATCGAGAAAACGCTCGAATGGATGGCGCTGTACGTGGTGGCGCTCTTCCAGGCAGGCAAGGCCGAGCAGGCACGAATGATTGCGGCTCGTCTGCTCGCAATGAGCGAGCCTGAGGATTACATCCGCGTTTACCTGGATACAGGCTCCCCCATGAAACAGGCGCTCAAGATGCTGTTGCAGACAACCCTAGATGGTGATACCGCTACCGGTACTATTTCCACATCGTATGTGTCGCGCTTGCTGGCAGCCTTTGAGCAGGAAGAAAGCAGACTTGCGCGGGGAAGTGAAGTCCCACCTACCGCTACGCACAAGGCTCTGTCAAATCCACCGCAGAACGCGGTGCAACGAGGGCTGATCGATCCACTTTCTCGACAGGAGCTACAGGTGTTGCGGCTGCTGGTCGGAGGGAGCACCTATGCCGAGATGGCGCAGGCATTGATCGTTTCCCCCAACACGATTAAGACTCAGGTCAGCAGTATTTATCGCAAGCTGGGCGTGAGCCGGCGCGCTGAAGCTATAGCGATAACGCAGCAACTGCAACTCCTTTAGCCGATTGAAGGCTGGGACCTCGGTGTCACCTGGGTAACTGGAATCACCTGGGCGAACCCAAAGACCGCTTGCGAAATCACCCGTCCAATCACGAACACAGGTGATGTCTGTTCTCCATCTAAAAGCTATACTCTTCTCAACGACCTTTGAAGAGTACATCACAGCAGGAGAGGCAGGCGACTCATGCACGTTTCTATCCGCATTCAAGGGCACCTCGACCCCTCGTGGCAGGAGTGGCTGGAGGGATTAGAGATTGTACATGAGGAAGGGGGTACCTCGCAGCTTTCTGGAATGCTTGCAGATCAGGCCGCCCTGTATGGCGTGCTCGCCAAGATCGATCACCTGAGTTTAACGCTGCTTTCGCTCGAACGCAGCGAAACCAGCCCAAAGGAGAACAGAACATGAGATTACAGGTGTCCGAGATTTTGACCCTGGACGGGGTCATGGAAGCGCCCGAACAGTGGGTGTTCCAATACATGGATCAAGAAATTGGGGAGGATGTCATGGTTGCGCTCCAGCAGACCGACGCGATGCTCTTCGGACGCAAGACCTTTCAGGAAATGGCAGCAGCCTGGCCCGGCAGAACGGGGGACATGGCCGACCGCTTTAATAGCGTCCCCAAGTACGTCGTCTCCAGCCGCCTTTCGGATGTGACCTGGAACAACTCCCACATCATTACAGGCAATATCGCGGAAGAAGTAGCGAAGCTGAAAGCGCAACCCGGTGGGATTCTCCTGGTCCAGGGCAGCGCGGACCTGGTTCGGTTGCTCGCACAGCATCACCTCATTGATGAGTACTCCTTGCATGTTGCCCCTCTGGTGCTGGGGAAGGGAAAGCGTCTCTTTCAAGAAGGGGGCCAGGCCCGGCTCCAACTGGCGAATACTAAAGTCTATAAAACCGGAATGCTTACGCTGAACTACGAACCGGTCAAGCAGCAATAGAAGACATCCACGGAGCCAGTTTCTCATTTGACTCCGTGGATAGGCACTCACTACTCCAAAAGAAAGTAAACAGATTTCATGCCGCAGGTAACTTCAAAAGATGGGACCACCATCGCTTATGATCGGGTCGGGCAGGGACCGGCGGTCGTGATTGTGGGCGGCATCTTAGGCGACCGCTCCCAGCAAGCGCCGCTGGCCCAACTGCTCGCTTCGCACTTCACGGTTTACAACTTTGATCGGCGGGGGCGCGGCGAGAGCGGAGATACGCCCCCGTACGCGGTCGAGCGCGAGGTGGAAGATATCGCAGCGATTCTGGATGCGGCCGGGGGAGCAGCGTTTGTCTACGGCACATCGGGCTGCGCGGCCCTGTGCCTGGAGGCGGCGGCTCGCGGGCTTTCCCCCCGGATGAAGAAGCTGGCGCTCTGGGAGCCACCTTATATCGTTGATGACAGCCGCCCTCCTGTACCGCAGGATTACCTGGAGCAGCTTCGCAAGATGTTGCGTGAGGGGCGCAGAGGCGACATGATCGAACTCTTCTTCACACAGGCAGTCGGCATGCCTGCTGAGTTCGTCGCTCCCATGCGTCAGTCCCCGTTCTGGGCGGCGCAAGAGGCGTTTGCCCCCACGCTCGTCAATGAAGCTATCCTCATGGGCAATGGCAGCTTCAAACTACCAAAAGAACGGATAGCAAAAGCGACCTGCCCAACCCTGGTCATGGACGGTGGGACGACCCCGTGGTTGAGCCACGCGGCGGATGCCGTTGCAGAGACCCTGCCCAACGCGCAGCGCCGCACCATTGCCGGTCAGCCACACAACGTCGATCCGCAAGCCCTTGCTCCCGTTCTGATTGAGTTCTTCACAACCTGATACAACTGAGAAGAAGGTGATGCACTATGAGATTTCGTGCCAGAATAGAGCTTCACGGCAAGACTGCTACCGGCATCGTCGTTCCGCCAGAGGTCGTTGAGTCTCTCAAATCTGGCAAGCGCCCACCAGTCCGCGTCACGATCAACAGTTACACCTACCGCAGTACGGTGGCACCCATGGCTGGCGAGTTCCGGCTTCCCATCAGCGCTGAACATCGCACAAATAGCGGTGTCGAGGTCGGCGATGAGGTGGAGGTCGAGATCGAACCCGACACCCAGGCTCGCGAGGTGGATGTTCCGCCTGACCTGCGGGAAGCGCTTGACCGCGATGCAGACGCTAAACGCTTCTTTGACGGGCTGTCCTACAGTAACAAGCAGCGGATTGTACTCTCTATCGAAGGAGCGAAGACTGCCGAGACAAGGCTGCGGCGAATCACCAAAGCTATCAGCGAACTCCGTGAGGGCCGAGTCTAGCGCAGTTTTCGAGAGGAGAGCGCGATCTGCCAAACTGGCTCCATACAGGCCGCATGGAGCCAGTTTGGCAGATCGCGCTCTCCTCCACCTCAGCTGGTCTCTGGCAAAGGTGAATCGAGGAATTCTGTGAGGATCGGGAGGAGCAACCGGGTGCGAGTGATGATCCCATGATACGGTGGGGCCCAGCCCACGTGTGTTGTGGCCGGGAGCACCGCAAGTTGGGCAAGCGGGAGACCGGCCAGATCGCCGTCCGCCTTGCCGCCGCCAAGCAGCGCAAAGCATTCCACCGCGTGCGCGAGGCGCAAGCCGTCTGCGTCCCCGACCAGGATCAGGGTAGGTGTTTTGAGCGATGCAACAGCCTCTGTCCAGTCGTAGTCCTCGCCCAGCAATTGCCTCATCTTCGCTACGAAGATCGGCCAGGCTTCGGGTCTGGGTGAAGTCTTGACATAGGCTTCGTAGGTCGGGGTCCCGGCAAACGTGTCGACGCTGATCGAGGCCATTCCCGCGAGGACCTCAGGGTACCACCCATCACGCTTGAAGGCTGTCGAGGCCAGCACCAGCCTGCGCACCAGCTCTGGATGCCGGATGGCGGTTTGTAGCGCGACGCCACCACCCAGGGAAAAGCCGAAGATGTCGGCCTGTTCGAGTCCAAGATGCTTGATCAGTGCGGCGATATCATCTGCCATGAATTCGAAGCGTAGTGGTCGTTCGATGTCGGCGGTATGCCCGTGTCCTTGCAGCTCAACGCCGATGACGCGCCGCGCTGCGGCAAGCTGCGGCACAAGCTCCCCCATCGCCTCGATGGTCATGAAACCGCCGGGAAGCAGCACCAGCGGCTGCCCGCTCCCATGTATCTCGTAGTAGAGGTCCAGGCCATTGACCCTCGCGTATGCGCCTTTCTGGTGCTCGTCTGTGGTCATGAGAAAAGCTCCTTGTCTTCTGATTGAGTTGCTTGCTCAGTATAGCACATGTGTCCTAGATCCTCAGGCGAGTATTTCATTCGAGGAAATTTATCAGTAGGAGCGGGAAGACCCGCCCCCTCGAAGGGGGCGGGATGAAAGCGACCCCGCCCAGGCTGTTTCCCTTACGGCATTTTACCGTTGTTCGAGTCGACGAAAAGAAGATGTATGTATGAAAACAACGCGCGTGTACCGCCTGTCGCGCCTGTCGCCGAGCATCTTCCGCCGCCTCACGTAGGCCCAGATGGAAGCGGCCCAGGTCTGGAACGTCTGTGTCCAGGCCCACCGGCGGGCCAGAATGAGCCATGCCCACTGGCCCAACCAGACCGATCTGCAGCAGCTGACCAGAGGGCGTTTTGCCCTGCACAGCCAGTCGGTGCAAGCCGTCTTCCGCTCCTTCCTCGGCACGATTGAGACAACATGCAAGCTGCGCCGGGAGCATCCTGAGATGCGCATGAAGTATCCCTGGCGCACGAAGCGCTTCTACCCCGTCCATTGGCCCGCCCAAGCCGTGAGCGTTGAGCAGGGGCGCGTCGTCTTGCCAATGGGCCGTGGCCGCCCGTCTCTGGTCCTGCCACTCGCCCTTCCCGAGCTGGAGGGGGGCCTGTACGCTGGTGTGGAACTACGGCTTTGAACTGCACGTCTGCCTGGAAGTCCCGCAAGCGGACCCCGCTCCCGGCAGCGTGCAAGCCATCGTCGATCTCGGAGAAATCCACCTGGCTGCCGCCACCACGAGCACGGGCGTGGCGCTCATCGTCACCGGATGCGGCATTCGCTCGCTCAAGCGCCAGCGCAACCGACAGCTCAGGCAGCTTGCCAAAAAGCAGAGCCGCTGCCAGAAGCATTCGCGTCGGTGGAAGAAACTGCAACGCGCCAGAAACAAGGTGTGCCGCAGGGCTGAGCGACGCGTGCGCGACCCTCTCGCACAAGGCCACCAGGGCCGTCATCGACTTCTGCGTCGAGAGCCCGGTGGGAACGCTCTTCGTCGGCAACCCGCATGGAGTGCGCACCCGAGACTGCGGCCGGCACCACAACCAACGGATGTCTGGCTGGGAATACGGCCGCGATAGCGACTATCTCGCCCACAAATCCACGCAAGCCCGCATCTCGTGCTTCACCGGCTCCGAACGAGGAACCAGCAGCCAGTGTCCTTGCTGCGGGCATCGTAAAAAGCCCAGGGGAAGAACGTGGGTCTGCCGCCGCTGCGGCTTCAGGGGCCACCGCGACCTCGTTGGTTCGATCAATATGCATCAGGATGTCTTTGGCATCCATCTGAAGTGTCCTCGTTCCTTCACGTATCGACGCGCCTCTCCCGCTCAGAACCAGGAGTCGTAGTCGGGCCGACACGCCCCAACGTTGTCCAGGTGAGTCAGCGGCTCAACCACTGCTCGCGGAGCAGGCTCCTGCGTGAGCGGGCCACCCCGCTGACGCTGCCTAGAAGCCCGTCCGCGTTGACGCGACGGGAGTGTCACTTCTGGAGTTCCCACTTGAGCGTATGGCCTTCTGCGGCGAGGCGGCGCATCCCGACTTTTTCGAGGACCCGGATGGAGCCGATGTTGTCATCACGGCACTCCGCAGTGATCACCTGGATACCAGGCGTCTGAAAAGCCCAGTCGATCACCCGACGCGCCATCTCGGTGGCATAGCCTTGCCCTTCATAGGCCGGAATGATATTGTAGCCAATCTCCACCCTGCCTGCCTCGTCCGGCGGGTCGTGGAACCCGATGCCACCGATCGCTACCTGGTCAGCCTTATGGAGAATAATGCCATCCCAGACCAGACCCAACGGATCCTTCTCCATGGCCTCGATAAACAGGGGGAGCGCTTCCAACAGGTCGACTCCTGGCCAGGCATCAGGAATCGCGACCCCGAGCATCTGAGTCAGTCTGGCTCGCTCAGAGAGCGTGACCTTCTTGAGTGCCAGCGTGTAAGGGAGCAGCTTGAGCCGGTGCGTTTCCAGTCGTTGCATGAGATGTCCTCACTTCCGCGCTTCCTTTTATTTACCAGTTTCTTCAGGCTGCGTTGGGAGCAAAGAACTCCACCAACACGGGAGCAAGAGCTGATGCAGCGTCCTCGTGCGACTGGCCTTCCAGGGTGCGATGCTGTGCATGGGGCATCGCCCTGGCAAGCGCCAGTGCCGTGGTGTGCATAAAGGAAAACTCGCTCGCGGAACCGTCCATAACGAGTGCAGGGACAGTAACGCTGGCTGCTTTCTCCGTGGGGACCGAAGCGTCTTCTCCCATGGCGGCGGCATCGTAGGCCAGCGTGGGGGCGACCGCTTCCCACATCGGCCACAGGGGATACTGCCGCACCCTGTCCAGGTGCTCGGCAGGCATCCCTGTCAGCATCATAAAGAGCCCCAGGGCGTCGCCCCGGCGACCTTGCGCCAGCACGTCCGCAAGCTGCTTTCGGTAGGCCTTCCATGCTTGCCGGGCAGCCTCATCATCATTGTATGGGGCCTCGTCCATGGCCAGTTTCTTGACCTTGTCACCCAGCTTGATAGCCGCCTCCATGGCAAGAGCTGCGCCGGAGGAGATCCCGAACAAGAACGCCGATCCACCCGCTTGGTTGATGAGGGCTTCGATGTCTTCAATTTCCCGCTCCACGGCTTACGGTTGTGTATCCGTGCTGTCGCCTCGTCCCCGGCGATCATGGTGCAACACCGTGAAGTGTCCTGCCAGGAGTGGAGCCAATTGCGCCGTCGCCGAGTCCATCGCTCGCTGTTCGAGCGCGCCACCCACCAGGATGAGCGCCGGTCCCTTCCCTAACTGATCGAACGCAATGATGGTGCCGTCGGCCGATCGTACTTTGTTCATAACATCTCCTTTTTCTCAGTAGTAAATCCATTCTGTGACATCGAAAGAACAGGCAGAACTTTTCCCACGGTGTTCTCCAATCGTTGTGAATACGGTTCCATCAACAATCTGGTGCTCAGGATTTTTCTTCGTCCAGGGTAGGGGCGCCCCTTGCGGGCGCCCTGACTTATACCCACAACTATAGTCGTGAAAATGTGGTAGAATAGAGGAGGATGAAAGCAGAGGAGAGAGAGAAATGATGGAAGTGAAGGATATGGTATCTGCCCAAGAGTGGGCGGAGCAGACCTATGGAGCCGCTCAACTGGGACATGTGGCTCGCACGCACCGAGCCGTTCTGATTGCGGCGGCGATGGCAGCAGAACCGGCAGGCGCGGTCCCGGCTCAGCAGCACAGTCCGGCCGCAACCAAGGCCGTGTATCGCTTCTGCGAGAATGCGCATGTGAGCTATGAAGCCTTGATGCAGCCGCATTGGCAGCAGACGCGAGCGGATGCCAGCCGATACCAGCGGGTCTTATTGGTGCAAGATACCACGCAGGTGGATTACCAGGCGCACCCCAAGACGACGGGACTGGGTCCCATCGGCAACGGGATGCATCAGGGATTTTTGCTGCAATCGGTGCTGGCCATCGAGCCGATGAGCCGAGAGGTCTTAGGAGTGCTGCATCAGGAACCTTTTCTGCGTCAGCCCGCTCCCAAGCCGGAACGCAGCCAGCAACGGGCCCAGCGTGCCCACGAAGCCCAAGTCTGGGAGCCAGCGGTGGCGGCGATTGGCTCGCCTCCTGTGGGAGTGCAATGGATTCACGTCGGCGATCGTGGCAGCGATGACTTTGCCTTTATGCGCGCCTGCGAAGCGACCCAGACGCACTTTCTCCTCCGCGTCGCTCAGGAGCGCTTGGTGGATGAAGAGGTGCAGCGCGGACCGGAGCCGGTGAAGCCTCGTCCCCATCGCAAGCGTCGCCCTGAGGAGCAGCAACCGGAGCCGGTGAAGCAGGTGGTTGCCCGTTGGCCAGTGGGGGGAGAACAGGTGGTGGAAGTGCCACGGGAGCATGAGCGGCTGGCCCGGGCTGCTCAGCTGAGTCTGAGTTGGGGACAGGTGCGGCTGCATCCGCCCCAAGAATCCAAGGATCCCGACCGGCGTCCCATCGTGGTGTGGGTGCTGCATGTGTGGGAAGAACAGCCACCCGAGGGGGTGGAGGCGTTGGAATGGTACCTGCTGACCTCGGTGCCCACGCACAGTGAGTCGGAGGCCTGGCAACGGGTGCAGTGGTATCGGCAGCGCTGGACGGTGGAAGACTATCATCACGGTCTCAAGACCGGGTGCCGCATCGAGGCCCGTCAGTTGCAGAGCTATGAGGGGTTGCGTCGCTTGCTCGGCTTCATGGCTCCTTTGGCGGTGCGGCTCTTACAAGTGCGCTGGCATGCTCGTCAGACCCCTGATCAGCCAGCCGTGCACGTGCTTCCCAGGATACTGGTTCACCTCGTTGCGCTCAAGACGGGAGGAAGCGTCGACGAGATGACGATCGAGCAGTGTTGGAAAAAGATTGCCCAATTAGGAGGCTATCTGGGGCGCAAAAGCGATGGTCCCCCCGGATGGAAAACGCTCTGGCACGGATGGCTCCATCTGCAAGATCTGTTGGAAGGGGCCCAACTAGCAATTCAACTCTCACTCGACGACTAGAATTGTGGGTACAAGTCAGGCGGGCGCCCAGGCCCCCCATAGTTGGTAGAACCTGTGAATGCTATGCTACTTGACAGCTAAAGGTGCAAGCGCCATGCTCGCCTCCCAGAGTTGCCGCTGAACCTCCCGGTCCCTGGTATAAGGGCTGGAGGCGATGGACTTCCCGCCTTTGTTGAAAAACATCCCCGTCATCGTCTGGACTTCTGGAGAAGAAGCGTAGTAGACCAGGCTCTGGGCGACTGACTCAGGTGATTGTCCGAGCAGCGGGTTGAGCCAGCGCAGAGGAACGGGCGCTTCTCTCATGAGAGGAGTCTTGACCAGGCCAGGAAAGAAGGTATTGACGGTCACATTTGTACCGGCGAGTCGCCGGGCAAGGTCATAGGTGAAGAGCAGATTGGCGGCCTTGGAAGCACCGAAGGCATGCATAGCGCTGAACTTGCGGTCGGCTTGCAAATCCCACGGGTTGCGCAACGAGACAGACCTTTCAAAGATTGTACTCCCACTACCTTGCAAAACACGATACTTTAGGGTATCTTTTTAGTAGGCTGCATTGCAAGATAGTGAAGAGAAGAGGTTTTTGTGGACAATCGCTCGACGCAGTTGCTCAAAGGCACGTTAGATATGTGTTTGCTGGCTCTGCTGGCCCAGCAGCCTTGTTATGGGTACGAAATGGTGCAGCAGTTGGCCCTCCACGGGCTAGATCTGGTGAGCGAGGGCAGCATTTACCCACTCTTGAGCCGCATGCTCGCGAACGGCTATATTGAGGGCTACCTCGTTTCCTCGACGGAAGGCCCCAGTCGCAAGTATTATCGACTCCTGCCAGCAGGAGCGAAACGATTGGAGCAATGGCAAGCTGAGTGGGAAACGTTTGCGCGGGCCGTTGAGCGTCTTTTGGAAGGAGAACATTCTCATGACCATGGTCGATCAGCAAACTCAACAACAGATCTCCGACCTCGTTAACGCCTGTGGAGACTATTGGGAACTGCGCGGCATTCCACACAGAAGGAGAATGGAGATGCGGCTCGAACTGGAGCAGCACTTAGAGCAAGCCGTTCACGATGGCAAAACCCTGCAAACGGTGGTGGGAGCCAATGCCCTGGCGTTTGCAGAAAGCTGGGCACGAGAAACGCCTCACCAGTTCCCGAGAGGATTCACTTTGATCCTTCGCTGGATGCTCTTCGACTGGCTGGCTTATGCCCTGCTCTTACTGCTGCTCATCGCGCTCTTCGAACATCTCGTCCTTCTTTCCCCTTCTTTTCCGTTTGCTCTCGTACATCTCGTGGCTTTCGCCTTCATCGGCCTGTTTACGCTGCTCCAGGCGATGTCAGGCTTCTTCTCCCCGCGCTTTAGCAGCCGTGAGAACCGCCTGAGACTCACCTTTGGGGTCTATGCTGGCATCAGTCTGGGCGTTCTGCTTCTTCTCTCCCTCGCGCAGGCGCCGTGGCATCGAGTTCTCTTTCGCTGGGATTGGCCTTTCACGCTCCTGTTGATTCTCGGGGCTGCTGTCCTGGTCGGCCTGAAGGTCAGGTTTGCCAGAGATGCTAGGCAAAAGCAACAGCTCTAAGCACGCTTGCCAGGGAAAGGCAACCCTTCCCTGGCAAGACAGTTCTACCAGGGAAGGAGACTCTCCATTGAAATGGTCATCGCGTGTCAGCTACATTCTGCCCGGAGCATGCTTCACGAATGCCGTTCCCCATCTGATCATTGCCGCCACCGGGAGACGGAATCTCACCCCGTTCGGACGGGACTCTTCTCCGGGAGTGAATCTCCTCTGGAGCGGGATCAATTTTGCGAGTGGCTACCTGCTCGTCCGCTTTGCAGACAGGCACACAGGAGAAGACAAGGCAAACGGCAAAACGTGGTTGGTCCCCTATGAGACAGGACGCTTCTGCTGGTCGTTGTTCGGAGTGCTCTACGCCTGGTTCACGAGCCGGAGTGTCGGATCAGAGGCCAAAAGAAGTCTCCCATGAGAAGATCTCGACGAGCCTGCGCACGCAAAGGAGAAGAGGAAACTCTCCACTGGGTGGGCAAGGTATTTTCCCGAACGTGGGAGAGTGGCCAGAGAAGACCCTTCCTCGCTCTCGTAGGGAAAGGGGGAGTGACAGAGCAGAGAAAAGAGCCTTCTTCTGAGGGGAGCAGATGACATTCCCTGGAGAAGGAGACTTCATGACTACTATCGCCTATTCGCCTGTGAACATCCAGACCTCTGCGCAGCCTGTGCCCTCTCTCCCAGCCTGGTTCGGGGAAAGCACGTTGATGACGCATCACCTCCAACGCCAGGGGGTGCTTGCTGCAATTGAAGAGCAGATCCACTTTGCTCGTCGCCGCTTCGGACGCTACGAGATGATCGATTTTCTCGCCGTGCTGTTCGGCTATGCCATCAGCGGAGAACGCACCCTGGAAGCCTTTTACGAGTGCCTCCAGCCCTGGGAAAGCGCGTTCATGGCCCTGTTCGGACGCGACCGCTTGCCTGCCCGTGCGACACTCAGCCGCTTTCTCGCCTCGCTCGACCAGGCCGCCGTCGAGGCCCTGCGCACCCTGTTTCTCAAAGACCTGTTGGCTCGCCCTCTGGGAAAAGAGGAGCAGTCAGGCGGGCTGTTCGACCGGCAGGGGACCCACTACCTCGTCTTCGATGTGGATGGGACGCGCGAGGCAGCCCGCCAACGGGCGAGGCCTCAGACGGCGGATCGACCTGCCCCGCAGCGGCGCTTGCGCCCCCTATGCGCACCCGGCTACACCGGGCGCAAACGAGGGGAAGTGGTGCGGAGCCGCACCACGGTTTTGCAGGCGCATACGCATCAGTTTCTCGGGGCGTTTGGAAACCCTGGCAACGGTGAGTACCGAGCAGAACTGCGTCGGGGAGTAGGGGCTATTCAAAGCTACCTCCAGGCGCATCATCCTCCCGAAGAACGTGTTCTGCTGCGCCTTGATGGACAAGATGGGACAGGAGCCATCCTCGCTGATCTGGCCGGACTGGCGTTTTTGATGCGTGGCCGTGACTATCAGATCTTGAAGCGGCCCGAGGTCCAGGCTCGCCTGAACCTGCCTCCCGATCACCACCTGACCCACCCGGAGAGTGGGATGGTGCGCGCGCTCTATGATTGCCCTGATGTGCCTCTGGGGCCTGATGGCGTCTCTTGCCGCGTGGTGGTCGCGACCCATCCAGCCGGCAAAAAGAAGAGTCCGGTTGGTGTCACGCGTGCTGGCGTGGTCTATGAACTCTTCTTCTCCCGTTTGCCGCAGCAGGCGTTCACCGCCTCCGACGTTGTTGGGCTGTATCTGCATCGTGGCGCCTTTGAAACAACGCTGGCTGATGAAGACCAGGAACAGGACCCAGACCGCTGGTGTAGCCATACGGCAAGCGGTCAAGAGGTCTGGCAAATCGTGTCTCAATGGATCTGGAACCTCCGATTGGAGTTGGGCCATCAACTGCATCCTGATCCGGTGCGCACCACCGAGTTTGCTCCTGCTCTCCCGCCTGCGCACAAGGAGTCCCCCGCGCAGGCTCCTGTTCAGGGATACGGACCGGCTGCTGTGGCTCTGCCCTGGAAAGCGGGCCGCTTCTTGGGGCAAGATTTTGCCCTCCAACCGGATGGCACGCTGCGCTGCCCGGCGGATCAGGAGCTTCGTGTTCATGAGCGGCGCCGAGAAACCGACGGCAGCTTGCGCGTGATCTATGCGGCCAGCATTCGCAGTTGTCGTGGCTGCTCCCTGCGCGAGCAGTGTCAATGGAATGGCGGCGCCACTGCGAAGCCGCGCCAGGTCAGCGTGCTGCTGCATCCGTTAGGTATTGGCCCTGATCCTCTCCTCTGGCGTGACTGGAGTCGTCGGTCCTACCGACGGGCGTGCATCCAGTTGGTACGCCATCAATGCGTCGAGGTACAAGTTGAGCCCTCCACCTCAGCCAGTATGGCCATCACGTCTGCGCCCCTTTCCCGAGCAGAGCGCGCCCACTATCGGCTCTCCTGGGTACAGCGGCTGGCTCGCAATGCCCGTCCTCCAACGGCTGGCCACGTGGGGATCAAGCTGTGCGGCGTCCCAGATGGCTTTGCTACCTCGCTCGGGCTGGCGACAGTGTGAACTGAATCTTCGGCGCGCTTTGCTGCTCTCTGACCTCGGACAAGCTTGCTTCTCCGAGTGAAGCCCTTTGATCTCTTCCCCTCGCTTTCCCTCCTCTTCCCCCCTTTTCACTCTCTGTCCAGCTGTTTCTGTTCCCTCTCATGAGATCAACACCCAGGTTTGCATCTCTTTTGCTCATTTGAGCAGAGATTAACTCTTCAACAACCTCGTTGCGCAACTCGTGGGTGTTGAGGAACATTGGCCTGCCCACTTGTTCGTTGTGGTCATCTACAGCAGTCGCCGTGAGTAACGTATGCACGCCCCAATCCGCACCTAACACACGCTCGACGCTCTCCCAGGCAGGCAACACCTCTTTCTCCACTTCCACGGTGAAATCCAGCACCGCGAAACGCTCCCCATCAGCTCTGCGTTCTTCTCGCAGGGT
>Ga0137377_10001639_pt1 | contig 15915 bp, 23 predicted proteins | sample SagtaG_22_FD_104815 | JGI IMG/M metagenome (GOLD analysis project Ga0137377, IMG submission 104815) | Vadose zone soil microbial communities from Sagehorn Ranch, Mendocino, California, USA - Sage2_L_40_16 metaG | ecosystem: Environmental > Terrestrial > Soil > Vadose zone | place: USA... | reverse complement strand
ATCACAGCTGCCAAAATTCGGCGCGTAAAGCCCTTTCACCCGCCGAATACCCTCTTCATTGGCCATCTCATCGAGCGCAATTTGAGGGATGTAAAAGCGAAGTGAATCGAAAGGAGTATCCAAACTGACACGCGGATTGTCGCGCAGGTCAACGAGCTGTGCGTCACCGAGGCGGAAGTCAGGCACTTCTCTACGCCGTCCTGCCGTCCACAGGTCCGTGAAAAACGGCAACGACAGAGGAACGTGAAATGAAAAAGCCTCTTCTGGCGGCACCGTCAGGGAACGGCCACGCATCGCATGGCTGCTCCGCATGCGCGTGAACCCGATTCGTGCCTTTGATGATCTCCGCGCCAAGAGCGTGGGCGGGCGATCGATCCGAAAGCGTTCAGCAACGACTTCGGCGATTGCGTTCCCGTCCATCATTGCTCTCCGCAACAGCCTCTTCCCCAAGCAACAAACGCTCGCGCGGCTTCCCTGCGAGCAGCCGCTGACCCGAGCGTGAAAAGAATACAACGGCTATTGCTCGAAAAACAGTCGCAAATCGCCAGGCACGTTGCCGCCGCAACAATTTTTCACGCAAAATCTTACAAGACAGTCAAGTTCGTACAATTTTGCGCGGGCTTAGAACGATAGTGTGCGCGCGGGTGCCGAGCACCTTGTGTACGTAACGCCAATTGCTCTCACTCCAATTGGAGGATATCACCATGACCAAACCGAGTATCGTTTTCGCTCATGGTCTCTGGGCCGACGGCTCATGCTTCAGCAAATTGATACCAGCGCTGCTGGCTGAAGGCCACGAAGTAATGGCGTCTCAGCACGGCCTCGACTCGCTCGCAACCGACGTCGCTGCCGTGAAAGCCTGCTTGGCGCGGGTCAGCAGCCCGGTAGTCCTTGTCGGGCACTCCTATGGCGGCACGCTCATCACGCATGCCGGGACCGATCCGCGCGTTGCGGCGCTCGTCTATATAGCGGCGCTCGCGCCCGATGCCGACGAGACCTCGCAGGCCCAGCAGAACAAGTTCCCCAAGACCGATGTATTTGCGCACCTAGAGGTGACAGACGGGCGCATCTGGCTCAAGCAGAGCGGCATCTCCTATTTTTGCGGAGACCTTTCCGAGGCGGAGCAGAAGCTCGTCTATGCAACGCAAGGCGTGCCGGTGCCGGATTTGTTCGATCAGAAGCATGACGGCGTTGCGTGGAAGACGAAGCCGAGCTGGTCCATCGTGGCCACCGAAGATCGCACCGTCCATCCGGAACTGGAGCGCTTCGCGGCAAAGCGGATGAACGCCACAACGGTCGAGTTGCGCTCCAGTCACGTTCCGATGCTCTCCCAACCGCAGGCCGTGCTGGACGTGATCCGAAACGCCGCGAAGGCCGTTCAGGAATCCAAGGCACCGTAGGACGCGTCTTGGCAACTAGAACCGCGTGATCGAAGGCGTAACGCGACCTTTGAGAGACCGCGGCAAGGCGGTCTTTCTTTTTTGATAGGCGCATCCTGTCCGCTATTGGCGCCGAACAACGGCGGAGATGGACCAGCGTAATGTCTGCTTGGGGTCTTGGCTGTGTGAAAACGCCCACACAGCCTGGGTCATTAGCTGCCGCGTGGCGATCAAATTGCAATGTCCGCAACTATGGAGAACACTGACATGGATCGCAAAGCCACGAAGCTACGCAGGATGGCGCCGCTTGATACGCCTACGGATCTCAAAACCGACGGCGTGCGAGAGATATCCGGCGCGCTCAATGCCCTCCTCGCCGATGTGTTTGCGCTCTACTTGAAGACGAAGAACTTCCACTGGCACATTTCGGGGCCGCACTTCCGTGATTATCACCTACTGCTCGACGAGCAAGCGGAACAAATTTTTGCTATGACAGACGCGATCGCAGAACGCGTGCGGAAAATCGGTGGCACAACGTTGCGGTCGGTCGGTCATATTCACCGCCTGCAGCGGCTGCTCGACAACGATGCCGATTACGTTTCGCCACAGGATATGCTCGCAGAGCTGCGTGATGACAATAAACAGCTTACCGCGAGCCTGCGCGAAACACATGGTGTTTGCGACGAGCGCGGCGACGTAGCAACAGCCAGCTTGTTGGAAGTCTGGATCGACGAGGCCGAAAGGCGAACTTGGTTTTTGTTCGAGGCTTGTCGCGCGCGTTAGCACAATGGGCCTTTGTCGGGCGATTGCGCCATCGACCCGCAGGCGAATGTTGATTTTTAATACGTACGTTTCCGGTCTACCAGAAAGCGGACATCCGCGAGCGCCAAATTCATGTCCGTAAGATGGATGAGGAGCGCACCAAGGAGTGTGACATGACTGAATCAGTAGCGCATGTGCGGCTTATCGAGGAATCGCCCGCGTATTGGAGAGCTGTGTTCGACTATCCGCCTTTCAACATTGTGGACGCCTCCATGTTCGAGCGCCTTCAGGATCTTCTAGCCAAAATGGACGGCAGCCCAAGCCTGCGCGTGGTCGTATTCGAGAGCGCGAATCCTAAGTTCTATCTTTCCCACTTCGATTTGACCGGGAAGATTGGGAACATCATGACGTCTGTCGGGCCTTCCGGGCTCCCGGTACTTATGGATACGTTTGCTCGCCTCGCACAGTCGCCGGTTGTCAGCATCGCGAAGATTCGAGGTGTGTCCGGGGCGTGAGCAGCGAATTCGTCCTTGCCTGCGACATGCGCTTCGCGTCGCGCGAAAACACGCAACTGGGGCAACCCGAAGTAGCGGTAGGATTGCATCCCGGCGGCGGCGGCACGGAACGTCTCCCGTCGTTAGTCGGTCGCGGGCGCGCGCTTGAAATCATTCTCAGCGGGAACGATTTCGACGGTGAAACCGCGGAGCGCTACGGATACGTTAACCGGGCGCTTCCAGATGTGGAGCTCGATGGCTTTGTCAATGCACTTGCGCACCGGATAGCATCCTTCGATCGGAGGGCAATTGCGTCGGCGAAAACTCTCGTTAATCGCGTCTCGCTGCCATCGGCCGACCGGCTCCTCGACGCCCTCAACTCGTTTCAAACGGCACTTACGTGGCCTGAATCGCAGAGGCGAATCAAAACTCTGTTGGAGCGTGGACTGCAGCAGAAGGAGGATTTCGAGAGAGGCTGGCCCGCGGTATTGGGCACCCTTCTCGACTCTTAGCCGTCGCGCGGACGTGAGCGAAGATTCAATTGATGTCAGCGATGGCAAAAAAAAATATTGGAAGGCGGACTATTTGGAGTTGGCGGGTCGTCATCGGCTTGCCGGGCCTCTTGCCGGGAAACAGCCAGCGTTCCTCCACAAGCGTTGCGGCACCGTCACGCGATGGGCGCGCTTTCCACCATTGTCGTAACAGATCAAGCATCTCGGCTGAGAGCATGACGTTGCGATCCTTGCGGCCTTTCGATTGCTCAACGCGAATGATCTTCTGCGCGCTGTCGATAACCGCACCCAGAATTTTGAGGCTTGTGGTCGCGCTCAGAGCAAAAAAACGCAAAAATTCGTCCTTCGCTCGGCATTACGACCAAATCAGATTTCGTTTTCACACAGCCTAGACCCATAGGAGACATTCGGCGACGTCAGCCCGTTTGCGATCGGTTCACTCCCTGATATTTGCTTGGCGCCTATGGCGACCTTGGAATGTGGCCGCGCTGTGCCGTGAAAGTCGGTCTCGAGGGGCTGCGGCGCGCAAGAAAGCGGCCGCACCCTTCGGATCGGCACCGACGATAACGATGGGTGGAGAGGGCGCCGACGAGGCGACCGTGAAGAAGCTCAACGATGCGGTTGTTGAGGCGAGCCAGAACGCGCAGGCGGCCGGCTACACGCCAAATGCAATCCAGCGCATCATCTCGACGCCGAGCGATGTATCCATGTTCAGCAGGCTTCCGGAGGCCGATCAGAAGGCCGTCTTGCGCCAGGCTGACGACAAGGAGTTCGAGCGGTACGTCACGCACGCCAAGATGAAGATCAGGGCCCAGGCGCGGGAGGAACGCCGCGGCGACCAGGTGGACGTGAATATGCCGGCCACCAGGCAGTTTCCGAAGCCATCGCCTGCCGCATCAGCACCCGCGCCAGCGCCGGCACCGGACCAGCGTCGCCGCCATTCATGCCTCCACCCCCGCCGCGAGGGCGGTCGAAGGCGGAGCAGGTGTTGCAGAGCAGTCCGGCGTATGGACGGTGAATTCGTTGACAGGCGCACTTCTCGTCCACTACAATTTTGGTGCTTGCCTTCCTTCTCGTAAGGAAGGCCTTGATGCCGATGTCACCCTCTTTGAGAGGGACCAGCTTGCGGCAATCAGAGCGGCACGGCCTTCGGGTCGTGCCCTCCCTTCTTTCAGTCGTCTGATAATCGAAGGAGTCGCACGCTATGAGTACGCCTATTCCATGCCCATTTGTCTATGCGAACGGCAAGCAATGCACCGGGCACGTTGTTCGGGTCGAAGCCTACAAGGCGGATGTTACCTGGGAGCCCAACAAGGAAACGGGAAAGTGGGAGAAGTGGATAGGTCAACCACGTTCTCACTACCACTTGTTTTGCTCCGAAAAGGAAAATCATGCCGGATACGCCCGACCGGACAGCGAGCAAATGAAGTTCTATCTGAACCAACTTCCGAAAGAACTTCTTGAGGCCATGGAATAAGGGAAAAGCGGTGGTGGGGCGGCCTTTCGGGTCGCCCCGCTTTTTAAGGCTGTTGGCATTTTAGTTTTGACAATGCCAAGCGGGTTGGCCTAAACTATTATTGGGTCGAGCGAGCAGGTTTCTCGCACCGAGGTCCCAGAGCCACAGCGACGAGCACCCAGCGACGAGTGCCTTTAAGGCCAGTGTCCGAAGGTCAGGGTCCAAGCGCCAGCGGCAAAGACGAGCCTCGACCCACTTCTGTGAATAACCGCCGTTTAGGCGTGGTGAGAGATTTGGCATGGGCCAGGTTTCTCGCCACCCTTGGCATGAGCTTGGAAAGAACCTCGGATATGACACTTCCGAACATGCTTGAGATACACAAACAGGGTAAGCGTGACGATGACTACAGGAAGCTGGTTGCGTCACTGGAGCCAATTCCGGTGGACGAACGACAGTCGAACATCGAGAAGGCTCTTAAGGAGATAGCACTCAAGGAGCGTCGAAGAGTTCGCGAGGCTGAGTTTGCGAAACTGTCTGACGAAGAGCAGGAACAGCTTTTGGTCAAGTGCTGAATCAGCGGGGCGGCTTTCGGGCCGCCCTTTCCGTTGAGCCTGACATGAGAGAGAGGGAGGAGGCCCATGGGCACATGGAAAGCTAGCCTGACCAGCAGTCAGCGCGGCCCCTTGGTGACTAGGAAAGCGGAGACGCGCGAGGCGGCGATAGCGATGGCGCAGCGGCTGCTTGACGATGCCGGTGGTATGGCATGGTTTCATGGTGAGATGATCTCGGCGCAGATCAGGCCAGGTGAACAGTAGCTTTTTTCGATCGCCCGTCAGCATCAGGGTCGCGCAGGACCATGGGTGAACGATGGGCATGATGGCCGAAGCCACCAGGGCGGGACGACTTGCTACGCGCGAGCCCGTTATCGGCGAGGTGATGTGGCGCCATATGCCTGAGCCCGGCACCTTGCCTCCGCTATCACGCGGGTTTCTGATCCGGCAGCATTGACATGAGCACGGCGTGGCCTTCGCGATAAACCTTCTCTCCTGGCAACATCGCTTGGTAGGCAATAGGGGGGTCGGGCGGCAACACAAAATCCCGGATGTTCAACGAAGGCTTACGGCCGTCGCAAAATAACTCCCATAAGGCCGAATAGAGCGCGCTCAGGAAGGCAAACAAGGCCTTCAGTTCGTCCACGCTCGTCTTCGCCAAAAGCTCGTCGGCCTCTTGAACGCTGGAAACTCCCTTATGGGCAAACAGCTTGTGCCTCACCTTTCGATACCGATCCTCGTAGATCTGGCGGCGCGCCGCGATTTCCTTTCGTAGCGCCCTGACATCCTGTGCGGTGAGTTCGTGCTTGTCGACCGCGTAGTCAAGCGAATTGGCACGCCCGCTGATGTTGCTTCGGTCATCGCGTTCCTTGCCTCTGACGAGGCCCGCTGGGTCACTGGTGACATCATTGCTGTAGACGGCGGGTCCAGGCTCTGAGCGACGTCCTGAGCCTACTCATGGCTCTGCTGACAGGCGGCTCGCTGTCGGACTAAATCGGCCGCCTCGAGGCCCTAATTGCCCATGGTACCGGCGAACAGGAGAGAGTCTCAGCCGGCCGTCTTGCCTCCATCGGCAGTAAGTATCTGTCCGGTGACGAACGATGCTTTTTCGGAAGCAAGAAAGATGGCGGCGCGCGCGATCTCGGCTGGGTCGCCGACGCGCCCAAGCGGTACGCTCCTGGCCAGTGCGGTCTTCCTCTCCGCGGTTCCGGTGAAGCGGTTGAGCATGCCGGTCTCGATCGGACCCGGTGCAACGGCATTAACGCGTACACCTGAGCGGGCCGCTTCCAGCGCCGCGGACTTTGTCATGCCTTCCACGGCGTGCTTGCTCGCGACATAGACCGAGGCACCGGCTGCCCCTTCGTGCCCATACGTGGAGGATATGTTGACGATGCTGCCGCGACCTTGCGGCTGCATCACGCGCAGCTCGTGCTTCATGCTGAGCAGCGTGCCGAGCACGTTGGTGTCGAAGGTAGCTGCGTGGCTTTCGGCGGTCTGATCAACTACCGGACCAGGGCCCTCGGTGCCTGCGGCGTTGACGGCGGCGTCGATGCGGCCAAACCGCGTAACAGTCTCGTCGATCAGACTGCGCACGTCGTCCTCGTGGCGCACGTCAGCGCGAATGAACGCAGCTTCGGCGCCGAGGCTGCGGAGCTCGGCCTCTAACACCTTGCCTTCAGCTTCCCGGCGGCCGGACGCGACGACGCGCGCGCCCTCCTGGCAAAGGCCAGGGCGGTGGCGCGTCCGATACCCGTTAGCGCGCCGGTGATGAGGATCACGGGGGTGTTCATGGAGTCTCTCCCTGTCATGCTCGCGAAACCGTTCGGCATCGCCGCTGGGCATCGATAACTCGGTAGCTTGGCCTTTCGTTAACCGCTGAACTCTGCCCAGTGGGCTACCGCCTATGACGGTCCAATCTTTCATAGCAAACGATGTTATCGAAACCATCACTGGGACAGCTCCTTAAGTTACATTCCGCAGGACCTTGTGGCGTGCCGTCCTCAGCGCGTCGGCCCATCACGCCAGCTGATCCAGCATGCCCTTGGCATTCTGGTTGAGGTGGTCGAACTCGGCAAGCTTCTTGCCCTCCTTGACCACCGCAAGATAGATCGGCAACTGGATGTGAATGGCGGTCTGGATCGGCGCCATCTGCAGCTCGACTGTAGTCAGCCGCAGCTGCTCGATCGCACGCGCCCCGCCGTAGCCCACGAACGCAGCCGGCTTGTTGTTCCTTTCATGCGCATCGGGCCAGGACCAACGGATTCGTGGTCTCGTGCCCAATCTCTAGGCGCGGCCGACCGCGCTCGTCGCCTGTCAAGATTTCGCTTGACAGTCGGCCGATCGTGCCGAAATTGATCTTTACATTGTAAAGATTGTCTTACGATACAACCCGCAATGCGGTATGAAATTGCTAAGCGTTATCGCCCGCGAGACCTGCGGGAGAGCAAAAATCCGCTGCGCTGTTGCGTCTGCAGCGGTTAGATCAGGCGCCACCAAGTCGATCGCATTGGCTCCGGTTCGCGGATCTCGGGCGAGTTCAACGTAGGCTAGACCGACTCGAACTCCGGGCTCCGCATGTGCAACAAAGAAAAATCGAAGCGTAGGAACAGGAGCAGCGGCGATGCCAGCCCGACCGCGAGGAGCGTACCCCATACGATTTCTCTGCGGTGGCGATCCAAGAACCGATCGACGGGCGCGAGCACGACAAATCCCATCGGGCGCGGCTCGCCAGGCGGATTGAGGATAGCAAGCAGTGCCGGCAAGAGCGTGATGCTGATGAAGAAGGCAATGATCATCCCTATGCCCGCGATCTGCCCAAGTTCGGAAAGACCGCGATAAGCGGTCGGCAGGAATGACGAGAAGCCGACCGCTGTTGCCAGGGCTGCCAATGTCAGGGGCGCGCCCGCCTTAAAGGCACTGCTCTGTAAAGCGTCAAGCAGTCCCGGACGCTCGTGGCGTTCAGCGCGGTAGCGTATGCTGAACTGGATCGCGAAATCGACGCCAAGACCAATGAAGAGCACAAAGAACGCCAGCGAGATGAGGTTTAACGTGCCGACCACGAACAGGCCGGCCGCTGCCGAAATCGCAAGTCCGACGATCAGGCAGATCGAGACCGCAAAGATGAGCCGGAACGAACGCAGTGCGAACCACAGAATGATCAGTACGGCGCTCAAGGACAGCGCCAATTGCAGCCCGGCATTCTCCTTTATCATCCCAAATTCATCGTCCTCCATGGGGATGCGTCCCGTCTGGCGCACGCGCGCCTGGAAGTCCGTGCCAAGCGCCAGGTCGGACGCAATCCGGGCGATCGCATCGGTGGCGGCCCGCCCCGGTTCAAGCGCGCCAAAATCGAGCTTGGGCTCGATCTGAATAAAGCGGCGCAACTGATCTGGCACCGCCGGCTTGCCGGCCGACAGGACCTGCCAGGAAAAGCTTGCGGGGCGCCCGTCGATCACAGCCTGTAACGTGTCCGCCGCTGAGGTAATCGGCGCCGACAAAGCCTCAAGTCTTAAGTCTCCGCGTGCAAAGACCTCCAGCGCCAACGAAAGTGCGTCGAGTACACCCCTGAGACTCGGATCTGCAGCCAAGGTTCCAACGAGCGCGTCGGCGCGATCGAACGCCTCCGTGGCCCGCTCCACGTCGCCAAGCGACAAAAAGAGCATACCGTTGCGCGCAAAGAACGGCCCGCTGCCAGTCTCTGTCACCACGGGGAACTGGTCGGAATGCGCCTTGAGAGCAGCTTTGCCGACGCTTGATCGGCGAGCTCGGGCGTCGGCGCGTCGACGACAACCAGAATGGGACGCTCGGGGAAGCCCTTCGCGTAGGCCTGTGCGCGCTGTGCCCACGGCAGATCCGGCGAAATCAAAGCGTCAACGTCGGTCTTGATCTTGAAATGTGTTGCCGCATACAGGCTGGTCAGGATCCCAAGCACGAGAGCGAAAGCGATGACCCACCAGGGATACCGAGTGCACAGCGCAACGATCCGAGCGATCGACGATCTCAGCATGTTGCAGATTTACCTTGCCGATGCAGGCGAGCGGTTGTGCGAAGGACGCGGGGCCGCAGATCAGCCCTCAGGACAACAGCACTACCCATTAGCTTGTGGGACGCGCGTTCCCAGTTTGCCTTAGCGGCTGCTCTCGATGACCTCCCGGCACGCGGAATGAGTTTTGCAATGTGCGCCTTCAGGCATTCAAAGATCGCTTCGTCGTCATGTATTCCACGGCACAGCCGGAGCGCATCCGGTCGACATGCCCGCTGCTGCTGCGCTGTTCCCGCGTGACCGGCCGTGCGACTATCCTGCGCGTACCCGACCGATGATGCCGCGGTAATTGCAGCTATCAGAAAGAAAAAATATCGGATCATCGCCTACTCCTACGCCAATTGAGACGCCTAGAGCGTCCTGTTGTGGACGCGTGTAATCAAGCTCATGGGGTAAAATTATGTCAGCGAACTACGGGAAACACGACAACCGTCCCTGGTATCCGACGCCATGGCGCCGCGGCTCGCTTCACTATGGGGCAATCTTCGGCGCATAAAGTCCGCCGGCAGCTCATCCACTGTGCCCGTATCGTGCACGTTCGGCAGCGCCTTTTCAAAAAGGGTCTAAAGCCCCAAAATGCTCTCAAGACTCAGAAGTTTCTAGGACAGTTTAGAAATCGCTGTTAGACAGGGGTTTCTACTGTCCATATGTCATGTCCACAATGGGGGACGGAAATGAGCAGCACTCAAACGCGCCGCGCAAAGCGAGAATACTGCTTACAGCGTGCAGCGGCGTATGACCGTTTCGCAGAAAAACATCCCACTAAAGCCGACTACTACAGGAAATGGGCAGATCAGTACAGAAAATGGGCAGATGAATGGCGTTCTCAGGCAGGGGGCAATCAATGACTGCGTATGGATATGTATCGCATCGATCGCCGGCGCGGCACCTTGGATAAGCTCAAAGACACGCTGAAATTCGACTGTGCAAGGCTGGTTACCTTCCGTACAAAGAGGCGCTTACACGGAGGCGCGTCAGGCCCTGCTCAAACCGCTAAGGGATTACCGAGATTCGCTCGAAGAACTGGCGCACCTTCTTCAGCGTTGCGGACGGTAGGAAGGTCGCGGTGCGCACGGACCGGGCTGTCGGCCAACGACTTGCCCGAGTGGTAGATTTCTCGTGTGAGCAATTTGGAACAGCTTTTATCTCAAGGCGGGTTTAACATTTCTGGCGCACGACGGACGTTGAATGTCCGCGTTCAAGGCTGGGGCTACCAGCGGTGCGGGGTTTCCTCCTTTCCGCGAAGGAGAAAGATCATGCAGCGTAGTGTAACGCGCACAGCGCAATGGATAGACGTATGTCCTAACTGCCGGAGTGTGTTGAAGTTAGCTTTGATCGAGGCACATCCCAACCATGACAAGTTGTGTATTTACCGCTTCAGATGCGAAAATTGCGGGAAGTCCACATCCAAGACCATCGTGGGCCGACTGAATTCGCTTCCTCCCAATACTTCAGTACCTTCCCGTTATCACCGATCTCCCAAAGCCGATCGGTCACGCCAGCCGCCATCGCCGCGATGAAGCGCGCCGCTTGTCCAATGAAAGATCTCACATGGTCGGGAAGGCTCCATGACGCAGGGCGTCAAACCCGCATGTTCGTCGTCCTACCGCTGGTCACCGCCGCTGTGCTTGGCGCCCGTACACCTGCGGTGGCGCATTCGAGCTTCGACGGGACGTGGAACGTTCTGTTTGTCACTGAAGCAGGTCAATGTGGCCCTCCATTTCGTTATGACATCAGCATCGTCAATGGTGTTGTCGTCACTTCAGAAGCGGCTGCCCACGATATGTCTGGATATGTGGACCTTAACGGTAACGTCAGGGTCAGCATTTACCGCGCCGCGGAACGCGCGGTTGGTAACGGTCGACTGCAAAACAATTCCGGCGCAGGTACCTGGAAGGGAGTATTGTCAGCACACCGATGCTCGGGAAGCTGGCAGGCGGGGCGACACTGAGGGACGAAAGCTCCGGCGAGATCGCGTCGGGTCCGGCGTGACGTGACGGTTGGAAAGGACGAACAGCACGTAATGCAGAGCCGGTCGATCCGGCGATCAGGACAACCCACTTGTGCCACAGCACGGAGCGATGCTCGTTGCGCCAACATGGTCGAATGCGTGGAATTGACCGGGACCTGATCCCGCGGCGGGCATTATGGCCGGCGGTCACGTGAACCGCGCTAACAGGCCGAACACTTGGCTGCTCCGACTACTGCTGCACGCGTGAAGAAAACCCTTGCCAACCCAGAGCCGTCCACCACATGGCCCACAGCGCCAGTGTAGGTCGAGTCGGCGCGGTTCCGGAACGTGGGGAAATCGGTGAACTCCGGACGTACCTGTGACTTGAAGGGTTTGGACGACGGCCCCGGTGCCCGACCCACTGTCGCGATGGGCCGTCGTCCGAAACCCCACAGCCAAACCGTCACGTTTTGTGAAGGTCCGAAGGCCGTCCGTTTATCCTCGAATAGCGGTACTTCGGCGGCCATGTGGCATTACGCATTTGAGCCCGGTAATCCCTCTTCCCCCGGAAGCCGGGTGCTGTCCTAAGTTGACCACAAGTGTTCTAAATTGGACAGCGGAGTGTTCCCGATTTAATTTTGAATTGGAGTGTGGATGATTCTATCTCGGGAGAGAGCAGTGCAAAAAGGAAAGCCCGTCGTTGTAAATTTTTTTTGGAGAATACGTCTTGCGCCGGCGCGCCGGGTTGAATCAAAAAAGCGGCTTCGATTTGGAAAATTCAACGTCATGACCGTAGCAGTCCCCGTTCAAGCAACCCGTCGCTGTCGCGCGGACCCTCGCCGACGGACAATTGAGTGAGCGGCATTGGACTCTCATTGGCTTGTTATCGATTACTGAATTGAAGCGCTGAGGTGTACTGAGGCGGCCGCGCTCGTTTGCCGGGCGGGTCCGACGCCACCTTGCCAGAGCGAGTCTATCGACCAGCCGGTCGCCTTCGCCGATGTGGAGAGAGACTTCGGGGAACTCGAGCAAAGCTCTGTTAGAACACTCTGCGGCAAAGGGGTTGCAGATGGCAGTTGATCACCTCAAGAACCTGAGGAGGCTTCGGGAGATTCTCCGTAAGCAGCGACGCGAACTGGTCGCGACAATGGTAGGTGCCAGGAAGAAACCAACAAAGTTTGCGCCACTAGTGGAACTCCAGGAGGCCTGCAATGCAGTGGAATAGGCACTAGAAGATGGAGCTGCCGCGGCAAAGAAAGGCGAAAGCGAATGAGCCTCGGCCATCCGCGGCATCGTAAGAGCAATAAGATTTCGAGGTGGGTAAATACGGCGGCGCCGATGGGGTACCGGAACGATGTCACTTAGCTTCCGGATCAGCAATGCGGGATCAATCGAAGGCCGGCCGATATCGCTGTAAAATAGCGGCAATTGCTCGTGCAGATCGTTGAGGGCGGCGCTTGGTGGATGGCTTCTTTTGCACTCTGGCGCCGTCGCTTCACCGGATAGTTCGTGGTCTGCCAGACGATATCTGCTTGTCGAGAAAGCCGCGAATCGCGGTGTAGGCCATGGTCAAGGTTCCTTGTTTTTGATCCCCAAAGATGTGCTTTGTTCTCTATTGGCTCTTCGGCAATCCACGATCAGGTCATGCATCATCCTTATGCTCGTGAAGAAACCGAGCAATCTGCTGCTTCAACTCGAATTGACGAGCCAAGTCACTCATCGAAGCTGCGTCATCAAAGAGCTTCCGCTGGATTTCAGTGGGAAGATCATTCCACTGCATGATCACGGCCGCGCCAAGACACCTCAGCACGCGCTCTTCAGTTGCGTGGAGTGCCAGGTCTGGTCCGAGATCCGCTTTTGGCGATAGTCCCGAGGCTCCCCCCTCGTTATCCCAACGACCGAGGGCTTTCGCGAGATCATGCAGGCTTTTCTGGCTGCTCTTTGTTTTGGGCATGCGGTTATTGTAATCGAGATGCCGATCTTTTCAACTGGCCGCCATCTTATACCAACTCGCTGAATGGCTGACTCGCGGGGCTTTGCAAATCATCGGGAGAATGATTCAAGGTGGCAAACGGGGGTGTTTGCCATGGGCCAGGTTATTGCGGTGCGAACGGTCGATTCCTGCGAGCAGGAACACCAGCGCAAGATCGCGCAGATCGTCGCAAGCCCGCCCAGCCGCCCTGCCCCGGCGGGCCGCCACCCTAACCGTCCAGCTCGAAATAACGCATGGACGGAAGCCCGCAGGAGGCCGTTACAGTGGCCCATCGCGATCGCCCGGCGCCCGGCTTCAGTGATGCTGTATCGCCGCACATCGATCACCTTACCGTCGGCTTGTACCCTCTCAGCCGCAACTGCTGCCCACCCCACGCGCAAAAACTCTGCCACCATCTTCGCCGTAATCTCGTTGGCGATCAGCGCCACCTCGGTAACGCCACGCGGTCCGGTATTCGCGAGAGGCTCAAGGATGCGGTGACGGTCGTCGTTGAGGGGGATCGCGCTCAGTTATGGCTCCGTGCTCGCGGGGGCCAATCGTGTCGGGATAATATCGGGTAGCAGCAACGACAACGCCACCAATCAGAACGCACGTGTACTTGGTAGAACTGCACCGGATATTGTGCAGCCTCGCCCCGGCGGGCCACTGCCCTAGCGGCCGGGTCGGAATGATGGCGGGTTGGTTGGTCATGGCAGCCCACCGCCCCACCAATCGGCCCGCGCAGGCGGTGCGGGAAGCCCATTCTCCGTTGTTCCGACTATCTCTTTCCCTGGCGTCATCTCTCTTCGATGGTCCCTAGCCCTGGGTCGTGCGGATGCGTACCAACATATGGTGCCCTCGTGGCCGGCGCTTTCAGCGTCCAGGACGGCCATCCTTCCCGGTGGTTCTGCAGCACAGCCGAAGCTGACGGAAAACAGGAAGAATCTCGCCCGCCCGCCGCAGAGAGCTGCTTTCCTTTTTCTGACAATGTCTGTGGCGATCCCGCCTCGGTCGACTTTATATTCAAACTCATCATCGGCTGCGACGATATCCTGTTTGCACGGCTCTCGGCCGCGACGCCGTCGGCCTGGGCTGAGGCAGCCTGATTGGTACTGGCGGCGGCCTGATCGGCGCTGCGTGTCATCTGCTCTTGACCGGCGACGATCCGGTCAGCATCGAGCTGCTGCTGATCGGGGTAGAGGGCGGCTGACGCAACTACCGCGGGCGTGTCGGGAACTTTATGCGCAGTTTGTGCCTGTGGTGCCGACCAGCCAAGCTGTCGGTATAAGTCCGCGGTCATCTGTCTCGCCACGTTGCCATAAGACCGCCAAGCCAAGATGGCAGCTAGGAAAACGCAAAACGTTATCAAGAAATGGGCGAGAGTTTGCAAAGCTCGTTTGCACAGTGACCACTGCCGGTTCCGAGACTGGTCATTTTTCAAGTCGGCCGAGCGAACAAACTCGTCTGACGGCTCAATCGGCAACAACAAGCCCCTGTATCTGGAGTGAGCAGGGCCGGTCATCGTACTCATCTAACTCCCCTCATAACGAATGACCACAGTGTCGCTCCGTCCCACTGCAGGTGGAAACAAATGGGCATGGGAGCCGGGACGCGCTGTTGGTGGACGCGCGCAGCTCAACGCCGAACCTTACGTCGAGTTTCTGACATAACGGGAAATTGACTGTTGCAGGGCTTTCTCCATTCGGCCATACCTGTCGCGGACTGTTTTCTGATAGAGGGGACGGATCCCCCCAACGGATCGGAAAACGACATCCGCAGCCACGTCACCAAGCGCAAGATCAGCGGCGGCACCCGCAGCGATGCCGGCCGCGATTGCCGCGACGCCTTTCTCGGCTTCGCCAAACCTGCGCCAAGCTCGAAATCGCATTCTGGGATTACCTTGGCGATCGACTCGCCGAACCAGCTTCGTCCCTTCCCGTTGGAGCGCGGGGTTGCGGTTGCGCCAGGGGCTGCGCTTTCTGCGCACCGAATTGCCAGGCATCCTTGCCAAACGCTCTGACGTGCTCTCGCTGCGCATGATGCGCCATCATCGAGGATTTGGCCGGTGACCAGGCGGCGGCTTGACGAGCGTATCGAAGGCTTGTCCGCCGACATCACGAACTTGGTGGAGCGAGACCCGGCGTGCGTGCGTCTGATGACGGTGCTTGGAATCGGGCCGATCATCTCGATCGCGACGATCGGCACCGGCGATGTGTTCTCCAAGGGCCGCGACTTCGCCGCCTGGCTTGGATTGGTGCCCCGGCAGATCTCGACCGGAGACCGCACCATCCTCGGTAGATCGGCCCTCCCTCATCGCTTTCACCGCGCTCTTACGGAAGAACGCGCTCATCGTCGAACCAATCTCACGCACATACTGGAATAGCTCGTCGTACTGATCGGGCCGCAGCTTCACGGTGACGCGCACCATACTAACAGACTTGCCCTCCGCCTCTGTCATTTGCTGTGTCTCCAAAAAGTGCGACTCGCGTGAGTCCTTCGATTGAAGGCGCGGCAAGCGAAGCACGACCAAGGATTTGATGGGCCCGCACGTGTCACAGAGGTATCCGTGAATCTGAAACTTGGCGTGCAAGGGGTGGGGCTCAATCTCTGTAAGAGCAGTCTCGGCGCCGCATACTGGGCACGGGTTTCCTGCTGATTTGAGCAAGAACGACGAAACTTGAAAACGCATGTGCTTTCCCTTCGCGCCGCCGCTAGCTCGGTGCGGTTTGAGGACGTCTTGCGGAAAGTTGAATTGAAAGCCCGGGCGCTTTGCGTTGGCGTCTCGATCGTCTTGAT
>Ga0137377_10001637_pt1 | contig 15918 bp, 18 predicted proteins | sample SagtaG_22_FD_104815 | JGI IMG/M metagenome (GOLD analysis project Ga0137377, IMG submission 104815) | Vadose zone soil microbial communities from Sagehorn Ranch, Mendocino, California, USA - Sage2_L_40_16 metaG | ecosystem: Environmental > Terrestrial > Soil > Vadose zone | place: USA... | reverse complement strand
TGCGGTCACGGGTTCCGGATTTAGCGCTGCGGACCGCGTTGCGCGTCTCAGGTCCGGTCGAAGGGTTCGGGGTAGGTGAACATGCCGCGCAGCCGGGGCTGATATTCGCTCAGGACGCGGACCTGGAAGTGCGGCTGCCATTCCGGCCTGGGCGGGGTGATCTGGTAGGCGGTGCTGAGCTCGAATCCGAACCGGCAGTAGTACCCCGGGTCGCCGAGCAGCGCGGCCAGCGGCTCGCCGAGAGCGTCAGCCGCGCCCAGGACGGCGTGCATGAGCGCGCTGCCGACACCGTGCCGCTGGTGGTCCGGGCGGACGGACAGCGGGCCGAGAGCGATTACAGGGTGCTGGCCGACGTGGCCCCGGGTGCCTAGGACGTGGCCGATTGTTTCGCCTGCGGGAGTGACCGCCACCAGGGACAACGCCGGGAGCCACGCCGGGCCGGCCCGGAGCTCGTCGATCAGCCTGGCCTCGGGCGGGATCTGGCCCGGCGGCCGGCGAGAGGCGAATGCGGCGGTCGTGATGGCGCGGATGACATCGGCGTCGCGCGCGGTCTCGCGTCGGATCAGCACGCGGTCACGATGACCCGCCGACGACCCGCGGCGCAACCGGATTTCGCGGTGATCCCCGTGCGCCGACCCGCTCGCGCGGACCGGGCACGTGCTTCGCCCAAGGCGGCTGCGGCCGCCGGACGCGCTGGTAAATCAGCTCCTTGACGCCGTGTTTGCCTGATGTGGCCGGCGAACTCGCGCCAGGCCGCCGGAGTGAAGTGGAGAACAGGACCTGTTCGGTCCTTGGTGTCGCGGACGACTACGCGGTCACGAACGGCGACCTCGACGCAGTTGGCTTGGGATCCTGAGTAACTGGACTTGATCCACGCCTGTTCAGGCATCGGCTAGCTCACTCCTGATCTGCTGTATCAGGCGGGCGGACTCGCGGCGCGGCAACGCCGCTGCCCTGATCATGTTAACGATCATCGTCAGGTCGCCCACCTCGTCGGCCGACTCGACGATCCGGCCCCCGCCGTTGCATTCGGTGTACGCCACCGACGAGGCGCCGTCGAAGTCGTAGACCATGATCGGGCCGTCCGTCCCCGGGTGGTCGCTGGCCGTGAACGGCAGGTTCTCGCGCTGGAGGATCGCCTGGCGCTCGAGGCGGGCGCTGACCGCGCGGTCGATGGCCGCGCTCGTGTCCTGCGGCCTGCCCGCGCTGATGACCGCCCGGGCGTAATCCTCGGTCTGCAGCAGGCCGGGCACGACGCGCATCTCCCACTCGTGGATTCGGATGGCGGTGGCTTCCAGCTCGATGACCGGGGCGAAGTACGAGGGCCAGACCTCGCGGGCGACCAGGTCGCGCATGGTGGCGAAGGTGCCGGGGGTCTGGAAGATCGTGTCGCAGTACTGGGCGAAGTCGGCGGTGGGGGTCTTGTCCATGGTCTCGATGCCGCTGACCAGGGAGGCGGAGTAGCCGAGCTTGTCGGCCGCCTCCACCTGAGTCCAGCCCATCTGCTGCCGCCACGCTCTGAGCTGGGAGGCGAACGCGGCCAGCGAGGTTGTCTTCATCCCGGACACGGCATCTCCACCTGGGTCCACGAATCTCCGCCGTCCACGCCGTGGGCTGCACTTATGTACGGTGCGTTCCGGCGTGCTTCCTAACGGTAGTCCCAGGCTGGGAGGTTGGGTGGTGAGATTGGTTAGGTCGTTTCATCGCGAGGGTTCCTGATGACTATCGAGCAACCGCCGCATCCGATGCAGGCGCTGACTACATACGAGCTTCGGAACTACCGGCGGGAGCTGGAGCAGTCGCTGGAAGCGCTGCCGGAGCAGGTGGCGGTGCGCGTGATCCTGCAGCAGCGCCTGGCCCAAGTCCTCGCCGAGCAGGACTCGCGGAATCGCTTGCACTAGGCCAATGGACGGACCCTGCGGTAGGAACCTCTGGCGTCGCTAGGGGATCACTGAAGTCATGCCGTCATTCACGAGAAGCCACGCGCTGATCTGAACTATCAGTTATCTCACGGTTACGCAGCGGCCGGACCCCCGTGTTCGAGGCGCTCGGCGATCCATACCTTGATGATTGACTGGCGGGTGACCCCTAGGCGCCGTGCCTCACGGTCGAGTGATTCGATCATCCACACCGGGAAGTCGACGTTTACCCGGCGCTGTTCCACCCCCGGCCGGCGGGCCGCAGCAACATCGAGGGCAGACGAGACATCTTCCCCGCGGTCAAACGCCTGGTCGAACTCCTCAGCCTTCATAGATCGCCACCTCCTCATCCCGCGAGCGACGCGGATCGAACTCAAACTCCACCTATTATACCTCCACGGTATGATAACCATACCTGGAAGATCCTTGAGCCTGTTCTTCTCCGCTCCAAGCCGCCGACGCGTGGACTGGAGTAAGCAGTATCTGGGCGTGCAGGTCATCGCTTACGTCAGTCCCACCGAGCGCCGGCTGGGATCCGGAGGGTCGTGTTGATGCGGTTGAAGAAGTTGGTGATCGCCACCATCAGGACCAGGGCGCCGAGCTGCCGCTCGTCGTAGTGCCGGGCGGCTTCGGCCCAGATCTCGTCGGTGACCGCGCCGGGCCGGTCGGAGAGCCGGGTCGCGGCCTCGGTGAGCGCCAGTGCGGTCCGCTCGGCGTCGTCGAAGAGCGGGTTCTCGTACCAGGCGGCGAGGGTGAGCAGCTTCTCGGAGCTGACGCCGGCTTTAGCCGCGCTGGCGGTGCCGGCGTTGACGCAGGCGCTGCAGCCGTTGATCTGGCTCGCCCGCAGGTGCACCAGCTCCAGTGTCTGACGCGGCACGCCGCCGGCGTACGCGGCCTTGATCAGGTGCTGGACGCCGGTCGTGACGTCGGGCTGGGATGTCGTGTTCTGGATGCGTGCTGTCATGTCCCTACGACGTGCGGCCGCGGCGGGAGGTAACGCGTTACCTTTTCGGCGCGTGATACGTCGAAGGATCGTGACCGGAGAAGAACAGCTCGCCGACGGGTTCGAGACCCATCGCCCCTATCTCCACGCGATCGCGTTCCGCACGCTCGGCTCGCACGCCGACGCGGACGACGCCGTGCAGGAGGCATGGCTGCGCCTGGCCCGTACCGGCGGCGGGGACATCGAGGACCTGCGCGGCTGGCTCACCACCGTGACCGGCCGGATCTGCCTCGATGCCTTGCGCAGGCGCGGGGTGCGGGGCGAGCAGCCACTCGAGCTCACCATCGGGATGCTCCCGGGTGAGGCGGTGGAGGGCTCCCGGATCGATCCGGAGGAGGAGGCCCTGCTCGCGGACTCGGTCGGCGTTGCGCTGTACGTGGTCATGGACGCCCTCACCCCGGCGGAGCGGGTGTCGTTCGTCCTCCATGAGGTGTTCGAGATCCCGTTCGGCCCGATCGCCGCGATCCTCGGCCGGAGCACCGCGGCCACCAAGATGCTGGCCAGCCGAGCTCGCGGCCGGATCCGGCTGGGCACGCCGGCGACCGGTGCGGACGCGGCCGCGCGGGAGGTCGTGGACGCGTTCCTCGCGGCGGCTGGCCGCGGCGACCTCGCCGGGCTGCTCGCCGTGCTCGCCCCCGAAGTCGAGCTCCGGGCACGCGGCCCGCGGGGGACCATGGTCGTCCGCGGCGCGCGGGAGGTCGCGGCCCGGGCAACGATCGGCGCGCGCCCGGAGGCGCTGGGCCATCCGGTGCTCATCGACGGGGCTCCGGGGGTCCTCGTCATGGTGGGCGGGCGGCCGGTCATGGTCATGGCCTTCACGGTCACCGGCGGCGCCATCACGGTGATCCGCATGCTGACCGACCCGGGCCGGCTGGCGCAGGCCGTGCCCTCATGGGTCGCGTGAGGAGCGGGATGGGTTGCCCGGAATCCGGCAAGCTTCTTGCCCGGAGCTGGCATGATGGTCGGCGCGGCCCGCCGCGCCGCCGAGCACGGCGGTAGCCTGCATGCCGTTTGCGCCCAGAGGCAGACCGCAAGCTGCTGTGGATGACCGGAGTGGACAGGCGGATCCCACTGGCGGCTACCGTGGACGGGGCGCTGATGTTCCAGGCGGCGTCCCGTGATGGCTCCGGTTTCAGCACCTGATCAGGCGGCGAAGATGCTGGCCCGGTGCCAGTTGAGGTATGTGCGTCCGGGCAACTGAGCCTGGTCCGTCCTAGCGCCGTTGGGGCCCGCACAGGCCTTACTCGGCGGGCCATTCGTAGACCAGTTCCCATTGGTGTGCAGGGAGCGTGATCTCGTTGACTTCAACGATGCGCCCGGAAGTTGTGCGGGCCGTGCGCCGGATGGCGACGACGCGCTGGTCGGGGTCCATGTGCAGGAACTGGGTCTCGTCATCGTCTGGCGGGCGTACGCGTGCTGTCTCGGCATAGGTGGCTGGGGCGTGCCCGAGGTCGGCCAGCCGGGAGTAGGTCCCGCCCGGGCCGGGGTCGCTGCTGGCCAGTGCCGTGCCCGCAGCGATATCCAGCGGCAGGTAGGACGTGGCCATCTGCACGGGGGTGTCGTTCGCGTACATTCGCCGGCGCCTGGCCAGCACGGTGGTGCCCTCATCGACGCCGAGCAGTTCGGCGACCGCGGCGGGCGCGGGGACCTGGGCCACTTCTACATCTGACCGGGCGGTCAGCCCGAGGCGGCGTAGCTCGCCGTCGAAGGCGCCCCGTGCCTGCCCGGCCTCGCGGGTTTCGCGGCGTTGCCGTGCGACGGCCTCGCGGCGGATGACCGGCAGCTCGTTCACGGTGGTACCTCTTCCTCGTTCGGGCCTGACCAGTCCCTCAGCGCGCAGGACCGAGACTGCCCGGTTGACGGTGGCCCTAGTGACGCCGTACCTGGCGGCCAGCACTGGCTCGCTGGGCATCAATGCGCCAGGCGCCCACTCTCCCTCCTTGATCGCGTTGCGGAGCGCCGCAGCGACCTGCAGGTACTCCGGCCGGGGCGTCTGGATGCCCATGGGTGTCTGCTGTCTCCCAGTAGATGGCGTCATGATCTCTGCGCTCCGAGAGTAGCCGAACGTTCGGTGTTTAGGCCTTGACAGTGACTCAAGCGAGATGCAGAGTAAACATCGAACGTTCAACGTTCGACTATAAGGCCAGGTCGTGCGTTGAGCGTCCCGTCAGCGTTACCAGAGGAGACAGTGATGACGGCTGTAGCCCAGTTGCGTGAGACAGCACGGTTCTTGGAGCCCGATTCCCGCTCCAGGAAGCTGGCAGCCGAAGCCAGGGTGTTGTTGCCGGACGGGATTACCCGCGAGACGATCCGCCGGGTGCCGTATGCGCCGACGATGGCGGCAGCGTACGGATCGGTGCTGGTGGACGCCGATGATGATGAGCGCATCGACTTGCTGTTCAATCACACCGCGCTGCTCCACGGCCACACATACGCGCCGGTCGCGGAGGCTGTCGCCGTCCAAGCCCGGCGGCTTGAGGCGATGCCGTTCCCGAACGAGCACGAAGCCGGCCTGGCGCGACTGCTCGCCGGGCGGGTCCCGGTGGATGAGCCGTATTTCCGGTTCACCAGTTCGGGCAGCGAGGCGGTCCTGCTGGCGCTCCGGCTGGCGGCCGTGGCGACCGGGCGGCGCAAGATCGTGGTGTTCGAGCACTGCTACCACGGCGCGTTCGTGCCGTCGAGCCAGGCCGATGCCCCGCCACCGGATTACCTGCTGTGCCCGGTCAACTCACCGGCGCTGATACGGCAGGTCTTCGACAGCAACGGGCCGCAGATCGCCGGGGCCTTGGTGGACCTGTGCCCGGTCCGCGGTGCCCTTTCCCCGGCTACCGCCGCATTCGCTGGGGAGATCCGGGAGAGCTGCACGCGGTACGGGGCGCTGCTGATCGCTGATGAGGTGGTCTCCCCGCGCGCCGCGCCGGGCGGCATGGCCGCAGCGTACGGCCTTCAGCCGGACATCGTGTGCCTGGGCAAGTACATCGGCGGCGGATTGCCGATTGGCGCGGTTGCCCTGCGCCGGGGCCTCGCGAAGTGCTTCGCGTCAGATCACCGGCCGCGTCTGGGGCATGGCGGGACCTTCAACGGCAACCCGCTGAGCATGACCGCCGGCTGTGCCGCGCTGCGGGACTTCGGCCGCGACCGCGCCGCCGACCTGGATGCCGCCACCGCAATGCTCTGTGAGGAGCTAACCAGTCTGTTCACCCGGCGGGCAGCGGACTGGTCCGTCCGCCACGCGGGTTCGCTGTTCTGCTTCTGGCCGCACCGGGAGCTGCCCGCCTCGCCGGGCCAGGCACGCCACCATGTGGCGCGCCGGATGATCGCGGGACTGTCGGCCTTCCTGCTCCGCCACGGCATGGTAATCGCGCCGTCCGGGTTCGGCTGCCTGGCGACCGCCGCCTTGTCCGCCGACCTGGATTACCTCGTCATGGCCGTCGACGCCTACCTCACTCAGTAACGGAGCATTCCCGTGACCAGCAGACCCGACTCATTAGAGCTACCCGCCGACCTCGCCGCCCCGCACCTGGCCGGCATCCTGGGTGACGGCCAGAGCGCCCTGGCCGCCCTGCTGCGCCACGACGGCGCGGCCGTGTCCGGCTGCGACATCGGCGGGCGGCGCGGTGCGGAAAAACAAGGAACGCTGCGCTCTCACCTGGGCCAGCTAAGCATTCAGGTCAGCGACGGCCACGACCCGGCGCATGTGTCACCGGGCACGACAGCCGTCGTGTTCTCCAATGCCATGCCGGCCGGGCACCCGGAACTCGCCGCAGCCCGCCGCGCAGGGCTGCCGGTCCTGCGCCGTCACCAGGCACTCGGCCGGTACGCCGGAATGTTCGGCCAGGTAATGGCGGTGGCCGGCGGGGCCGGGAAAACCAGCACCAGCGCCTTGCTCGCGACCATCCTCTCGGCCACGTCCTGGCAGCCGACCGTGTATCTGGGAGCGCGCTGTCCCAACCTCGGCGGCCGGAACTACCTGCCAGGGTCGCGCCGCCTGCTGATCGCGGAGGCCATGAGTACATGGACGCCTTCCTCGACCTGCCACGTCACATCGGCATCCTGGGACCGGTCATGAACTACGACCACCGGGATTACTTCATGAGCGGGCAGGATGTCACCGACGCCTTCACCGCGTTCGCCGCCGGCCTGGCGCTAGCCGTCACCGATGCCGACTGCCCAGCTGCGCTCCAGGCCGCTCGCGCCGCCCGCAAGGTCATCACCGTCGGCCGCAGCCCGGACGCCGACTACCGCATCACCAGCATCCAGCCCGCGCTGGGCGCCTGGCGCATTGTCAACCGCCAGGGGCGCACCGTGCTGGCGCTACACGCGCCGCATCGCGGGCCAGCGCTGTGGCTGAACGCGTCCCGCGCGGCTATCGCGGTCCTGGAGCTGGGCGCGGCGGCCTCGGTAATCCGGGACGGCATGACCGCCTACCGGGGCGTATCACGCCGCCTGGAGTTGCGGCACAGCGGCAACGGCGTGCTGATGCTCGATGACTACGCCCACAACCCCGCCCAGATCAGCGCGCTGGCCGAAGCGCTGCGCGGCTACTACCCGCAGCGCAGGCTCATCGCGGTCTTCGAGCCGCGCCAGCATCGCCGCACCGCCTTGTACTGCGCCGAGTTCGGTCAGGCGCTCGCCGCGTTCGATGCCTGCCTGCTGCTGCCGATCTCGCCCGGCCTGGGCGATGAGACCTACGGGCAGCAAGCCAGCATCAGCATGCTGCACGAGGCGGCTGCCCGGCACGGCAACAGCCGGGTGGTGACCTGCGGCGGCTACGAGGACGCAGCCAGCACGCTGGCGAGCATGGTGCGGGCCGGGGACGTCGTGGTCAGCCTCGGCACCGGCCGCCCGTACCTGGTACTCGACCGGCTCGCCGCCTCCGCTGGCTGCGCGGCCTCCTAGCCCAGCCGTGCCACCAGCGGCTCGGTGACGGTCTTCCACAAGTCCCCGGCACCCACCGTGCCAATTACCACCGGATCCCCGGCCGCCGCCTCTGCGACCGCCGCCACGACCGCGCCCGGCTCGAACACCTCAAAGACATCGGCATCCTGCTCTCCCAGTGCCCGGCGCAGCCGGGCCGCCAGGCGCTCCGGCTCGGCTGGGTCGTCGGACTCCCGGCCGGCGTAGACATCCAGCACGGCCACCTGCTCAGGCGCGCGCAGCACCGACACGAAGTCGTCGAACAAGGCGCGGGTGCGTGTCAGGGTGTGCGGCTGGAACACCAGGACCAGGCGGCGCCCCGGGTAGCGCTGCCGCAGCCCGTCGATGAAGCTGGCGACAGCCACCGGATGGTGAGCGTAGTCATCGACCACGGCGGCCCGCGGCGTGCTCAGCCGCACATCGAACCTGCGCCGCGCCCCGGCAAAGCTGCCCAGCGCCGCGGCGATGGCCGGGACGGGGCAGTTCATCTGCCGGGCGGCCAGGTAAGCGGCCGTGGCGTTCAGGACATTGTGCCGGCCTGGCAGCGTGACCCGCAGCGCGACCTCCCCATCCGGCCCGCCGGTCACCGAGAACCTGCTCCCGGCCTCTGCTGCCTCCGCCAGCCTGACCCGCACCGCGTTGGACGTGCCGAACCCATAAGTGGTGATCCGGTCATGCACCCGGGCCACCGCCCGCACCCCGGCCGAGTCCCCGCAGGCGAAGACCCTCGCGGCGGGCGGGGTATGAGCCAGCAGTTCCCCGAACGTCTTCTCCACCGCCTCCTGCGACGGGTAGTAGTCCGGGTGGTCGAAGTCGATGTTGGTGATCACGAGCTGGGCGAACCTGTGCGCATATTCCAGGAACGCGCCCCGGTACTCATCAGCCTCCAGCACGAACGGGCTCCCGGCGGTGTACCGCGCGTTGCTGCCGCTGCCCTGCAACGGCGCGCCCACCAGGTAAGACACCGGCAGCCCTGCCTGCTCGAACGCCGAGGCGATCATTGCCGTGGTCGTCGTCTTGCCGTGCGTGCCCGCCACTCCGCACACGTCCGTCCCGTCCAGGAACAGGCCCAGTGCCTGCGGATAGGTCAACACCGGCATGCCCCGCCGCCGTGCCTCGGCCAGCTCCGGATTGTCCGGCCGCGCAGCCACGGTATGGATCACCCGGTCCACGCCGTCCAGATGAGAGGCCGAGTAGCCGTCGTAGACCCGGATCTGCGGGAACCGCTCCAGCAGCTCACCGGCCAGGATCGTCCGCGAATCCTCCGAACCGGTCACCACGGCACCTGCCTGCGCCAAGACCGCCGCCAGACCGGAGGTGCCGATGCCGCCGATGCCGACTACATGAACCCGCTCAGACATGCCCCGCAGTGTAGCCACCAGCGCCGAACGCCACCCCAGATCCCGCCTACGGCCAGTGGTCGACCTCCACGATCTTCCCCATCGAGACGGGCCGGAGCCGGCCGCAGCCCGGCAACGTACGGACGCTGCACGAGCTCTACGGGGTGACCGGGCCCCGAACGAGACGGGCTGATCCAGCTGACCCGGGACGCCCGCCAGCCCGGGTGGTGGCACTCCTTCCGCGATGTGCTGCCGAACCCGTACGAGGTCTACATCGGCCTGGAAGGCGGGGCAGCCTCCATCCGCAACTTCGAGCCGGTGGTCGTGCCCGGTCTGCTGCAGACCGCGGACTACGCGCGGGAGATCTTCAGGAACGGGCCGATAGAGCTGGACCCTGATGAGGTCGAACGCCTGCTTGAAGTCCGCCTGGCCCGGCAGGAAATCCTGGCCCGTGATGAGCGGCCGCGGCTGTGGGCCGTGATCGATGAAGCCGTCATCCACCGTGTGGTCGGCAGCGTTGGCGTGATGCGCGGGCAGCTCCGGCACCTGGTCGAGTCCGCGCAGCAGGGTAAGACCACCGTCCAGGTCGTGCCCTACCGCGCGGGTGCACATGCCGGGACCACGGGTCCGTTCGTCATCCTGGACTTCCCGGAGCCCACCGACCCGGCCGTGGTGTACGTCGAGACGCTCGCCGGGGACATCTACCTCGAGGAGCGTTCGGATGTGAACCGCTATACCCTTGCATTTGACCGGTTGCGGGCCGCTTCGCTGCACCCAGACGACTCCGTGCAGTTGATCGAACGGCTGGCCCGCACCTTGAGGTAGTGCGGGCACATGGAGGAGGTGCGCGGGATGACCGAGATCGACCTGTCCCGCGCCGAGTGGCGCAAGAGCAGCTAAAGCGGCAACTGCGTGGAAGTGGCCCGCAATCTGCCCGGACTGGTGGCGGTACGCGACTCCAAGGAGCCCGACGGGACGAAGCTGATGGTCTCACAGGAGACCTGGCGGGTTTTCATCAGAGGCATCCACGCATACAACCCATCCACCGCCTTGAGCCCCACAGGAGAGTGAGGAGCTTCGGCGTACCGCTCTCATCCACTTCACCGTCGTGTGGTTGGTCCCTACCCAAGCGCGAGCGCTGCATCCCCCATGGTGCCTTTGAAGAGTTGCCCGCTCGTCGGCGCCATCTTGATGGAGCGGAACGACGAATGGATTCAGGGCCGCCGCTACATCGGTATCGTTTCAGCCTTCCGCATCTCGTATGTCTGGCGCTTCACCCGCGCAGTGCGCGCCGCTTCGACGCGGGCGGTGGGTGAAGGCGGTCACGACGTGGATTCCACAACGCTGCGGTATAGCCGGGTGAAGCGGTGCTGCTCGCAGGCAAGTCCGGCATCCCGGAACTCGCGCAGCATGCGATTGGCTGGTGTGGCCGGCGCCTGGGCCAGGCGCCCCGCAATGATGTCTAGGATCTCGCGGTCGGATTGCTTCTTCCGGTCGTAGCGCGGGACGGGTGGCTGCGCCGCAAGCAGTCGTGCCAGGTGTCCTGCTGCTTCCTCCTTACTGCGGATTCCCGTCGACAGCAGGTGGGCGCCGATACGGGCGTTGAGCGCCCGGCGGGTCCCGCCAAAATGCGTCTGCAACCGGGCATCTGCCGGGACCGCGAAGGCGGCCAGATCACCTTGCAACCGGGCGCCCGCTGACACGATGAGGAGCCGGTCCAGGTCAGCGATGTATTGACAGGCGGCCGCGATATCGGCCCCGCAGGCGCGCAGGTATGACTTGGAAAGCACGAACATGAACACCGCGGCTGGGTCGGCGGCCACGAGTGCGCGGATGCTACGCGGATGCTCGGGTGCAGGGCCATGCCATTCGCTGAGGAGCGACCACCAGGAAGCTACGGCGCCGGGAACCGAGTCAGCCTGGCCGGGGGTCAAAGTCGCGTGATACGGCATGACCGGCGCTTCAGTGGGAATCAGGCCGTAGCCCGCTGAGCATGCCCACAGGCGTATGTCCTCTTCTGGCTTGTGTAGTGCCGGATACCCGCGTGCGACCGACCAGTGCTCTCCTGCGTACAGTTCGAGGGCTGCGACCTGCGGCGTGTCGCCTGTCTGGGACAGCCGTGTGATCCACTTGCGGGCACGCTCGGCGGCGCTGCGCCCAGGCACCTGGCCGAGTTGAAGGCGCGCAGGGATGGGGCGACTCTTCTGGTTAGAGCATGTGATGACCACGTGGACGGTCGCCAACTGCCTCTGATGGGTATCGCCCTCGTTCACCGAGCCCTCCGGGTGGCAGACACGGCTGAACTGCTGTCAGACGGTGACTGGTGGCAACTCCTCCCGTGCTTTGCCGCCCACTGGAGTACCAGGTTCATATGTCCTGCCTCCCGGGAAGACCCCTGCTCCATACGCGCGCCTTGTATTCGGCTAGCAGGTAATTGGTTAGCAGCTGGATGTCGCGGGAGGTGTTCTGCAGTTCATTCCACCGCCGCTGGTTGTTCGGGCCGAACTCCCAGTAGCCATTTGTCCATCGGCATACGTCCGTCAGTTCAACGAGATCTCTGGCGAAATCTGCCTCGTCTGGGATCCGGTTCCTGCTGTAGCGATCGTAGATGGCGTCCATGAGGAAACCGAGGCTGGCGATCCCCACTCCATGCATGAGCCTGGACTGGCGGGGCGGCTTGTCCCATGCCGCCGCGAATACGCTCCTGACCGCTGACCAGAAATCAACGAGGAGGGACATCATCTTGTCTTCATCGCCTGTGCCGGTCTGCGGGTCGCGGAAGTTATATAGCGCGCCATCGCTAATGCTATTTTCTAGCATCTTCAGCACAGAGTTGTCTTTGATGATCCCTTCCACCGTGGTGGGCGTTCGGATCTTCCTGTAGAGCGGTGACCTGATCTCGCCGTTGAGCCGCCGCAAGAGAATTGCGGGGAATTTCCGTGCTTGCAGCGTGAGGGGAAGCGTTCCGACGGTAGCAGGCAGCAGCTCGTAGATGAGTCCCTTTGGCAGCGGTTTAGCCGAGTTCACAAGGATAAACTGGGAACGCTGTTCCTCGTCGGAGTCGGTAATAAAGGAAGTGACGCAGACAGGAAACCTGTCGATTCTCGCGTCGCGGATGGCCGCGCTGCGCTGCTGACCGTCGACGATCCAACCGGGCTTGTCTTCGTCAGCAGGATCCTCACCGACCGGGATGTGCAGCTTGCCAGGCCGTACGTCACTGTCCGAGGAAGTGCCCGGTTGGGGTTCGAACCGGACCCGCTTATCGAAGGCTATGACGAGTGCGTTGGGAATCATGGGCGAGCCTGACTCCAGGTAGCGGCGGATCGAGGAGATATGAGACAAGATCTCGGGCCGCTGATATCCCTCGACCTCGGCGTCGCCGTCGCGGTGAATCCGGGATACCGCCGCGAACAACGGCAGTTTCTTTCCGTCGACTGCAAAACTATAGAGTACGCGGCCCTCGCCTTGACGTACCTCAAGGGCGGGCAGGCTCAGCATTTCCCCGATGACATCGCGCTCATCTACGGGTTCGGGGCTGAACTGGCCTGAAGACATGCGGCACTCCTTGTCCCTAGTTCGCGGTCGATACGCTGCCGGAAGGCGTATATGTTATGGAATCCGCGTCTCTTGTTTCGTTCGGATCCCCGGAATATTATCACATTGATTCCAGCTTGGTTGCAGATTCCGCACGGGCATGTTTTCCACGGTGCATCTTCCAGAATCTCGCGGTAGGCCCGGCTATAATCTTTCCGGCCGTCGAAGATCTGCTCGTAGGCATCCAGGCAGTCAATCACATGCCCGATATCGACTTTACCGAAATCGTACCCGCGCAGGGCTTGCAGACAAGCTTGCTCAAGCCGGATCGCCTTATCTTGCGAAACGCGACCGGCCTGGATGCGTGCTTTAAGCTTAGGATTTCCGTCGACCTGAGGAACGCGAATCGCCATATAGGTCCTGTCCGGAGTGTGATAGTTGTCCCGGTCGTCTTTGAATGCCTGCCGGAACGCGGATGTGCTATCGAAACTAGTTACGCCGAGCGAGGCGAAATCTCCCATGTTGCTGCACCGCGTGATTCCCAGGAGATGAAGCTGGGTCTGGGGGTCGCGGACGGTGTTGATCTCTTGGAGGCAGGCAAGAATCTCGTGCGTTTTGAGGGGGACCATGCCGCCGAGAGCAATGCGCGTGTAGCCGATCGCCTGCAGGGCTCTGACAGCGGACGCATAGGAGGCCGGACTCCATCCCTGGGCAACCGCCATGGGGGTGAAGCCGACCTTCCTGCCCCGGCATCTGCCCAGGAACTCCTCCGCCAGGTTAAGCGTCAGTTGCTGGCGGACCTTCCACATCTCGAACTGCGGGCTATCTGCGCCACTCATGGCTGCAGGGTCGTAGCCGAAGATGATGTGATCGATGGAGATACCGAAGTCAAAGCCGCATTCGTCGTAGAAGTCGATGACCTCGTCCGGCCTGTACGGGGGAACGTCGTCGTTGATGTAACTGAAGGCGCCGCAATCGCCCATTGTCACCAGGGGTTCGCCCGGGGCGGTGTCGAGGCGGAAGAACCGCCTGACTCCGGCCCGGTAGAGGCGTTGCCGCTGGGCCAGGGTGTATTTCCCGGCGGCACCTGCCCGCCCGTCTACGATCGCCTTGGACACTAGGAGGCCGTCTATAACCCGGGCACGGAGGATCTCGTGGATGTAGAGGTCGTCTCGCTGTCGGACCCGCAGGGGTGAGCGTTCTTCGGTGGTGAAGTCGAAGGTGGGGTCGATCTGGTCCTGGCTGTCGGGGAAGAAAAACCTCATCGCTGTGCCTGGGCGTTGAGGTAGGCGCGGATGAGGTAGCTGGACAGTTCGCCGATATGGCGGGGGACGTTCTGGATCTCGTTCCACCGCATGCCGAGCCCGTCCCACCGGCCTTCGGTCCAGTGACAGTACGGGGCCAGCAGCGCAAGATCGGACCGCACCTGATCGGCTGCACCTGCCTGGGCGGGGTGCACGGAACCCATGATCCGGTCCATGAACCGGCCCATGGCCCGGATCCCGGCGCCGTGCATCAGGCGACTCTTCTCCGGGGGCCTGCCCCACGCCTGCGGGAAAGTGTCCCGCACCGCTGTCCAGTACAGCAGCAGGACGGCCCAGATCCCGGCGAAATCGGTTTCGCCACTGCTCAGATTCCGGTAGGGGAACAGGGCACCGGACGGAGATTTCAGGCTTTCCTCAAGTGCCTGGACGATGCCCGTGTCGGTGACCACTGCCGTCGCCCGGTCCTCTGCACTGGTGGAGGGACGGCGTATCAGGCCGCGGAACGGCGATTCTTCGTGTGTGTTCAGCAGGTCGCACAGGGCCGACGGGGCCTTCCGCATTGACAGGCGCGGAGGCAGGGACGTGCTGATTTTCGGCAAGAGTTCGGTGACGAGTCCGCGTGGCAGTGGCTTAGTGTTGTTGATCCGCAAGAACTGATCCCGCTGCAGATCGACGGAGTCGGCGATAAACGCGTTCACCGGGACTGGAAAATCCTGCCGCCTGGCCCGCGCGAGCGCATAGGCGCGCTGCTGGCCGTCAACGATCCAGCCTGGTTTCCGCGCGCCCTTATCAGCGAGGGGGATCTCCAGGGTTCCGCTAGTGGCGATGCCGTCGCTGACGTTGGGTCCCCGGCTGCAGGTGAACCGGACCGTGGACGGCAGCGCGATGATGATCGGGTTAGGGAACAGCACCTGGTCCCCGTCGAGGTACTCGGTGATCTCCTGGATGTGCTGGCGGACCTCGGGACGCTGGTAGCCAATCAACTCACCCAGGTCGTCACGGCTGACCCGCGAGACGTCGGCGATCTGCAAGATCTCGCTGGCGGTCAAGCTGAACAAGAACAACGGTGCGTCATCGGCCTGGATGATGCGCAGCGCGCGTCGTGCCAGCGCCGGGGCCTCGGTACGGATGGTCATGTCGCGTTCTCCGTGAATAGCTGGTGGAGACGGCCGAAGCGTCCCTGTTCGCAGGCGTATCCAGCGTCCCGGAACTGGCGGAGAAGCCGGCTGGCCGACGCACCAGGCGAGCGGGCCAGGCCGTCCGCAATCAGGGCGAGAACCTCCGCGTCGCTGAGTTTCTTGCGCTCGTACCGAGGAACGCTCGGCTGCTGTGCCAGCAACCGAGCTAGATGCCGGGCCGCGTCGGCGCGGCCGACGATCCCGGCAGACAGCAGATATGCGGCGATCCGGGCGTTGAGCGCCTGCCGGGTGCCGCCCAGAAGAGCTTGCAGCCGCGCGTCGGCTGGCACCATGACACCTGCCAGCTGACCGGGGTCCCGGGCGCCCGCCGACACGACCACGAAGCGGTCCGGGTCACGCACCAGGCTGCTGGCCGCCACAATGTCTTCCCGGCATGCAGAAAGGTATGTAGCGGAAAGCGCCAGCAGATAGCTCGCGGTTGGCTCCTTCGCTGCCAACTCCCTGATGCTGCGCGGCTGACCTGAACTGGGTCCTGCCCACAAACTCAGCGCATGCCACCAAGCTCTAGCGCCATCGGCGCCGCCGGGCACGGAATCCGGATGGCCTCCGGTAAAGGTCGCCGCATACGAGCGCACTGGCGCATCGGCGGGGATCAGGCCGTAGCCGGCCGAGCATGCCCACAGCCGTATTCGCCCGCCACCTGCGAGGTCGGGCAGGCCGCAGGCGACCACCCAGTGCTCTCCGGCATAGAGGTCCCGCGCCGCAATCAGCGGAGAATAAGGGGTGTCACTGAGCCGGCCG
>Ga0137377_10001635_pt1 | contig 15930 bp, 9 predicted proteins | sample SagtaG_22_FD_104815 | JGI IMG/M metagenome (GOLD analysis project Ga0137377, IMG submission 104815) | Vadose zone soil microbial communities from Sagehorn Ranch, Mendocino, California, USA - Sage2_L_40_16 metaG | ecosystem: Environmental > Terrestrial > Soil > Vadose zone | place: USA... | reverse complement strand
GTCTTCGCGCGCCGGATCACACGCCCGCTGGGTGAGATCGTGCGCGTGGCCGAGCAGGTCGGCCGCGGCGACCTCTCGCACTCCGTCCGCGTCCGCTCCCACGACGAGATCGGTCAGCTCGCGCGCACCTTCAACGACACCGTCACGCGCCTGCGCTCGCAGGTCCTCACCGAGACCGAGCGTGACGAGGAGAAGCGGCGCCGCGAGGATCTCCAGAAGAACATCGCCGTCTTCCTCGAGACCGTGACCCAGATCTCGCAGGGCGACCTGCGCAAGCGCGGCGAGATCACCCCGGACGTCCTCGGCAACGTCGTGGACGCCGTCAACCTCATGGTCGAGGAGATCGGCGCCCTCCTCGCCGACGTGCGGCATGCCGCGATCCGGGTGGCCGGCAGCGCCAACGACATGCTCGGCGCCACCGACCAGATGGCGAGCGGCGCGGAGAAGCAGGCGCGCGAGGCCACCACCGTCAGCCGCGAGGTGGAGACGATGTCGCGCTCCGTGCAGCTCGTCGCCTCGAACGCGGCCTCGGCCGCCACCGCCGCCGGCCAGACGCTCGAGGCCGCCACCCGCGGGGAGATCGCCGTCCGCGACAGCCTCGCGGGCATGCAGCGGATCCGCGGCGAGGTGCAGGTCATCTCCAAGCGCATCAAGAGCCTCGGCGACCGCTCGCTGGAGATCTCGGAGATCGTCAACACGATCGAGGAAATCGCGTCCCACACGAACCTGCTCGCGCTCAACGCGGCCATCGAGGCGGCGGGCGCCGGCGAGTCGGGCGTCCGCTTCGCCGTCGTCGCCGACGAGATCCGCAAGCTCGCCGAGCGTGCGGCCAACGCCACCAAGGACATCGCCGCCCGCATCCGCGCCGTCCAGGGGGAGACCCAGGAGGCGGTGGTGGCCATGGAAGAGGGCACGCGCGAGGTCGAGTCGGGCTACAAGGTCACCATCCGCGCCGAGGAGAGCCTGAAGGCGATCGCCGGCATCTCGAGGACGTCCGCGGAGCTGGCGCAGGAGATCTCGGCGTCCTCGCAGCAGCAAGTGCGCGGCGCCGACGGCGTGGTGCGCGCGATGCGCTCCATCGCCGACGTGGCGGTGCACACGGAGCAGGCCGTGCTCCAGACGCGGCGCACGGTCGACGACCTGGTGAAACTGGCGGACGAGCTCACGCGAAGCCTCTCGCGATTCAAGTTGGCGACGACCTGAGACGGCGATGGCCGAGCCGGCCGAGCAGGAGTTCCTCCGCTCCATCTTCCTGATGGAGGCGTGGGACACCGTGGCCGCGCTGGACTGCGCGGCGGCGACGCTGGCTCGCCCCGAGGGCGTGGACGAGCTGTTCGTCGTCACGCACCGCCTGAAGGGCGCCGCCTCGCTGCACGGATTCCCGAACATCGCGGAGCTGGCGGCGGAGCTGGAAGAGGCGCTCGCCGGGCGCCCGCCCGACACGCGCAGGCTCGGCGCGCTCGTGGGTCATCTCAAGCATGCGCTCGACGCGGCGGTCAACGCGCCGCCGGCCGCGGTCGGCGTTGCGACACCGGCGCCGAGAGCCGACGCGAGCCTCGACCCCCTCCGCAAGGAGCTGGAGGCGTTCTTCGCGGGGAACGCGGACGTGATCGCGTACTTCCTGCCGGAGGCGACCGAGCACCTCGACGGGGTGACCTCGGCGCTCGGGGCGCTCGAGCGCGGCGTCGACGAGGCGGACGTCGCGCGGCTGTTCCGCGCCGTCCACACCCTGAAGGGCGCCGCCTACGTCGTCGGCTGCGTGCGAGTCGGCGAGGTCGCGCATCGCATGGAGGACGTGCTGGTGGTCGCGCGAGAGGGCCGCCGGCCGCTCACCCCCCGGGCCGTCGAGACCCTGTTCGCCGCCGAGGGCGCGCTACGCCTGATGCTCGGTCTGCCGCCCGACCCGCGCGCGAACGTCACTGACGTCGTGGCCGGGGTGCGCGCGCGGCTCGACGCGCTGTTGGACGGCGTGCCCGTGCCCGCCCCCGCGCCGCCGGCCGCGCCCTTCCCCGAGCCCGTGCCGGCGCTCTCGTCGTCGCTGGCGGCGCTGCTGAGCACGCCGCGCCCGGCGCCCGCCCGCGCCGCGCCGCGCCGCCCGCCGCGCCAGACGATCCGCGTCAACCTCGAGCGCCTCGACTCGCTGATGGACCTCATCGGCGAGATGGTGATCGACCGCGAGCGCGTGGACCAGCGCCTCGACGAGATCGACCGCGTCTCGGCCGCGCTCCTCGCGAGCCGCGGCCGCCTCGCCCAGTGCATCGCCGACTTCGAGCGGCGTCAGTTCGACCAGCGGCGTCCCGTGCCGCCCGCGAAGCCCGCGGCCGCCGCGACGGCCGGCCGCTCGGTCTCCGAGCTGTTCGCCGAGCTGGAGTTCGACCGCTACGACGACTCCGGGATCTTCGCGCGGACGGTGGCCGAGATCGCGGCTGACATCGCGGAGCTGCAGTCCGAGCTGACGGCGGTGACGCGCTCGCTCCGCGACGACATGGCGCACGTCCACCGGATCACCGGCGCGCTGCGAAGCGAGATCGGGCGCGCGCGGCTGGTGCCGATCGGCAGCCTCTTCGGCCGGTTCGTGCGCCAGGGGCAGGCGGCCGCGCGGGCGGCCGGCAAGAGCGTGCGCTTCGAGACGCGCGGCGAGGCCGTCGAGCTCGACACCGCGATCATCGAGCAGATCGTGGATCCGCTCCTGCATCTCGTGCAGAACACGATCACGCACGGCATCGAGGCACCCGACGAGCGGCGCGCGTGCGGCAAGGACGCGGCGGGCACGGTGACGTTGTCGGCCGCGCACGAGGGCGGGGCCGTGCTGGTGGAGGTCGCGGACGACGGGCGCGGCATCGATCCGGACCTGGTGCGCCGGCGCGCGGTCGCGCAGGGCTTCGTGCCCGCCGACGCCGAGCTCGACGACGACCAGACGCTCGACCTCATCTTCCTGCCGGGCTTCAGCACGGCGAGCGCGGTCACGACGGCGGCGGGGCGCGGCGTCGGCATGGACGTCGTCCGCACGAACGTCCGGCGGCTCAACGGCGACGTGGAGGTGCGGAGCGTCGTGGGCGAGGGCACGCGCTTCACGCTGCGCCTGCCGCTCACGCTGCTGGTCTCCGAGGCGCTGATGATCACCGTCGCCGAGGAGCGGCTGGCGGTGCCGCTCAACGCCGTGCAGCTCGTCACGACGGTGCGGCCGGAGGACGTGCGGCCGGGCCCGCGCGGCGAGGCGATCCTCGTCGGCGAGGACCTCGTCGATCTCGTCCCCCTCCCGACCATCCTCGGTCTCGAGCGCGGGCCACGACGGCCGCGCCGTCCCGTGCTCGTCGTGCGCGGCGCGGGCCGCACGCTCGCCGTCGAGGTGGACGAGATCTTGCACAAGCAGGAAATCGTCATCAAGCCGCTCGGCGAGTTCCTGACGGGCGTCGGGCCGTACGGCGGCGCCAGCGTCGGCGCCGACGCGCGCGTCACGCTGCTGCTGGACCCCGGTGCGCTGGTCGAGACGGCGGCGCGCGCGAACGCGGTCACCCGGGCCGCGCGCCGCCGCGAGGCCGCCGCCGGCGAGGCGCCCGCCCCGCGCCGGCGCGTGCTGCTCGTCGACGACTCGGTCAGCGTGCGTCGATTCGTCGGCCAGATGCTCGAGAAGGCCGGCTTCGACGTCACCACGGCGGGCGACGGCGCCGACGCGATGGCCCGGCTGGCCGAGGCCGCCTTCGACGTCGTCGTCACCGACCTCGAGATGCCGCGCGTGAACGGCTACGAGCTGATCGACGACGTGCGCCGCCGCCCCGCCACGCGCTCGCTGCCCGTGATCGTCCTCACCACGCGCGCGGGCGACAAGCACGTCGCGCTGGCGAAGAGCCTCGGCGTCCAGCACTACGTCACCAAGCCCGTCGAGGAGCACGCGTTCGTCACGCTCGTCGCCTCGCTGGTGCCGGCATGAAGGCGCTGCTCGTCGATCCCGATCCGCAGCGCGCGCCTGTCCTCGCGGAGGCGCTCGATGCCGGCGGCGCCGAGGTCTCGATGGCGCTCAGCGCGTCGTTCGCGCTGACGATGCTCGAGTGGAACAAGCAGGACGTCATCATCAGCCGCGCCCGGCTCGGGGACATGGAGGGTCACGAGCTCTGCGCGATCGTCCGCAGCGATCCGTCCACCAAGGACGTGCGCTTCGTCCTCATCGTCGGGCCGGGAGAGAACGTGCCGACGCAGACGGCCGTCGCCGGCGTCGACCTCGTGCTGCCCGACGCGCTCAGCAGCGCCACGATCGTCACGCGCGTCATTCAGCTGGTGCGCAAGCAGCTCGAGGCGACCACGCCCTCGGCACCCGCCGCGGCCGTCCCGCGCGCCGCCGCGCCCGCGCCCGTGATCAAGCCGCCACGGGTCGCGCCGCCACCGCCGCCGCCTCCGAGGCCCGTCGCACCGCTGCCGCCGGCGCCGCCCCCAGTCGCCCCGCCGCCCCGGCCCCTCGCCCCGCCGCCGCGGCCCGTCATCCCGGCGCCGCAGCCGGTCGCCCCCGCAGCGCCCGTCGCGCCGGTGCCGGTCGTCGCCCAGGCCGCGCCCGTCCCCGCGGCGCCCGGGCCCTCGATGGCCGGGCTCGATTCCGTCGGGACGAACGGCGGGACGCGCACGTTCCAGGGCGCGCTCGGCGTGCTGGAGATCGAGGAGCTCACGCAGGCGATCTCGGTCGGCGGCAAGACGGGGCGGCTGGTGCTCGTCCTCGCCACCGGCGGCGGCCTCGTCGTGTTCGAGAGTGGGCGCGTGACGCACGCGGAGTTCGGCGGGCTCGGTGGTGAGCCGGCCTTCTCCGCGCTCGTCGCGGCCTCGCACCGCGAGCGCGGCGGCAAGTTCTGCTTCATCCCGGTCCATCCGAATGAGCTGCGGACCCAGCCGAAGACCATCGCTCGCCCCGTCGACCAGCTGCTGCTCGACGTGGCGAGGATGATGGACGAGGAGAAACGCGCATGACCAAGGTGCTGGTGGTCGACGACAGCCTCAGCGTGCGGAAGGTCGTCGAGCGCGCGCTGGCGGGCCGGCAGATCGACGTCGTGTGCGCGGCCTCCGGCAGCGAGGCGCTCGAGCGGCTCGAGCGTGATGCCCCGGACTTCGTGGTGTGCGACGTGGTGATGCCCGACCGCGACGGCTACGAGATCTGCGAGTTCATCAAGGGCCACCCGCGCCTCGCGCACACGCCGGTCCTGCTGATGTCCGGCATCGTCAACGACGAGGTCCGCGAGCGCGCCGCGCGCGCGCAGTCGGTGGGCATCCTCGCCAAGCCCTTCGCCGCCGACGACCTCATCCGCCACCTCGACGGCCTGCTGGCGCAGCGCCCCGCGGCGTCCGCCAAGGCCCCGGCGGCCCGGGGGACCCCGGCGACCGTGGAGACCGATACGCCGGTGCCGCTTGACACGACGCCCGTCCCCGACGGGGCCGCCGCCGTGGTCGCCCAGTTCCTCACGATGGATGGCGTGCAGTGGGCCGTCCTCGCGGACCGCGAGGGCTTCGTGGTCGAGGCGACGGCAAACGCGGGCGTGGACGCCGACGTGGCGGCTGCGCTCAGCGCCTGCCTCGCCGAGTCGTCCGACGGCCTCGGCCGCGAGCTGGGTCGTGGCGCGCTCCAGGGCGTCATCCTCGAGTACGAGAAGGGCATGGTCGTGCTCTACGGCGTGGCGACCACGGGGCTCCTCGCCGTGGGCATCGCCGAGCCGAACGTGCTCGGCAAGGTCCGTTACTATGCGCGGCGGGCGCTGCCCGAGCTGGCGCGGGCGATGTGACGTGGGCCGCTACCGCCTGTCGCCGCTGATGCGATGGCTCCACGCGCTGGGCGTCGTGGTCGCCTACGTCGTGGTGACGGGCGTGCTGTTCTGGTTGGACCTCGGCGACGGCGGTGTGGCGCCGGCGTGGACGATCGTCGCGGTGCCGTTCTTCTACGCCGTGCTCTCGCTCCTGTTCCTGCGCCGCGGGTCCCTCGCCCGCCGCCTGAGCTGGGTCGGCGGCGCCTGCCTGACGCACGTGACCCTCGGCCTCACCGCCGCCGCGGCCTTCGCGACGCTGGCGGACCTGACGACGCTGTCCGCGCTCGCGTACGCCTTCGCGCGGCTCGGACCCGCGCCGTTCCTGACGCTGGTCGCGACGCCGCTCGTGCTGGCGCCGTTCCGGGGGCGGGTGCTCTCGCCGCGCCCGGCGCCGCGCGGGGACCGCGCGCGCCAGCGGGCCGTCGTCACGCCGACGACGCCCGTCGAGACTCCGGTCGCGCGTGATGCACGCCGCCACGAGGACCCCGCCGAGGCCGCGACGCCGGTGCCTGCGGTGAAACCGTCGGCCGCGGCGCCCGAGACGCCCGAGTGGCAGGAGTCGCCCGAGTCGCCGCCAGATGACGCCGTGGTGCGGGTGCGGTTCGAGCGCGTCGCGGCTCAGCTTCCCGCCGCCGCGTTCACGCTGCCGATGGACCGCGTCGCCGAGAGCCTGCGCGAGCCGCACTGGCTCACCGTGCCCCGGCGCGTCGTGCTCGCGCAGCTGCCGGAGGGCGCGGTGCAGGTGCACTGGGCGATCGTCGCGTCGCAGTTTCCGGCGCTCGCGTTCGCCATGTCGGACGTGGAGTTCCGGGGGCAGTACCCCAACCTGAAGCTGACGCTGCCGCTCGACGACGTCCTGCGCCAGCTGCCGCCCGGGGTGATCCCGACCGGCTGGACGCCGAGCCAGATCGCGGGGCTCGAGGCCTTTCCGGCGCCGTTCCAGCCGCTCCCGGTGCCGCGCGACGTGCCGGCCGCGAGCGCGCGCCCCGGGGGCGCCGCGGCGGACCTTCCGCCGGCCGTCGCGGCCGCGCCGCCGCGCCGCACGCCACCGCCGCCGCCCGCTCCCGTCGCGCCGCCACGCCTCGCACCGCCGCCGCCCGCTCCCGTCGCGGCGCCGCCACGCGATCCCGTCGCGGAGTCGCTGAGGTCCGCCCCGGCCGCGCCGACGATCACGCCGCCACCGGCGCCGGCGATCGTCACCTCCGCGCCGCCGCTGCCGATTCCACCGACACGCGTCGCCGCGCGGGCGCCCGCGCCGCCGCGCGAGGTCGCGCCCGAGGTGATCAGCCGCGACGCGCTCACACGTCTCGCCGCCTGCCTCGCGGGCGCGGGGACGTTCGAGTCGTGGTCGGGCGTCGTGGAGAGCGTGCCGCTGGTGGCGTTCGTGGCCCCGACGCTGCCGCGCGAGGCCGTGACCGCCGTGGCCGCGCGCGTCGCCGGACTGCTCGGCGCCGCCGCGGGCGAGCAGGTGACCGTGCGCACCGCGCGCGCGGCGATCGTCGTGAGCGCGGCGCCCACGCCGGTGGTCGTCGGCGCGCGGCGGCCGGGCGCGCCCGTGGCCTTGCTCGAGCTGCGCGCCGCGCGCGCGGCGGGGCTGATCGGCCGCGCGGGCGAGGGCGTCACGCCGCCGTCACGCGCGCTGTCCGCCCTCGCCGTCGAGCCGCGCGTCGCCGGCGTGGCGGGGACCCTGGAGGCCTTCGGCGACCTCGAGCCGGCCGTGCTGACCGACGCCGCCGGCGTCGCCCGCGTCTACGTCTTCCGCGAGCCCGGCCACGAGGCGGAGCGCCTCGGCGAGCTCGCGCTGGCGGTGTGGGACGGCCTCGGGCGCACGCGCGACGCCGACCTCGGCGCGCTCGTGTCGGTCATCTTCCGCCAGGGACGGCGGCGCATTCTCGTGCGCCCGCTCGCCGGGCGCGGGACGACGCTGCTCGCGGCGGCGGGACCGGTGGCGCGGCCCGGGCGCGCGTGGCGCGAGGCCGACCGCGCGGCGGCGGCACTGGAGGCGCGCTGAATGTCCATCATCAACTACGCCGCCAAGGTCATCAACTTCAAGCTCGTCTACTACGGGCCCGGCATGGCGGGGAAGACGGCGAACCTCCAGTTCGTCCACCGCTGCCTGCCCGACGACAACCGCGGCAACATGATCTCGCTGGCGACGGGCGACGACCGCACGCTCTTCTTCGACTTCCTGCCCGTGTCCGCGACGAGCGTGCGGGGCTTCACGACGAAGTTCCAGCTCTACACGGTGCCCGGCCAGAGCCGCTACAACATGACGCGCAAGCTGGTGCTGCGCGGCGTCGACGGCGTGGTGTTCGTGGCCGACTCGCAGTGGGACCGGCTGAAGGAGAACGTCGAGAGCCTCCGCAACCTCAACGACAACCTGCGCGAGTATCGCCTCGACCTCGCCACGGTGCCGTACGTCGTCCAGTACAACAAGCGGGACCTGCCCGACGTGGCGCCGATCGACTACCTCGAGTACACGCTCAACCGCGGCACGCGCCGGGTGCCGGCGTTCGAGGGGGTGGCGGTGACGGGCAAGGGGGTCTTCGACACGCTGAACACGCTGTCCCGGATGGTCCTCCTCCGGGAGTTCGGTCAGGTACAGGAAGGAGCCTCGTGATGCGACACGACCTCGTCATCCACGAAACCGACGCGGCGCGGATCGACGCCGTGCTGGAGCGGTTTCTCGGCGACTCGAGCAGCGCGGCCGTGCTGCTGATCGATCGCAGCGGCGAGCCCCTCGCGATCGCGGGGGCGGCGCGCACGCTCGACACCGTCTCCATCGCCGCCCTCGCCGCCGGCGCCTTCAGCTCGACGGCGGCGCTCGCCCGGCTGCTGGGCGAGAGCGAGTTCTCGGTGCTCTTCCACGAGGGCCTGAAGGAGAGCCTGCACGTCAGCACCGTGGACGACGACGCGATCCTGCTCGCCATCTTCGACGAGCGGACCACCGTCGGCATGGTGCGACTGTTCGCGCGCGACGCCAGCCAGGGCCTCGGCGCGATCCTCGTCGAGGCCCGTCGGCGGCCGCGCCGCACGGGTGTCCTGGCCGCGCCGCTGACCCCGGAGGAAGCGCGGAGTGCGATCCGGCAGCGGCCCGCGTAACGGCGCCGACGAGCGCGAGCTCCGCGACAGCGCCGAGATGTTCGAGGCGGCGCTCGCGGAGAACCCCGCGGACCTGACCGTGCTGGAGGCGCTCCGAGAGATCTACACGCGGCTCGGCGACATCGAGCGCCTGATGGAGACCGCCGAGCGCATCGAGCGCGTCGATCCCGATCAGGGCGCGCTCGGCGGGGGCCGTCCTCGTGCCGTCGACCCGACGCCAGCGGCGCCCATCGTCCCCGCCGCGCCGCCACGCGCGCCCGCGCGGCCGTCGATCGGCCCCGCCGTGCCGCCGCCCGCACCCGCGCGGCCGTCCATCACTTCCCCCGTGCCGCCGCCCGCACCCGCGCGGCCATCCAGCGCCCCACCGTCGATCATCACGCCGCCGTCCCTCGTCACGGCGCCGAGCACGCCCGTCCGACTCGCCAACGCCATGCCGGCAGCGCGCTTGCCAGCATTCGAGCCGGGCAAGGCCGGCGGCGTGTCGCCGGTCCGCAAGCGCGGGAGCCGCGCGCGCATCGGCGAGCTCCTCGTCGCCGAGGGCGTGATCTCGCAGGACCAGCTCCACGAGGCGCTCCGCGAGCACCGCCGCTCGAAGGAGCGGCTCGGCTCCGTGCTGGCGCGCCGCGGCCTCGTCACCGAGGAGCGGCTGGTGGAGGTGCTCTCGAAGGAGCACGGCCTGCCGTCGGTGGACGTCCGCCAGCAGCCGGTGCCCCCGGAGATCCTGGCCCTGGTGCCCGGACACCTCGCGCGCAAGTACGAGGTGCTGCCGCTCTCGCGCGTGGACGGCGCGCTCACCCTCGCCATGTCGGACCCGACCAACGTCGTGGCCATGGACGAGATCGCCGCCACCACGCGGCTCACGGTGCTGCCGGTGGTCGCCGTCGGCGCCGCCATCCGCGCCGCGATCGAGACGCACTACGCGAAGCCGGTGATCACCTCGGGGATGGACGACGTCCTCTCCGAGCTGACCGACGCCACCGTGGAGGTCGTCTCCGACGAGGATTCGCGGTCGACGGGCGAGGTCGTCGAGCTGCGCGACGCGGCCGACGGCGCGCCGGTGGTCAAGTTCGTGAACAAGGTGATGCTCGACGCGATCAGGCGCGGCGCCTCCGACCTGCACTGGGAGCCGTACGAGAAGGTGTTCCGCATCCGGTTCCGCATCGACGGCGTCATGCATGAGATGGTGTCGCCGCCCAAGAAGGTGGAGGCGGCGGTGATCTCGCGGCTGAAGATCATGGCCAACCTCGACATCTCGGAGCGGCGCCTGCCTCAGGACGGACGCATCAAGCTGCGCCACGGCTCGCGCGAGATCGACTTCCGCGTGTCGATCCTGCCGACGATCTTCGGCGAGAAAGCCGTGCTCCGCATCCTCGACAAGGAGTCGCTGCAGCTCGACCTCACCAAGCTCGGCTTCGATCAGTGGAGCTTCGAGAAGTTCACCGACGCGATCCACCAGCCGTACGGCATGGTCCTGATCACGGGGCCGACGGGCTCGGGCAAGACGACCACGCTCTACTCGGCGATCTCGACGATCAACAAGGTCGACCACAACATCATGACCGCCGAGGACCCGGTCGAGTACAACCTCAAGGGTGTCAACCAGGTGCAGGTGAACGACGGGATCGGCCGGACGTTCGCGGCCGTCCTGCGCTCCTTCCTGCGCCAGGACCCGGACGTCATCCTCGTCGGCGAGACGCGCGACCTCGAGACCGCGCAGATCTCCGTCCGCGCGGCGCTCACGGGCCACCTCGTCTTCACGACCCTGCACACGAACGACTGCCCGTCGACGGTGGCGCGGCTGGTCGACATGGGCGTCCAGCCGTTCCTGCTCTCCTCGGCGCTGCTGCTGATGCTGGCCCAACGGCTGGGCCGGCGGATCTGCAAGGAGTGCAAGCAGCCGGTGGAAGGCAGGGAAGAAGACCTCGTGCGCTACGGCCACGTGCCGCAGGGGCGCGGCCCCGTGATGTTCTACCGCGGCGCCGGCTGCGCGACGTGCAACTTCACCGGGATGAAGGGCCGGGTGGCGATCTACGAGGTGATGCCGATCAGCGAGACCATCCGCGACATGATCCTCGAGGACGCCTCGACCGCGGTGCTCCGCGAGCAGGCGCAGAAGGAAGGCATGAAGACGCTGCGCCAGGCGGGCATGGCCAAGGTGCTGGAGGGCGTGACGACCGTGGAAGAGGTCGTGCGCGTGACGCTCGCATGAGGGCAGGGGCGTCGTGAGGTTGTGGGCGTCGCGCGGCGGGCGCGAGCCGCAGACGGTACCGGAGGCGCTCCGGCGCGCGGAGCAGCGGCGGCGCGAGGGCCGTGATGCCGAGGCGGCGGCGCTCGTGGCGCGCGTGCTCGAGCTCGATCCCGACAACCTCCACGCGCACCTGCTCGCCGCCTACTTGCACGTCGCGCGCCGCGCCACCGCGCCCGCGAGGCAGGAGTTCCGCTGGGTGCTGGGACACGACGCCAACCACGCGCGCGCCCTGCTCGGGCTCGCGGGCATCGCGCTCGAGGAGGGCGACGCGCACGAGTGCCGCGACTTGCTGCGGCGCGCGCTGCGCTTCTATCCCGAATTCCCCGAGGCGACCGCGCTGTTGGAGGCCGTTCGGACGCGCGAAGCGGCGCCGCCGCCGGCGGCGGCGAATGCAACCGCGGCGCCGCGCGTGGACCGGCTGCGGCTGCCGGGCACGGGCCGCGCGCTGATCATCGGACGCGCCGACGGCGGGCTGATCGCGTCGCAGCCCGTGGCCGACGACGCCAAGGACGTCTCGGAGGCGCTGGCCCGCACGCTGCAGCTGGCGGCGGCCACGCTCGGGCGCGCCGGCCTGGGCCCGCTCCACCGTGCCATCGTCGAGGACGACCACGACGCCGTCTTCACGCGCACCGACGGCGATCTCGTCGTCTCGCTCGCACTGCCGCGCGCGACCGATCCGACCCAAGGGCTGCTCGACCTGAATCGACTGTGGTCCGCCACGCTGCACGAACTGGGATTGGCCGCCGGGCCGCCGGCCGCTGCGCCCTCTTCCACGCCGGCTGACACGCCGGTCGACCGGACCAGGAGGGTTTCATGAGCGGACCACGCCTCAAGCTCGCGCTCGAGTACGACAGCACCTCGCGGGGCCGCCACGTGCGGGACATCGTCTCGGAGCTGAAGCGGCAGCACTGGGTGCGCGGCGCCCTCATCGTCGCGGCGGACGGCTTCGTCATCGCCGCCGAGCTGCCCGGCACGATCGAAGTCGATTCCATGGCGGCGCTCGCCGCCACCCTCGGCCGCGAGCTGGAGACGAGCGCGCAGCGTCTGGGGCGGCCGTCGTTCTGCACCGCCCTGTTCTCGGCCGACGACGGGACGATGTTCCTGGCCGCCAGCCGCATCGGCTATCTGGTGGTCCTCGCCGAGCAGCAGGTGAACGTGCAGGCCATCCGCGGCGCCCTCGCCGAGGCCGTGGGGCTGATCGACGCCGCATGGGCGGGCGAGGCGGCGGGCTAGAACCTCGGAGCGGGCCTGGAACCTCGGAGGGGGCCTGGACGGCCCCCTCCGATGCCTACGGGATAACGAGGGCCGCCACGGCTGCGCCGGGGCGGCCCGAGCGCTTGGGGGGTATGGGGGGCCATGTCGGGGCCCCCCATTTACTAGACGGCCGCGGCGGCGATTTCCGAGAGGATGGCGGCTGCCGCCGCCCTGGGATCCGGCACGGCGGTGATCGGACGGCCGACCACGATCGCGTCGGCGCCCGCCCTGATCGCATCGGCCGGCGTCGCGACGCGCTTTTGATCGTCGACGCGCTCGGCGGGCCGGATCCCGGGCGTGACGATCACCCACCGCGGGCCCAGCGCGCGTCGCAGGAGCCGGATCTCCTGCGGGGAGGCCACGCAGCCGTCGAGCCCGGCCTCGCGCGCGCGCTCGGCGAGCCGCAGCACGTGCGCCTCCACGTTGGCGACGACCCCGACCTCCTCGAGGCCCTTGCGGTCGAGGCTCGTCAGCACCGTCACGCCGAGGCAGACCGGCCGCGCGACGCCGAAGTCCTTCGCCGCCTTGCCCGCGGCCTCCGCGGCCGCCCGCATCATCGCGCCGCCGCCGCCGGCGTGGACGTCGAGCATCGCCACCCCGATGCGCGTCGCCTCGCGCACGGCGCCGGCGACGGTGTTCGGGATGTCGTGAAATTTCAGATCGAGGAACACGGGGAACCCGCGCTTGAGCGCGGTCTCGACGGCGGCGGGCCCGGCGGCCGTGAACAGCTGCGAGCCGATCTTGGCGCCCATCGTCTCGGGCGGTCCGGCCCCGGCCAGCCGCTCGAGGAGCCCGTCGGCCTCCTTCAGCGTCTCCACGTCGAGGGCGACCCAGAGCCGCTCAGGCATCGGCGTGGTATTCCTGCAGGCTCAGCACCTGGTGCTCGCCCTTGAGCAGCGCCTCGATGGCGCCGATGGCCGCCTGCGCGCCGTCGATCGTGAGGTAATAGGGGACGTTGAGGCTCACGGCGGCGCGCCGGATGGCCGCCGAGTCCTTGCGCGCGCGCCCGTCCTCCGGCGTGTTCAAGACCAGCGCGATGTCGCCGCGCTTCATGAGATCCACCACGTTGGGACGATGGCCCTCGAGCACCTTGTACACGAGCTCGACGCTCATGCCGTGGCGCTCGAGCACGCGCGCGGTGCCGATGGTGGCCACCAACGAGAAGCCCATCTCCACGAGTCGGCGGGCCAGCGTGGTGATCGCGCGCTTGTCGCGGTTCTTCACGGAGACGAAGACCTTGCCGCTGGTCGGCAACGGCGAGCCGGCGGCGATCTGCGCCTTGAGATAGGCCTTGCGGAAGTCGCGATCGAGCCCCATCACCTCGCCGGTGGACTTCATCTCGGGGCCGAGCACGATGTCCACGCCCGGGAACTTGACGAAGGGGAACACCGACTCCTTCACCGCGATGTGCCGCAGCTCGCGCTCCTCGATCGGCGCCAGCTGGTCCACCGGCTCGCCGAGCAGCGCCCACGTCGCCACCTTGGCGAGCGGCAGGCCGATGGCCTTGGAGACGAAGGGCACCGTGCGCGAGGCGCGCGGGTTGACCTCCAGCACGAAGATCGTCTCGTTGCGGATCGCGAACTGCACGTTGATCAGGCCCACCACGCCCAGGGCCTTCGCGAGCGCCTTGGCCTGGGCGCGGAGGGACTTCACCTGGCCCTCGTCCAACGAGTAGGGTGGGAGGGCGCAGGCGGCGTCACCGGAGTGTACGCCGGCCTTCTCGATGTGCTCCATCACGCCGCCCACGACGACGCGCGCGCCGTCGGCGACGGCATCGACGTCGATCTCCAGCGAGTCTTCCAGGAACTTGTCGATGAGAATCGGATGGTCGGGCGCGGCCTCCACCGCCTCGCCGACGAACTGGATCAGGTCCTGGTCGTCGTAGACGATGCGCATCGCACGGCCGCCGAGCACGTAGGAGGGGCGCACGAGCACGGGATAGCCGAGCCGCTGCGCCACCTCCCGCGCCTCGGGCAGTGAGCGCACGGTGGCGCCGGCCGCCTGGTTCAGCCCGAGCTCGCGCAGGAGGTCGCTGAAGCGCTGGCGGTCCTCGGCGCGGTCGATGGCGTCGGGCGAGGTGCCGAGGATCGGTACGCCCGCCTGCTGCAGCGGCACCGCCAGCTTGAGCGGGGTCTGGCCGCCGAACTGGACGATGACGCCGAACGGCCGCTCCTTCTCGACGACGTTCAGCACGTCCTCGAGCGTGAGCGGCTCGAAGTAGAGCCGGTCGGACGTGTCGTAGTCGGTGGAGACCGTTTCCGGATTGCAGTTGATCATGATTGCCTCGACCCCTCGCTCGCGCAGCGCGAAGGCGGCGTGGACGCAGCAGTAGTCGAACTCGATGCCCTGGCCGATGCGGTTCGGTCCCGAGCCCAGGATGATGACCTTCCGGCGATCCGTGGGCGGCGCCTCGTCTTCCTCCTCGTACGTCGAGTACATGTAGGGCGTGTAGGCCGCGAATTCCGCCGCGCAGGTGTCCACCGTCTTGAAGGTGGCGCGGATGCCCTGCGCCAGGCGCCGCGCGCGGATCTCGCCCTCGCGCGTGCCGGTGAGCCGCGCGATCCACGCGTCGGCGAAGCCGAGCTGCTTGGCGCGACGGAGCACGCCGGCGTCGGTCAGGCCGGCGCGGCGGATCTCGGGCTCGAACTCGACGATCTCGCGCATGTTCTCGAGGAACCACGGGTCGATCTTCGTCAGCGCCTGGACCTCGGCCGTGCGCATCCCCCGGCGGAACGCGTCGCCGATGGCGAACATCCGGTCGGGGTTGGGCACGCGGAGCAGCGCCTCGACCTCGTCGTCGGTCAGCGGCCGGTCGAGCGACAGGCCGAAGCGGTCCTGCTCGAGCGAGCGGATCGACTTCTGCAGCGCCTCCTTGAACGTGCGGCCGATGGCCATGACCTCGCCGACCGACTTCATCTGCGTCGTGAGCGTGCGGTCGGCCTCGGGGAATTTCTCGAACGCCCAGCGCGGGAACTTCACGACGCAGTAGTCGATGGCCGGCTCGAACGAGGCCGGCGTCTCCCGCGTGATGTCGTTGCGGACCTCGTCGAGGCGGTAGCCCACCGCGAGCTTGGCGGCGATCTTCGCGATGGGGAAGCCGGTGGCCTTCGAGGCGAGCGCCGACGAGCGCGACACGCGCGGGTTCATCTCGATGACCACCAGCCGGCCGTCGTCGGGGTTCACCGCGAACTGGATGTTGGAGCCGCCGGTCTCGACGCCGATCTCGCGGATGATCGCGACGGCGGCGTCGCGCATCAGCTGGTATTCCTTGTCGGTGAGGGTCTGAGCGGGAGCGACCGTCACCGAATCCCCGGTGTGAACACCCATGGGATCCACATTTTCGATCGAGCAGATGATCACCACGTTGTCGGCGAGGTCGCGCATCACCTCGAGCTCGAATTCCTTCCAGCCGATGACCGACTCCTCGATGAGCACGGTGCCGGCCGGTGACTGCTGCAGCCCCCAGCGCACCGCCTCCTCCAGCTCCTCCGGGTTGTAGGCGATCGAGCCGCCGGTGCCGCCGAGCGTGAAGGAGGGCCGGATGAT
>Ga0137377_10001632_pt1 | contig 15934 bp, 19 predicted proteins | sample SagtaG_22_FD_104815 | JGI IMG/M metagenome (GOLD analysis project Ga0137377, IMG submission 104815) | Vadose zone soil microbial communities from Sagehorn Ranch, Mendocino, California, USA - Sage2_L_40_16 metaG | ecosystem: Environmental > Terrestrial > Soil > Vadose zone | place: USA... | reverse complement strand
GCGACGGGCGGGCCCGGCTTGCCCGTGACGGGGTCGATCGGCGTCAGGGTTCCGTCGGTGCGGTGCTCGGCATTGTTGGTCACCCACAGGGTCGTGAGATCCCAGGAGGGGACGACGTGCTGAGGGTTCACGCCGACGGGGAACCGGTCGACGACCTTGAGCGTCGCCGGATCGATCACGGTCACATCGTTGGACTTGAGATTCGGCACGTACACGCGCGGCAGCGCCTTGGCGACCGCGGGGCTCAGCTTGTCGGCCATCGTCTCGCTATAGAGATTGACCGGGTCGACCACCGGCGGCATTCCCGGCACCGTCTCGATGGCCACCGCGGTCCCGGCGGCGGCCACGCTGAAGCCCACTGCAAGTGCGAGCGTCGTGAAGCGAGTCATTGGCACGTATCACCTCTTCGAAGCATCGATTGATTTGCGAATGGCGGCGACCGATTGCGTGACGATCAGCTCGACGCCGAGCCGGCCGAGCTCGGCGCTGGCGCGCCGGGGGTCGCCGTCGACGCCGCTGGGCTCGCCGGGTGCCGGCTGCTCCGGGGCCGTGCCGCGAACCAGACGCGGCTCGAGCGCGAGCATGAGCGACGTGTCGGAGAGCCCCGCGTGCTGACCGATCTCCTCGGCCCGATACCCGCGTGTTTTCAGCAGCGCCTCGAACCCGGCCGTCGCCGCCCGGTAGTATTCCTCGACCGGGTGCACCCGGACGGGTGAGCTGGTCCACTCGCGGTTCAGGCGAGCGGCGACGGCCCGCTCGCCGGCCTGAGTGGAGCCATGGTCACCGAGGAAGACGATGTCACGGAAACCGTGAGCGCGGAAGCTGCGCGCGGCCGAATCCAGCGTCTGGCGAAACGTCTCTTCGCGCACCGTGATCGTCCCCGGAAACCGCATGTGCCCGGTCGGCGGTTCCACGGCGCCCTCGGGAACATAGGCCAGCACCGGCGCGACGAGCGCATTACCGAGGGCGTGCGCGATCCGCTCGGCGAGGACCTTGACCCGCACGTTGTGCTTGCCCAGCGCCATGTGAGGGCCGTTCTGCTCGGTGCCGCCGATGGGCAGGAGCACGGTCGTCTTTCCGGCTCTCACGAGGGCCCGGAGCTCGGTCCATGTCAAAGCCTCGAGCGAGATCGAATCGGGGGTCTGTCCGTAACCGGGCGCGGTCAGGACCAGGACCAGGCAGAGGACGGCCAGCGGTGACGTCTTCACGCTTCGTACTTAACCGCACCCGGCCGCGCGCCGTCCACAAATTCGTCCTCGATCGCGACGGCTCTCCCGCTCGCAGGGTCACCTCGCCCCAGCGATTACATCCGCCGGCGCGCGGGCGGCCGGCCGCCCTGGCTTCGCGCATTTCCCGCCTCGCCCCTCCTCCGACGGGCCATGCTCCGCTGCTGGCGAACCGCCCTGGCCTGGCGCTCGACGTTGGCGACGAAGCCCGGATCGCCGCTGCGCCTCAGCCCCTCCTCGATGAAGGCCCGGAGAACGATCTGGAGGCTCACCGGGAGCTTGTGGTTGATCGTCGCCTTCGCCGCAACGACACGCGCACGGTCCAGGATGTCCCTGGAGAGAATGAGAAGAACCGTCGTCCTGTCTTCGAGCACGCCCACCTCCGTCTCCTTGGCGACCAGCGCCTCGGCGTTCTTGCCGCGTAGTTTAATCTATTATATAAGTTATACTGTAGTGGCGGTCAGTGAATATGGCGGGCCACACGGGCGGCGCCCTCGGAACCCCAGCGAGCGCCCGGCTCGGGGAAGGCAAGAATAGTCGAACAATGACCGAGCGCGTCATCTCGCTCGGGGCCGTCCCGGCTCGCGAGTCTTATGCCCGACTCGGGGAGACCGGCTATGCCGAGCGTGCGTTCGCGGAGTGTCGGCGTTACGAGGCCCTCTTGCGAGGGGCGATCGGACCCGAGCCCCCGGGCGCACGGCTCCGCATCCGGCGCTCAGCGCCAGGCCTGGGTTCATACCTCGAGCTGGTCGTCGAGTACGACGACGAGAACGTCATCGCGCGCGCATACGCCATTCGCTGTGATCGGGAGGCGCCGACGAGCTGGGAATAGGCGACCCGAGCCGTTGAAAGGAGTCTGGATGGCCAGGCAGCACTGCATTGCAAATGCTCTCGTGCTGATCGTTGTCGTCTCGCTGACCGCCACGGGTACGGCCGAGGGCCAGGTGCCCACCGCCGCTGACTTCGCCGCGTGCAATGCGGAGGCGCCAAAGGCCGTCAAGGCCGGAAGCGCCTCACCGACCACCGGCGACCTCGCCCGCGCCGGCAACGTACGCGGTGACGCCACCACGTCGAGTCCAGGAGATGGCAAGGGCACAGGCGTCGAGTCGTCAGATCCGCAAATCCACGGAATGAGCGCGGAGGGAGCGAAGCACGCCGCCTATCAGGCCGCCTATCGCAGTTGCATGCGGCGGAAGGGCTTCTGAGCGATCGGCCGAGCCCCTTGGAGGGGCGAGCGCACGCGATGTCGAGTGCGTAGCCCCATCGGCTCGTCGAGCGAGACCTCGGTCATGGCCAGGAGCACGCAGCGGCAGCCGGGGTGGATCGGCGGCATGAAGTCGCTCCCGCGACTCACCTCACGGCCGTTGAACGACTCACACACCGGGCATCGCAGCCCGTCTCCCTGCTGCACGATCCGCGCCCGGATCCCCTGCCTCGTGTAGTGGTGAAGCGCCGTGGCCCCGCGGCGGAGCGTGTCGAGCCATTCGAGCAGGAGATCCAGTTTCCGCAGCCGGTAGGCCGTGATCGCGGCCGCCGACATCCGGGACGACGGGACATCATGCAAGCCCTTCCACCGGGCGGGGAACGTGCCGCTGGCGGCGAAGATTCTCTGCCAGCGATCGAACTCGGGCCACGTGAAGCCGCGATCTCCGAGGACGGTCACCGCCGTCGTTCCCTCGCCGCCGGCCACCACGCGGGCGCGACCGACCTTGAGGAACTCGACTACCGTCTCTCGCTCGTCGTGCGAAAAACCCTGGATGCTGTCCAGGGCGCTATCGACCGCGTTGAAGTTCCGGCTCACTCGTCGGGTTGAGTCTCCTGATTGTGATTGTATACTATTTATCTTTTATATAACTCATGATAGTATGTATATCGGCGATACCTGACGCCGTCTCCTTCCCCGGTCGGCCCGTGCATCGTCAGGTCGTGACTCCAGCGTGGATCTACGCCCTTCTGGAGCGCGCGTGGAACTCACAGCGTGGAAACAGTAAAGGAGCAGCCCCCATGGCGCAAAAACTCTTCATCGGCGGTCTCGCGTTCTCCACATCGACAGAACGGCTTCGAGAGGTGTTCACGGCTGCCGGCCAGGTCGAATCGGCCGCCGTCGTGACCGATCGTGACACCGGTCGCTCGCGCGGCTTCGGGTTTGTCGAGATGGCGACCTCGGAAGAGGCCGATCAGGCGATCGCGCAGTTCAACGGCAAGGACCTCGACGGCCGGCAGCTCAGGGTGGAGAAGGCCTCCGCCGGCGGCAGTCGTAACGCCGGGGGCGGATCTTCACGGGGCTTCGGCGGAAACTCACGCGGAGGGCGCTGGTAGGCGGCCTGCCTCGGCGAGGCCATGGCGAGATGTGAGACTTGTGGCGCAGAGCTCCCCGACCCTTCACAGCGATTCTGTGGGGGCGACAGGTGTCAGCGTGTGTTCATGAGACACAGCCCGGCCACGGACGGCTTCCGCTGGTCCGGGCAACAGAGCGGTCCGTACCCTTCTCACTTCGACAACCGAAGAGGTGCCACATGCAACTACAACTTCCGTGGTTCAAACCTGCCGCGTGGGGTGTGGTGGTCGGCGCTGTTGCGACCATGATCATCGGCTTTTCCTGGTTGGGCTGGACCCTCGGCAGCACCGCCGAGCGGATGGCGAGCGAACGAACCACCGCAGCCGTCGTGGTCGCGCTGACCCCTTCCTGCGTCACGGGATTCATGCAGCAGCCGGGCGCGACCGCAAAGCTCGCCGAGTTTCAGAAGATCGAGTCGTGGAAACAGAGAGAATTCATCGAGGCCGGCGGATGGGCGACTCCGCGGGGGGACAAGCAGGCGAACTCGGGACTTGCGACCGCATGCGCCGAGGAGCTCGCAAAGACCAAGACATAGGCTTTATGGCTACGCACTCGAAAACCAATCGAGCCGTTGCACGACTCCGCCGGCTGGCCAGGCGGCGACGCGTGGCCGAACTGAAAAAGGCTCGGCGCGATAGGTCCGCGCCACCTGCTGGCGGACTCACTCCACGCCGCGACACCGGTTGAACGACGGAAGTCTCGATGCGAGGTGTCGAGCGCTTGGGCCAGCGGCGTGCGGGTTCCATCGCGTCCTGCCCCCCGGACGTTCCTGCTTCCCATGTCATGCCTGACTGGCTCGAGGAAATCAGGAGGCGGAAATGGACCGAGGAGCGGCGATGCTGGCGGTTGTCATGGAGATTTACGAAGGCGGTAAGGATCTGATCCCGGGGTGGGAGCTCAAGGAGCAAGCGGAGAGCGCGCTGGCAACAGGTGGTACCGAAGGCCTGAGGCGCTATTACGAGGCGTGTCTGGCCCGTTCGAGTCGCCAGGTAAGAACCACCCTCGAACGCGACCGACGAAAGACTCTGGAGTCGGAGCGCGATCGGTTCATGTCGATTTACCTGGGTGCCGCCCGGTGACGGTTGGGGAGGTGTGTTGAGGGCGGCCCCCTCCATCAGGGGGAAGCGACGAATATTTCAGGCCGCGAGCGCGCGCACGACGGTCTTCTCCTGGAGACACTCGGAACACTTACCCGAGGAAACTTGAAAGCCGTCGCCGATCAACACCACGGCTTCGCGCACGTCGCTGGGAAAGGCCCCCATCTTCAGCGCAAGACACGCGTCGCAAAAGCGGACCGTCCGGTACGCCCGGAGCAGGAGGCTGACTCGATCTTGGATGGTTTGCATAGCGCACTCCATGCCGCGGAAGGAGATCTGTGCCTTCGTCACCGGGTCTCGACGCACGCAGCGCGTCAACCCTAGGGACTCAGTGGCTGGCGGAGGCACTGTAACACGAGACCGGGCGGGCGACATGCTCGAGCGGGCGCATGACGCCGGCTTCGGCGAGCGCGGGCGCTTTGCGATAGTGGGCCTGCGGGGAAGGAACGTCCCGCCGTCTACTACTTCCCCAGGTCAAACGCGAACGGATAGCCGAACTGAACACCGACCTTGACCCGGTTCTCATCGGCATCGAAGTCCGGCGTCGTCGACGAACTCCCGAGTCGCTGGCGCAGGAACGAGTATCCGCCAAAAACCGTCACGTAGGGGTTGATCCGGTAGGCTGCTCCGAGGGTCACCGTGAACACAGTGACGTCGATGCGCTGTACTTGCCGGTCGCTCAGAGACTCCGCCTTCGTCCACATGGGATTGAAGATGACGAACAGATCCCGCCAGGTCGGCAGGACGAGCGTCCCGGAGACCGTCTGGGTATCGGCCGGGCCACCGAATCCACCCGCAACGGCCACGTTCCGAGAGTAGTAGACGCTCGCCGTACCGAATGGCAGTCGCTGTGCGAAGCCGCCGCTGAGAGCCGGGGTGATGAAGCTCTCGTCACCGAGCTGGGTGAACGCAGGGCCGCCGTCGGCGCTGACGGTGAGCGTCGATGTGACACGGTAGCTGAAACCAATGGTGGGATTGTGCGTTTTGGAGTTGTCGCCGTGACCTGATCGCAAGTCCAGGTACGTGAAGTTGTACCCGATCATACCGGTGAAGCGAGGCGTGAACGCGTGGCTCAGGTTGCTGAGGAATCCATAGGTGTCCGAGTCGATCCCCGCGCCTTCACCCTCGAGGCGCACCACACTATAGATCGCCGCGAGATCCAGCCTCGTCTGCGACCCCACCTGCCATCCCACCGCGGGCGTGAGGGTGTTGCTCCACGACGCTTGCCCACCGAGGCTGAATCCTCCTGATGTGGCGTCCGGGCTCTGGTCTCGTGTGAACGTTTCGCTCGCGGTGAGCGTAAGGCGCGGGGTCGGCTCGTAGAAGACGCCCCCGACGAAATTCTGGCGGGCGAGGCCGTCGTTTGGGCTGCTCCCGCGAGCGTACAAGTCGGCGGAGTTCGAGAAGCCCGCGGCCAGCTGGAACCGAGGGCGGTTCACCAGCAGCATGAGGGCGGGGGTGAAGCTCGTGATGAAATCGTACCGCTTGTTGTTGTTGTTCAAGAAGATGTTGTCGGTGAATTCCTCGGACACGGCGATCGAGGGCAACAGGTTGACCTCGCGCCGCTCCAACGGCGACATCAGAAGCCCGAGCAACTCGAGGGGATAGTTGGACAGGCCAGGATAGGCTGGAGCGAGCGCCGGACCCACAGTCGGAATTCGCAGCAGCGGTGAAGACCGGAACTCCCCTTCCTCCTCAGGCTGTTGCTGCTGGACGATGCCGGGCCAGAGCTGCGGGCTGGGCCAGGGCTGCTGGGCCCATGCGTGAGGCGGCATCATGCAAAGGGCGAGGCCGAGGATCGCGCACGCGCGGAGCATTCGACGGCGACTTTATAAATACCCGGTTCCGAGGGCAATCAGGTAAATACCCTAACGAGAGTCAGGGTGAAATCGTAGCTCACAGCCTCACACCCGCGACTTTCACCCAGTCGGGCGCCGCATTCCAGGGCCATGGCCGCCCTTGCGGAGCACTGTGAGCGTTCCTGAGCGGGGCTATATAATCCCGGCGATGGCGGCCAGCGCCCCGTTCACGCTCGGCGGTTTCATCGCCCGGTTCGCCTTCGCGCTGCTCGTGGCCGGCGCGACTTACAATCCCACTCGCTACTCGTACTACGCGTGGGCAAAGAGAACCGGGTTCGAATGGAGTCCGCCGACCGTGTTCGTCGGCGTCGTCCTGCTGATCGGCTGGTTCGTCTGCCTGCGACTCACCTTGCGCTCCCTGGGCGGCCTCGGCTTCCTGCTCGCCAACGCGTTCCTGGCCGCGCTCTACTGGCTCGTCGCCAGCTGGGGCTGGCTGCCGATCGAGAACGTCGCGGCGATCTCATGGCTCGGCCTGTTCAGCGTCGCCGCCATCCTGGCCGTCGGCATGTCGTGGTCGCACTGGCGTCGGGGCTCGACCGTCCGACCCCTGTGACAGCGCTTCACGCTCACCCGAAAAAGAGGGCCGCCCCTTGCGGAGCGGCCCTATAGCCGTGAGGCCCCGGTGAATCAGCTGTGCCAGCGGAACTGTTGCGGCTTGCGCGCGGACTCCTGGGAAATCATGACGTTGACCAGGGCCGGGCCCTTGAACGCCGTCGCCTGCTCCAGGGCGGACTTCAGATCTTTCGGGTTCTCGACGAACCAGCCCTTCCCGCCGAACGCCTCCATCATCTTGTCGTAGCGGGCGCCGTAGATCAGCGCGTTCGGCCGCATGTTCTGGAGCGGATTGTCCGGATGTTTCGCGTGCCCTGGCCCGATGCCGCCGTTGTTGAAGACGACGATCTTGACCGGGAGCTGATAGCGACAGGCCGTTTCTATCTCCATACCGGAGAAGCCGATCGCTGAGTCGCCCGAGACCGAGATGATCGGCTTGTCGGGATGCACCACCGCTGCGGCAATGACGAAGCCCATGCCGATGCCCATCGTGCCGTAGCTGCCGGCATCGAGCCGGTGCCGCGGCTTCGAATTGAACAGCTGGGTGCGGCCGATGTCCATCGTGCTGGCGCCCTCGCCGATGATGATCGCGTCGTCCGGCGTCCACGCGGCGACATCTCTCAGCGCCCGGTAATAGTTGGCCGGGGCCGCATCGTCGACGAGCTGGGGCGCGATCTGGGCCGCGTTCGCCGCCGCTTTCTCGGCGATCGAGGCATGCCAGGGCGTGTCCTTGGGATACACCCACTCGCGCTTGCCCAGCGCCTGGTTGAGCTGCCCAACGATCGCCTTGCCGTCGCCGACCAGCGCGACCTCGGTCGGCGCGTTCTGGCCGATCGCTTCCGGCGCGATGTCGAGCTGGATGATGCGCACATTCTTGTTGAAGCGCGGCGGTAGGCCGAAATGCATGATCCAGTTGAGCCGCGCGCCCATCAGGACGACGACGTCGGCGTTCTGCAGCGCGTGGCTCCGCGCCGCGCCGACCGACAGCGGATGGTTGTCGGGCATCACACCCTTGCCCATCGGCGAGGCGAGGAACGGCAGCTTGGTGCGCTCGATGAAAGCGCGAACCTCGTCCTCGGCGCGCGAGTAGGCCATACCCTTGCCGATGATGACGAGCGGTCGCTCCGCCGACCTGAGCACGTTCAACGCGCGTTCGACATCATCCGGCATGGCCTGGGTGCGCGGCGGATCCGGGCAGCGCGCCGGCTCGTCCACCCTGGACTCGTCGACCTTTCCGGTAATGATGTCGTCCGCAATGTCGAGATAGCTCGCGCCAGGGCGGCCATAGATCGCGTTCCGGACCGCCATCTCGACATAGAACGGGATGCGGTGGACGTGCTCGATCGCATGCGCGAACTTGGAGAACGGCGTCGCGATCAGCACCTGGCGCTCTTCCTGGAACGCACCCATGCCGTTGCGCCAGGTCTCCGAAGCGCCGCCGATCAGGACCATCGGCCAGCCATTCTGCTGGGCATTGGCGAGGCCGGCGAGGGCGTGGACGACGCCGGGGCCCGACACGACGAGGCAGGCGCCGGGGCGCCCGGTCAGATAGCCGACGGCCTGGGCGGCATACGAGGCGGACTGCTCGTTGCGCATTCCGACGTAGGTGATCCCTTCCTTCTGCGCGGCCGCGGCGATCGGCTGGACCGGAAACCCGACGATCCCGAACATGAACTGGACGCCCTGCCGTTTGAGATTCCTCGCGACTAAGGTTGCGCCGTCGACTTCGGCCATGAGTTCTCTCCTGTCAGAGTGGGTCGTCGTCCGCGCGCATCCATTGCACCCGGAGCGGGCGACCCGAGGCTCGCGCCAAGTAAGATCGCGCCCCCCGGAGCCAGAGTCAAGCCCCCGTATCGCGCCGTCTAAGATGTTACCGAGCGAAAATCGTCGCGCCATTTGCGATGTGACTTTCGGGGGTCTTCGAGGCCCGGAGGAGAGTGACATCGTGACTGCGCCGCTTCTTCATCGGGATGACGTCATTCGACCGGGTCTGCAAGCACAACATGACGTTCAACGTACGTCCGACTGGCCCTTGGTGAGCCGGTCGATCTACGCGACGAGTACGACGAGGCCGCGGACTACTATCTCGTCCGCGACGTCGACATTCTGCCGCGTGTGGCCCACGCCGACGAAATGTTCGAGGGGATCGAGGAGCTGCAGTGAAGGTCGCTGACGAGCCGCCCCACGGTGCCAAAGTCGAGGAAGAGGCGGACAGGTTGCGAGCCGAGATCCTCGAAATAGTCCAGCGGAAAGCCGCGCGAGGAATCGTCGCGGCCGCCGGCGAGGACGGGCTTGAGATCACTGGAGAACTCGATCGCCAGGCCGTCGAGACGCTTCGTTTGGAGATCCACCGCATGGCCACCCGGCATGGACCTGGCGTAACCCGATTCAGGGTCGAGCACGAGTCGTCGCATCCGGCGGCGCGCGCGGCGCCAGTGAGACGGCGTGACAACATCCGTCTGGCGGCTCTTCCCGCTCGTCAGCGTCCTGCTGGTCGTGCTCGCTATAATCACGCGCGGAGTCAACGCGCTGGACGTCCTCCGTCCAGGGCACGCGCGGTGGCGCCTGCGCGGGCCGCCAGCACCCCCAGGAGCATGATGAGCCTGCGCGGGAATATCGCCGTCGTCATGACAACCCTCGCGATGCGCCCGAGCTAGGAGAAGGGAGACGCGGAGGTTTCAAACGCCACTGTGCCTTCGCCGACCAAGCTGATGGCCACATAGGGGTGTGCGAGGACGTCGAGGTCGAATGCGGCCGTGAGATTCCCCGGCGTCACCGACACCGCGAGCCGGGCTCTGTGGTCGGCGGCGGGCACCGCGATGGCACCCGCTCGTTCCGTGGACGGATCGGTGGTGAGACCAACAGCTTGGTACACGGTCCGGTCGTCGACTGTGATGAGAACCGTATGTTCATGAAATCCTTCGCGCAGCATGAGATGCACGATATATGGTCCCTTCGGCGTTCGGCCACCATCGGTGAAATCGGTCGCTGACGCCATTTACTCTGTCCTACTTTTCGTCGGGCCGGACATGCTCGACACAGTAACTGCGCTCCGGCGTTGAGGTCTTTCCAATTCGGTCGGGGATCATAGGTGGCCTGGCGATTCAGCCTTTTCCGTCGAATTTCCGGAGAGATGCCAAGGCTTCACGAGCTCGGGCGACGACTATATGAGGACGACTGTATAAGGAGGACGGTATAAGGAGGACGGTTGCGGATCGCCCAGCATGACTGGGCAGGCCCGCGGTGGCACCTCCGAGGGGTGAGCAGTCGCAGCAACGGCGCCTGCGAATGTTGTCCGATGAAGCCTGACGACCTCTGTCCCACACCTGTCACGAGGAGGAGTGAACATGGGGCGGCTTGGCGCAAGCAACACCAATACCAACACGAATACGAACACGAATACGAACACGGCGGTGAGCTCACCGCAGGCGGGCGTTGCGAACGGCATCCGCTACAACTCGCAGGAGTTTCCCAAGCTGCTGCAGCCCGGTAAATTTCCAGCCGAGCTCCCACCGGGCGCGCACAAGCCGAAGGAGTACGAGGACACCGAGAAGGAGGTCTACAAGCTCCAGTTCCGGAAGTACTGGGACGCCGAGAACCGGGCTTCCATCTACGTCAACGAGTTCGTTCAGAAGAACCCGGGATGGCTGGCCGAAGTGGTCAACACGATCCGGGAGAAGCACGAGCTACTCAAGCAACAGAAGGCGGAGCAGCTCCGCGCTGTCATCGGGATGTCCGACGAGCGTGAGCCGCGCTTCGTCGAGATCATCGACCAGCACGACGGCGAGGGCGCCATCAAGTACTGGCTGGGGATGCTGATGATCGATCCGAGCAATGCGGGAGCCGCCTGGGCGCTCATCCGGATCGGCCGAAAGCTCGGCGAGCACGTCGTCATGTGCCTCAAGAACGAGTTCCGCGAGCCGCGGCCCTCCCAAGTCTGCCCCGCAATCGTTCCCATGGTCGACCCGCCGATCACGCCGTCGTTCCCCGCCGGGCATGCCCTCCAGTCGCACCTCATCTCGAAGCTTATGGAGGCCGCCGGGCGACCGCTCGTCCAGCCTGACATGCTTTACGCCCTGGCCCAGCGTATCGCCGAGAACCGGATCATCGCTGGATTGCACTACCCTCTCGACAACGAGGCCGGTGTCATCGCCGCCGAGATGGTGTTCAAGAAGTTGATGACCGACGATGCGGACCTGAGGTGCGCCAAGTTCCGTGAGCTGGTCGAGGAGGCGAAGGCAGAAAGTCTCCGCGAGCGGGAGGCGTGATCATGCGCCAGGACTTCGTCGTCCGTCGGTTCGAGCTCCATGCGTCGGACGCTGACGCACTCAGCGCGGCTCTCGACACGTTGCGCCGTGATGTGGCCAAGCAGCCGCGGGACCTCATCAAGGCGCTGCCGATCAGACCGTCTGATCGGCCGCCGAGCGCGACCGTCACGCTCAAGGGGCAAGCGTCGGTGATTGCCGCGATCCGCGAGAACGTAGCGCACGTGCCGAAGGTGCGGGTTCTTCGAGACTGGCTCGACGTCCTGGCCGAGGAGGGCGATGCCCCGGACGCCGAAGACAAAATCTATCCCGATCGGCGAGCGCTGCTCAGGATCGATCCCGACGGACGATCGAGGGGCGTGAGGGGCAGCGGCGCCCGCCTGGTCGTGGCTGTCGTGGATTCCGGCATTATGGTCGACCACCCGGACTTTAGGGGACACCTGTGGACCACGAAGGTCGATGGACGGGACGTCCACGGGCGCTGCTTCCTCAGTGCAGCGGAGGACTACGATCTCACCGACCAGGACGGACACGGGACGATGTTGGCGGGATCCATACTGGCGACGGCCAATGCGATCCAGGGCCTGGAGATCATGGCTGTGAAGTTCTTCGACGTCATGACCCAGCCGTCGGCGGCGAATGCGGCGGCCGCTATCGGATTCGCGGTGGCGAACAAGGCCAGCATCATCAATCTCAGCTTCGATCTGGGTATCGGCTCCTACGCTTTGCGAGACGCGATCGGTGCCGCCTGTGCCGCCGACGCGCTGGTCGTGATCGCCGCCGGCAACACCGGCAGCGACAACGATCGCTTTCCGCTGGTCCCAGCCTGCTACGCCAAGGAGTTCCCGGACAATGTCATCGTCGTCATGGCGACAAACGAATACGACGGCAAGCCGACCTTCTCGAACTTCGGCAGCGAAAGCGTCGATCTCGCCGCGCCCGGCGTCGGGATCGCTAGCACGCGCCCTTTCTTCGTCGGTGACAACCCGGCCAGGCGATACGGTCGCTACACCGGTACGTCGGCGGCGGCGGCCCAGGTGACCGGAGCCGCCGCACTGCTGCAGTCACTCCGTCCGGCTTCGAAGGCCAAAGACATCAAGAACCAGATTCTGCAGACGGCGGACACGTTGCCGGGGCTGAGGTGCCGGATGAGCCGCCGGCTCAACCTCGGCCGGTTCTAGTACACATTGCTAACCGAGGACTAGCCCGGGAGTCCAGCGCCTCGCAGGTGGTGGGCCAGACGCCCGCGGCGGTCGGGATCGCGGATGGCGTAGCTGTCGACGAAGCGCTGGACGTCGAAGCTGGGGTCGGCGAGGAGCAAGGCGTGACCGACCTCGCGTGCCTCGTCCACGTGTCCGGCCGCGGCGAGGCTGGCGGCGAGCAGCCGAAGATTCGCCGTGTACCGCGGATTCTGCTCGCGTGACTTCCGGCCCCATCGGGCCGCCTCGTCATAGGCACCAGCGACATAGTGCCCCAGAACCAGACCGGTGTGAGCCAGGAAGCTGTGTGGATCGAGCGGCGACAACCGTAGGCCCTGCTCCGCCCGGCGGATCGCCTCCTCCGGGTCACCGATGTAGGCATACGTCGGGCTGCTCCGAGTCCAGGCGATCGCACTGTTCGGGCTCGCCTCGATGGCCCTGTCGAACAGCAGCAGGGCTTCCTCGAACTCGTGGCGGAGGATCGACTTGGCGTGGCCGCACAGCGCCAGCGCCATCGCATCGAAGCTGTCGCGGGCGATCGCCGCGGTGGCGAAGCGCAAGACCTCGGCCTGATCCGCGCCGGGGTTCGTCGACCACCCCTGGCCGAACCTGATGGTATGCCAGATCGCGAGCAACGCGTAGGGCATGGCGTAGGCCGGATCGAGCGCGATCGCTTTCTCGAGCCACGTGTGGGCCTCGGTAAAGTCATCTTCATTGAGCTGATAGATCAGCGCCAGAGCGCGCAGGGAGCAATCGTAGGCCTCGAGGCTGTCGGGACGCTTGCGGAGGGCACGCCTCATCTCTGCTTCCCTCACCTGTGGCGCGATCGTCACGACGACGCGGGTCGCGATTTGATCCTGAAGCGCGAACAGGTCCTCCGACATGCCGTCGAAGTGACTGGCCCATACCACGGCGCCATCCCCCGTCTCCGCCAGCTCGACCGAAACGCGCATCCGCGTTCCGGCGCGCCGCACGCTCCCGGACAGCGCATAGGAGACGCCCAGCTCCCGCCCCACCGCGCGGACGTCGACCGTCGTGCCGCGATACCGCAGCGTCGAGCTGCGCGAGATGACGAGCAACTCGTGAAGCGACGCCAGCGCGCCGACGATGTCCTCCACGATGCCGTCGCCGAAGTAGCTCTTCGTCTCGTCCTCGCTTGCGATGCGGAACGGCAAGACGGCGATCGAAGGGCGTCTCCGCGAGGCACCGACGCCGCTCAGGGTGGCGTCGGCGGTCACGCCCCCGCGGACTACCTCCGCGCGATCGGGCGCCGCCGGGAGGCGCTGGTCGGACTCTCTCGTGGGGGCGGGGGCGTGGGTCGCCGCCGGGGCTTCGGGTTCGGCGACACTACGGAGCGCGTATCGCGCGATTCGCGCGCGGACAGTATTGCGCGTGACTCCGAGGAGGGCGGCCGTCCGTGAGATGTTCCAGCCGGTGCGGGCCAAGGCTTCGCTCAGGCGCCGCCGGTGGAATGCGTCGGCGTCAAGGTCGGTCTCGCCGTACGGCGCGCTGACGAGGATCTCCGGCGTCGCGCCGAGCCCGAGAGCAGCGACCGGGATGACCGGGGTCGGGCACAAGAGAACCGCTCGCTCGACCAGGCTATTGAGTTCGCGGACGTTGCCGGGCCACCGATAGCCGCGGAGCGCCGGCAGCACGTCCGGGCTCAACTGCTTGGCCGGCCCCAGATACTTCGCGCACGCCCGGGCCAGGGCCGACTCCGCGAGTAGGTCGATGTCGGCCCCGCGCTCACGCAGCGGCGGGAGATCCAGCGTGATTCCCGCGAGGCGATGGTACAGATCCTCGCGAAAGCGTCGGTTCTTCACCGAGATCGTCAGATCCTCGTTCGTTGCGCTGATGAAGCAAACGTCGACCGGCTCGCTCCGTGTCGCACCAAGCCGCCTCACCGTGCCGTCCTCCAGGACCTTCAGTAGCTTCGCCTGGAGGGAGAGCGGCAGCAGGCTCACCTCGTCGAGAAAGAGCACGCCGCGATGAGCCACTTGCAGGAGCCCCGCCTTCCGCTGCTTGGCGTCGGTGTAGGCCCCCGGTTCGTAGCCGAACAGTTCGGACTCGAGCAACTGGTCGGGGATGGCCGCGCCGTTCACCTCGACGAACTCCGCCTTCGAGCGCGAGCCCCCGCGATAGAGGATGCGGGCGACCAAGCCTTTGCCCGTCCCCGTCTCGCCAGTGATCAGGATCGGCGGGAGCCGGCGCACCTCGGCCTCTCGGGTCAAGAGTGCCCGGATCTGCTCACGCAGCGCGACGATCCGCGCGCTTCCACCGAGGAGCTCGTCAACCACGTCCATAGACGGCGATTATCGGTCGCTCGCCGCGCGAACGCCAGCCAGCGCTGGCCGGGGAGGCTCACATCCAGTCGGCGAGTGGACTGGACGGGGACCAGGGCCCTCCGCCCGACGGCGCCATCAGATCGACGCGGGCACGCACCTCGTACGCGATCGCGTCCGTGATGAAGGCGCGCGCATGCGCATGACGAAGCCCGAACCGCCGCGCCACCCGGCGGATGGCGTCGCCGGCCGGCTGGCCACGACGGATGGCCCGAAGCACCTCACCCACGATGCGCTGAATGCGCGGTGACGCCCCTGGCCGAAAGGTCAGGACGACGTGGAGCTCCGAGGCCGCCGGCCCTCGCCAGCGACGCCAGACGTAGCGATCGACCTCGGGGCCGAGAGTGCAGTGTCGCGCCGGGGACTTCTCTTGCGCCTCGCGCGTCCGGCGATAGGCCCAGTACGACAGCGGGTACGTACGGTTGGTTCCGGGCTCCACCCAATGCTCGGTATCGTGACCAGTACTCGGCACGGTGCACCTCCCCCGGTAGTTCCAAACCATAGCCAGCCGCAAGCCGACTCCAACGGTCGCTGGGGCAAGTGCCATGCCGCACGACAAGCGACGCCATTTCAAGGTCTTGTGGTGGTCAAGCGAGCTGGTCCTCCAGTGGTCAAAACTGCTCAGTCACCAGCGCTCCCGCTACCGCGGCGTGTCCTTCTACGTTTGCTTATGGCTCGGTGTGGACGACACCCGCGGGCGCTCCGGTCTCGCGGGCGGTGATGCGGTTCGCGTCCCGCTCGACCCGGTCACGGACTTCATAGTTCCCCGACGTCGTAGCGAGCTTGCGTGCCATATTCAGTGCCATCTCGGATATCTCTCGATCGCCCATCAATGTCACGGCTTCGGCTGTACAGAGCACCCCTTCGATGGAGCGCTGACTGTAGGCCCGAAAGAGCGCGGCACGGTACGCTTGCCTCGCGTTGAAGCGCCCCGACAACGTAGCGCCGGTCAGCTCGCCGATGCGCAATGCCGCGTCACCGGCGGCGAGCAATGCATCCCAGCGTCGGCTTGCCTGGGCGACGGCCCAAACATCGGTCCACGCCCGGGCCGCTCTC
>Ga0137377_10001624_pt1 | contig 15968 bp, 19 predicted proteins | sample SagtaG_22_FD_104815 | JGI IMG/M metagenome (GOLD analysis project Ga0137377, IMG submission 104815) | Vadose zone soil microbial communities from Sagehorn Ranch, Mendocino, California, USA - Sage2_L_40_16 metaG | ecosystem: Environmental > Terrestrial > Soil > Vadose zone | place: USA... | reverse complement strand
CGCGCGCTACACTCAAGACCCGAATGAAGAGAGGTGTCGAGGATTGCATGATGCCTCCGGGAGCGCGGGTGTGTTATCCCGTGGCGTAGGCCTTCGTGGGTTCGAATCCCACCCCCCGCACCAGACGGGTTACCCCGTCAGTAATTGTCCCGGACCGGGAGAAGATACTCCAGTACGCATGGCACCTCAAGAAGGAAGGATACCGAGAAAGCACCATCACCTCAAGAGTCAAACTTCTGAACGGACTGTCACGAAGAGCCGACCTCTTCAAACCTGAAGCAGTCAAGGGCGCAATAGCCTGTCTCGACGTGTCCGAAGCTCGTAAGGAGAATCTTGTGTGCGTCTACGGGTCTCTCTGCAAGCTCAACAACATCCCATTCTTGCCGCCAAGATATCAGAGAGTAGAGCGACTACCGTTCATCCCCAAAGAAACTGAGGTCGACCAACTGATCGCGGGAACCAGTCGAAAATGCTCTGTCTACCTTCAACTCTTGAAGGAGACTGGGGCGCGAGCTGGCGAAGCTTGGAGTCTCAGATGGATTGACTTGGACTTTGAGAAATTGGCTGTGACATTGATCCCAGAGAAAGGCTCCAATCCGCGCCAAATCAAAGTCAGCTCAAAGCTATTCGCAATGCTGAACCAGCTTCCGCGAAGGCATGAGCGTGTGTTCGGGCCTGGAAAGCTCGACCATTTCGCCAGATGGTTTTACGTGAAGCGACGAGATGTTTCGCAAAGACTTGGAGATCCGCAAATACGCAGGATTGGGTTCAAGACACTAAGACACTGGAAAGCAAGCACCCTCTATCACAAGACCCGAGACATCTTGCTGGTCCAGAGAACTCTCGGTCACAAGGATATTCGCAACACCTTGGTCTACACTCATCTCATCGACCTCAATGAGGACGATTTTGCTTGCAAGGCGGCGCGAACTCTCGATGAGGCGTCGAAGTTGATAGAGGCGGGTTTCGACTTTGTGACCGAGTTCGACGGAGTGAAGCTCTTCAGGAAGAGAAAGTAGCCAAATGATTGCCGGTCAAAGAGAGACAATCACCTTTCGGCGCAAGCTCGTTCGGGCTTCCACGAAAGGGAATGAATTCTTGCCCGCCCAAGGCATCGGTGCCGGGTTGGGTCAGGGGCTCGGTATTGTCTTGAACCAGGTCATTCGCGGGACTTCGTCATATCGGTGTTGGGTTGTCCGTCGAGTGACCGGAACGTTCGTTGCGGAAACGCAGGACTCTGTGACCCTTGAACTACGCAATGGACAGCGGCTGAAAATTCGTCTTACGGACATTGTTCGACGGAATATCTTGTGAGCCCCAGGCAAACACTTCTTGGACACGAGGACATTCGCAATATTTCGGTCTACACTCCTCATTGATTTCAACGATGGGGGATTACACCTGCAAAGGGAGCCCGCTCGCTTGAATAGGCGTCGAAGCTGATTGATGCCGGTTTCGAATACGTCACCGAGATGGATCGCACGAAGCTCTTCAAGAAGAGGAAGTGATGGAGACATGTGTTAATCCATGCCAAAGACGCAAGTCCAGTTAGTAGAAGTCGCGTTTGCGTTTCTTCCAATACTCCCAATTGACGATATGTCCATCACGAACATAGATTCGCAGATAGCGATGTTGCATGAGTTCAATGTAAGGGCGCTCATTTTGTTGCCTGTCGATGACGAAAAGTTTCCTTCGACATTTGTCACAAGTGTCCACACGCGTTTTGGATTCAACCTCATCACGAGACATTAGAACGTCCCCGACTTGGCGATGGCGATACCAGGGATGAGAGGAGTCGTCTCTCCGATCAATTGGTATGATTCTCCGAGTCAATCTACTCACCTCACACCAGCGGGTGTCGAATCTCTGACGAAACCGACTCACAGCATGTGGTTTCGTTAGAAGTCAGTTTCTGACGGTTCCACTTGCTGTAAGTCAAATTTGGTCAGAACTTTTTCCCGATGTAGCATGTCTTGACCTTATGACGGATGTACGTGTACCCCTTCGAGACGCTTTCCCGTCCGAGTTCTCCGCAATTGGGACATTTCACCTCTGTGGCTTGTTTCCGGACGGGATTGACCATTCCAAGATAGCATGACCTGTTGGGTTCGTGGAAGAATCTTCGTTCATCGCCTACCCGTCCTTCGCCGGTTCCTGGTTCGCCACATTTCGGGCATGAACCTCGCTTCCCTCCTTGTCGCGTCCACAAAACGAATCTCGGGTAAACGCAGAAGTCGAAAGGATTGGTTGACCCTTTCTTCATTTGCTCGGGGGTGCTGCCCATCCACGCTGTGTTGGACACTGCTGTCATGAATCCGTCGAAAAGCAGTTGTTCCATCCCTTCCACAACTTGGTCGATGCTTTCCCCTGTCTTCTTGGATTCCTCTTCGGCAGGTTCCCAGAGGATTGCAAACCTCCCGTACATTGGTTCAGTTCCATCGCCGAGTGGGTGGAGCCAACCAGTGACTGAGTTTTCAAAATCGAGGTTAATGCCCTGGGGTAACTTTGCGGTGTGCCACGGAATACCTATCAGTCCACAAACTCGGCAGGTTGACCACCCATATTTCGCTAACAAGCGGTCGAGACCTTTCTCCTCCGCCCACTTTCTAAGCACATGGGGCATCTTTGCCAAGGGGTCGAAACGTGTTTCTGTCATACACAATGCACTGTTCTGCTGGAACACGGAAAACGCTTCAGGAACCAACGAAGGATGTTCTTCTCATGCTTTGTTCGACGAGTACGATTTTCGTGGAATGTATTGATGGGAGACTTTGACAACGGAAATGAGAACTTGCAATGCCTTGTTCTCACAGCAATGATCGCGAAGACAGCTCTCGGGTTTGCCCCGATGCGTTCGTTCGCTCAGACTCAAGATCCATCTTGGGTCAGAATGAATACTGTCGCTGAGAGATTTAAAGATGGCTCGTGTTTCCGAAATTTTCTACTTACTTCGCAGAATTACGGCACAGGTAAATGCGTTCGCGGTCCCTCTCAAGACAATAGGTAAACGAACATCACTGAGGGTGGTGGGGTTGGTGCGGACCTTACGGTTGACGCATACATGAAACATTGGGACGTTTTCGTGTCGTACTTTGGCATGAGAGACCCCCTCATCACGCGAGATGAGCCGATAACGTGCGCTATCGTGTGTTGTGCGTCATGAGTCGTGAGAGCTTTGTATCATAAGGTGTCGTGCGCGAATTCCGAAAAAATCTGAGGCATAATGTCGGACCTCGCGGACAGTCACCCCATCGGACACGGGACTCATAGTAAGGGGACCCGCGGGAATGGTCCGCCCTAAGTCACAGGGAACCATGAACGAAAGATGCTCCCATCGGAGCGGACCTCGTATCATCGCTCGACTTGTGCGCAATTGTAGGGTTTAGGAAATACCCAAGTCCCGCCGATCCTATTTTTGATTCGAATAAATTCTTGAGCCGTTGGGAAATCAGAGAGAGGATTACAAACCTCTATTCCGCAGTTCTGCCAACACTACCGGTCTACGGTCTGGTATTCGTCCTATTGGCGATTGGGGCTATATTCGTAAATGACAACAACTTGTACCCTAATGTCGTCTTTCGGAACCTCACGACTAATTTTCCATCGATTGAGATAGGTGGATTTCTGATTGGTTTGGGACTCGTTCCTTCACTGAGCAGAATGCGTATGAAGGATGTCTTGCCATTGCTGTTCGGACTTACCCAAACTGGGGTCGCCCTCGTTGCGGTTTACTACATTGCTCGCGTGGTTCTAAACATCGGGTCTCAAGTTACGGTATTGCCGCCAAACGATATTTTCATTTTCAATGTGTCCGTGGTTTCTCTCATTTCAGACATTGGAGTCATTCTAATTTTCGCCGCAAGTGCGATTTTCTTAGAGATGCTTGTCCGTCTGATACGAGCCCAACTGAAAGATTCTCAGAACCAAGCTCAAAGGTGACGGCACGAACTTAGTCCCGAGCGGTCCTACTTCGTAGAAGTCTGTCAATCTCAGACTGTGGGACGCTTCGAGATAGTTTTCGATTTTTTTCTTCATGTTTCATGGCGGTATGCAGTCTCAAAACGGGAGCCAACTGGGCAAATTTCGACAGTTTGTCATGCCACTTGTCAATCTTGGTGGCACAATATTCCGGAAATTGCCAGATGAAGAAGTGAACGTACTCGTGCGCCAGCGAAAGAAACTTTTCTCGTGGAGAGAATTCCGATAGAATCCGTACTGTGTTGAAATCTGGGTCGTAAGCCGCATACGTTTCATACATTACCCGAAAGTAGTTTCCAAGCTTTGTCTTTATGATAACCCATCGAAATCCGATTACTCTTTGAAAAGTGACTTGGGGACTACCTTTCATGAGAGTCTGATCCCCGTCACTGGAAAATTAGGAAGACTTGTAGTCTTTTGAAGCGGGAAATATGCGTTGAATTTCGTCTTTTACCTCCTTCTTCTTGTAAACCAGAACCCCCTCTTTGGCGGGTTCCTCCAGGCTTAGGTCTGTGCGAGAAGTAATAGTCATGAACTTCGGTAAAGGGGCGAAGGAAGATTGGAACAGTTCGAGTCCAGGCTCACATTCAGTGTATCGGAAAGGTTGTTGGACCACGATGTATCGACTGAAGCGAGTGGGTAAGAATAACATTGCAAGCTCGCGGAAATCTTCTCTGAATCTTGATGCAAACTTCGATGCCCTACGCTGCTCCGCCACGAGTCTAACGAGTTTCTCTCGGTCTGCAGTGCTACTGAAGTCGGCTGTCCGCTCGATAATTCCCCTAATTTCGCTTGGCACGGTCTTTATCTGTTGATGGACTCCGACATCTACTCGAAAATCGACCCCAAGCACTTCCAAACTGCTGTATAACTTCTGGAGAGAGGCTGGAAACTTGATCTGAGCGGTTAGCCAATATTTGTCTTCGGCAGAAGAGTCTGACCCCAAAGGGTCAAGTTGAGAGTTTAGCTTCACAAGATTCTCAATAACAGTTCTTTCTTCTATTTGGAAGATGAATTTCAACAATACAGTTTCGGCTCCGGTGGAAAGTTTGCCGGGATCAAATACGAAAGCGTCGCCTTCCCGAGAAACGGCAGCTTCCTCGCGGCGAAAAGCGGGTAAACAGACGGCTTGCAATTTGATTATGTTCGGTATGGAGAAGGCAACCTTTCCTCCGTAATAGCCAGATTTCACTCTCAGCACTACGGAATATTCTCCAGTGTGGTCGGGCAACCTCAAGGAGAGAACTTCGGATTCCTTTGTTACTGACCGTTTCAGCTGGTCAAGAATTTTGCCAATCTTCTCTACTATCTTGAGTGCCGCTTTCCCCTCTTGGGCGACGATTGGAACAGTCATCTCGTCCCATTCCACCTGAATAGTTTGTAGAGAGGGAAAATCCTGTCCTCGTCAGATTGAATGACAGTCTTGATTTCGACATGAGGATAGTACGCATACGCGAGGTCAGTGTACTCGACTCTAAAATGCAACTTGGATTTTCCAGGTTTAACATGAACAGTGTTCAATGGGTCTCTCACGAGGACCTTCCTGCCCTGAACGGAGTGAATGTACTCAGCCAGTTGTTGGAATATGTTGAATTTCTGGAGGTTCGCCAGAAGGGCGCTGCCGAGAACCTCTCCGATAGATTTCCCGAAATCTGCATACTCTTGGTTAGTCTGCTTCACTTCCTCGCCAATTCGTTGAAGTCTCTGCACGCCTTCCTTTTCCGATAGATTTGGAGGGTCGGTGAAGATTCGGGCGACCTCACTGATGAGACGGTTAAGGTCTGGAAACCGAGTCTTCATCTCCGCGAAACCGGCTTTGATGTCTTCGTTGAACGACTTGACGAAGTCTGATACCACTGCTGGCTCTTCCAGCGTAGCTTTGCTGTCATCTAATGCTCTGACCCCAATGATCACAGTTCCCAACCCTTTGTTTTGTATTCGCAAGGGGTTGGCGACAGTGTTCACAGATTTCTCAAGCCGAACCTCGGAGGGCACTTCAACCTCGATCAATGGACGGAAAACATGGATTCGCTTCGACTCTGAATGAGTTCCATCCTTTCCAAAGAACTCCCAGTGAAGTTCGACCTCTTTCGATGTCTCTTCCATTTGTTCAGAGGTGATTACGAGCCCCAAGTAACCGTTGACTTCAACTTGTTTGACCGACAATTCGGTTTCAGAGAGAGTCCAGTCATACTTCGCCACGTTGTACACTTCTGACACTTTCAACCCCCGAGGAATCCTAACATGTATCCCCTCGAAGGTAGCTCCATGCCATAACGCGAACGATGGTATCTCTTCGCCTTGTAGTGCTTCCTGGGGCAAGTACACTTTAACCGAATCATTGGGCAACTGTTTCATCACCCTCCGTCGAACTCTCGAATGATGTCCTCGATTCCAGATTAGAACCTTGTCCCAACGATGAAGAGTTTCGGAGCTATCTCATACTTAACAATCTCCAAGAGATCGCGGGTTCCGTGCCATCCTTAGAGAAAAATCCCGACTTCTTCGCCCGCTATCAACCCATTTGGTGCTGGACGTGTGGCAAGGTCACGAACCACGAGATAACTTGGCGTTGGGGCGGGAAGTGTTTCATGTGTAAGGAATGCGCCAACATCGTGGTGGAAAAACTCTAAGAATATTCGAGACGGTTCGATTGAGCATGACGGACCTTGAGATAGCCCTATTAGTCGTCGCTCTAATTCTCGTCCTCTTTGTTCTCTACTTCCGGCGTAAGGCTCTCATTTACCACCAAAATTGGCAAACGAGACAGTCCGACGCCTACGCGATGGGAACTCATCAAGTAATGGGAGACATGTCTCAAGTCCTTGGGACGTTCGCTATGCTGGGTGACTACGAGCAAGTTATTCTGCTCTCTACTACGTCAACCCAGTCCTCAATGGACTTACTTGGCGTCAAGGGCGACAGCTTGGACTTTATCGAACTCAAGAAAAAGGGTGCAAGTCTCGGGACAGCAGAAAGAAGAATTCAGCGATTAGTCAAGGAAGGCAAAGTTAGATACATCATTAAGGACGTTGAGCTTCCGGGTAACGTCCAAGTAACCGATAGAATCAAACATGGCTGCTAACTCCGTAGTGTGGTTATGAGATCGAGAAACAGGAAGGACGACGAAGAAACGTTCGTCATTCCCTTGGGTCACGGAGTGAAATTGGACAGGGATGCCAACAAGATTGAAAGTCAGATATGGGCGAAAATGCGAGAGATTTCAGGACTAAGCAACGAGCAAATCGATGCTTTACCCGAGGGCGAATTTGACGAGCTATACGAGAAAGCTGTAGAATCCGGAAGTGCGACCAAGCTACTCCACTGAAATAATTACGCCAACCTCAAGGGGAAGTTTCTTCTGATCGTTGCGGACGTGAACGAACCAAGTCCCGTTTCGTTTTGCCTCATATTCGATTGTCCCCTTCCTTACGCTGTCACGGCTCTTTTCTACCTGTGGACTTTTCGACCCTCTTCTTTCCGCCTTGAGAACTTCAGTCTTGCTGATTAGTTCAAGGGTAATTGGATAATCCGCACTCGCCTCGACTGTAACCACTTGACCTTTCTTGAGTTGAAGGGTGTATTCTTTAGCTTCTTTGGGTTGGATTACGACAGCCTCGTCAACCAAGGGACCTTTGCCATCTTGGTTGGTCTCTGTCTTCATCGCTTCTGGTTCAATGTTATCGGGGAATAATCGTGTTTCTGGTACCTTGTTTATGATCACGTCTCCATGAATTACGTCTCCGTGAACATCTCCACCAATGACAGAGGAGTCAGATACATCTCTGTGAGCGATTTTGGAAACTCTCCTTCCGCGTAAACTATTGTAAGAAACATGAATCAAGTCTCGGACTTGAGATGTTCCCAATACAGATGACCCCGCGAAAACCAATCCGAAGATTATCCCCACGAAGTTCCACCCCGCAGAAATCCCGGTGACAATCAGTATTATTCCGATGCCGAGCAGAGTAAGGACTTCCAACCAATTGTTTACAGTCATTTCTTTCTTGGGTGGTGGCTTTGACGACTTCTTCACGGTGGAGTATCAATTCATTGAATAGTCGAAATCGGCTAATAAGCAGTAGTTGGACTCGCATGAGACGGACACCTCTATCACTAATCTCGAAGCCACTTGTGCCCAGCATCTATCTCTGTGAGCGGCACTTGAACGAGCATATACCTACTTCTTGGTTGAAGGGATTTCGTGGAAAGTCTCTAATTCACAGAACTGCCAGCAAGCCACATGAGCAAAATCACGAAACCGGGTGGCTCTCGCCAACTTATCGGGTTAGTAATTGGCTATCTTGCAGGTGACAAACTGGCTGAGTCAACAAAGTTACCGCAAGGGCTACCCATTTTCTTGTCTATTGTTATTGCAATCGCCTTAAGTGCCGCTGTTGTCGAGCGGAAGTTTCCGCGAGGTAGTTATGGGCGTCAGATGTACAAGTACGGGGTGGGTCAATTAGGTGCTTGGCTCGCCAGCTTGCTCGTTGGGGGGTTTCTACCATTGCTGAAGTCTTTCGTTTATTCGGGGGATTTCTGGACATATGTTCTCCTTGTGCCATGGGTCGTAGGCGTTCTCTACGTTTTCCTCGTCATCCAACAAGGCTTTCAAACGCCTCGCCCCGTGAAGCCGAGTGAGAAATCTTGACCGGTCCGGAGCCTAAGTTCGACAAGGACATAGAATTAGCGAAAATCAACTTGGTTGCCGAAGAATGGCGAGGGTCGCTACTGACGAGCGTTGGAACCCTATTGTCGGCTATGATTGCTATTTTTGCTGTAGTATCGGCATCTGAGTTAACAAGACAACTAACCTTCCTTGCTTCCCTAACGATAATCGTGGTTGTAGGAGCATACTTTGTGAGCGTCATGTACGTGCGTCACCTTAGACCCTATCAGAAGCGGATTCAGCAATTGGACGTTTTACTGAAGAAGGTCTACAACGGGGAGCCGATTGGTGACGTGGAAGACTTGCTCAAGAAGAAATAGAACAAGGTCACCCGCTTTCCCGCGGCTGGGGTGAACTCGACTATTATCTCCACTGAACTCTAACAAGATCGCCAACTTGAAACAATCGGACTGACCGTTGCCGTTGTCACTGTGATTGCAAGAGGAAAGGCGCAGAGGTCAAAGGGCTTTACGGCAAGACATTTCGGTTGGCTTTGTGCAAAGAATGCTCCGAACAGCATGAGCCGCGAAAGCCGAGATGAATCGGTTCTTGGTGATTACGATGGCAAACCTATGATGATTTTTCCCGAGACTAACGTGGTAATGTATTGCCATCCCAGTCCAAAATACTTGTTTAGCTCGTTCTCGTCTACCATGCGTTGAGATTGGAATTTGTGCGACTGCCTAAACATTGTTGGCGTCGTTTCATTCGGGAGTAGTTGCTGAGGATTCTCAAAGCGGGGCACGGGTTCACCGGGATGCCAGCTATGCTCTACTCCATGCTGTGCTGGGTCCGTCGTGACAGTTAGGAACGGTTCGGCCTTGGAGTACTCTTTACGGATGTAGGACGGGTCGAATTCGTCGTAGTTTCCTCCATGCGTCAGCCTAAGATTGTGGTGACCCATCATATGCTCTAGTAGATCACTATCAACAACGCCTGCTTTTCGCATTTGAAACTTCCACCATCGCCTGAAAATGTGAGGATGAATCGAATGAGATGCACATCGGCCGCCGATCGTTATGCGCTTTCTTACTTTGTCGAGACCAGCCCGTCTTGCGACGGAGAGGATCCTATACCGAATACCAGTGGCATTGAGTGAACTCGATGGGTCAGAAGCATCAACCCTACTCCATATCGGTCTTCCTACGGAAGAGAACCGACCTTCAAATCGACCTGTAGAACGGAAGAGCCATGACTCGCTGTTGATCTGTTCGCCCGCCTTCTGTCGGTGATTCAGGCAGATGCGGAGAAAGCTGGTCGCCTCTCGCCCTATAGCAAAACTGTAAAGGATTTTTCCCTTGTTGACGTTGACGCCCTGTTGTCCGATCATTTCGGGAGTTACGTTGATCAGAACCGGGTTTACTCCACGCTCAACCTGATCTTGGAGGTGCCCGTACTTTAGGGCTGTAAGTATCCCCACTCTTTGCCCGCTCTGAGCAAGGAACGTAATCAGCGCTTGGTCGCGGGCTGATCGTGCATAGTCAATCATAAGTGAGATTTCTTGCGGTTCGAGCGCGTGGTAGGGTTCGTATTGTGCCTTGCCGTGGAATTCTCTTGGGGTCTTTCCAATTGGTAGATCGTGCCAGAACAGGAAGGATCGAACGGCTCTGTACGCTGCGGCCCGTGTGTTGCTCGCGAGACGTTCGTGATCCTTCATCTGGTACCAGAATTCTTTCAACCTCACGTGGACTGCCTTCGGATCTGCCTTGGCACGTTCCAGAATCTGATCTGGATTCCAGCCGCTAAAGCCCATGAACTTGCGAAGGTAGAACTTGTAGTTCCGATGCGTTCCTTGACTGAGATTAAGCAACCACTGGCGAACACATTCGTACTGTTCAGATAGGTCTTCAATGGGTGCAGGTGCTAGCCAAGCAGAAGGCCGGACCTTCTTTACGGAGGGGGACATTGTTTACAATTGCGAGGCGATGGTCTTGAAATGAATCGCCGACAATTCCCAACTAGAGTCAGAGAACGGGGCTGCTACCCGTGAACCGATAAGTTTACCTTCCATGAGCCATTGAGAATGTTAAGATGTCAAGCCCGAATCAGGCTCAACAACATGTCTGGGGCCAATGCTGGTGCGGAAGGCATCATGTTCCACATGGCAAAGTTGAGAACAAATTCCTAGGAGATGTGATCACGTTGGACTTCACAAGACAGCTTCGTGCAGCCGGGCGCGCAGTCGGTCAAGGGCTGGGTGTTGGTAGAATCGAGTGCAAATGCGGGATGGTTTTTGACTCAGCTGAAGGTTTCAACAAACACTTGCAGGAGAACCCGGAGAGATGAATCCCTTAAGCAGGCTTTGACCTTAACACCGGCGAATCCCTCCCTCCGTCTGTAAGACTTTCCTATTCATGCATCGCTACGGTCCAGGTACTGTTCTGTGCCATTTGATGTGTAGAGGCATATCAAGCACCTGGATGTGACATGTTGGACATGTTGTGGCTACTTGGCTGATCGGGAGATCGAAGCCCATAACTTCTCTGAACTTCCTCCTAAGGTGATGATCGAGGTCGGAAAGATTAGAGGGATATATTGAGACGAACGGGATATTATTCTTACGATATTGCGCCATCTTCCAGCGCATTGACCTCAGGTAGTTCTCCCTTGTTCGCGCGTCAGGTGAATCCACCAATCCCCAGTATTCAATAACGAGCTTGTAATGTGGAAGGTAGAAGTCGGGTCTGCTTATCTTGGTTTTGAATATGAACCAGTCGTTTGTCGTTGCCAGCGCTTCATAAGAGTAGGCAACACCGTGCCGGGTAAAGTAGTCCGCGATGACTCTCTCGCCCTTGCTCCTAACTCGCTGACCCGTTAGCGTGACTGATGGCGTGCCATACTCCCGAGGGGATTCGAATAGGTCATTCAACCAAGAGAGGAAGCCCAACTTGGATAACAGCTCTCACCGACTCGCCATTAAAGCCGATCCCCTTGCAAACAGCACCTCGCGCCAAGATTCTTCGGAAAAACCAAGGAGGTTCCGTTGGGCGGGAGGTGTTTCATGTGTAAGGAATGCGAGAATATCGTGGTCGAGAAGCTCTAACCCCGATTCGTTTAATACCGCCCAGCGAGAATAGGCTAATGCCTTGACCCAACCTCAACCACCTCCGCCCCCATCTCAGTCAAAGAAGACTTTCAAGGGACTGAGTTTGGCGGTGATAGTTGTAATTGTCGTTGTGGCGATACTTGGCGGCGGCATTGGAGGCACGGTAGTTTACCAAGCGGCACAGCAACCTAACATCCAAGCAACTTCCATCAATATACCTCAAGCTACCACCAACCCACAGTATTCAATCCCAGTCAACGATCATATAGTTGCAAATTCTGGCACGTTCGACTATACCACGACGCTGCCCGGAACATACGTACTAACATTCGACAACAGCTTCTCGACTTTTTCCTCGAAATCTGTTTCTGTGTCCTACACCGCGGCGGGAACAAGTGCCACCAAATCCTTTGTTGTCAGTGGTGGGAACACTGAGGAACTTTCCTTTACTCTGTCAAAGGGAGACAGACTCTATGGAAGCTTCAGTGTCTCCGGCGGTTCGGGCAACGATATTGCTTTCTATGTCACCGCCCAGACTTGCACTCAGACCGTGAGCTTCTCCTTCTATCTGGTCAATAGTGGGAGCGCGAACGGATATGTCACGGTTCATTTCCAGTCAGACGGAACTTCAATATGGTCAAACCGCTACTACGTGGCCCAAGGTCAACAACTGCCAGAGAACGGGAGCGTCGTATTGTCCGATTGTAGCGCGCACACCTATAACATACTGATTTCACAAACGCAAAAGACGTAAGACCATAAAGTTCAGTCACCCTACTGGCTTAGGTAGCTCTTTCGTTAATACAAACGCTTCCTTGCCTGTATTCAAGCTTGAAATCTGATACAGAACGTTGCCGTTGCCATTGTGGTTGCAAGAAGAAGGGCGCGGAAGTCAAAGGGCTTTTTGGCAAAACGTTTCGACTGCTTCTGTGCAAAGAGTGCTCAGAACAACATGAGCCACGAAAACTTTGCTGAACCATTCTCAATCTTGTCTCGCCTCTTTCAAATGCGTCCAAGGGCCGCTCATTTCCATTGAGAAACGCACAAGCGCGGGCCGAATCTGCAAAGAAAAGGAGGGTGGGAAATGTTGAAGGGTTCGGTCTTAGGTCGCGGTGCTGGTCCCGTAATTAATCGTGAAGCCGCTCGAAGCGTCGATAGCTGAAGGGCTTAGATTCGTATAGCAGTTGGTCTGGTCGCAGTTAGTCATGTTGTCAACAGTGTACCATTTGTTGTAGTAGGCCGTATGGCCCGTAACCGTCTCACTTGGGTTTCGCTCATTCATGAGCGCAGTCATGTGGAAGGAATTGAACTGGGGGAGTCTGGCGTCGTAGTTGCCCGAGACGCAGTTTATTCCAATGCAATAGTGTGGTCTCTCAGCTATGAATTGTCCGTATTGTGGGAGTGGATAATTCTTGTTGATTATAGTGTAGCAGCCGTATGTGTAGCCTGAAGGTTGAGTGTCTGATATTTGAAAGTCCCAGTTTTGGGAAGAACCTCCATTTTCAATTTCGTTCCATACGTCTGCATTGATCTGGTCGCCGGCTGCGGCGACGTTACAGCCTTGACTTCCATCAGGATAAAACTCGTACCAGATCTTGTAGTAGTAGCCGCAGACGTCCAGTCCACAATAGACACCGGACTGACTGCCGAGCTGAGCTATGTAATCATGGCCATTCGGATCGTCGGTTAGGCCAGGCCAGATAGCAACGTCGCAATGATAGTACTGACACGCGGTGTTCCAAGGCTCACTAACAGCAGGTACCCTCCATGTCGAGTGTGCTTCGTAGACGAAGCTGATGCCAGAAGTTGGGCATGCAGTTTTGAGAGTGTATCCAGCCCAATTGCTGTAATATGCTGAGTTTGAGCTGCAGGGCGGTGGGGGAGGTGGAGGGTTGCAAAAGTCTTGGGGACTAGGTCTGCCCCGAGGAATGGGGGAGTTACAAGTTGGCGCAGGACCAGCTCGGAAACTATCCTGAGTTTCCACGGTTATCACCTTGGACAGGCCAGGGTCGATGGTAGCCACCACGTTCTTCAATTCACCGGTAGCACTATCATACGAAAAGACCACGTTCACGGTATTCCACACGAGTGAGTTAACACTAAGACTCGGAGATGCTGACCATGTTAGAAAGATGCTGTGAAATTGGATGTCGTGACCTATAGTCTGAGATTGGAATTCTGGAGAACCCCCAGCGAGCGATATCGCTTTCTGCTGGTCAATGGAAGAGAATAGTGAATGCAAAGGCTGCTTCAACCCTTCGATTCCGATATTCTGCTGAGCCTTTGCAGGAGATACAAACAAGCCACCGAAGGTTGACACGGTCAAGAATACGAGAAAGCCCGTTACAATGATTCTTTCAATTTTCACAGAAGACACTTATTTTCAAACCGTATTTTTACGGACTAGAAGTAATAACACCCATGTACACAGCTGATATCGATTGCAATCAGTTGCTCGTAAAGGATACCTCTTCGATGAACTACTCAGAACTGGACAAACTTGGCTATCTTCGAACCTTCGACTTCAAGTCTTTCAAATTCAATCTAAACATTCCTGACTCACAATGCTGAACTATGGAGTGTGTGTTGCTCATCGCCTCAACATGTCCCGAGTACCTTTATTGTAAATTGCTCTATTCGCCCGCATTGAGGGCAAACGTAGAGGTCTGTCGGAATCGGTTCTTCGCCAAGCTCAGATACCCACCCGAGCAATAGGCGAGCCGCCGGGTCGCTTCTGCCAACCTTGAAGGGTACGCCGCGATACACGTCCATAGTTGTTCTACAGTTAAGGCATTCCCTCTTTAGCTCCGAAGCCGGTTCTGCGGGCTCGTCCGCATGTTGATTCAGGTGTTCGTCTAACTGGTCGTCCTCGAACCATTCCCCCGCAAGTGGCGCATTGAGACTTAGCCAAAACGGTCGACTTCTTTTCCAGTCTAACCCACTGTGCCTAATGATTTGTCTTGGGTTTCGCCTCGCTCTGTCTACATTCAAGGGCTCCTTAACGACCAAAATATTCAAAAGTGGCTCATTCGTGTACGCAAATTTTATTTGAAGAACAAGCAAGCTTGTACAGAAAATTGTCAACAGACAATGTTCTCAACAACCAAAGACTTCCCAGCGCAATAAGAAGAATTAGCCGGCGAATAACACGAATCAATAATTGGAAGCTAAAGGCGTCGGTTCTCTGCCTCCTCTCTCTGAGCGCACTCTTGGTATTTGTGGATGTCCGCGCAGCAACTCCGCCCCCTTTAAGCTACATCACTCCCTTTGTAACGCGCGGTGCGTTTCCTAAAGTGTGCTCGCCGAGCGATGGATCCGATGTTCTAATTGCATACAGTCCCTGGAATGTCAGCGCGGGTCATTCGTTCACCTTCCTTATGCCAACCTTCACGAGCACATTTAATGTGAGTTCATCGACTAACCCATCATACACCATTGAAACGTACGGCAATACGACACGCTGGGGCTCATATACCGGGTATGCCCAGCCTAATGGGCTTCTCACCACTACGACGTATGGCTTGAAAGTCGACAATTATTACACGCTGTCATTCTTTTCCGCCAGGCGCACAGGACCGTATTTCCTAAACTTCACGATTGAAGTGAGCACCGCACCCGGACAAATTGTCTGCGCGCAGAATACGTACATTGATGCTGGCGTCATCTACAGCTGAGCCACGAAAGACGACACACAATTCTCCCTTTTTTTCCCTTGTCGCCTCCTCAGTATTCATGCTCGACTCGCAACTTCGAATATGTCCATCGAATGATCTGTTAGTACGGTCAAAACGACCAGATTAACAGTCCCGTCCGCGTGACGAACCGCTGTCAATCAGCCCATTTTGGGGCGATTAACTCGCATTTTTTCTCCAGCTTTGGGACGCTGCGGTACGACTACCCGCTTTTTTTTTCAGGCGAATCCTCCTCCTAAATGATTCGATATATGTAACATAGTCAAATAATTGTGTGATTGTCGAAAAAAAGAGAGGAGTTCGTGTGTTTGGTTGGGCTAACGCGACGGCCTACGGTGCCCCAGAGATTACTGTTACCTGGCCCGAGTCCGGCTCGCTCACATAGATTGTGTTTGTCGTCGGGTCTACGGTCACATCTTCGGGGCAACACGTGGCGGGGTAGACATTCAGTGCGGTCACTAGTGCGTAACTTGACCCATCGTATACCCAAACGACATGGTCGCAGTGGTCTGCCATGTATACAATGTTCGTGGCCGAATCCACGCCGATTCCGAGTAGTTCAGCACAGGAGCTAGTTGGCACT
>Ga0137377_10001623_pt1 | contig 15969 bp, 12 predicted proteins | sample SagtaG_22_FD_104815 | JGI IMG/M metagenome (GOLD analysis project Ga0137377, IMG submission 104815) | Vadose zone soil microbial communities from Sagehorn Ranch, Mendocino, California, USA - Sage2_L_40_16 metaG | ecosystem: Environmental > Terrestrial > Soil > Vadose zone | place: USA... | reverse complement strand
TGAAGAGATAAATTTGTAAAATCCGGCAAAGGCTTGCCTAACACTTCAAAGAGGTTTCCCGCCAGGTCGGCAAAGGTGACAGCAGGATCGATATTCAGCCAGATTGCTTCAACAGCAAACGGTCCATTGCCGGCCTGGCGCTGCTCTTCGGCGTAGCGATAGATTAAGGCCGCAAGTGTCGATTTGCCAACACCCCCAATGCCTGTAAGTACAACGGCTGTCATGTCGAGCTGCGTCAGCTTTGCGAAGATATCCTTAACAACCGCTTCACGCTGCTGGATGGTTCGAGGATCGGTTGGCGGGGGAACACCCATGATGCCCCGATAGGCGCGCTTATCAAGAGGACCTGATTGTGGAGGATGAGTATAATCAGGCGATGGCACATGCACGTCGATTTGTGGCATTGAAGATAGAGAAGGAGTTGCTGTAGAAAGCTGTGGAATGAGCGATGAATGGATGGTAGTAGAAGGGCGGTCAGTTGGGTTGGATGAGACAGGGAAGAGCCATTGAAAAAGGCCAATAATTACGCCGAGGACGGTAAAGATGACTAATGGCACAATAGTGATCCAGGTCCCCTGAAGGGTCAATAGCCAGATAACAGTTCCTACAGCGATGAGAATGAGCACAATAACAACAATAATCCAGCGAATCCTATGGAGTTGATAGCGTTTCTGGCTTTCATTTTGAGATTTGTCGGGCTGTTGACCTTGTTTTTGTGCTGCCATGCTCTACATCCTTTAGCGCTGAGCAATTCGTCAGATGTCGATGTGATTATAACATGATTAAGCTATCTTGTGCGGCAGGGCACTGTGCCTAAGCACCAGAATTGGATACCTCTGGTGCGCTAAGCCAGGCTTGCATAAAGAATGCAAGTTGGGGTGACGAGGCGAGGCTGAGGCAGAATTGGTCAGATACCAACCTGGAAACGTATAGGCATAGTATGGTTCTCCATTGGTGGGACCATACCTGGTGGAAAGTCTCCCGACCTTTCTTATGGATGAGCAACTAGAAATTGTTTAACGATACTCCCCATGCCAGCATGGCTCGATGTATCGCCACAGCGCCAGGGGATATCAAGCGTTGTAGGAGTGAAGTACGTATAGTCTTGAATAAGATGATATGGGTCAAAGTTCCACGCCGTCCAGTTCACCTGATGTTGCTGCATGTACAGAAGAAATGACCCAACCAACTGTTCGGCCTGGGGAGCGGTAATATTTTCACAGAATACGGGATAATTGGCATTCGGTAAAAATGCCCATTCACCGATAAAGACCGGGTGGGTAGTGCCCAGATCCCCAAACGCCTGATTCCAGCCCCAGCTAGCTCTTTTGTGATTATCCCTGGCATAATCAAAATATTCGTGTATGGAATACATTACGTTTGGGTCCGTAATCAAATTGTTTCCGATACCCTCAAATCCATTCAATGTAGTTGGGGCTTCTGCGATGATAATTTGGGGAGCGCCAACTGAGCGAATGGCATCGACCACATCTTGCATACCAACGATTGGCGCGGTTTTGCCTGTTGAGCCTGTGATGAAGCCACCACCATGTAACCAGGAACTCCAGTTCGTTTGCTTTGGTTCATTAATGATGTCAAACATGATCTTAGGGTTGTATTTATAGTGGCTGGCAAAGACCTTCCAGAAGACGATAGTTTCCGGTTTTGGCACATCAGTGTTAGAGCCATAGGGAGAACCACTTTGATCGTCATCGTGATTATCAATGACCACATATAACTGGGCGGCATTCGCCTGTTGGATTATTGAATCGAGCTTTGCCATATAGGATACAGGAGAGAGTTGGTAAATCCAGAAGGAAATAGGAATACGCACTATATTCATCCCCCAGGAATGCACTGTGGCAAAAACGCTCGGATTTAATGCTCCGAAGGGGTTCGCGCCATGATTCCAGGCAAGAATGTAGTTAAATGAGCTTGTAATATGGGCTCCTCGCAGGATTAATGGATGCCCAGATCCATCAATAATCTGATTTCCCTGGACATGTAAGAGACCAGGGACGTCTACAAGGGGAGTTGATGTTAGAGAGTTGGGCGAAAGCAAAATGGTTGAAGGAGGTAGATTTGATTGACCTGATAACGAAATCGAGGTACCTCCTTGTTGTGAAGAAGATTCTTTACCAGATTCTATTAAATTTTTCCGGAAGAAACCAAGGCCACCTACTATTGTTAGCACCAAGATTAAAACAAGCAGGATAGTTCGTCGTAAGCGACTGCGCGAACCAGAAAAATTCCTCTCGTTATTTGAATTCATGTAACATCTGCTCCACAATTTGAGTCGCTTGCAGGGTTACTCCCTGGCCTTCTTGAAATTTTACCTCCCTGGTGATAGATAATGCTTCCTTATAGTACTTCATGGGTAACGATAATGTCTCGATATTTGGACAAGTCAAGATCTTTTCCTATGATATGATGAGAGCATAGATTTATCTTCTTGATTCAATCTTTCTTGGATAATTAAACCTATCTAACAACGTCAATGAAAAATAGAGCACCAGAGCCACTTGATCCAATGCTGGTTATCAATGCTTACACGCAGGGTATCTTCCCCATGGCGGATGATTTTGGCAGAATACAATGGTATGCACCAGACACTCGCGCTATCCTGGAACATGAGAATTTGCATGTGTCGCGTTCACTACGAGCCAGGCTGCGTAAGCGCGTTTATGAAGTGCGCATGGATACGGATTTCGAGATGGTTATGCGCTGCTGTGCCGAACGGGAAGAGACATGGATCAACGAATCGTTCATTGCCGCATATACGCAGTTGCATTACACGGGATTGGCCCATTGTGTAGAAGCGTGGAAAGATGGGGAACTTGTTGGAGGGTTATATGGAGTAGCGCTGGGAGGCGCCTTTATGGGTGAGAGTATGTTTTCTCGTGCCACTGATGCTTCGAAGGTTTGCCTGGTTGCGCTTGTCGAACATTTGAAAGCGTGGGGGTATGTGTTGCATGATGTCCAGTTTTGGACGCCGCACCTTGCAAGACTAGGGGTGACTGAGATTCCGCGCAAACAGTATGAACGACGTTTGAAGGAAGCTTTGCGTTTAAGGTGTAAGTGGAATGGGTAATCAAAGTGATGTATTGCGCAAATTTTGAGTAGGGAGAGTGTGGATATTGGCTTGGGGCGATTAGCATATTGTCGCAGTTGTCGCAGTTGTAGCGTTTGTATCAGTTGTGGCGCAAGAATCGGGAGCGAAGGTCTGATATAATTCAACTAGCAAATTTTTGTGTTAATTAATGGAGAGGGATTCATGCGCATTCTCATCGCTCCACAATCGCTCAAAGGAAGTCTCACGGCTGCGGAAGCTGGGCAGGCCATTGCCCAGGGTGTGCGAGCGGTTTACCCAGAGGCAGCAATTGAAATCGTGCCGGTTGCGGATGGCGGTGAGGGAACGGTGCAGGCGCTCGTCGATGCTACTGGTGGAAAAATTATACAGCAGACGGTGACTGGCCCATTGGGTGAACCTGTTCCTGCTTTCTTTGGACTGATGGGTAATGGGCACACGGCGGCGATTGAAATGGCGGCGTGCGCAGGACTGCCGCTCGTACCTCCTGAGCGGCGCGATCCGCGTATTACTACTACTTATGGCGTGGGTGAGTTAATCCTGGCAGCATTAGATCTTGGGAGTCGCCACTTCATCATTGGCATTGGAGGCAGTGCAACGAATGAGGGGGGCGCCGGTATGGCACAGGCATTGGGCGCTGAGCTTCTCACTGCGCAGGAACCAGAGATTGCTCGTGGTGGCACGGCGCTGGCTACACTTGCGCATATCTCAACGTCGACCATGGACCCTCGTCTGCAAGAATGTACGGTGGAAGTTGCCTGCGACGTGAGTAATCCATTATGCGGTCCCACAGGCGCTTCGGCGGTCTACGGACCACAAAAGGGAGCAACACCCGAAATGGTGGCAGAATTAGACGCGGCGCTGGCTCATTATGCGCAGATTATAGAACAAGACCTCGAATTAGCCGTTCGCGATATTCCAGGAGCTGGAGCTGCCGGTGGTCTAGGAGCTGGATTGATCGCTTTCCTGCATGCAACGCTGCGACCCGGCGCACAGATTGTTCTGGAGGCGGTACACCTGGAAGAACACATGCGCACGGCTGACCTGGTGATTACGGCGGAAGGGCAGATTGATTCACAAACAGCATATGGAAAAAGTGTTGGAGCTGTGGCAGGCCTGGCCAAACGCTATGGACTGCCCGTGCTGGCACTTGCTGGAAGCCTGGGTGAGAATTACCAGGTTGTCTACGAACTTGGCGTTGATGCTGTGGCAGGGCTGCCTTCCAGTCCTATGACTTTAGCATACGCTATGGAAAATGCTGCCCGGTTGATTAGGGAGGCAGCAGAACGGGCTTGCAGGTTACTCCAGGTTGGAGCCAAATGGCGGATCATTATCTAAAGTTCGCGATAACAAACAATCGCGTATATCGACAAAATGTCCCGCTATAGCGGCAGCCGCAGCCATCGCCGGGCTGACGAGATGGGTGCGGCCACCGCGCCCCTGGCGTCCCTCAAAGTTGCGATTGCTGGTCGAGGCGCAGCGCTCCCCCTCCGCGAGCTGGTCTCCGTTCATAGCGATGCACATGCTGCATCCCGCCTCGCGCCACTGGAAGCCTGCCTCACGGAAGATCTCGGCCAACCCTTCCTCCTCGGCTCTTCGCCGTATTTGTGTTGATCCTGGCACGACCATCGCTCGAACATGCGGTGCGACGTGCTTGCCCTGGACATACCTCGCTGCCATGCGCAGGTCTTCCAGCCGCGAGTTGGTGCAGGAGCCGATGAACACGGTGTCCAGTGGTATTTCGGTGATCTTCTGCCCCGGTGTAAGGCCCATATAGGTCAGAGCACGTTCATATGCTTTGCGCTTCTCGGGGTCCTGCTGCTCTGAGGGATCAGGCACAACAGCAGTAATATCAGCCACCATGCCTGGATTGATGCCCCAGGTCACCTGGGGTCCCAGCCCTTCAACTTCAACTTCATGTACTGCATCAAACCTGGCACCAGCATCGCTGGCAAGCTGTCGCCAGGACGCCACCGCCTGCTCAAACAGCTCGCCTTGAGGCGCATACGGCCGTCCCTTGATGTAGGCAAAGGTGGTCTCATCGGGAGCCACCATCCCCGCTCGCGCACCTGCTTCAATCGCCATGTTACACAGCGTCATGCGTCCCTCCATCGACAGGTTGCGAATAGCCGAACCACTAAACTCGATGACATGACCGGTGCCGATGCCTGTGCCTAGCTTGCCGATGATGGCCAGCGCGAGGTCTTTGGCGCTCACACCGGGAGCCAATACTCCCTCCACACGGATATTCATGGTCTTAGGACGCTCTTGCAGCAGGCACTGGGTAGCCAGCACGTGTTCAACCTCGCTGGTGCCGATGCCAAAGGCCAGGGCGCCCAGCGCGCCATGCGTCGAGGTGTGCGAGTCCCCGCACACAATCGTTATCCCCGGCAGAGTCAGTCCCAGTTCTGGTCCGATAACGTGTACAATCCCCTGACGTGGATGGGCCATATCATAGAGAGTGATACCAAAATCGCGCACATTCTGCTCCAACGTCCTTATAGACAAAGAGCTCTCTTCATCTACCACGTCCAGCATCCGCCGTCCAGGGACAGTTGGCACATTATGTTCAATCACAGCCACCGTAGCATCAGGTCGATGGACCACGCGACCAGCAGCTCGCAAACCTGAAAACGCCTGCGGTGAAGTCACCTCGTGCACCAGGTGTCGATCAATATACAAAATGGTAGATTCTCCAGCAGCTTCACGTACCACGTGAGCATCCCAGATCTTCTCAAACATAGTCTTCGGCATACATGTATCTCCGTATCAAACTTCAGCCAGCACAGCCCCCGTATTCGCTGAAGTCACTATCGAGGCATAACGGCGCAACCAGCGGCTCTTGACCCGTTCCTTCGGCGGGGTCACCTTCTCAAGCCGTTGCGCGATCTGCTCGTAGCTCAATTCCACCTCGAGCCGATTTTCGACCAGGTCAATGTTGATCATATCGCCATCGACGAGCGTCGCAATCGGCCCACCGGCTGCCGCCTCAGGAGAGACATGGCCGATACATGCTCCACGCGTGCCACCAGAGAAACGCCCGTCTGTGATCAGCGCAACCTTCTCGCCAAGACCCATACCTACAATATTGGCTGTCGGCGCCAGCATCTCCTGCATGCCAGGACCGCCTCGTGGCCCTTCGTAGCGGATCACGACGACATCCCCTGGCTGTACCTGTCCATTCAGAATGCCTGCGCAGGCCTCTTCCTGTGAGTTGTAGATGCGTGCGGGTCCGCAATGCCGCATCATCGAGGGAGCGACCGCTCCGACTTTCACTACCGCGCCATCAGGAGCAAGATTGCCGAAGAGTACAGCAAGCCCCCCGCGCTCGCTGTGTGGCGCTTCGATAGGACGAATCACTTCCTGGTCTTTAATCTCCTCATGTGCTATATTTTCACCCAGGGTTTTGAGTGTCACAGTGGGACGATCAAGATTAAGCGCGCCGGGCTTCCTGGAAAGCTCTTTCAGAATAGCGCTGATACCACCCGCGCGATCAACATCTTCCATATGCCACTTCCCGGATGGACTGACTTTGCAGATGTGCGGCGTACGTATTGCGACCTGGTTGATACGTTCCAGGGAATACTCTACGCCGGCTTCTCGCGCCAATGCCAGTGTATGCAGCACCGTATTGGTTGACCCGCCCATAGCCATATCCAGGGCAAAGGCATTGTCGATGGATTCAGCGTTGACGATCTGTCGCGGCGTGACATTGGCGTCAATCAAGCGCATAATCATGCGACCTGCTTCTCGAACGAGTTCTCGACGCGCCTCGCTCGTTGCGAGATACGAGCCATTCCCAGGTAGCGCCATGCCCAATGCTTCCATGAGGCAGTTCATAGAATTGGCGGTAAACATGCCCGAACACGAACCACACGTTGGGCAAGCTTGTTGCTCCAATTCCAACAACTCGCGGTCGTCGATCTTACCGGCTTGATAAGCACCAACACCTTCGAAGACACTGATTAAGTCAACAGTTCGCCCATCGGCGAGCTTACCTGCAGCCATCGGTCCACCGCTGACGAAAATGGTGGGGATATCAACTCGCATGGCAGCCATCAGCATACCGGGCACGATCTTGTCGCAGTTGGGAATGCAAACCATCCCATCGAAGCGGTGAGCCTCGACCATCGTTTCTACACAGTCAGCAATCAACTCTCGGCTAGGCAGCGAGTATTTCATGCCAATATGGCCCATTGCAATGCCATCATCCACGCCGATGGTGTTGAACTCAAAAGGCACCCCACCCGCCGCTCGTATGGCCTCCTTGACCAGTTTGCCAAAGGCCTGCAGGTGCACATGTCCTGGCACTACGTCAACATACGAATTGCATACAGCGATAAACGGCTTGTTAAAATCATTTTCTCCTACCACACCCGTTGCGCGCAGCAGCCCACGGTGTGGCGCCCGTTCAAAGCCTACCTTTATTTGATCTGAACGCATTATGATTCCTCGCTTCGCTCGCCCCCCGATAAATCAGGGGTCTACTTTATTTCAATAGACGGGTGTAACCCAGTCTTTGTAATTTTCATGCTCGCCCCGGCAAGCAGAGAGGTAGAGTTCTTGCAGTTTCATCGTCAATGGACCGGGTTTGCCTGTCCTCACCGGACGACGATCTACGCTGGTTACTGGTGAAACCTGCACCCCTGTACCGCACATGAAGATTTCGTCAGCGGAATAGAGTTCGGTGCGATCAATGCGCCGCTCCTCGACTTCCATACCACATTCATCTTGCACCATATCGATCAGTGCATTGCGCGTGATACCCTCAAGAATATCCTCAGAAAGCGCAGGTGTACTGAGCTTCCCATTGCGCAACAGAAAGATGTTGCACGAACTCGCCTCTGAAACGGTACCATCATGGGTAAGCAAGATCGCTTCATCAAAACCGGCAGCGGTGGCATCATCCACCGCCAGGGAGCTATTAATGTAGGCTCCGGTAACTTTAGCCCGCACGGGCATAGCATTGCTATTGGCCCGCCTCCAGGACGAGGTGCAGACGCTCAAACCTGCGCTGATATCGACGTAGTTTCCCATCGGGAATGTATAGATAGCGATCGCATCATCCAATGAGCTGAGCGTGAGTTTAATCGTACGCGATGACTTATATGCCAGGGGACGCACATAAACATCCTGGCGATAGCCATGTTGTCTTACCAGCTCAACCGTGATTCGGCACAGGTCGTCAATCGACTCTTTCGGCTTCATGCGTATGACATTCCACGAATCTGCCATGCGCTGATAATGTTCACGCAATTTGAGCAAGTACAATTGCTGCTGCTGCTCGTTCCAGTAGCCACGTATGCCCTCGAAGCAAGCCGTGCCATAATGCAACGCGTGGGTTGCGACGCTCACTTTGGCCTCACTCATCGGTACGATCCGCCCCTCGAAGTACGCGTAGCCTTCATCAGGGCTGAGTACCGGAATTTTTGGCGCTTCTGCTTTCTCTGGTACTTCCTTTCGTTCTGACTGAGCGTTAGCTAGATGCGTAGCAGCGTTGTCAGAACGCTTTTCAATTTGACTATTTTGTTGTGATGCGGTGGCTTCAGTCTGAGTCACACAATTTCTCCTCGCTTCGCTCGCCCCCGATAAATCGGGGGTCTACATTATATTTCCTTGTAGGGGCCGATTATGCACATTAACTTTTTAATTGGGGTATCGGGAAATCCACCAGGGGCCGATAAATCGGCGATGGGCACGATAAATCGGCCCCTACGGATGACCGGATTATTTTGTTCATCTGCATTATCGCGCCCACAGCCGATAAATCGGCTCCCGTTTGGCCGGATTGCTTCGATCAGATAGCGGCCGGTGTTTCCATACCACTCTCGACGATATAAAGCAGGTCAGCATCGGTGATATGTTTCTGGGTATCGGCCATGGCGATAAAACGGCTGTAGGCAACTTTGAGTTGCTCTGCATCGAGCTTATGGCCCAACTGTCGCAATCGTGCATCCAGGCCATGCCGTCCAGAGTGTTTGCCCATGACGAGTTTGGTATTAGACCAGCCGACAGACTGGGGAGTCATGATCTCGTAGGTCAGTGGATTTTTCAACATGCCATCCTGGTGAATGCCAGCTTCGTGTGCGAAAGCATTTGCGCCAACGATGGCTTTGTTGGGCTGCACTGGGATACCTGTGAGCCGGCTCACCAGTTGACTTGCCGCCAGAAACTGCTGTGTGTTAACGCGTGTTGTAACATTGCCAAAGTAGTCCGGTCGTGTGCGCAAAGCCATTACAACTTCTTCCATAGCAGTGTTCCCCGCTCGCTCACCTAGACCATTGATTGTAACCTCAACTTGCCTCGCTCCGGCCTTGATGGCAGCCAATGTATTCGCTGTTGCCATGCCAAGATCGTTGTGGCAGTGAGCGCTCAAGACTACATCTGCGATACCTGGTACGCGATTGCGCAGGTAATGGAACAGCGCTTCATATTCTTGCGGCGATGTGTACCCTACCGTATCAGGTACGTTGATAGTTGTAGCGCCTGACGTGATGGCCGTTTCAAAAACACGGCAGAGATAGTCCCAATCGCTGCGAGTGGCGTCTTCTGCAGAAAACTCAATGGTTGGGCAAAGGCTCCGAGCATATGTCACCATAGTTTTGACTCTTTGGAGCGCTTCCTCGCGATCGATCTTAAACTTATGCTTGAGGTGAATGTCGGAGGTTGCGAGAAACACGTGGATGGCTGGCCGTTCAGCATCACAAACCGCTTCCCACGCTGCATCGATATCGCTGACGCTGGCTCGCGCAAGTCCGGCAATAGCCACGTCATAACCGCGAGTGGTTCGCGCAATCTCTTTAACTGCTAGCAGATCGCCGGGAGAAGCTGCCGGGAAGCCTGCCTCGATGATATCCACGTTGAGGCGTACAAGTTGCTGTGCAACCTGAATCTTCTCCTCGGTGGTCATAGTAGCTCCAGGGGACTGTTCTCCATCACGCAAAGTGGTATCAAAAATTCGAATTACCGCAGGGTCTGCCATGTTTTTAATTCCTCCTTGAATCTGATCTTAGACATTCAGAAACGACGCTGGCTCGTCTACTGCTACGCAGTCATCTGAATGAAAGGCATGTATTGGACGACAAGTGTCACCCCAACCGGGCCGGCTGTAGGGGCGAGGTTTATCCTCGCCCGCCGGCCTCTTCTGCAATTTCCTGTTTCTTACTTCCCGCGTTCAGCCATGGCATCATGGCACGCAGTTCACTACCAACTTGTTCAATCTGGTGCTGAGCATTAGACCGGCGCATCGCTTGAAAACTGGGACGACCAGCCTGGTTCTCAAGGATCCAGCGCGTAGCAAACGTTCCATCCTGGATTTCATGCAATATCCTGCGCATCTCGTCGCGTGCCCGCACATCGATGATGCGCGGACCAGAAACGTAATCGCCGAACTCGGCGGTATCGCTAATGGAGTAGCGCATATAGCTCATGCCGCCCTGGTACATCAAGTCAACGATCAGTTTCATCTCGTGCATGCATTCAAAGTACGCGACTTCTGGCTGGTAACCTGCCTCTACCAGAGTCTCAAAACCTGCGCGGATTAACGAAGTGATGCCTCCACAGAGAACTGCCTGCTCACCAAAGAGGTCGGTCTCGGTCTCTTCGGCAATCGTAGTTTTCAACACGCCCGCGCGCGTGCAGCCGATGGCACGCGCATACGCCAGCGTTATTGCTTCAGCGTTGCCGGTCGCATCCTGGTACACCGCCCACAGCGCGGGCACACCTACGCCTTCTGTATAGAGGCGGCGTAGCATATGGCCGGGGCTTTTAGGCGCGACCATCGCGACATCAACATCTGCCGGGGGTACGATCTGCGAGTAATGCAGGCTAAAGCCGTGCGCGGTCATTAGCATTTTGCCCGGAGCCAGCCCAGGTCGAATATCACGCTCAAACACTTCCTTGTGATGCTGATCGGGTATCAAGATCATGATGACATCCGCCTGCTCTGCAGCATCGGCCGGTGTCATGACCCGTATGCCATTTGCCTCCGCTTTCTGACGGCTCTTGCTGCCTATAGGTAGGCCCACAACTACATTACAGCCAGCATCCTGCATGTTGAGCGCATGAGCATGGCCCTGGCTTCCGTAACCAATAACTGCTACTCGCTTGTGCTGGATAAGCTCAAGGTTAGCATCCGCATCATAAAAGATATTTGCCATAAACATGTTTCCTTTCCGGGACGCAATCCATTACATCCCTATATGCCTCGCTTCGCTCGCCCCCCGATAAACCAGGGGTACGAGTTCGATAAATCAACTCTCTACAATTCCACGTGTCATCGCTACGCAACCGGTGCGAGCGAGTTCACGAATACCATAGCTTTGTAAGCGATTCACCAGCTTTTCTACCTTTTCTTTGCTCCCCGTCACTTCCAGGGTGACCGTCTGTGGTGTTACATCAACCACGTGTGCGCCGAAAAGATGTCCCAGCTCAATAATTTCACCGGCTTGCTGCGATTCAGCGCTGTTGACTTTAATCAATGCCAGTTCGCGGGCAACCATTTGTTCTGATGACAGGTTTGCGACATGTTGAACATCAACAATCTTGCGTAGTTGTTCAACTAACTGCTCTACTCCCACTTCAGAGTCATCCATCACGATCGTAATACGCACCACATCTGGCAGTTCGTTACGACCAATTGCAAACGCTTGCAATTTGGCGCGACGGCGACGAAGTACGTTAATAATGCGATCAAGCGCTCCATGCCGGTCATTTGCAAGCACGACGATTGTATGAGACCGTGCAGCGCCTGGTGGAGCATCTGACTGACCTGATCGTTCAATAAGAGGCCGGGGTGTGGTTTGCCCCACCCCTACAGCCCCGCCCTGTTGGGTTTGGTCAGTCATGGTTTGTGCTCTCCTCCGGCTTCTCTTCAATCATGTTCGTAATAGCCGCTCCAGGAGCAACCATCGGATACACATTCGCCTCCGACTCGATCACGAAATCAATGATCACGGTTCCTTCCGTTTCCATGGCTTTACGCACTGCTGTCTCCACCTCTTCACGCTTCGTGACCTGCATGCCGGTCAATCCATAGGCTTCGGCTAACTTGACATAGTCAGGACCGGTAATCGGCGTCTCAGAGTAGTTACCGTTGTGGAAGAAATGTTGCCACTGGCGCACCATTCCCAGATAGCCATTGTTCATGATCGCCACTTTCACGGTGATTCCTTCCTGTTTCAGGGTGGCCAGTTCTTGAATGTTCATCTGAATGCCCCCGTCACCAGCCACAACCCACACCGTAGCGTCCGGTACGCCCATCTTGACGCCCATTGCAGCAGGGAGGGCAAAACCCATGGTGCCAAGGCCACCCGAGGTAATGTGACTGTTGGGACGTGTCCAGGTGTAATGGCGTGCTGTCCACATCTGGTGCTGTCCGACATCAGTAACGATGATGGCTTCATCATTCGTTTCTGCGCGTATCGCCTCCAGGATACTTGTTGGATCGGGATACTCCTGGTTGCGTTGAATGCTCGCGCTACGCTCGTCGTTCTCAGCCTCCCAATTGCGCACTTCATTCATCCATGCGCAATGGTTACCTGGCTCAACCGCCTCGATAAGGCATGCCAGGGCTTCTTTAGCATCAGCCACAATCGGCGCAGCCGCGCGTTTGACTTTATGCATTTCTGAGGGGTCGATATCAATATGAATAAAGCGGGCATGTGGGGCAAATTCACTCACCTTGCCGGTCACGCGGTCATCGAAACGCAGCCCGACACCGATAATCAGATCGGATACGCCTATAGCACGATTGACATGCGCTGGACCATGCATCCCAGGCATACCTATAGCTAAGGGATGTGTCTCTGGAAAAGCGCTGAGGCCGAGAAGCGTGGTAATCACAGGTATATTGGTCTTCTCCGCAAAGGCGCGTAGTTCCGCATACGCATTCGCCAGGATCACGCCATGGCCTGACATAATCAGCGGGCGTTGCGCACCCCCAATCAACTCTGCAGCCTTGTCAATGGCTTCCGCCGAAGGATGCAAGGCACGTGAAGTACGAAAATACTCAATCGAGCTGATTGATGCTGAGGCGCGATACTGTGTTTTGCTAAATTGCACATCCTTTGGAATGTCAATTACCACAGGCCCAGGACGGCCTCCGCGAGCAAGTCTGAACGCCTCATGTACAATGTCCACCAGGTCTTCAACTCGCTGTACCAGAAAATTGTGTTTGGTGATCGGCTGCGTGACGCCTAGTATATCTGTCTCCTGGAAGGCATCACGCCCGATAAAGGGCCGCGCTACCTGGCCTGTGATGGCTACGACCGGTGTGGAATCCATGTATGCTGTGGCCAGCCCTGTCACAAGATTTGTAGCGCCTGGGCCGCTCGTGGCTACACACACGCCGACCTTGCCTGTTGCACGAGCGTAGCCATCCGCAGCGTGTGCCGCCGCCTGTTCGTGTCGCACCAGTACATGATGCAAAGCCGGATAGGAGGTAAGCGCATCATAGAACGGCATGATAGCGCCGCCAGGGTAGCCATACATCAGCTCGACACCTTCGCGCATCAACGCCTCACAGAGAATTTGACTGCCTGTCAGTTCGCGTGCCTCCATGGCCTCAGTGGTTCGATGAGCCTGGTAAAGTGTTGCTCCCTCTGGCTTTTGAGTGATCGTTGCAGCTACGTACATAGCTCCTCCTTGCAATAAACATGACTCCTTTCAGCTTGCCTGACTGCGCAGCAGTAGACGCGCCAGCGTCGTTGGCAAGCTGCATAAGAAACATAAATAAAGACAATAAAAAAACGAGAACCATCCGAACCGGGAGGTCCTCGTTGTCAGGTTACCTACTTTGTAATGGTCGCGCCGTTGCTTCCTTTAATCTCCCTGTGCCACGCTGGGGACTAGCCCCTCCGTAAGCCCTACCAGACCTACAATTACAAGTCTGGTAAGGCCGCTAAGGGTGAGGCTAATAAGTACCAAAAGGCTTACAAGGAGTAGAAAGCTGGCGATGAGTAGCAGCACAAACAAAGAAACCGACGTGAATACGCCGGTTCCGATAATCATGATGCTGGCAGTTGCAGCAGTTGCCATACACATAGGGTGCATCCCAAAGGGCATACGCTTCGCGCGGTCTTTACCAGCGAACATTGCTGGCTGTGTCGTTGCGCTCCACGTTGCTGACATTCTGCTGCTCCAAAGTTTGATCTGTTTAATTCATTCTTGTGTATGAAGGTCATATAGAGACTCTCAACAGCAACCTCGCTGGAGTCCTCTATATCGTTCGTTGTTCTTGAGGATACACTACTTACTCCTTGTTTGTCAACCCCTGTTCAAACAGTACACAAGTTTTCATACGTTTATAGTAATGTAAACTATAGGCCTTGAACTCTCTCATCACACTCCGAACTCCCTCGGCAAGCTCTCAACTTCCTATCGAACGCACGCGAGTACATCCGCCAACAATCCCTGGCCCGTTTGTACGCGTCCCGCCCCCGGCCCTATGATCGTCACTTCAGAGAGCGTGTCTGAATGAATGGTGAGCGCATTCATTACACCATCAACGCGAGCCAGGGGATCAGTCAGGGGCAATACGGTTGGCTCAACACGGGCCTCAAGCGTATCCTCTCGTCCGTCATGACCTGATAGCAAACGTAATGAAGCAATGAGCTTGATCCTTTTATCCTGCTCGCGCGCTGCTTGAATTTGTTCCCGGGTAATTGCTGTGATGCCCTGGCGTACCACCTGCCCTGGTTTAAGCGTGTAACCGAATACCAGTGCTGCTAATATGAGGGTCTTGGCTACTGCGTCGTAGCCCTCAACATCGGCAGTCGAGTCTGTTTCAGCATATCCCCGCGCTTGCGCATCGGCCAGCGCTTCAGTATAATCACGGCCGGAAGCCATCGCACTCAAAATATAGTTTGTGGTACCATTCAATATACCTCGCATGGCATATACTCGCACTCCAGCCATGCCTTCTCGAATCGCGCTAATAACTGGAGTACCCGCCATCACTGTTGACTCCATACGTAACTGTGTTCCATGTTGACGAGCCAGTGAAATCAGTTCGGTTGCAGCCAGGGCAGCAGGCCCCTTATTCGCTGTCACCACATGCATATCTTTCGAGAGCGCCAGGCGAATATGGCTCATGCCTGGTTCCGCATCACGCAAATTCGTAGGAGTTACCTCAACAAGTATGTCCGCACTCGTAGCTTGTAGCCCCTCCAATGTGCTGTCCCAATGTGTTATCTTTGGATAATCTATCAGCGGACGTTTCTTCGCTGCGAGTTCTAATAGTGAAGGCACATGCAGCCCATCTTGACGATAGACGAAGCCGTGTCGAGCGTTAGCAACTCCAACCAGCGCTATATCCACACTATAATGTTGCTTGAGAAAAGCATGTTTAGTCGCGAGCAACTCTGCGAATCCCTGGCCAACAACGCCGAAGCCCACGAGCGAGAGACGAATTTGCTTCATATCTTGCTTCTTTCTCAAAAACCTTGACTTTACGTGTATTTCTTCGTATACTTACTTACAAATAAGAAGTACCCTTACAATTTAACATACGCAGCAATATCTGCTCTCATCAAGAGGGGTGGAGGGAAACGGCCCGATGAAACCCGACAACCCACCTGCAACGTTGCAGGAAGGGTGCCAATTCCGGCGGAGTATTCCGCAAGATGAGGGGAAAAGCGACGCAGCTAAACCCCTGAGATGCAGGGGTTTTTTGTTGCCTGCGTATACAGTGTACTTTTTCAACGGGTAATCTTTTAAGGTGCCCTACGATGTAACAACAATGATGAGGACGAGTAAACGTCACGGACGGCTACAGAGAGTTGGTGATGCTGAGATGCCAGCACCGCACCAGCGTTGAATATGACCTCGGAGCTGCAAGTTGAACGCCTGGTTGACAGGTATGTAGACTGTGCCGGTTAGCC